>Ga0055462_10000145_pt1 | contig 10767 bp, 10 predicted proteins | sample Joice_ThreeSqC_D_2_FD_57689 | JGI IMG/M metagenome (GOLD analysis project Ga0055462, IMG submission 57689) | Wetland microbial communities from San Francisco Bay, California, USA, that impact long-term carbon sequestration - Joice_ThreeSqC_D1 | ecosystem: Environmental > Aquatic > Marine >...
ATGACGATAACATTAGTTGCAACCGCTCTTATCAGTCTTATACTTCTCGTTTTCATTACAAGAAATATAAATAAGATCGGTACCATTATACGAAGGTTTAAAGAAGGTGATTTAAATGCAAGAGTAAAACTTAAAGGTAAAAGCGAACTTACCGAGTTTGCAGACTCATTTAACGATATGGCTGATACAATTGTGAAAAACATTGAAGATATGAAAACGATGGATAACCTGCGCAGGGAGCTTGTTGCAAATGTTTCTCACGACCTGAGAACTCCTTTAGCAACAATACAAGGTTATATCGAAACAATTTTAATGAAAGCAGACAATCTTTCAGAAGAAGAAAGAAAGAGTTATATGCAGACGATATTCAGCAGTACAGAAAGATTGAAAAACCTTGTATCCGAACTTTTCGAGCTTTCAAAACTTGAAGCAAGAGAAACAAAACCGAAGCCGGAACCGTTCTCTATTGCAGAGCTGATACAAGACATACAGCAGAAGAACATCGTAATTGCCGAACAGAAAAACATTAAACTGACATTGGATTTTCCTTATGATCTTCCTATGGCTTATGCTGATATAGGAATGATGGAGAAAGTGCTACAGAACCTGCTTGATAACGCAGTCAAATTTACACCCGAAGGTGGTGAAGTAATTATTAATTTAACTCCTGAAAAAAATAATGTAATTGTTAATGTACGCGATAACGGGACAGGGATTGGCAGTAAAGATTTACCCCATATTTTTGACAGGTACCAGAGAGCGGAAAGATCAGGTATTGAAACAGACGGGTTAGGTTTGGGTCTTGCAATAGTTAAGAAGATACTCGAGGTTCACAATATTCCTATTGATGTAAAAAGTGTTGAAGGGAAAGGGACTGAGTTTTCATTTAAGGTACCTATATTAAAAGGTAAATCAGCGCCGGCGAAAGAACCGGTAAATGTTTAGTGGCAGCGTATATTTCTGCTCAATATTTCCGGTAAACAAATAAATATGGATAGCAATAAAAAGGTAAACAAATAAGCCGCAGCAAAGTGCGGCTTATTCTTAAAACAATAAGATTTTTTGATTTAAAACCTTCTGCCGCCGCCCCTGCCGCCGCCGCCCCCTCCGCCGCTGCGGCCACCTCTACCTCCGCCACCACCTCCGCCTCGCCTGTTATCACGTTTAGGGCGTGCTTCATTCACAACAATATTTTTACCCTTAAGTTCATAAGTGTTTAAAGTTTCTATTGCTTTTTGTGCTTCAGCCTGTGCGGGCATTTCAACGAATCCGAAACCTCTGGATTCCTGGCTGAACATATCGCGAATAACTTTCGCGCTGCTTACTTTTCCATGCTCGGAAAACAAAGTATTCAGGTCTTCATCGCTGACATCAAGGGACAGGTTGCCCACGTAAATATTCATTTTTTACTCCTTTTAAAAAAAATGATTAAAGAACTCTCCGGGTTAAATAAAATAGCCGCCCGGTTCGGGCTGTAAATAAAATTAGATAAAGATATCTGCTAATGGGGGGTCCTTATCTGAATTTTCTTCGCAGTAATAGAAAGTTAGAATAATTTATTCGTACTTACAAGCCTTTAATACTAAATTGTTATGGTTAATAACTAATTTGACCGGTATTATTATACATCCTGTTGTAATTCATAAATCAAAAAACTGGACTAATTCCTTTTCTATTTTTAAAGATTATTCGGAGGATATTATCATTTTTTTATCAGCTTAAATGCATGAGTCCAGTTATTGAATTTGAAACCATAAATAATCCAGAGATGTGCAAAAGCTTCAAGGAAAAATGATTGGGAAATATCGCCAATATCAATAACTGATTTCCATCCTAATTGTTTTGCTAATGCTGTTACAGATTTTTTAGCATCATCATAATTACCGGCTATTAATAAATCCGGATCTTCCCCTGATTCACGTTCAGGATGAATCATTATGTGAGCGCCGATAGTATTAAAAGCCTTAACAACTTTAGCACCCGGCATCCATTTCTGAACCTGTTCACCTGCTGAATTACCAACACTTGCATCAAATTTAGGAGGCGGTCCGTTTGAAAAATCCAACGGGTTAGTTGTATCAATTATAACTTTACCTGAAAAGTTTTCTGCACCTGCAATCATTATAGCATTCTCAGTTCCCGCCCAGAATGTTGAAAGCACATTTACATCGCCGAACTTTGCTGCATCTTCAAAACTTCCAACCGAACCTTTCTCACCTGCTACTTTCTGCCAGTCATTTAGTTTGGATTTGTCTCTTGTTCCTATCATTACTTCATTACCAAGACGAATAAACCCTAACCCTAACTGCTGCCCTACAATTCCGGAACCTAGAATGCCCACTTTCATTGAACCTCCGTTTAATTTTAATGAATTAATTTTCAGCTAGTGTTTTTCTCTTTCACAATTAATCGTATACCCGGACGATTGGTAATATAATACCACATCCATTCTGCCATAACTCTCAACCTGTTTCTGAAACTGATAAGATAAAAGATATGGATAACACACCAGGCAAGCCATGCAAATAAACCGCTTAACTTTAATGTTCCGATAACTGCTACAGCTTTAGCTTTCCCGATTGTTGCCATTGTTCCTTTATCAAAATAATGGAATGGCTTTCTTGATTCTGCTGGCATATTTTCTTTAAGTATTTTACCAACGTACCTGCCCTGCTGTATTGCGACAGGAGCAATTGCAGGCTGTGGTTCATTGTTCTTGCCGGTAATCAATGCTGAATCTCCGATAACAAACACATCCGGATCGTCTTTTAAGCTGAGATCTTTATTTACAATTGCCCTGCCTGTTTTGTCCTGTTCAGTATATAGTTGTTTAATTAATGGAGATGCAGTATTTCCCGCAGCCCAGATTATATTTTTCGCTTCAATAAAAATTTCCCCGACCTTAACTCCGGCTTCATTTACTTCAGTTACTTTCTGCCCAAGTAAAACATCAACTCCTAATTCTTCAAGATTTTCCTTCGCGGTATTGGAAAGTTTTTCAGGATAAGACGTAAGCAGCATTGGTAACGCTTCAATAAGTAAAACCTTAGCCATTCCTGATTTAATATTCCTGAAATCGGGGACAATATATTTATTTACTATTTCACTAATAGCGCCTGCTAATTCAACACCGGTTGGTCCGCCGCCTACAATTACAAATGTCAGGAATTTTTTTCTTTCATTTTCATCTTCAATTTTTTCAGCAGCTTCCAGGGAGAGTAGTATTTTTTCTCTTAGGTTAAGAGCATCGTTCAACGTTTTTAAACCAGGTGCAAACCTGCTCCACTCGTCTTTACCGAAGTACGAAAATGAAGAGCCCGGGGCTACAATTAAATAGTCGTATTTAATTTCAGATCCGTTATAAAATACTTTGCGTTTTTCCCGGTCAATTGATTTCACTTCACCGAGAATAACATCTACATTTTTATTTTTTCTAAAGATTGATCTGACCGGGCTGGCAATATCGCCGGGCGAAAGTGCTGCAGTAGCCACCTGGTATAATAAAGGCTGGAATAAATGATGATTTGTTTTGTCAATGACAGTGATATGGAATTCACTGTTCAATAATACCTTTGCCGCAGATAATCCACCGAAACCGGCGCCTATTATTACAATACGTTTCATTTTTTTTTTTACTATAATATGTTCCTAATATACCCTGCGCTGAGATAAATTTTATTGAGTGTTATCACATTCATAGAAAGAAACTAACTTTAATGCTTATGTCTCATAAGTGTCGTTTAATTACTGTTTACATGTCGTTCTTTCACGGTTATATTTGCAGGAAATTTAACGGAGCGAAATTAAATGAAAAATGTTTTACTTGCGGACAAAATAAGGGATTTGAGGAAAGAGCATGACTGGTCGCAGGCACAGCTTGCGGAAATTGCTTCACTAAGCATTCGTACAATTCAGCGATTGGAAAATACAGGCAAGTGTTCTTATGAAACTCTGCTTTCTGTTGCGGCAGCATTTGATATGAAAGTTCAGGAGCTTACAAAGCTTTTAAGTAATAATGAAAATAACGGGATTTCCTTACCGGGAATAAATATAAACATGAAGTGGTTAACACCCAGCCGGGCATTTTTTATAGGAATCACCGCTGTATTTCCTTCATTGTATTTTATAATGGCAAACCTGCTGCATTACGGATTTGGTTTTACTCTTCTTACACAGCCGTTTGAATTAATTTATAACGACAAAGAGTTGTTCGCAGTTTATAATATGGTAGCGCCAATAGTTTTTATTGGCGGGTTAACTCTGGCAATCTTCCTTAATCTTTTTTCAATAATATCATTTTATATTGAAAGAAAAGGTGAAATTATAAATACAAGTATTAAGCTCAGGACAAAGCTTTTAAATTTTTTAGTAATCACCTTAAGTATTTCTTCAATGCTCATCCTGTTTGGTTATGTTTTCTCTGAAAATTTTATCCTGAGATAAAGATGCTATGATCTTTCTACCTTATTATTAGTACTGCCATTATGATCATTAAATTTTTGCCAGTCGAAATTGAATTTTGAGCTGTCGCAATCGAAATGAAAATATTTAAAATATTTATTCAGTTCTTCCATCTTTTTTTCTAACTCTTTTGAATCAAACTTCATTTCAAATTTTTTATGCTTCAGCTTGCCGAGCTTTTCCTTCAGCTTATCCATATTCTCTTTAAATGTTTTGTCATCGAAATCAAACTCGTAAGATTTCCAGTTCTCTGATAATTCACGGTTCAGCTTTTCCATATCTTCATTAAACTTATCCATATCGAATGCAAAATCATCCATCCTGAAATGAAAATGTTTATTACCGAATCTCATTTCATCGAGCTGATTGTAAATTTTATCTTTATACTTATTTATATCTTCATCAGGAATTTCAACTCTATTCCTGTACAACGATACAATTTTATTATCCTTAAAGTTTACCTCGTAGTGAACATCTTCGCCGCCTTCCTCATCATAGAAGGAAATATATTTATCTGCTTCTTTGTGAAGTGAGTCGGCAGTATTGGCGAACGTTAATGCAGAAGCAATAAAGAAAAAGAATATTACCGAAAACAGTAATCTTAATTGCCTCATATTATTGCGATAGTAAATAGTAATTCCCATTTTTTCTTCCGGTTTTGTTAAAGAAACATTTTAATATTGAGACGCAGAATAACCCATTAGGTTTCTTTTATTTTGGGAGACCCGGCAATTCAAGAGGAGAAAGTTGATGAACGGTTTTATATAATTATGGATTACAACTGTTATTTAAGGAAGCCGTACTTTTTAATGTGCTTGTATGCAAGATAACCAACTGCGCCAAGCTGTGCAGCTCCTAGCACATAATTTACTATGCTGAATTTTGAATTTTCCTGGTATTGCCTGTAAAGAGGTTCTGTAAAATAATTGGCGCTGCTGTTATTAATAGAAACTGAATTTGATAAAGAAAGTTCTGTCATCAGCCAGATTGTTGAAGTGTCTTTTAACGAAAACTGGTTTGATTTAAACGGGTCAATCTTCGGCATGAACATCATGTTTTCAAAATCATAATTTAAATCCGGCGGTAAAACTATTCCCTGGTACCTTAATACAGAATCAGCCGGTGTGTTTATACTGCCAGTTTCATTCTGTGCGGAAATATTAATTACCGGCATTAATAAAATAAAAATATATGCTGCAGCGTTTTTCATTTATCAAACTCTTTTCTCTTTAAATAATAAGAGTAATGATCTTCTGATTAAAGGCTTACTGCTTTACCATCTTCTCTATGATCAATTTTAATATTTTTACCGGAAACATATTCCAGAACATTACGGCAGCATTTTTCATCTGCACCGATATATTCAGGAGGTATTATCCCTTTTTTATCATACTTGTTTTCCAGTACTAATCTTGCAACAGCAGTGCATGTATAACCTGTTGTTCTCGCCATAGAAGAAATTCCGGTTTCAGGATCGGACTTATCGTAAACCGAATAAGTATGTTTTTTACCGTTACCGGATATTTCCAGGGTAAGTATAGTAAAATCGTCATCGCCTGCGGCGGGTGTCCAGAACGGGAATAACAATTTCGCCGAAACATCTACTGGCTTGATTTTTTTTCCGCCTGTTTCAATTTCTTCATCGTTAAAAAATCCTGCGTCCCTGAAAACTTTCATTAATTTTATATGACCGGGATAACGTAATGTTTTTTCCACCATGTTCGGGATGTTTGTAGTTTTTAATAATGTACGCAAACCGTCTGTGTTAAAAGCTTCAAGTTTGCCCGTATCATTAATTTCCAAAATTTCCACGTCGGTCATAGAGTCTTTAGTAACAAGCTTACCCATTTCCATAATTCTTGCCGGACGTTTGTATTCCTCGATCACATCAATCGGCGAGAAGAATGCTTTGTATTCGAAAGGGGGTTCTCTTTTCACAGGAAGCCCGCCGACTATACATTTATATTCATCAACTTTCATCCTTTCATTATGATAACCAAGTATGATGTTGCTCAGTCCGGGTGAAACACCGCAGTCAACAACAGCAGTAACATTTTTTTCTTTTGCCATCTCATCGAGCTCAAAAGGATCTTCGGAGAAGAAAGAAATGTCAACAATATTCTTACCTTCGGAAATAACAGAGTTTAAAGTCTTAAATCCCATGTATCCTGGCAGCGCACCGATGATAAGGTCGTAATCTATTATTATTTCCTGGATCTTAATCTCCGATGAAAGGTCCGAAATAATTGTTTTTATCTCATGTTTTTCATTTAAGAGATTAAGTTTGTGTGCATCCCTGTCAACAACAGTTACCAGGTACTCATCTGCCAAATCTGCGGCAATTGTATTGCCTATCATCCCTGAACCGAGAACGATTACTTTTTTCATATTTTTTTTGAAAGTTTATTTCCACCAGTTGTTAAGGTTAGCAATTACAAGGAAAATTATTTCAACAATCAACAGGATAAAAAAATAATTGAACAATATTCCAAGAATTTTTTCCTTCAGTTTTAATATAAGAATAATGCTTACTGTAACTGCAAATATAAACACAAGGAATGCGCGACCGAATGCTGCAAACATTGTGTCCATTGTCTGCCCTTCCGGCCCGAAGAACAAACGGTTTGATAATATAAGTGCAAGCAGTACAAGTGATATTGTAAACACAATTACAAAAATCACTTTAAGATTTGCTTTACTTTTAAACTTAATAAATAGCATAAAGAACAATAATCTATTGCGGTTCCGGTTGCAATATAATAATTAAGGGAAGAAAGAATATTTTTAATTAAAAAATGCTTAAATAATTTTAAAGACTAAAAAGGTAAAAAATTTATTTTCTGAACCTCTTAATAAAATCTTCTACTTCCGGCAAACCGCCCTGGTAGATAAGATAGCCGTTGCTTGGTTCTCTTTCAGTAATTTCGCCGGCAATAGATGTTAACATAATTTCTTTAACTTTTTCCAGGTCATCTGTCTGACCTAAAGCCCAGCCAAGTTTTACATAAGCTACTTCGGGCAGCATATTAGCAGCGGGAATAACTCCAAGCCCCATCATTTCTCTGCCGGTTTCGTATACATACATCTGAACATAACCCCATAACGTCTGTACTGTCATATAAACAGCAACACCTGCATCCTTAGCTCTTTTTAATGCAGGATACATAGGTTTATTAACATGACCTAAACCGGTTCCTGCAATTACAATACCTTTGTAACCGTTATCAATTAATGAATCAATTATATCCGGCTGCATATTCGGGTAGTAATAAACGATAGTAACTTTTTCTTCAAAAACAGGATTGATAATTACATCTTTATCTTTTCTTCTTTTTTTATAATCATCTTTTAAAGGAGCGATCCTTTCACGGCTAACAGTTGCAATTGGAATTTCACCGATTGTTCTGAAAGTTGATCTGTAACTCGAATGCATTTTTCTAACACGTGTTCCGCGGTGAAGAAGTCCGTACAAGTCTGAAGTTGGACCGAACATACAAACAATAACTTCAGCTATATCACTTTCTGCTGCAGTTTTAACTGAGTGAATAAGATTCATAGCAGCATCGGAAGAAGGTCTGTCGCTCGAACGTTGCGAGCCAACCATTACTATGGGTACAGGAGAATTCTGAACCATAAAAGAAAGTGCCGCCGCTGTATGATGCATAATGTCGGTTCCATGCCCTATTACAATTCCCTGAACTCCTTTTTCAATTTCTTTCCCGATTGCTTCAGCAACACCTTTCCAGTGTTTCGGTCCGATGTTCTCGCTGAACTCACCGTAAAGTTTTTCTGTCTCGAGGTTGCAGTAATTAGCAAGTTCGGGAACAGAGCCGTAAAGTTCACCCGGAGAAAATGCCGGAATTACTGCGCCTGTTCTGTAATCAAGCCTGCTTGCAATTGTTCCACCGGTACCGAGAAGCTTTACTCTCGGTTTTTTCGGATCATACGGAAATTCTTTTTCGGGAATTTTATAATGAGCCTCTTTTCTTCCAAAGATATTTATGTTTTTAATTTTCTTTGCGGCAATGCCAATGTTGTAACCGACCGGAATCTTTAAAACAATATGAAATTCATCAGCAGTTTCAGAACGCGGAAGTATTAAACCTTTAAAGATTCCTTCATCTGTTAAGATTTCAACATCGCTCCATACAAGCGCGTTAAACTTTTTTAATATTTCAAGCGCTTCGCCGCGGTAGCCTTTGAATTCTCCGTTACTTTGCATTCTTGAACTCCTTCCGGCTGTGTTCAAAATTCTCCGAAATTATTTTGGCGCTTACCTTCCCGCGCATTTTATTCATTACAATTCCCATAAAAATACTTTTCGTGTTTTCCTGTTTGATGAATTCCATTTTGTCCATTTCCTTCCATGCGTTTTCAATTTCTTTTTCAATCTCTTTTTCATTAGAAGGAACGGGGATTATTTCGTCAACAAACATTCCAAGCTCAAGACTGTTTTTTAAAGCTGTTAAAATATAATCGGCAGGCATTTTATTTTTTGAATATACTTCCAAGATAGAACTCATCATATTTTCGTCGAGCAGGTTTATATCATAACCATTTTTCTTTAACCGCTTGGGAAATTGTATCAATACAACCGCAGCAGCCACAGGATTTACTTTCCAATTCGTAACGGCTTTCTTAAAAACTTCCGCAAATTTTGAAATTGAAAGTTCATCTACAGTATCATCAGGTATGCCGAGTTTCCTGTACCATTCCTGTCTATTCCAGAATTGTTCGGGAAGCCGGGATTTTATTTTGTTCAACCATTCGTCCTTAATTTTTTTAGGAGGAAGATCGGTGTCGGGATACATCCTGTCTGCGCCGGGCAGAATTCTTTCAAAGCCGTTTGTTCCGTCGCTCAAAGCCTGCCTTGTTTCGGAAGGGATACCTGTCGCAGCTTCTTTTGTGCGTATGATTATTTCCCGTACTGCTGTTTGAACATCATCTTCACTTCCCCAAACAATAACCAGTGTATCGTTATCATTTGCACCGGAATATTTTTTGATCTTCTGCCAGTCAGAAGAAGTAATAGTATCTGTTTTGCTGTCGGAATGAATAAGGTTAGGAATTGTAGTCAAGCAAGCAATAACTCTTACCCGGTCTGAAATTTCTTTTGAAAAATAAGTATCGGTTTGAGTCTTCCAGCTTAAAAGTCCTGCAAAATATTTAAGCACCACACATCTTATCTTCATATTATTTTCAACAGCGTTTTTCAGCGGAATGTAATGCGGCTTTTTAAGAAGCGATGTTATATCGTAATCTTCCGATTTAAATGTCTCTTTTGTAATTCCTCTTTTATGAAGCTCTTCTCTTAATCTTAATAAATTCCACTGACGCATTGCTTCGTTGTATGTTAGCAAAGGAATCATTGTTAATCTCGGGACTCCCTTTATTTCTATTCTTGTTCCGCCGTCAACGCTTACATTAACATCCTGTCTGGCAGCACCGATTCCTCTTCTTACCTTGTGAGTGCTTCTAACTAATTTTGCACAAACCCATCCGGCTTCAGCAGCTTCCTGCGGTGTTTTCATATCCGGTCCGGTTACTGTTTCGATCAACGGCATTCCAAGTCTGTCTGTAAGATAAACACGGTTGTGCCCGATGTCTGAAACTTCGCGGCAGGAATCTTCTTCGATTGACATCTGAACGATCTTTACTTTCCTGTCTTTAAAAGGAATCCATCCATCGAGTGCATAAATTGCCGTGCGCTGAAATCCCGTGGGAATGCTTCCATCTAAATACTGCTTTCTTGCGATGTGCAATTCATCAACGATATTACAGTTATACAACATTCCTATGCCGAGTGCGATATCGAGTGCGTCTTCATTTATCAGGAAAGGCGGTGTGTCATCCATCTCATAAGTGCAGACAGTATTCCTGTTTATATGATAAATAATTTCTTTCTTCGTTTTGAATTCCATCAAAGCTGTGCCGTCGTATTCACCAAGCTCAGAAAGTGTGGGACGCATGTGCCTGAGAATTTCCGCATCGTAATCATCACTGTATCTTCCGGCGGGACAGCGGCAGAATAATTTTTTTTCTGTTAAAAGCTGCTGATGTATTTCAAGTCCTGATTTGAATCCGACCGTTTCATAATCTTCTTCGGTCATTTCTTCGAAAGGTTTGAAGATGAAGTTTTTCATAGAGATATGTACTTGTTATAGCTGCATTTAGAAATTAAAACGATAATCATTACTAACTTAATGCTAAGTTTTCATTTTAAAAAAAAGATTCCCGGCGGAGGACAGTATTTACCGTACAGCATGCCGGGAATCTATAGCGATATTGAATTTATTAGGGTAGAGT
>Ga0055462_10000147_pt1 | contig 10755 bp, 7 predicted proteins | sample Joice_ThreeSqC_D_2_FD_57689 | JGI IMG/M metagenome (GOLD analysis project Ga0055462, IMG submission 57689) | Wetland microbial communities from San Francisco Bay, California, USA, that impact long-term carbon sequestration - Joice_ThreeSqC_D1 | ecosystem: Environmental > Aquatic > Marine >...
ATCAGCGCAAGGTGGCGGAGCCCCCGAAGGTGGCGCATCAGCGCAAGGTGGCGGAGCCCCCGAAGGCGGCGCAGCTGCCCAGGGCGGCAGCAGCTCGGGTTTGGCATGCCTCAATCCGATACCTTCCACGTGTCCCATTTGCGTAACGCAGAACGAGGGGGACAAGCCCAAGTGTCAGGCGTACTTGGACTGCTACCTCACTAACGAGTGCATGCCCACCGAACCCTGCGGACAACAAGATGGCATCTGTGGAATCAACTCGATCGGCGGCGGCACTGCTCCACAGGAGGCCGCACAGGTCACCTTCGACTGCGCCTGCAATTGAGTTGGATAATAACCGGTGCTCCGCCTTTCGCCATCGGACGCCTCCATCGCGCGCTGTAAACATTGCGGAGCGCCAGCAAGCGGTCCGTGCCGTCGTTGTCGAGAACCGCTCTGCGCGGACTGTTGTCTGCTCGTCGAGGGACAACTAGAAACGTACGCACTTTGTCGTGATTGCGCGGCGCTGACGGGCCCCTCGGTGCGATGGCGCCACGCCCAGGTCGTTCTGTGGCTCGTCCTGCCGATCCTGGTCTTGATCTTGTTGCTCGTCCTGCTTCAGGCGTTTTTCGGATCAGGCCCACGTCCCTAGGCCGACACGTCGCCGCCGAGGACCCTTGGACCAATTTCCGGTCAAGCGTGGCGTCGAGATCCCGTCGTCGCCCCTCGAAGGCGGGGAGTCTTGCAGTCGAAAGTGGCTGGGACTCCGGTTGCGAGTGAGAGACAGGATCACGAGGTGGGCTTGACGGTACCCTCGAACCCATGCAAAGCCATGACCCCCATGGCGTCGCGGCACCTCGTGCAGATTTTGTTGTTGATTGTGAGCTGCAGCACGGCGCGAACCGCCGAATCGAACCCCGGCCAGGAAGGGTTGACCCCCGATAGTGGACCTGGCGTCAAAAGTCAGGAACGTTCGTCGCAATCATTGGATGCACAAGAGGCGCGTTTTGCTCCTCCGACCTGGCATGCACTCGGTCTCATGACCACCATGAGGTTGACCGAAGCCTGGCTATGGCCCGAACCCTTCGCGCGCGTTTCTGGATCCTTCTGGCTGTCGAACTACCGCGCGGCGTTCACCGAGTGGCCGAAATTCGACCCGGATGCCCCAGCCTTTCGGTGGGACGGCGATTCGGCGCTGCTCAACCTGGTTGGGCACGGCCTGTTCGGCAGTGAAGTGTACTTGAGGGCACGCTCGTGTCACCTCGGTTGGCTCGGCGCGCTGGCGTTTACTACCGCGGCCTCCACCGCGTGGGAATACGGATTCGAGGCCAACGGCGTCCGTCCATCGGCTCAAGATTTGGTCTATACGCCGCTAGCGGGGTTGGTACTGGGTGAAGGACGCTTTCAGCTGGTCAAGGGTTTGCATCATCGACAGGGTGGACTAGCCGATGTACTGCGCTGGGTCGTAGATCCCTTCGGAGAGCTGGAAAGAGCAGCCGGATCGCCCTGTTGAACGAGGTGCGAATTGATTCGTTCTACCTCTAATCGACCGCGCAAGCTCCACCTCACGCGTCCGAATCTTCGGATTCCGGAGTGCTCAAGAACTCTGGAATCAATCGACTCGAGTCGCCCTGCTGCAGATTCGCCTTGATCTGATGCAACAAGAAGCCGCGGTGATCGGCGACGCTGACGGCCTGCATCTCGAGGGCTCCCATGCGATCTTCCGGTGAAAAAGGCGGCTCGGCCACCTTCTCCATGCTCAGCTTCTCCGGTTGATACGACATCGATTCCGCTGCCGTATCCAAAATCGTGTAGTCGTCGCCGCGTCGCAGCTGCAACTGAACCGTTCCGGAAATCGCCGGCGCAATCCAGCGAGTCAAGGCCTCCTTGACCATGAGCGCTTCGGGGTCGAACCACTTTCCCTCGTAGAGCAGACGGCCCAATCGACGCCCCCAGACTCGGTACTGTTCGAGGGTCCCCTCGCTATGAATAGCGGACACGAGGCGTTCATAGGCAATGTGCAGCAGCGCCATGGCCGGAGCCTCGTAGATTCCCCGACTCTTGGCGTCGATGACGCGATTTTCAATCTGATCGCTCATCCCCATCCCATGTCGGCCGCCGATTCGATTTGCCTCGAGAATCAACTCAATCGGGCGCTCGAAGCGGACCTGGTTGAGCGCCACGGGCACGCCCTTGTCGAAGGTAACCGTCGCCTCCTCCGGATCGACCGGCACATCTGGCCGCCAGAAGGCGACTCCCATGATGGGTTCGACGAGATGCATGCCGCGATCCAAGAACTCGAGATCCTTGGCTTCGTGGGTCGCCCCGAGTGCGTTGGAGTCGGTGCTGTAAGCCTTATCGGTACCCGCCGTAAACGGCAGGCCGAGAGAGGTCAAATATTCGGTCATTTCGCGACGACCGCCGAAAGCCTCCACGAATTCGCGATCCAACCAGGGCTTGTAGATCTTGAGCTGTGGACTGGTGAGGATGCCGTAACGATAGAATCGTTGGATATCGTTGCCTTTGTGGGTGCTGCCATCTCCGAAGACATGAACGTCGTCTTCGCGCATCGCCTGAATGATAGCGGTAGTCGTAACTGCGCGACCGAGAGGCGTCGTGTTGAAGTACTTCTTCCCCGCGGTCTCGAGGTGAAAGGCGCCGCACTGCAAAGCCACCACCGCCTCTTCGGCCAGGCGATCGCGGCAGGGGATCAACCGTGCCGCACGCGCGCCGTGGGACAAGGCCACCTTGGGGATCTCGGTCAGGTCGCGTTCGTCGGGCTGCGCGAGATCAGCCGTGTAGCAGTGGACCTCGTACCCGCGCCGTGACAGCCAAGCAACGGCACATCGCGTGTCCAGACCGCCAGAAAATGCAATGCCGATGCGGGTGCCCTGAGGAGGAAGACAACGGTAGATACGACTCATGGTGCCGTGAGCTAGCATGGCCGGACCCGTTTGGCCGGAATATTCGGACGGACCACCGGCGCTCGGCCAACCGCGGCATCCGGCACGGCGCCGAGGGCCCCGCCGTTCAGGCCAATCCCCGAGACTCTTCGACGCCCAGCATGAGGTTGAGGTTCTGCACCGCAGCGCCGGAAGCTCCCTTCCCGAGATTGTCCAGGCGAGCTACGACCAAAACTTGCTCGTCATTGCCGAAAACGAAGAGCTCGACACGGTTAGTGCCGTTGCACCCGAGCGGCGACAGGTATCCACCGTCGTCGAGATACGGCTCAGCGTCGAGCGGAGCGACGGTAACGAAGGGCTCCTCCGCGTAACGATCGGCCAATGCTTGTCGAATCAGTGCCCGGCCTCCCTGGCGTCTGAGCGATTCCGCTGGAAGCGGTACCGAGACCAGCATGCCCCGATAGAACGGTCCCACCACCGGCACAAACAGCGGGGTCTTGGCTAGTCCACATACGGCCTTCATTTCTGGTAGATGCTTGTGTTTTAGACTCAGGGCGTACGGTCGAGGTGCCGACAACGCTTCGGGATCACCCTGCTGATAGGCGGCGATCAGCTTCTTACCGCCACCGCTGAACCCGGTGATGCTCGACACGAAAAGTGACGCTTCGCGATCGACGATGCCAGCGTCGATCAAAGGCGCCGTGGCCAGAACGAATCCAGTGGCATGGCACCCAGGATTGGTCACCCGTCGGGCAGAACGTACCAGCTCACGCTGCTTGGGGCCCAGCTCGGCAAGGCCGTACACCCACTGCGGATCGGTCCGGTGCGCACTGCTGGCGTCGATAATGCGAGTCGAACCGTCATCGATCCATCCTGCCGCCTGACGTGCAGCGGCGTCCGGCAGACACAGGATCACCAGATCGGCTCGATCGTAGCAGGCTCGCCGGGTCTCGACGTCCTTGCGCCGTTCCGGTTCGATCTGGATGATTTCCAGGTCTTTGCGCCCGGCGAGTCTCTGGTGAATTTCGAGTCCAGTCGTCCCCTCCGATCCATCGATGAACAGGCGAGCCATTGTCATCCAAGCATATCGCGTTGCGAGAGGGTTGCATCCCAATCGCGCCGACCGTCGCTTTCGACTCCCGGCCCCGGCCCTGGCGGCCCGCAGAACTGGTCGGTAGGTCTGAAGGCTGGCATGCTCGGTGGGTGCACAGGTCGTGCTTCTTTCTGATGCCGTTGATCCTCGTCGGTTGCCATCGTGGCGAACCGCCCGGGGCGGATCGTCTTGCGTCGGCGGAGGTATCGACTGGTGCCGGGGCAGTTCCACCTCGGGAGTCTGCTCGCGTGAGCGCTGACGCTGCCGTTCCCCGGCCCGCACACTTCGCGAATGATATCACTTCCGATGCCGGTGCGGGTCTGGCGGCCACCACCGGTCCCTCGGCTGCGGCATCGTCGAACCCTCTGTACGACAGCGCCGGCAATCCCCTACCCCAGACGGACCAGCTACCGAGCTCGGAATCTGCGGCGTTGTCTGAACGAGTCAAAGCACTATGCGAGGCGATTTTGACCGACACGCCGTCGATGGCTCACGATGCGTTCTTTCCACTGGTCGCGTATCGAATGGTCAAGGCAATCGCCGATCCGGACCGCGATTATCGCCGCCGCCTACTCAGCAACTTCGAGCGTGACATTCATCGATATCACCGTAGCCTGGGCGAACGGGTGGCATCGCTGCGATGCTCCGAAATTCGAATTCCGGAGCAATCGGTGCGTTGGATGAAGCCGGGCAGCGAGTACAACCGCGTTGGCTATTTCCGAGTGTTGCGATCGATGCTGCAGTTTCTGGATGAGACGGGCAAGTCGCACCAGCTGCCGGTAACATCGCTGATTTCTTGGCGAGGGCAGTGGTACGTCGTCCATCTCGATGGTTTCGAGTGATCATCCGTGACACGAGGTGATAGTCTCGCTCTGGAGTCGTGCCAGACCCTTGGTTCGTTTTCGACCAAGCGCGTCAAAGTCCCAGAGCGCCAAGCCATCCCGATGCGTCGTTCGACACCACCGGCAGCGATGGAGGCCATCCCTGGTCGGGTGGCGGCAGCACCAGGTCGCGATACCGCTGCACCAGGGCATCCAAATTGCCGGAGACGATGTCCGAGCTGCAATCGAGCCCTCGAATGATCGCCAGGCCCGCCGGAGAGGTAGGCACCACCGAAATCGAGAGATCGGGGCGGACCTCCTGAAGGGCCACGATCGCTTTCCAAACGTCTCCCGGCCAAAATCGGCTCCGCCGTTTCGAGTCCGCAACCACCTCGCTGATCGGGAGACAATCATGAATCAACACGACCGTACCGGAATGTGACCACCGCTCCAGGTTGGAGAAATCGCGCAGCACTTGGTCGAATCGGTGCAGCCCATCGACAAAGGCGAGATCGAGCGCGACGTCGCCGAAGACCAATTCAGGTTCGTGTTTCTCGAAGAATTCACTACTCGTCATTTCGAAGAGACGATACGTACCGGTTCGAAGCTCACCGGGGATCCGAGAAAGATCGGGATCGATTCCGACCGATACGGCGGCCTGACTAAGCGCGAAGCTCGCGCCGGATTCGACGCCGATCTCCAGATAGCCGCGCGGAAGCAGCTGATGGTGTATCCAGGCCAAGACTTCGCGATAGGGAGGACCCGGCATCGCTACGGTAGCCAGCATGTTCGCCACACCCGGAAAGTCCGGACACTGTCGCAACACCGATCGGAATAGTGAGCACGCTCGACGCGGCTCACCAAGGTCGATCCACAGCATGCCTTCGTAGACCGCGGCCAGCAGCAGCTCGGGATATCGCTGACGAAGCGCCTTTAGGACTTGTAGCGCCTGTTCGTGAGCGTGGCATCGGGCGAGGATACTCGCCTTGTGCAGGTCGATTGCGGGCTCGTCGACGTGAGCACTTGCCAGCCGTTCACAGAGCGCCAGCCCGAGGTCACGCTGACCAACGCGCACGGCGTGCTCGGCTAACAGCAACGCAGCCGCTATCGAGCCGGTACCGATACCGCTCAACAATTTTTCGATCTCGGGTGTGTACGGCTCGGATCCGGTCATGGCTCGTGCGAGCGACGCTAGGGGGCAAACGCCGTGCCGTCCAGCCTTGCCGACATGCTGGCGCGAGTCATCGAGACGGAAGACCGCAGCTCGACTGCCGCCCCGGTGGCGGCTTCGAGCAACGGCTTTGGATACATCCCAAGTCCAACCACGCCCGCCAGGCACAGAACTATCGACAGAGCGAGGGCCGGCTTGACACGCAATCGCTCCTCGCTCTGCGCCGGCACTACGTACATGGCCCGAGCAAGCTGCAGATAATAAAATAGTGCAACCACCGCAAGCAAGGCACCCAGAACCACAAGCCATTCGAAGCCCGCCCGCCATGCCGCGATGAATAGGTAAAATTTCGCCCAAAAACCAATGACAAACGGGATACCGGCCAAGGACAGCAAGAAGAGCAGCATTGCCAGGGCGAGCCAGGGGGAACGCCGTGCCAATCCGTTAAAGTCCGTGACGAGATTCTCCTTGCTCTCGGACGTCACGGCTTCAATGGCCAAAAAGACCCCGAGATTGGTCAGCCCGTAGGCGGCCAGGTAGAACAACAAAGAGGACATTCCAAATAGATCGTTGGCCACGAATGCCATCAAGAGGTACCCGATGTGTCCAATCCCCGAATAGGCCAACAGCCGTTTGACATTTTGTTGGGATAGGGCCCAAAGGTTGCCCAAGACGAGCGTTGCAGCGCACAGCGCGACAACGGTCGGCAGCCAATGTTGTCTCCAATGCTCGGCCCCCTGCAAGAAGACCCGACAGAGCGCGGCAAAACCTGCGATTTTGGGGGCGGTCGAGAGAAAGGCGACAAAAGGAGTGGCTGCCGCTTGGTACGTGTCCGGCAGCCACATATGGAACGGCACCACCCCGATTTTGAACCCCATACCGGCCAATACCAGTAGGAGCCCCAGGGCCATCAAAGGGGACCAGTCAGCTCGAGCCAAGGCAGCCACGTCGGAAGTCCCGGCAAGACCAATGACCAGCGAAAGGCCGAACATGGACAATGGAGTGCTGACCACTCCCACCATGAAGAATTTCATGCTCGCCTCCGCTGGGTACGACGGCTCTCCAGAGCGAGCGTCCGTCTTTTCCAGCGCCGCAAGCACGAAGAGCGGAATCCCCATGAGCTCGAAGCAAACCACCAGCAAGATAAGGTCACGAGCACCTGCCAACAACGTCATTCCGAGCAGGCTGAGCAGCAAGAGGAGGAAGTATTCGCCCTGTCTTCGAGGAATGACCCGATGCACGTGATTGCTGCTACCAAGCGCCGAGACTGCAGCCAGGGCAAGTAGCACCCGCTTGTAGAACAGCGCCCATTCGTCCCCCACATATGCGCCAAAGAAGGCGGATCCTCGAGCGGACCAAAAGAAGCTGGCAAGGAGCAGCGCCACCAAGCCAGCGGCAGTGAGGAGGCCAATGGGTGAGCGCCCAACGCGCGCCGGAAGGACCGCGTCCCACAAGAATACCAAGAGGGCCAGCGCGGCGATGCCGATATCGATCCAAAGCGGTACGAAATCCGCCACCGACAAGTTCATGGCCGCACCCCCAAAGCCAGCACCGGGGCCAGGTACTCGGTAGTCGCTCGATCAACGAAGTCGAGCACCAGTTGCGGCCAACATCCGAAGACCACGAGTGCCGCTCCCAGGATCACCAGCGCACCCATCTCGGTGCCGCGAGCATCTCGAAGATCGGCAAATTCCGCACTTGGCCCCGGGCCCCAGAAGATGCGGCGAACCGCTCTCAGTACGTAGACCGCCGTAATGAAAGCACCCACCACGGCCGGGATTGCCCACCAGATATGAAGTCCTCGGAAGGCCCCGAGGAAGACCAAAAATTCAGCGACAAATCCGGCAGTCCCCGGTAGGCCCAGACTCGAAAGGCCGCCAAGTGTGAAGAACACCGCAACTACCGGCATGACCGTCGCGAAACCGCCCATCTTGGGTACCTGCCGAGTATGCGAACGCTCGTAGACCAGTCCAACCAAAGCAAAGAACAGCCCGGTCATGATCCCGTGAGCAAACATCTGATAGATAGCTCCGTTCCAACCGAGCACGTTCAACGTGGCGGCGCCAAGCATCACCACTCCCATGTGGCTGACCGACGAATAGGCGACGATGTACTTGAGGTCCGTCTGGCTCATTGCCGAAAGTGCGCCGTAGACGATATTGATGACCGCAACTGTCCCGACTATTGGCGCCCAAAACTGAGCCCCTTCGGGCAACATCATCATCCCGATGCGAATGACCCCAAAGGCTCCCAGCTTCATCAGCACGCCTGCATGAAGCATGGAAACCGCCGTCGGCGCCGACGCGTGACCATCTGGAGACCAAGTATGGAACGGGAATACCCCGGCCAGGGTTCCAAATCCGAGCCAGAGCAGCGGGAAGCCCACCAGCTGCAGGGTCCTGGAATATTGCGCGTGACCCAAGACCTCCATATCGAAGGTTCCCGCCCCAGCGCTGATGTACATCGCGATAATGACCGCCAAAATGAAAGCCGAGCCGGCCAGGAGCATCAGCGTCAACTTCATTGCAGCGTATTCACGACCACCGATGTCCAATAGCTTCCACACGAACTTGAAGGGCCCGGCTTCGGTCACCTTGTGGCTGCTGCCCCAGATACCAATCAGCAAATACATGGGCAGCACGGCGATTTCATAGAAGAGGAAGAATACGAAAAGGTCTTGGGCCACGAAGACGCCGAAGACTCCGGCGACCAAGACCAGCAGCATCACGAAGAATTCCTTCTCGCGGACGTGCAGCGTGAAGGTGGCCAGCACCCCCGCAACGATGATGAGCCCGGTCAGGAGCAACAGGGACACGCCCCATCCATCGACAGCCAAATGTATGTCGATTCCGAGCGACGGAACCAGCGGGTACCTTTCGTGGAGCTGAAGACCTCCCCGCGTCAAATCGTACTCGTTGGCGACCACGATGCTGCCGGCCAGGCTGACGACCGCTCCTGCCAGCGCAACGAGCCGGACCAGCGCTCCACACTTGGCCGAGACTACCAACAGGATGACGGCCGCGACGAACGGTGCCGCCACCACGATGCTGAGCAGCGGAATCGTCACGCCCAAATCCCCCATACGGCGAGCAAGACCACTCCCGCTATGACCGCAAACACGTAATCGAGTACGTTACCGGTCTGCACCAGTTGGAGCCGTCGACTAGTCCGCAACGCAAGCCACGCGGTCAAATTCATCACACCGTCGACCAAGTAACGATCGACCCACCCCACGGCCCTGGCCAACGGCAACACGGCACCGCGAAACAGCCCGGCGTAGAATCGATCCACGAGACCGGATCGAGCAAGCACCGCAAGCTGACGCATCGCTGCGCTACGGTCGGGGTGCAGTTGGTGATTGCCGTATACCAGATACGATAGAACCAGGCCGGCAATGCCTAGTAGCGTCGCAATGCCGCCAACGGCTCCCCAGTGGAACTGATAACTGTGACCCAAGAACCCGGACAACTGGGTTCCCAACCATCCGGCAGCCGCCGCTCCCACAGCCAGCCCCAAGAGTGGAAGCGTCATGGACGGCCCGCTCTCATGGGCGTGCTGCGCCTCGGGACTCCGTTTACCAAAAAATGCCAGCAGGATGACTCGTCCCATGTAAAAGGCCGTCAAAAATGCTCCAGTAACCAGAAGGACCAAGGGCCCGATCTGCTCCTTTTCGGCTACCGCCTCCAAGATCAGGTCCTTGCTGAAGAAACCAGAAAAGCCGGGTACGCCAGCCAGGGCCAGCGCGCCAACGATGAACGTTACGGTCGTGATGGGCATGCGACGCCATAGCCCGCCCATCTTGGAAAGTTCATTGCTATGCACGGCGTGAATGACGCTGCCCGCAGCCAGAAAGAGCAGCGCCTTGAAGAAGGCATGGGTCGTGAGGTGAAAATACCCAGCGAACGCAGAGCCTGCTCCAACTGCGGCCACCATGTAGCCCAGCTGGGAACAGGTAGAGTACGCCAACACGCGCTTGATGTCCGTTTGAACGACCGCAACAACTGCAGCAAACAAGGCGGTGAAGGAACCCACCCACAACATGAATTCCAGGGTAACGGGTGCCTGCTGAAAGAGGGGAAAGGCGCGCACCAGAAGGTAGACACCTGCAGCTACCATAGTCGCGGCATGCAGCAACGCGGAGACCGGCGTAGGGCCCTCCATCGCGTTGGGAAGCCAAATGTGAAGCGGGAATTGGGCGGACTTGCCCATGACTGCCAGGAACAAGAGCAACGTGACGACAGTGGCCGTGGACGGATCGAGAACGACGTCGAAGCCAAAGTCGTAGCTGGCCGCAAACAGTACCAACAGCGCCACCAACAACCCCATGTCCGCAAATTTCGTCACCCAAAACGCCTTGATCGCCGCGTGCCCCGCGCTTGGCTTCTGATAATAGAATCCGATGAGCAAGTAGCTGGTCAGCCCTACCAGCTCCCATCCTGCGAAGAATTGAAGCAGGTTTGGGGCCAGCACCAGCAGATTCATGCTGAAGATGAACAATGAATGGTAGGTAAAGTAGCGACCTACGGCGCCGGGTGGCTCCAGCTTCATGTAGCCGAGCGAGAAGACCTGAACCGCGGTTGCAACCAGGGCGACGATGACCAGCATCGTGCTGGAAATCCCGTCGATGCGCAAACCCACCGACGCCATGGTACCACCGGACTCCCTCAACCACGTGGTCGTGGCAACCCACGGCCCCGAGTCCACGTCGACACGGTGCAGCAACAGTATCGACACGACCAACGTGAACATCGCCGTTGCTACGCTGAGCCACGCTGCAGGCCAACCGTG
>Ga0055462_10000149_pt1 | contig 10725 bp, 11 predicted proteins | sample Joice_ThreeSqC_D_2_FD_57689 | JGI IMG/M metagenome (GOLD analysis project Ga0055462, IMG submission 57689) | Wetland microbial communities from San Francisco Bay, California, USA, that impact long-term carbon sequestration - Joice_ThreeSqC_D1 | ecosystem: Environmental > Aquatic > Marine >...
AGCGTGCCGAATATGCCGAGGAGATCGTGCGGCAGTTCGAAGTTGTTGCGGCGATGCAGAGGGAGGTGCTGGAATTCGCTCGAGGGGAACGCTCGATGTTCGTCCGGCGCGTCCATCTCGGCTATTTCTTCGACGACTTGCGACGCCAGGTGCAGCGTGAGCTAGAAGGCACAAGTATCGAGCTTCAAATGAACATCGATCGCAAGTCAGTGGCTCGCTTCGACGAGGGTCGTATGGCTCGCGCCCTGCACAATTTGGTCCGCAATGCCATCGAAGCCATAGGCGACAATCCAGGACGTCTTTCCATCGCTGCACGCCGAGAAGGAGATGTCCTGATTATCGAAGTCAGCGATTCGGGGCCGGGCGTCCCCGAACATATTCAGGGGACGCTATTTCAGTCCCTCGTGACGGCCAACAAGCGCGGAGGGACCGGCCTTGGTTTGGCGATCGTCAAAAAGATCGTGGAAGAACACGGCGGAACCATCGAGGTCGAATCGTCGTCCAAAGGAGCCCGATTTCGGCTCCGCATTCCGGAGTTGCCGGACAGTGCGCCGCCGCGGACTTCGCATGCGGGAACGAGTGCGCACCCCCAGTCCGGGCCGGCCTCGAACGCGCCGTCACGAATGACGCGTTGAAGCGAGCGCGGTCTGATGTCTCGCCTCTCGTCATCTCCCAAGCCTAACGCCAAGACCAGCAAGTCTTCTCGATCCGCTCGCTCGCGAAGCGTAGCGTCTCGGGTGTTATGGTCATTCGCGGTTGTGACTGCCGCCTTCGCGCTAGTCGCGGGCTGGGGCGTTCTTGCTCTCGGTACTGCGGCGCGACAGACCCAGCTGGTACGGGCCGGGTACGTTCCACTGACGCGCACGCTCCGTGACTTGGTGACCTTGCAGGATACCTGGAATACCCAGCTCAATCACGTTACCAGTGCGCGCAATCCCGCTGACGCGCGACTCTGGTTCGACTCGGCATTGCGCATTGGCCGCCCCAAGAAATTTGCCGAAGCCCGCGCAGCAATTACCCTGGCATTCGCTCGCTCCAAGGACCGCGACATTCGAGCGGTGGGCCGCGATCTTCTGGCAGACACCCGGAGAATCGAACGGGCGCTCGAGCCAGATGCCGACGAGATACGTCAGCTGTTCGAAGCAATCGAAAATGACCAACCGGAACGAGCAGAACGGATGAGAGATCGTCTCGTCAAACGGGGGCTAGCCGTTCACAGGCGGATTGCGCGTCTCGATCGGCGCGTGTTGGTGAATGTCGACGCGCTATCCGAAGACGTGGTGGCGCAAGAACGTTTCGCCATTCGATTGTTGGTCGCGCTATCGATATTTACTGTCTTCATTGGGCTTCTGATGGCGGCCCTGACTCGGCGCGTCCTTGCCCCACTCGGTGAAGTTACGCGGCGCGCGCGAGTCGTGGCCAGTGGTGATTTGACGCCGCACCCGGTAGTCGTCGGACACGACGAAATCGGCGAATTGGCGAGCAACTTCGAGGCAATGGTGGCAGCCATTGCCGATATCCGGGAGAAGCTTCTCGCGTCCGAGCGTCTCGCTGCTGTTGGAAAGATGGCAGCCCACGTGACCCACGAGATCCGCAATCCGCTCTCTTCGATAGCGCTGAACATGGATCTTCTCGAGGAGGAGGTCGGTGAAAAGAACGCTGAGGCGCGCACTCTGATTCGTGCCGTTCAGGCCGAAGTGGACCGCTTGCGGGCGCTTTCCGAGCAGTACCTGTCCATTGCCCGAGATCGCCCTGCTCAGCTGGAGCCGGAGGATTTGGTTCGCGTAGTCTCGGACGCGGCCGAGTTCATGCGACCGGAGCTCAAGCGGCACGACGTCGAGCTGACCATCTTTGCCGAAGCAAGGTCGCTGAATTTGCGCGTGGACGAGGCACAGATCCGTCAGGCTGTCTTCAACCTGCTGCGCAATGCTCGGGAGGCGATGTCCGACGGGGGAGAGGTAACGGTGCGTATTTCGGGCGATTCGTCGAGCGGGGGCCGAATCACGGTCCAGGACACGGGCGGAGGGGTCGACCCCGCGGTGGCAGCCCATCTATTCGACCCGTTCGTTACCACCAAATCGACCGGCACCGGATTGGGGCTCGCCGTCACACGCCGGATCGTGGAGGGCCACGGAGGCTCAATCATCTGCGAGTCGGCAGATTCACGCGGAGCGCGATTCGTTATCGAATTACCCCCGTCGAATATCGTAGATGGACAGGGTCTGAGCTGACCACGGTCGGAGAACCTCGTCGGAGTCCCCTCGCATTCACGAGCGACGAGACCCTTGACCAAGGAGTAGATCGATTGGAACAAAAACTACTGACTGTCGCGATTGCCACAAATAACCAGGGCAAGTTGGAGGAGCTCCGCGCACTGTTTGAAGACGTGCCCGTTGAGCTGGTTCGAGTCGTAGACGTAACGGGTCAACCCTTCTGGGTCGTCGAAGACGGTGACACGTTCGAAGCCAATGCGGCGCTCAAGGCGCGCGCGGGCTGTGCTGCTACCGGACTAGTCTGTATGGCGGACGACAGTGGGCTGGAGGTCGAGGGGCTAGCTGGGCGTCCGGGTGTTCGGTCGGCTCGGTTCGCTGGGCCATCGGCCTCGGATGCAGCAAACAATGACGCATTGTTGGATGCCCTTTCGGGCGTGGGCGCCACAGGTCGTCGTGCGCGATTTCGCTGCGTTCTCTCGCTGGCAATCCCTGGGAGAGAAACGCTTCATTCAGCCACAGGACTATGCCAGGGCAGCATTGTTGCGGAGCCTCGTGGGCGCGGGGGATTTGGTTACGATCCGCTTTTCGAGAGCGACGACTGTGCGGGGCGCACCATGGCACAATTGACGGATCAGGAGAAGAATCGAGTCAGCCATCGAGCCCGCGCCGCGCGTGCTCTGCGACCTCAACTTCTCCGGGAGTTGGAGGAGACTCTGAGGCTGGCAGACCTGGCCATGGGCAACGGGACAAAGTGACCGAGCAGTGCCCACCGGCATCGGGAGCGACTCAGCGGCTTCCGAAGAGATCGAAATGGCCCCCTACCTGCAATGTGGCCCATCCGTGAGTGAGACGATCGCTTCCGGTTGGCATGGCGCGAACCCGGGTTCCGTCCGGTTGTACCCACTCTGCTTTGCCGAAGCTACCAACCCCGAGCGTGAGCAGCGGAGAAATGGAAAACAAAGGGCTGATGCGCACATCGGCACCGATGCCGAGTCGTGACTCGAGCGGAGCATCGGTGAGCTGAAGCTCGGTTCCATCAGGCCATCGAACACGTAGTCGACGCGCGCCAACGGCGATATCTACCAAGAGGCCGGTGTGATCGGGGTCTGTCGAAAGCCTCAACCCGATGGCCCAAAAATCGGTGTCGCCATGACTCGTCCCCTCGATGCCAGCGACGCTTCCATCGGCCGCTCCCAGGCGGGCGCGCTCCCAAAGCGCATAGAGGTTGTAGTGGCGACCAAGCCGGGCACCTCCATCCATCTCCAGCATGGGTCCCGAAGATACGTAGTCGCGAAATGCCACTCCCGAAACAGCCACGCATCCGTAGGCATCGTAGGCGGTACATCGGCCCCACAGGTCACCGAACGGAACCCACCATCCAAGCCGCGCGCCCAGCCACAGCGAGGTTCGAGGAGCGACGTGGTTGGGCACCGGTGGAGGGGGAGGCTCGTAGACCAACGGGCCGTCGCCAGGATATGGCCGTCCAGGTTGGTTCTGGTCCTTCCTGGGCGGAGGAGGCATCGACGGACTCATCGAGGGCTCGTCTTGGCCAGGCCGATCCACGGGCTCGACGTAATAAACCGGTGGTGGTCCTGGCGCCGCCTTTCCGGGAGCTTGGGTGTCGTCCGCCTGCGGAGCCGGGCTCGAGGTACCGGAGGTCTGAACGGTGGGCTGCTTTGGATTGGCAACCTCGCTCGACGTCGCCTTGCCACCCGGGCCGTCGGGAATGGAATTGACCGCGCCGGTCTGAGCATTTGACCTGCCGGCCGCAAATCCTACGACCATCAGCGCAGCCAGGATCGGGACCCAGCGCGGGCGACCCAATTTCAGCATTTGCGAACCATAGCACTGGAAACCGGTCTATGGAGACACCGTTGACCCTCCTCGGACTGCGTGATAGTCGAGCACCGCTCGTAGGTGAGTAGCCGCTCTGGCTCAGGCCGTCGACGGTGCAACACGACTGGAACAAGTTCGGTATCTACGGAACCGTAGGTCTGGAACTCGCGCTCAGCGCGCTTTTGGGTCTCTTTGGAGGACAATGGCTCGACAAGCGACTGGGCACATCACCTTGGCTGAGCTTGGTCGGCTTGGGTCTGGGAAGCGCCGCTGGGTTCAGAGCGCTGATACGCACGTCGAACCAAGCTCGACGCGAACTGAAGCAGGATGTCGCCCGTCAGATGCAGGAACGGCGCAAGTACCATGACCGAGGCAAGACCAAGTGATCCGACGTCGGGACTCAGTCCATCCCTGGTCGCGACGGCAGTGGTTGGCTCGCTGTTGGCCCTGGGAGGCGGCTGGCTCTACGACTGGCGAACGGCCTCATCGATTGCCGTCGGGTCCGCCGTTGCGGTCGCGAACCTGGTCGCGCTGGGTCGCCTCGTCAATTCCTATCTGTCGAGTTCGGGCTCACGTGCCCCATGGGGAATCGTTGCCCTGGTCAAGACCGCGGCCCTGTTTGCACTTGTGGCGGCACTGGTCATTTTTCGCATTGTCGAAGTGTTGCCGTTCATGGTGGGCTTCGGCGCAATGCCAATGGGTATCACGTTTGGCCAGCTTCGTACTGGCAGGCCCGCCCGTGGAGCTAGTTGAGTCATGCCCGAGCACGCTTCCTGGCTGACATTTCTCCTTGCTCTGGCCCGAAAGTCTCTCGACCGCAAGGCTGAGGTGATTGGAGAATCGTTCATCGACCATACTCCCCCGAGCTGGGCATCCTTCGAGCCCATTACTGCGGCGTTGTTCGTGGTTGTGCTCGTCCTAGTGCTTGCCTGGCTGGCGAGGCGGCGCCTCAAACGCCTCGATGAGGCCGTGATTCCGGAGTCGCGGCTGACGATTGGTACCTTCATGGAGATCTTCCTCGGTTACTTCTATGATTTAGCCAGAGGGATGATGGGGCCCGAACGAGCCAAGCGGTATTTCCCCATCATCGGGACGTCAGCCATGTTCGTGTTTTTTGCGAACGTCATGGCCATGATTCCGGGTATGCCCGTAGCGACCAGCCATCTCAGCATCACATTCGGCTGTGCCTTGGTCGTCTTCGTCGTCTTCAATGCTTACGGATTGATGACCAACGGGATGGCGTACCTAAAGCATCTGGGTGGCCCCTCATGGTACCTGGCGCCTCTGGTGTTCGTCATAGAGTTCATTTCGCTCTGTGTGCGACCGCTGACACTGGCCATTCGTCTCATGCTCAACATGGCGGTCGACCACCTGATTGTGGTAATCTTCCTCAGTCTGTTGGCGGTCGTTCTGCCGATTTCGATGATGGTTATCGAATGTCTGGTGGTCGTGATTCAGACCCTAGTGTTCACCGTATTGACTACGATCTATATCTCGTTGGCAACCGAGCCATTGCACCACTGATGAACCGAGAACTTCCATACTGTCATCGGTATTGCCGAGCGGATTACAGCCACTTCAGACGTCCGAGCGGCACAAGGAGAGGATGAATGTCCAAGAAACAGCTGGCGCTGCTGGTGGCGCCACTTCTCGTAGGTTTGGTTCCAGGAACGGCACTTGCTCAAACTGCAGCCGCCGCCTCCAACGGATTCGACGTCAAGGCCATGACGGCCCTTGGCGCCGGACTGGGTGCCGGTCTGGCCATTGGGTTGGCTGCTCTCGGCGGCGGCATGGGCCAAGGTCGAGCGGTTGCGGCAGCTCTGGAAGGGATCAGCCGTAACCCAGGAGCCGCGGATCGGGTGCAGACTCCAATGATTCTGGGTCTTGCGCTCATCGAGTCGCTCGTGCTCTTCGCGTTTGCTATCGCCTTCTTGCTGCAGAGCAATCTGGGCGGCGGCGGCTGAGTCTCGCTCGTCCTCGCCCTTGTCAGCGAGCGGGCGGCGGCAATCGTTGTGGATGATCGACTATGGTCATCCTCGGCTATCGTTGCGTCAAAATCTGCCCTTACCTCGGACCGCGGCGTAGGGATCGATACCAATCCTGCACCACATGGCCAGCTAGCCAGAGGCTACCGAGCCCGAAGGTCGCTGCGGCAGCAATTGGCTTGTTGCCGATCAGCAGGAGCGCCGCGCTCAGTAGGGCAGACCCGCTCAGGACGCCAGCCAGCAGACGACGGGCGAGTCTATCCACGGCCCATTCGTGTTTGAGATTCTCGGTACTCACTGTCAAGCGACCCAGGCGCAAATCTTCGAGGACATCGGCGAGCTGCAACGGCAAATTGGACGTTGTTTCCGAAAGCCTTTCGATACGTTTGATTAGGTGCAGACCGATCCGTTCAGGTGAGTATCGTTGGCGCAGGAGGTTGACGAAATAAGGGCGGGACTCTTCGAAGATATTCAATGTCGGGTCCAGCTGCTTGCCGATCCCTTCAACCGTCATCATCGCCTTGCCGACCAGGAGAAAATCTGTCGGGATCTCGAGGCCGTAGGTGGTCGCCACCCGGACCAAATCTCGGACCAAGCACGAAGCATCGAGCTCTGCCATCGATTTACCCAGATATCGATCGGCAATGATCGCCACTTCGGCTCTGTAGGCTGCCATGTCTACCCGTCGCCTGGGCGTACCAATAGCGTACATGGCGTCGGCAATCGCGTCGTGATCGGCTCGAATCGCCGCCATCATCAGATCGACGGTTGCGTCGCGTAGCGCAGGGCTAAGACGGCCAACCATCCCGAGATCAATGAGACCGAGGACAGGATTCTCGTTGTCGCCCATGACCACGACGTTTCCAGGATGGGGATCGGCATGGAAGAAGCCGTCCTCGAAGATCTGTTTGACCATCGTCTGAATGGCGGTGTGCGCGATTGCCTGGCGCGAAGCCCCCTGCGCCACCGCCTCTTCCAGCTTGAGACCATCGAAAAACTCGAGCGTAATCACGCGATTGCTGGAGGCCTCTCGATAGACCGACGGAAAACGGACGTTTGGAATCTCGGCGAAGTTTCTGGTGAAGCGTCGCGCATTCTCGGCTTCCACCGTAAAATCGAGTTCATCATGGATCGCCCGGTCGAACTGCTGTACCAGTCCCGTGGGCGAGTAGGTGCGCGTTTCGGGGATGGTCCGCTCTATCAATGTAGCGAGCATATGCAGCAGATCGAGGTCGCTCGCGATGGTGCTAGCGGCGCCGGGGCGTTGCACCTTGAGCACGACATCCCGAAGCTCCTCGCCCAGGCGCAAGACCGCCCGATGCACCTGTGCGACGCTCGCGGCAGCCAGCGGTTCCGGATCGACGCTTTCGAAGATTTCCTCCAATTCCACTCCCAGTGACCGCTCGACCTGAGCGCGGATATCATCGAAGGGAACCGGTGGAACCGCATCTTGAAGCTTCTTGAGCTCGGCAATGATTTCGGCTGGCAGCAGATCAGCGCGGGTCGAAGCGATCTGGCCCAATTTGACGAACGAAGGACCGAGATCCTCCAGTACCCGGCGCAATCGGACCCCAATTTTGGCCTGACGTCTGTCGCGCTCAACGCGGTCGTTCTTGGCCGTGCCCGATGGGTCCTCGGCAGCGATACCCTTCGTCGGCTCCACATCGGGGGGCCCCTTGGGACGAGCCAGCCCCAGTCGTGCGACTACCTCTCCGAAGCCATGGCGCACCAGGACCGTCGAGATCTCGCGGACCCTTGCGATGTCGCGTGCCGCGTGAACAATGGATACCATGGTTGACAGCTGGGCAGGATGAAGGTCCCCAGGACGGGGCGGATCAACGAATACGAACCACGGACCCCAAATCGTAGCTCGTAGGCCGTGCCGCCCGCCACCCCGGAGGTACCTTCGGGGCTACGAAATCGAAGATCCAGCGGGCATCCTGCAGGCTCAGGTTGATGCAGCCATGGCTGTGAGGTGTTCCAAAGGCGCTGTGCCAGTAGGTGCCGTGGAGACCGTAGCCGCGGTCAAAGAACATCACCCATGGAACGGCTTCGACCGCGTAGGTGCTTTCGGCATGCTCCTCATCCAGGTTGTCCATGTCACTGCTCGTCAACTTCACCCAGATTCGGAAGGTGCCGGTCGGTGTCGCCGTGGGGGTACCGGGTCGTCCCCTTCCAGCAGAGATCATGGTGGCAAATTGCGGTTGTGCCCCAGCGTACGCTACCAGCGTTTGGCTGGTGAGATCGACGTCGAGCCAACGCTCGTCCGGTCGGATGCCCGCCGGCGGTTCCGAAAGTTCCGGGACCCGAATCTCGGCTGCCGATAGCCAACCTTGAGGAACGCGCAGCCACCGCTGGCCCCTACGCTCGCCACGGTCGAGGACCTGGACCGAGGTCAGTCTCTCGAGCGGCGGTGCTGCGCTGGGAGGACCACCAGGACTGTCGTGAAGGCGTGCATGCTCCACGTACACCCAACCGATCGACAGGCTCTGTTGCGCTAGACGCACGCCAACGAAGGGACTCGGACGAACTTCAGTGACGTCGCGACTGCTCAACCAGATTCCGTGGGTGGTCTGCAGGTATTCTTCGCCGTCCGGACCTTTGTTGCGATCCGCGACACCGACCAGATATCCAGGCTGCATTTCCGCGTCGGGGACACCCTGTCCGGCGTCACCCAGGTGGGTATATCCGAAGGCACCCTGCGGAAGAATCAAAGCGAATTCGACCACTGGCAGCCGTGGTGGCGACCGGAACGCGTCAGACCGTACCCAGGTTATCGACTTCGGATCGTCGCAGAGCCACGCCAACGCACCCACCAGCAGCCAATCGCCACGGCATCGTGGTCCGACTCGACGAGCGTACACTCTCAGCGTGGTTCCGTTGTCGAGCGCCCCGCGCCGAGGGCCGTTTGCATCGGGCTGTTGCCATATTTCGCCTTCATCCGCGACGACCCGTATCACCGGAAATGGGGCGCCCAAGCCGGTTGCGTGGCTTCCCGGTTCGAAGCGACGGTCGGAAGCGCTCAACGCTGGGATGCCGACGAACCCGACTATCGCGAACCCAATCAAGGCGGACCAGGGCAGCGAGCGAATCGGAAGCCGTACTGGAACCGGCCAGAGTGAGGGAACAGACCTCAATGGAACGTGAAGGTCAATTCGTGCTCGCAAATCCGAATGACATCGCCATCGTTGATGGCCTTGCGCTGGATCCGCTGCCCACCGTATTCGACGCCGTTGGTGCTGCCGAGATCGATGATGAAATATTGACCGCCAACGAATTCAATCATGGCGTGCTGACGCGAGACGTTAGGATCCTTGATAGTAAGATCGCTGGTCTGTTTACCGCGTCCGATGACGAATCGGTCTTTGGTGATGGGGAACTGTTGCCCCCGATAGAAGATCATCAGCGATCGGCTGGGTGCCGTGGGTGGTTGTGGACCTGTAGAGGACCGCAAAGCGCCCGGCAGAGGGGGAGGAACGCCCGGTCCTCTTGGCATGAACGATCCGGGCGAGGCGGCGGGAGGGGAGTGAACTCGCTTGGCGCCTGGAGCCGGTGGTGCAGGAGGAGGTGGGGGAGGAACCAGCGGACCGATGTTCGACGGTGACGAGGGCGGAGGCACCGGTACTCCCGGCAGCGACCGGGCTGTCGTCGAAGGAAAACCCGGATGTGAATGGCTATCCGCGCTCGAGTGCAGGTGAGCCGCTTGGTCTGCCGGGTGGGAGTACGCGCCTGAACCGTGGCGCGAGCTGGCGACGGTCGATGCTGGGGGAGGGTGAAGCCCAGAACCGGTACGCCGCCGGCCCGAAGTACTCGCCGGAGGAGGCGGCAAAGGACCCGCGTCGCCCGTGTTCGAAGTTGGTGTCCCGAAATCAGAGGAGGGACGGCTTGCCGCGCCGACATATCCGCGTTGACGCGCATATTGCTTCATGGCGTCGTTCACCAGGTAATCGACCGAGCATTCGAGCTCCCTGGCCATGAGCTCAAATTTTTGCCAGAGCGATTCACGGCATTGAAAAGTTCGGGGCTTCTTCTTGTTGGGATCGGAGCTCATTCCGCTGTTCCTACCTCCGGCCCGGCGCGCAATTCGATCGCCGCTGCCGATCCGAGAGGCTTGTTTCAAGCGATCATTTCTTGCTAGCTCCCGCAGACGTGCGGCGTTCAATCTCGGGGATCACGCAGAAGCTGACAAAATCTCCCACGGACGAAATCTCTTTTGACTCAGTCTTCCCGTCGACGTGGATGTCGCACTTCCATTCACAATCCTTGGCCTCCTCGGGACACTTGGGAGTCCGCATTCGGTCCTCGGCATACCCTCGCAACCCCGCCAAATCTGCAGAAGTTCCGCTGTGGTAGTACCAACCAAGCGCAGTCAGGCGGGTCGGTGCGCGATGATTCGGCTTGGCGTAGCGTTTGGCAATGGACGCTGGAGATTCCGGGCCTTTCATTTGCCCGATCAGCTCTCCGTATCTCAGGGGCTCAGCCATGGCCATTTCCTTGACGGTCCCGATCTTGTCCATGAATTCGCCAACCTGGGTGGTGTCACTCATCTTGAGCACCAGTTCCCCCGTCACCCAGCGCACCTTCCAATCCTTGCTGGCGAAGAGTCCGTACAGGCGGCCAATGACCATCTTGCGCGGTAACTCGCTGAGCCGTCGCAGAGCAAGATCTCGCACCGTATCCGGGGATTCAGG
>Ga0055462_10000154_pt1 | contig 10595 bp, 15 predicted proteins | sample Joice_ThreeSqC_D_2_FD_57689 | JGI IMG/M metagenome (GOLD analysis project Ga0055462, IMG submission 57689) | Wetland microbial communities from San Francisco Bay, California, USA, that impact long-term carbon sequestration - Joice_ThreeSqC_D1 | ecosystem: Environmental > Aquatic > Marine >...
CGCCACCAGGGGGGCCGGAGCGGGGAATACCCGGCCGTGGGCCGGTCGGCATCGCGCCCCGCCGCGGGCGCCATGCGGGAGGTCGCGGTCCGCGACGTGATGGACCGGAGTGTCCTCTGCCTGTCAGAGGAGCAGTCGCTCTCGGAAGCCGCGTCGCTGATGGTCAATCGCAAGCTCGAACGCGTCCCGGTCGTGCGGGAGGGTGCGCTGGTCGGCGTGCTGTCGCGGGAGGACATCGTTCGGCGCCTGTTCGGCCCCTGAGGGGCGCACACTCACTTTCAGACGGTTCTTGAGGGACGCGATGACGGCAGGTACCCAGACGCTGGCGATCATCAAGCCGGACGCGGTGGCGTCGGGCAAGGCCGGGCGGATTCTCGCGCATCTCCAGGAGGCGGGATTCACGGTCCGCGCCCTGCGGATGGCCCGGTTGGCTCCGGCCGAGGCCGGGGCCTTCTACGCGGTGCATCGCGGACGGCCCTTCTACGGCTCGCTGTGCGCGTTCATGACCTCCGGCCCGTGCATCCCGATGGTGCTCGAGCGGGCGGACGCGGTAGCGACGCTCCGCACGGTCATTGGCGCCACCGACCCTGCCGAGGCGGCCGCCGGGACCGTCCGCCAGCTGTACGCGGAGTCGAAGGAGCGGAATGCGATCCATGCGTCCGACTCCGACGGGAACGCGGTGCGGGAGATCAGTTTCTTCTTCAGTGAGGCCGAGCGGACGCGTTTGTGGGGGTAGCGGCGACGCGTTGACGCAAGTCGCTGTCACAGGTACGTTTACTGGCTATGTTGCGCGTGGACTTGCGCGCGGCGGCGGACGGCCCGGTCGAGACGAACGGCGAGGTCGCTGCCGCCGATCCGGTATTGGCGGACCTCACGATCGTCCCGTCCCAGCCGGTCCGGGTGACCGGGCGGTTGATGGCGGCCGGTGCGGGGTCCTACTACTGGGAAGGGCGCGTCCATACGGAGGTGCGGACGTCGTGTCGTCGCTGCCTCGTGCCGGTCACGTTGCCGGTGGACGACACCGTGCGCCTGCTGTTCACGGAAGACGAGGACAACGACGATCCGGTGGCGGTGATGATCCCGCCACGGGCGGCACAGCTGGAATTGGGCGAGGTCATTCGGGAAGCGCTGATCCTGGCGACCCCCGAGTTCGCCGTGTGCCGCGAGGACTGTCGGGGTCTGTGTGCGAAGTGCGGTGCGGATCTCAACCAGGGCCCGTGCCGGTGTGTTCCCGAGGGAGATCCCCGCTGGGCAGCGCTCGAGGCGTTGCGGACGCGGCCGAACGATGACGAACCGAGGTAGGCATGGCGGTACCGAAGCGCAGGACATCCAAGGCGAGAAAGCGGAAGCGGCGCACGCACTACAAGGCGGCGCCGGTGGCCGTGCAGGCGTGCCCGCGGTGTGGCGACCCCAAGCGGCCGCACCGGGTATGCCCCACGTGCGGGTACTACGCGGGGAAGAAACGGGTCGAGGTGGGCGAGGGCGCCTAGCGAATGCGCATCGCGCTCGACGCGATGGGGGGAGATGCGGCACCCGACGCGCCGATCACGGGCGCCGTCGAGGCGCTCGCGGACCTGCCCCCCACCGCGCAGATCCTGTTGGTGGGGCAGGCGGGTGCGATCGAGCGAGAGCTGGCCCGGCACGGCGTCCGTGACCCCCGTCTGCAGGTCGTGGATGCGCCGGACGTGGTCGGCATGGCCGAGAAGCCGCTCGCGGCGATCCGCAGCAAACCCCAGTCGTCGATTGGCGTCGGCGTGCGGATGCAGCGGGACGGAGAAGCCGACGCGTTCATCTCCGCCGGGAACACCGGCGCGGTGATGGCGTCCAGCGCCCTGACCCTCGGGCTGCATCCCGGCGTCGAGCGACCCGCGATCGGGGGTCTGTTCCCGACTCTGGGCGAGCCTGTCCTGGTGCTGGACATCGGCGCCAACGTGGACTGTTCCGCCCGGGAGTTGCGCGGGTTTGCGCACGTCGGTGCCGTCTACGCCCGGGACGTGCTCGGACGCGCCAATCCCGTGGTAGGCCTCCTCTCGATCGGGGAGGAGCCGGAGAAGGGCAACGCCGCCGTGAAGGAGGCCCATGCCATGCTCCGCTCGGAGGCACTGGCGTTCGAGTTCGCGGGGAACGTCGAAGGCGGCGACATCCTGCGCGAACAGGTGGACGTCGTCGTCTGCGACGGCTTCGTCGGCAACGCCGTCCTCAAGTTCTACGAGGAGGTTGCCCACCTGTTCACGGGACTGCTCCAGCGCGACATGAGTCCGGACGTCTTCGCGAGTGACGGGATGCGGCGGATCGCCGCCCATCTCGACTACTCCACCTATGGCGGCGCCCCCTTGCTGGGGGTCCGGGGTGTCACGATCATCTGCCACGGCCGCTCCCCGGCCCGCGCGATCCGCAATGCCATCGGCGTGGCCCGGCGGGCGGTCGAAAATCACCTGACTCAGCACATCGGTGCCGACCTGGCCCAGGGGGACGCGTGAAACGGCCGATCGCTGAAATCGTCGCGACCGCCCGGTACACGCCGGAGCGCGTCGTCACGAACGCAGACTTCGAAAAGACCCTCGACACCTCGGACCAGTGGATCCGGGAGCGTTCGGGCATCCGTGAGCGGCGGTACTCCCGCGACGACGAGACGATCGCCTTCATGGCGACCGACGCCGCCCGGCGCGCCCTGGCCGACGCCGGCTTGGGCCCCGAGGACCTGGACGCGATCGTGACCGCGACCGCGTCCTGGGATCGCCTGCTCCCGTCCCAGTCCTGCGACATCCAGGCGGCGCTTGGCGCGACCAGGGCTGCCGCGTTCGATGTCGGAGCGGCGTGCAGCGGGTTCCTGTATGCCTCGACGGTCGCGGAGGGCCTGATCGCCAGCGGCATCGCCCGCACGGCGCTCGTGATCGGTGCGGAGCGCCTGACGCGCGTCATGGATGCGACCGACCGCACGACCGCGATTCTGTTCGGCGACGGGGTCGGCGTGGTCGTCATGCGGCCGGCCACCGACGGACGGGGCATCCTGTCCGCCTACGTCCGGTCCGACGGCTCCCTCGGCCATCTACTCTACCGCAAGGGCGGCGGCGCCCTGCATCCGCCGAGCGAGGAACTGCTGACCGATGGCTCCTACTTCATTCGCATGGCGGGCCGGGAGGTCTTCAAGTCGGCCGTTCTCTCGATGGCCGACGCCTGTGATCACGCGCTCCAGCGGGCGGGACTGACCGGCCAGCAGGTCGATGTACTCATTCCGCATCAGGCCAACATCCGCATCATTGAGGCGACGGCCAAGCACGCCGGCATTCCGATGGACAAGGTCTACGTCAACGTGGACCGGTACGGCAACACGTCGGCGGCGTCCATCCCCATCGCCCTCGACGAAGCGGTCCGGAGCGGTCGCGTTCAGCCGGGCATGACAGTCCTGCTCGTCGCGTTCGGCGCCGGCTTCACCTGGGCCTCCATGGCAATCCGCTGGTGAGAGCAGTCCTCCTTTGTCCGGGGCAGGGCGCGCAGCGCGTCGGGATGGGCAAGGACCTCGCCGAGCGGTTCCCGGCCGCCCGGGCCGTGTTCGCCGAGGCCGACGGCGCGCTGGGGACCCCGCTGTCCCGGCTGATGTGGGAGGGGCCCGAAGACGAGCTCACGCTCACGCACAACGCGCAGCCGGCGATTCTGGTCCACAGCCTCGCGGTGCACGCGGTCATCCGTGACCAGGTGACCCCGGTGGCCGCGGCGGGCCACTCGCTCGGCGAGTACGCGGCCTACGGTGCGCTGGGGGCGCTGGCGCTGCCGGATGCGGTGCGCCTCGTCCGGCGCCGCGGCGAGCTGATGCTGGAGGCGGGCCGGTCACGGCCCGGGACGATGGCCGCCGTCATCGGGCTCGATGGCGAGCGGGTGGAGCAGGTCTGCGGTGAAGCGAGCACGGCCGAGGCCGTCGTCGTCGCCGCGAATTTCAACGCCCCGGACCAGACGGTGATCTCCGGGGATCCGGAGGCGGTGGAACGAGCGGGGGCGCTGCTGAAGTCCGCGGGGGCCAAGCGCGTCCTGCCGCTGAAGGTCAGCGGCGCGTTCCATTCCCCACTGATGACGCCCGCCCAGGAAGGGCTGCACGACGCCCTGCAGGCGGTGGCGTTCCGGGATCCAGTGGCCCCCGTGGTGGCCAACGCCTCCGCCGAGGCGGTGGACCGCGCCGAGACGGCCCGCGCCCAGCTCGATGCGCAGCTCACGGCGCCGGTGCGCTGGGTGGCGTCCATGCAGCGCCTCGCCGTCCTGGCGGCCGGCGCGCCCTTCCTCGAGGTTGGTCCGGGCAGCGTGCTGAGCGGACTGTTGAAGCGCATCGTCCCCGGAGTCGCCGTGACCAATCTCGGCACGGCCGACGAGGCGGCGGAGTTCCTGCATCGACAGGGAGACGCGTGATGGACCTGATGGGGAAGATCGCGCTGGTGACAGGCGGGTCCCGGGGCATCGGCCGCGCGATTGCCGACGCGCTGTACGCGGCCGGGGCCGGCGTGACCATCCTGGATCGGGACGCCGAGCGCGCCAAGATCACCGCCCGGGAGATCGGCGATGACGTGTGCGCGATGATCGCCGATGTCACCAACCCCGAGGAGGCGGCGTCCGCCCTGGCATATGTCGAGGAGACCTGCGGGCCCATCGACATCCTCGTCAACAATGCCGGGATTACCCGGGACAGTCTGCTGGTGCGCATGAGCGACGACGACTGGGACGCCGTCATCGATGTCAACTTGCGTGGCGCGTTCCTGCTCACCCGGGCCGTCGCGCGCGGCATGATGAAGCGCCGCTGGGGGCGCATCATCAACATCGCGAGCGTCGTAGGGCTGATTGGCAACCCGGGCCAGGCCAACTACGCCGCCTCGAAGGCGGGCCTGATCGGCTTCACCAAGGCGGTGGCACGGGAGCTCGCGTCCCGCAACGTGCTGGTGAACGCGATCGCGCCGGGCTTCATCGAGACGGACATGACCCGCGCGCTCACCGATCCCCAGCGCAACACGCTGCGCGCGCAGATTCCGCTGGGACGGCTGGGCCAGCCCGAGGACATTGCCCGGGCCGTGCTCTTTCTTGCATCGGATCACGCCGACTACATTACGGGCCAGGTGCTCGTCGTAGACGGCGGCATGGTGATGTGAACCCCATCTCAACGAGGACGCAATGAGCGGCATCGAGGACAAGGTCAGGGACATCATCGCCGAGGAACTCGGCGTCGAGCGGGAGAAGCTCACCGACGACGCGAGCTTCATGGAAGACCTCGGAGCGGACAGCCTCGACCAGGTCGAGCTGGTCATGGCGTTCGAGAAGGAGTTCGACATCGACATCCCCGATGAGGATGCCGAGAAGATGCGCACGGTCGGTGATGCGCTGAAGTACCTGCACGAGAAGATGGGGAACAAATAGTTTGCCCCGTCGCCGCGTGGTGGTCACGGGCCTGGGGGTGGTGTCACCCCTGGGCCTGAATCTCGAGGATACCTGGGCCGGCCTGATCGCGGGTCGCTCGGGCGCGGCGCGCATCCGGCGGTTCGACCCGTCGGAGCTCGAGGTTCAGTTCGGATGTGAGGTGAAGGGCTTCGACCCGGCACCGTACATCGACCGCAAGGAAGCCAAGCGGTTCGACCTGTTCCTGCAATACGCCATCGCGGCGGCAACGCAGGCGATGGAGGATGCGGGCCTCGGGGCGCGGGTCCCGGAGCCCGAACGGGCGGGTGTCCTCATCGGGTCGGGAATCGGCGGGATCGGCACGTTCGAGGAGCAGTGCCGGATCTCGCTGACCCAGGGGTACAAGCGCGTTTCCCCCTTCTTCGTTCCCATGTTCATTCCCGACATCGCCTCCGGCGTCGTGGCCATCCGCACGGGCGCGAAGGGCCCCAACTACTGCACCGTGTCGGCGTGTGCCTCGTCGGCCCACGCGATCGGGGAGGCCTTCGGGCTGATCAAGGGCGGAACGGCCGACGTGATGATCACGGGCGGGGCCGAAGCGGCGATCACGCCGCTCGCCATCGCGGGATTCACGAACATGAAGGCGCTCTCGGCGCGGAACGACGAGCCGGAGCGGGCGTCCCGACCCTTCGATCGCGGGCGGGATGGCTTCGTGATGGGCGATGGGGCGGGCGTGGTGATCCTCGAATCGTTGGAGCATGCCCAGGCCCGCGGCGCGCGGATCCACGCCGAGGTGCTTGGCTATGGCATGAGCGCCGATGCCTATCACATCACGCAACCGGCCCCCGGAGGCGAAGGGGCTGCCCGGGCGATCGAGGCGGCCCTGGCGGATGCCGGGATCCCCGGATCGCGCGTGGACTACATCAACACCCACGGCACGGCGACCCCGCACGGCGACGTGGCGGAGGTGTCCGCCATCAAGAACGTGTTCGGGCCTCATGCATACGAGCTGATCGCCGGGTCCACCAAGTCGATGACGGGCCACCTCCTCGGCGCGGCGGGCGGCCTCGAGTTCGCGATCAGTGTGCTCGCGATCAACCGCGGTGTGATCCCCCCCACGATCAACCAGGACGATCCGGATCCCGCGTGCGATTTGAACTGCGCGCCGAATCGGGCGGTGGAGCGGACCGTCGAGATCGCCCTTTCCAACTCGTTCGGATTCGGCGGTCACAACGTGAGCCTGCTGGTCGGCAAGTTCGACGCCTAGATGGTGCCGGCGGTGCAAGCGGGCGATCGGCGTGGGGTGCGCTGCTCGCCCGTTCGGCGTCTCTGCGGAACACTGCGGCCGCGACGCGGCCACGATGAGGAGCGACGATGGCGAAGCCCGTCCTGATTCTGGTGGGGTCCGAGTCCGACCGTGAGCGTGTCGCACCTGCCATGAAGGCTCTGGAGGAGGCGGGCATCGGATATGACGTCGTCGTGTCGTCCGCCCACCGGAACGCCGAGCAGACCGCGCAGATCGCGAAGGACGCCCGGGCCAACGGCTATCGCGTGATCATCGCCGGCGCGGGCCTCGCAGCGGCCCTGCCCGGCGCGGTGGCCGCCCTCACCGACCTGCCCGTGGTCGGACTGCCCCTCGACGTTGGGCCGCTGCGTGGCGTGGACGCCCTCTACGCGATCGCGCAGCTGCCCCCGGGATGCCCGGTGGGGACGGTCGGGATCGGGATGGCCAAGAACGCGGCGTTGCTCGCCGTGCGCATCCTGAACGCCTGACGGGACCGCCGACCCCTCCCCGACAATTCGAAGGATCCGTGCCACCCCACCCCGGGGGAGACCGGGTCTGTGGTAATGCGCAAGTCCATAATCGACAACATCTTATATCATCGCCTCTGACGGTGGTTGTCACAGATCGTCCCCTAACTGAGTCCTTTGGGTGCGGCGGTGGAAAGGACCCAGGCAGGGGATGGGCTTCATGCGGGGACGAGACGGGGTGTCGGCGAACGTAGTCGGGATGCTGGTGGTCCCGGCCGCTGCCTGCGCATGGCCGGCCCGGTTCCCGACCATCGCCGATGAGGGGCTCGACACGCTTTGGCTCCTCGGGCGGCTCCTATATACTGTGAGGGCAGGGATGGGCGGCTGCCAAGCGCCCGGGGATCGGCCCTCCGGAAGGGCGTGCGTGGGGGGAGCAGTGGGGCGGGAGGTGGCATGGCCGGTGGGTCGGCGACGCAGCTGGACGATGCGGGGGTGGTGCGGCGCGTGCTCGGCGGAGACGCGGAGGCGTTCGGCGTGCTCGTGAACCGGTACCGATCGGCCTTTGGTCGCTACGCGGTCGGGTTCTGCGGCGACTCGGACCTCGCTGCGGACGCGATGCAGGAGGCGTTCATCCGCGCCTACGACGGCCTGGCGACCTGCGAGCACCCCGACCGCTTCGGGGCGTGGTTCTTCCGGATCCTCCGGAATCAGTGCCACAATCATGCGACACGCCGGAAGACCCACACGCCGTTGGAAGACGTCCCGCTGGCCGCCGAGCATCGGGCCGACGACCGCGTGGAGCGCAGTGAGATCCGCGCCCAGGTCGAGGCGGCCTTGGGGCACCTCCCGGCGGAGCAGCGGGAAGCGTTCGTCCTGCGCCACGTCGAGGGGTGGTCGTACACGGAGATGGCGACCCTGCTCGGCGAGCGCGAGGATCGACTCCGGATGCGGGTGCATCGTGCGCGCGACGCGGTGCGCCGCGAGCTGGAGGCACACGGATGACGCACCAGTCCGATTGGAGAGACGAGGCCCATCGGTATCTCGATGGCGACGGCCCCCCGCCGACGGAGGTGCGCCAGCGGGAGGCGGTCGAGCGGTTCGAGACGGCGGTGCGGTCGTTCGCGGAGAGCGTCCCCTCCCTCGACGCGGAACTCGACGCGCGGGTCATGGCCGCCGTGCGCTTCCGGGTCCGCCGACGGCGCGACTGGCGTTGGTTCCTCACCCCGGGGGCGATGTCCATGCGGCCGGCGCTCGCCGCCGCCGCGGCCGTGGCGTTGATCGCACTCTCGTCCGCGGTCACGATGGTCCTCGACCGGGGCGCGTCGCCGAACACCGGCGGAGCGATCGCCGTCCCGGCGGTCTCCGGCGGTGCGACGGTGCTCGTCCGGTTCGAGTTGGTGGCGCCCGGAGCGCATCACGTGACCCTCGCCGGATCGTTCAACGAGTGGGATGCGTCCTCCATCGCGTTCACCCCCACTGCGCAGGCGGGCCTGTGGTCGGTCACCGTGCCGCTGGCGCCCGGACGCTATCAGTATCTCTTCGTGGTCGACGGCGAACGGTGGATTCCGGACCCGGAGGCGCACGCGCAGGTCGAGGATGAATTCGGGCAGAAGAACAGCCTGCTGGTGGTAGGACCGAGAGGGGTGGTGCGGTCATGAACGGGGCTCGGTGGGTGGTCGCGCTCGCGCTGGCGATGCGCATGGGGCTCGTCCCGTTGGCGGCGCAGGAGCGCGACGTGCGGCGCGAGCTGGCCGAGCGCGGTGCGCCGGCCGCGTTCGCGGATCCGGTGCTGGCGCAGGTCGAAGCCACGCGCGCCGCGGGGCTGCCGGCGGGACCCGTGGCGGACAAAGCGCTCGAGGGTTGGGCGAAGCACGTGCCGATGCAGCGGGTCGTCATGGCGCTGGAGCAGCTGCGGACGCGCCTGGAAGCCGGGCGGGCGGCGCTCGCCGTTCCGGGACGGCCGACACCACCGGAGCCCGTCGTGACCGCCGCGGCCGAAGCGCTCGCGCAGGGGCTCGACGGCGACGATGTACGGCAGCTTGCCGCGGACGCACCCTCACCCGAAGCGGGTGCGGCGGGGTTGATGGTGGCGGCGTCGCTGCGCGCGCAGGGGCTCGAACAGGCCGCCGCGGTCCGGGCGGTGCAGGATGGCTACCGCCGCGGACTCGAGACGGCACAGCTGTATGAGCTGCCGTCCGCCGTCGCGGATCTCACCCGCCGCGGCATGGCCGTGACGGACGTGGCTCGGCGGATCATGGAGGGCGGTGGACTGCCGTTGCCGCCCACCGCGGGCGCCCCGGGGCAGGCAGGCGGACGCCCTGGAGGTGTCCCGCCCGGGCCGGGAGGACAAGGACAGGGTACGGGCAAGCGCCGTAAGTGAGACTGGGCGCAGCGTTGTGCGCTTTGCTGGCCGGCGCGCCGCCCCTTGGCGCGCAGGATGCCTCACTGCTGCTCGGCGCATCCCATGTTCGCTATGCCGACAGTCTGAACGGGACTGCCGGAGCGCTCGGCGTGCACCTCGGGCTCGGTCGCGGATTGCGCGCGCTGACGCTCGACGGGACCTCCTCCCGGTTCACCAGTGGGGAGTGGGCGGTGCAGGGGAGCGGACAGGTCACGGCGCTGTGGCCGATCGGTTCCCGCGGCGTGCTGATCGGCCTGGCGGGTGGTGGGGCCGTCAACGACTTCCAGGATGGCATCGCGAGCGGGACGGCGGCCGGCGGTCCGCTCCTGGCGTTCCGCACCCGGCGCGCCCAGATCGTCGTGGGCGCCTCGGGCGGCGCGTTTCGGACGATCGACGGTCTCTGGTCGCCAATCGCGAGTGGGTCGGTGCGCGGGTACTGGGCGCTCGCCCGCGGTGTCACGATCGATGCCGGCGCGTCCGGTTCGTTGGCGGACAGTGTCCGCTTTGCGGATTTCACCGGCCAGATCCGGTTTGCCGTGTCCCGACTGCGGGGCGGTCTCCTCGTGGGGGCGCGCGCCGGTGACCTCGCGGACCGACCATGGTGGTCGGCGGACCTGGCGTGGGACGTCGCGACACCCGTCACGCTCGAGGCGTCCGCCGGACGCTACCCGCAGGACATCACCGGTTTCACCGATGGTGTCTACGCGCAGGGCGGACTGCGGATCTACGCCCTGCGACGGAGCACACCCCTCGCGCGGCCGGCCGGTCTCGTCGTAGAGCGAGTGGACGCGCGCCACGTGCGCCTCCGCATCCGGTACCGGCGCGCGGTCGAGACGCTGCAGATCGCGGGAGACTGGAACGGGTGGATGCCCACGAGGCTCACCCCGCGGGGCAGCGGCGAATGGGTCATCGAATTGGCGCTCGCGCCGGGGAGTTACCAGTACGCCCTGGTGGCGGGCGACGACTGGGTGCTGCCGGACGGGGTTGTGGGCGTCGACGACGGGTTCGGCGGGCCCGTCGCACGGCTGCTGGTCGGTGGCGGGTAACGGTGATCTGGCGGTGCGCGGTC
>Ga0055462_10000156_pt1 | contig 10589 bp, 9 predicted proteins | sample Joice_ThreeSqC_D_2_FD_57689 | JGI IMG/M metagenome (GOLD analysis project Ga0055462, IMG submission 57689) | Wetland microbial communities from San Francisco Bay, California, USA, that impact long-term carbon sequestration - Joice_ThreeSqC_D1 | ecosystem: Environmental > Aquatic > Marine >...
GCGGTATCAGACACGCCTCTGGTCCGCAGATCCCATCACTTTCCGGCGGTCGTACCAGGGCCACGCTCACCTGGTCGCCCTCGGTGTTCGACCCTAAGGCAATCGTACACGCCTCGAGATCCACCTCGGTGCCATAGCCCGATGCGAAACAGCCCACCGTGTCGAAGCAGCTTCCGTTGCCACTCCCGTCGCCGCCACCAAAGACATCTTCGGTCGTAAAATCCGGCAGACTGCTCGAGTCCACCTCGGTCGTCACGCATTGCCCTCCCACACAGGTGCGCCCGTCCCCGCAGCTGCTCACTGCGGTGCCATCATCCGCGGTCTCCACCTGATCCAGACACAGCCACTCGATCGGCACGGTCAGTCGAGCCACCCGGTGCTCTGGTACCGTGGTCAATATCTCCCGAACCATGCGTACCCTTTTGCCGAGGCTCGCCGTCACACGTATCGTCGCCGGCTCGCTCGGATCCCTGCCCACCATGAGTCCCAGGGTGGCCGGCAGGGTCAGATCGCCTTTGTCCACCTTGTATTCATTGTCAAATTGTGTGCTGCCAAAGGACAGCACCTGCACCCGGATCCGGTCGAAGTCCTTGGGCGGCTGCAGATCCGTGGTCACCGCCAGCATCAACTGACCCCGCGTCTCCACCTTGCCCTTGGCGCAACCCCACAGAAACAGGGGGATCAATGCCCAAGGCAAGCGCATGTATCTGCGAGATGGCGCCTTCATTGCTTCCGATCTTCCTTTGCCTCAGGGCAGCGCAACCACGCCCGGCTCCATGGTACCTTCCTGCGGCGCCGCAGTGCCGGGCTCCGACGGCTTGAACAATGCATATGCGCCCAGTCCAAGCCCCGCAGCCAAAAGCGAACCTCCCGTCACCCACAACCAGGTCGGCGTGCCACTCTCCGCCGGCATCTGCTTGGGGATGGGGCGCAAGCTCACCCGCACCGTATTGGTCTGATCGTCCAGCACCGCCGCGTCACCCTGATAAACCTGCATCCCGGGCGCACGCACTTCAATGCCGTGTATCCCGCTCGGAAGCTCGCCCTGCCACTGACCCCTCCCCACCAACGTACCGTCGATGCGGATGTCTCCGGCCACATCGGTGGTAATGCGCAGGTGGCCCGCGTGCCGCACCGGCTGCAGCGTCACCGTTACCGCCGAGGGAGCACCGCCGGCCATCTGTATCGTGGCCACGTAGTCGACGAATCCCGGCTTGGTTACCTTGATCTGACGCTTGCCCATGTCGATATTTTGAGCAGCAAGAGGCGTAGTCCCCAGCAGCTCGCCGTCTACGAATACCGATGCACCGTTCTCGTTGCACTGCAGCAGAAGGCGGCCAACGAAAGGCTTCAGGGTCTCGAGTACGGTGGTAGCCTGAGCGCGCTCTTGTTCAGTCGTCACGGCGGCGCCGGTGGAGAGATAGGATTCGATGAGCGGCAGCATTTTCGCATAGTGCCGCTGCTGCTTCTGACACACCGCCATGTTCCACAAGAGGCGTGGATCCTTGGATGAGTCGTAGGCCTCCTGGAACTTGAGCAGCGCGCCCGCAAAGTCGCCGTCGTCGAACAGCACCACACCGGCTTCGTAGCTCTCCTTGGCTGCACCGGTGAGCGACTCGGTCAGCGGTGGCACCTTGCCGGCGGCAGCCGGCGTCGGGGCGTCCGCAATCGATTGCGCCAAAGCCACACCAGGACCGACTTCGGCGGACACGAGAGCAACGAGAACCAACTGGGCCGTGAATCGTTTAGCGAGACGTGCGGGCATGGCTACTTGATTTCCATTTCGAGAGAGCGGCGCCGCTTGGGCGCAGGCTGGACAACCGGGGCAGCAGCGGGCTCGGGCGCCACCGTGACCGCAAGCGACGGTTGCGAAGCTGATTTGGGCGGCGATGCCACGACGTGACGGGGACCCGGAACCCGCGCCGGTGGCCGCGTCTGCGAGACCGAAGGCGCTGGTTCGGCTGCGGCCGGGACGGTCTCGGCCACAGCGCTCGGCTGCGAGATCGGATCTCTTGCTCTGGTTGCGGATGCCCGGACTTGCGTTACCGACGGAACCGAGGCCGCGGCAGACACCGCAGGCGCCGAACCGACGGATCTGCGCATCGCGAGCCAGCCTGCGACGCCCAGACCCAAAACACCCACCAAGGCAACCAACAGCCAGCGAGCGGTACGGGGCGAGACCCTACCCACGGTGCGCTGGCCCCAGGCCGTTTCCGTGTTTGCTCCCGCAAGCGCCGCACGCATATCGAGCTCCGGCGCCTGCACCCTCGAGGGTGGAGCCATGGACACCCGGCGCAATATGCGTTCCACCACGCTCGAACGATCTGGCGCAAGCGGCAGCAACGCCTGGGCGAGCTCTCCCACATTTTGGAACCGCTCATCGGGAAGCTTGGCCAAGCACCGCAGGAGCACCGCGTCCAAGCTGGGTGGAATGCCAGGTCGCAACGAGGAAGGGGGCGCTGCAGGCTCGGTCAAGATTCGGGCACACAACTCGGGCATGGACTCGGCCAGAAACGGCGGCTGGCCCGCGACCAGCTCGAAACCCACGCATCCGAGCGCCCAGATGTCGGCTCGTGCATCCACCTTCTTGGAGGACTGCATCTGTTCGGGCGCCATGTACAGCGGCGAACCCATGACCGAGCTGGTCTTGGTCAAGGTCGCGTCGTGGGTCGACATCCGTTGGCTGAGCTTGGATATGCCGAAGTCGAGCACCTTGATTGCGCTGGTGCCGTCGGCATTATCCGCCAAAAATAAGTTCGCAGGCTTGAGATCGCGATGAACGATGCCCAGGGCATGGGCAGCCGCAATGGCGTCACAAGCCTCGAGCAGATGGCCGGCCGCCGTGGCAACGTCGATGGGACCCGTGTTGCTCACCAGCTTGGACAGGTCCTGACCCGACAGGTACTCCATGACCATGTAGGGGGTGCCGTCCTCGAGCTTGGCGACGTCCAGCACCCGGACCACATGCTCACTCTTGATCTTCACCGACGCGCGAGCTTCGCGTTCGAAGCGTGCCGCTGCCTCCTGGCTGGCGCCGAGATCCGGCAGCAGCACCTTGATCGCGACCAGCTCCTCCAACTGCAAATGCGTGGCGGCGACCACGGCTCCCATGCCGCCCGCGCCCAAGAGACGTTCGACCCGGAACTTGCCGTCCAGGATGGTACCTGGCTGGAGCCATTCGGGAGCAGTCGCGTGCTTGTCCTCGCTTGCCACCTACGTTCCTCGCAAAGTCACCGGAGCCTCTCACCGATGATCCGAGGGATGCTACCCCTGGGCTAGAGGCTGCTGGTAGGCAAAAGTCACGCTAGGGAACCCAGCTATCTGCGCAGGGTTTCTGCAAATTGTGATGCGCGGTCATTCGGCCGGTTGAGTACGGCCCATTGGCCTGTGCCTGGTCCTAAGGAGCTACTGTCCCGGACGGCCACGAAGACATCTGCCCGCGCTCATCTCGACCGCTCCCCCCTCGATCCGCAATGCCTTTCCGTTCACGAGCGCTTCGGCCACCTTGCGGTGTGCCGAGTCAACGATACGGCTGAAGGTCGCGCGCGAGATGTTCATCTTCGCAGCGGCTTGTTCCTGATACAGATCGTCCAGGTCCGCGAGGCGAATTGCCTCGAATTCGTCCAGGGTCATCAGCACCTCCTCGAGCTCTCGAACCGGAATTCCGATCGGCTTGAAGATGGGCGCCACAGGCCTGGCTGCAACGCGTCGGGAACAGAACGGTCGGGGCACTATCAGTCTACCTCTCTCCGCGAGGCGCCTCAGCCCCCGCCGATCCCAGATATGTCGCGCACCGCTCCTCGAGCGGCGCTGGTCGTCATCAGCGCATAAGCTCGAAGCGCCGGCGAGACCACGCGGTCCCGAACCGGCTTGAACCCGCCATTTCCACGGGCCATTTCGAGGGACCGACGCCGGGCCAGCACCGACTCGTTGACATCCAAACGAATGGACCGTGCAGGAATATCGATGACGATGCGGTCACCGTCCTCGACCAGCCCGATGGTGCCGCCCTCTGCAGCCTCCGGCGAGACGTGGCCAATACTGAGTCCGCTGGTGCCGCCGCTGAATCGACCATCCGTAATGAGCGCGCAGGCCTTGCCGAGCCCCTTGCTCCTCAGATACGAAGTTGGATAGAGCATCTCCTGCATTCCCGGGCCGCCCTTGGGGCCTTCATACGCGATGATCACGACGTCTCCAGGCACGATGTGATCGGCCAAGATCGCCGCGCTCGCGGCCTCTTGCGAGGAATAGACCCGCGCTCGGCCGGCAAATTTCAGGATTGACTGGTCGACGCCGGCGGTCTTCACGATGCACCCGTCCTCGGCCAGGTTGCCATAAAGCACGGCGAGCCCACCGTCGGTACTGTAGGCGTGAGCCGCGTCCCGAATGCACCCCTTCTCCACGTCGTTGTCCAGAGCGTCGAAATAGCGGTTCTGGCTGAAGGCCACCGAAGTGCGCACGCCGCCCGGCGCGGCCAGCGCACGCTGTTTTGCCTCGGGTGAGCAGGTGGGCGAGCGCAGATCCTCCCGCGCGATCGCCTCCGACAGCGTATTCGAATGCACGGTGGGCACCTTGCCGTGCATGAGACCTAGGCGATCGAGCTCACCGAGAATCGTGAAGATTCCTCCGGCCCGGTGCACGTCCTCGACGTGAAAATGCGACGACGGCGCGACTTTGCAGAGGTTGGGCACCCTACGAGATAGGGCGTCGATGTCCTTCATGGTAAATGTGACGCCGGCCTCGTGAGCGACGGCCAGGATGTGCAGGACCGTATTGGTCGATCCGCCCATGGCGATATCGAGGGCCATTGCGTTCTGGAAAGCTTCGAAGGTCGCGATCGACCGGGGGAGCACCGCGGCATTCCCTTCCAGATAATATTGCTTTGCCATGGCCACGATTCGCTTGGCCGCAGCCTCGAACAGTCCCCAGCGCAGCTGATGGGTCGCCAAAAGCGTGCCGTTGCCGGGCAGCGCGAGCCCGAGAGCCTCGTTGAGGCAGTTCATGCTGTTGGCAGTGAACATCCCGGAGCAGGAGCCGCAGGTGGGGCACGCGGAGCGCTCGAGCTCGGCCACGTCGGCATCGCTCACGTGGGCGTCGCCGGCTGCCACCATCGAATCGATGAGATCGAGCTTTCGGACCGCGCCCTTTTGGTCCGGCGTGTCGGTAGCCGCGGTGGTACCCGCCTCCATGGGCCCACCAGACACGAAGATGGTGGGGATGTTCAGGCGCATCGCCGCCAGCAACATGCCCGGCGTAATCTTGTCGCAGTTGGAGATGCAGACCAGCGCATCCGCACAGTGCGCGTTGACCATGTATTCGACGCTGTCAGCGATGAGCTCGCGGCTCGGCAGGGAATAGAGCATGCCCCCGTGGCCCATGGCGATTCCGTCGTCGATGGCGATGGTGTTGAACTCGACGCCCCAGCCCCCAGCCTGATCGATGACCTGCTTCACCTGCTGGCCGACATCTTTGAGATGGACGTGTCCAGGAACGAATTGAGTGAAGCTATTGGCGATCGCGATGATCGGCTTGTCGAAATCGGCATCGGTCATTCCGGTGGCGCGCCAAAGGGCGCGAGCACCGGCCATGTTGCGACCCTGGGTACAAGTGCGGCTTCGAAAACCCTTCATGGTACGAAACCTAGATCACTGCCTGGTTTTCTGCCATCTCGATGCCATTCCGAGCTCTAGACCGGACAAAGCGCTCCGATTACGCCTGGGGCAGCGGATTCGGTCCAGCTGGCACTTGCCCTCGGTCAGGGTATGTCCGACCGTACTTCCCGAGGCTGGGGCAGAGCTCGGACGCGAACCCTCGGCCCCAAAGCCCGGCTCCAACGAGAAACCCGAGGACTCTCCATGGACATCCAGAGCTTCTTCGATGAGCACACCAGCACGTTGACCTACGTGGTCTTCGATCCGACCTCGCTCGATGCCATCGTCATCGATCCGGTAATGGACTACGACGCCGCAGGCGGCTCGGTCGCTCGCGGCAGCATCACCAAGGTGGTGGATTTCCTCAATGAGCGTCGCCTCAAGCTCGGTTACGTGCTCGAGACTCACGCCCATGCCGATCACCTCTCGGGGTCGCAGCTGATCAAGGAGGCCTGCCCCAATGTGAAAGTGGCCATTGGCCGCAGGATCACGGAGGTGCAGAAAACCTTCGGTGAGATCTTTTCGCTGGGTCCGAGTTTCGCGACCGATGGGCGGCAGTTCGACAGATTGCTCGACGATGGAGAGGTCCTCGAGACAGGCACCCTGAAGGTACGCACCCTCTTCACCCCTGGCCATACGCCGGCCTGTGCCAGCTACCAGATAGGGGACGTGCTGTTTTCGGGAGACGCCCTATTTTTGCCGGATTCGGGCACGGGCCGCTGCGATTTCCCGGGCGGCAGCGCCGAGGCGCTCTACCACTCGGTCCACGACCGCATCTATGCGCTGCCCGACTCCACGCGCATCTTCGTGGGCCACGACTACCAGCCCGGCGGGCGCGAGCTCCGGTACCAGAGCACCGTGGGCGAACAGAAGCGCTCCAACGTGGCATTGAAGCAAGAGACTTCGCTCCAGGACTTCGTGGCCTTTCGCGAGGCCCGGGACGCGACCCTGGCCGCGCCCAAGCTGCTGTTTCAGAGCGTCCAGGTCAACATCGAGGCGGGTCGGCTCCCGGAGCCTGTCAATGGGATCCGCTACTTGAAGATGCCACTCGATATGTTCCGACCACCCCCGCCAACGCCTCATCTGCAGCTCGAGACCTGCGAGCGCCCGGTGCCTAGCGGTCGGCAAGGTTGAGCCAAAAGGAATCTCCCGGTGCCCTAGAGGCAACCGGCCCGTGGGCATGACCGACCAACGGTCGTGCAACCGGCTCCGTATTCCCCGCACACCACGGCGCGGCTCGGCGAGGACCGCGGCAGCGTGTTCGTGGAGTACGCGGTTCTGCTCAGCCTAGTGGCGGTGGGGCTGTCGCTCGCGATCGCGTCGCTCGGGTACGTCCTGATCCGGACCTACTTGATCCAGCAAACGTGGCTGCTCTTGCCCTTTCCCTGAGCTGGCGCGCGCGTGCCGTGCCGCGAAAGCGATTTCTGGCAACCGCTGGCGCGCTCGACCGAACCAGAACGCAGAGGTGACACGAGCCTCCAACACTCAGCGTACCCAAGTGAGGAAGATCATGAGAACGTCATTTTTGGCCCTAGCCCGCCGCGCCTCCGTCAGCCGTATCTGCAGGGACGATCGCGGCCTGTCCACGGTCGAGTACGCCATCATCCTGGTGCTGGTGGCCGTGATCGCGATCGGCGCCTGGACGAGATTCGGCAGCACCGTCAAGGACAAGATCGAACAATCAAACGACGCCGTCGAAGCAATTGAAGTGGATCCAGATTTGTAGGCTTTCCCGTGTACGCGCCCTCGATCATCGTTCTGAGTCATGGAGCGGCAATCCTGGTGAGCCTGGTTGCCGCGATCACGGACAGCCGCACCGGTCGTATCCCCAACTGGCTTACGATCGGCGCAGCGGCCCTTGGTGTCGGCCTCCACGGCATCTTTGTCGGCACCCGCGCGTCCGGCATGAGCTTGCTCGGGCTCGTGCTCGCCGTCACGGTGCCGTTTTTCCTGTACCGGGCCTCGAATGGGCGAGCGATCGGGGGCGGTGACGTCAAGCTCTTCGCTGCCCTCGGTGCCCTGCTCGGCCCGATCGAGGGCATCGAGGCCGAGTTCGGGGCCTTCGTGATACTGAGCGTGATGGGACTGATTCAGCTGGCCTTTCGGGGCCAGCTGCTTCGAGTGCTGGCGAACTCCGCGGGGTTGCTGCTCAATCCCTTTCTGCCCTTGGCCCGGCGCCGCGTGATCGAGCCGCAATCCATGACCGAGATGCGCATGGGACCGGCGATCGCGGCTTCGGTTTTGGCCACCACGCTGGTCGAACATCTTCATCGGGTGCTGCCGTGGCTCGGATAGCGGAAAGACTCAGTAGAACTCGACCGCCTAAAGAGGTTCTCATCCGGGACCGACGTGGAGTCGTCTACGTCGAGTTCCTGTTGGCATTCATTCCGCTCTTCTTGCTCTTTCTCGGCACCTGTCAGCTGGCGCTCCTCAACGCCGCCCGCTTGATGGTCTCGCACGCGGCCGTGACCGCGGTACGCTCAGCCATCGTCATCCTGGAGGATCCGGCAGACGACTACGATGGCGTCCCGAGAGGCTACCTTTCTTCGCAAGCCCCCTCGACGACGGCCTCGGATCCGCCCGCAGGAAATCGGTGGAGGGATTCTGCATGGCCCGGCCGGCGAAATTCCCAACTGGGCGATCTCGCTGCCGCCGCTTCGACCCAGAGCGATCCCCTGCAAGACGGTCCGCGCATGGAAAAGATTCGCTCGGCAGCCCTGGGCCCGCTCGTGGCCCTGGCCCCGAGCGGAGCGGCCGTGCTCACCCACAGCGACAGCATGATCCGGGCGCTTGCCTCCAATTCCGGTCTCCTGATTGCCTTTGCCTCCGAGTACACGGCAGCCGCAACCGCCGTGACCGTGCATTCGAACCCGACCGATCCGGCTCTGGCTGCCGATCCCATCGATCCGAAAGGCCAGGTAACGGTGCGGGTCACCTATCTGTACCGTTGCGGCATTCCCGTGGTCCGGGCGCTGATGTGCCGTTCGCTTCAAAGCCTGCTCGGAGTGTCGGAGCGAGGGGACGCCTCGAACGACGCCAAGCGCCTTGCCGATTTTGCCGATCCCGGTCTGATCGAGCGGGCAATGCGGGACGACGACCGGTACACCATCATCACCGGGCTTTCGACCCTGCCCAATCAAGGTGCCGGGTATGTCCCCGCGGAGCAAGAGCAATGATGCGGGGGCAGATACGAAGCGACGAGCGGGGCGCGATCATGTTGATCGCGGTGTTCATGGCCGTGTTCGTGGTTGCGCTGCTCTATTACTTGATCGGTATCAGCCAAACCCTGATGTTTAGAGAAAAATTCCAGGATGCCGCGGACTCCGCCGCGCTCTCGGGTGCGGTGATCCACGCTCGCGGCATGAACCTCATCGTGCTGATCAATATCGTGATGGCGGCCCTGCTCTCGGTGCTGGTGACCGTCAAGCTAATCGAGACCCTTGCCATTATCGGTCTCGCAATTGCCGCGGCCGCAGCTTGGTTCACCGGCGGCGGATCACTGGTAGCTGTCGAGCCACTCACCGCGTTGCGAAACAACATGCACGACATCTACGACACACTGAAGGGCCCTATCTTCGACGGACTCAAGGTCCTTCATAACACCGCCGATGCCGTCAAAAATGCGACCCCAGCGGCGGCGGATCTGTTGGTTTTGGCCGACATCGAGGCCACCGAGGACCCCGTGGGAATTCATGGCGTAGTCTTCAGCACCAGGATACCGCTGACGCTGCCAGTCGAAGACGACTCCTTTTCCGAGCTCTGCGGCCGCGCCGGCGAAGTTCCGGGCGAGCTGGCCAAGGATATCTTGGAGCCAATACCCGGAGTTTCGCTGTTCATGGGCGAGCTCAGCTCAGCTATGGGCGAGCTCAGCCGCAAGCTGTCCGCTTGGTTCTGCGGGGACGGTTCCGGTTCCCCGCCTTCCCAGGACGTGGAGATAAAACGCTCTTACCCGCGTACTGAGCTCAATGTGGCCTGCGAGCAGGAAAGCAAGAATACCGGGCACACCATGACCGACGTCTGCGCGCGCCTCCAAGCCGACGAAGAGGCGGCCGCTCCCGATGAGGCGACGGGACAATGCCAGGCAGGACGCGACTGTGGCATCAACGGGCCGTATGAAAAGCACGTTGCCCTGGCCAGGGAGCAATGCGACCCAACCAAATCGCCCAAACCGTTCGTCTACTTCTACCAGCTTCGGTCGGGACACGTGGATTACGTGTGGACCGGTAGAGATTGGATCCGTCAGAAGCCGGTCTACGAGGCGATATGGAGAGAAAAATCGGAACACGGCCCCCCCTGTGGACCGGAAGCGCTGTTTCCTTTCTTCGCCCCTGGGTACAACAAGACGGTTCGGGAGAGCGACGATGTAGACGAGGTACTGCCAGTGTGCACGAAAGAAAGGCCACCTGGCATGTTCGAGTCCGCTGAATCGGTTGGCGACATACGCACGGTCTCGTTCACCGAAGTCAGCCACATCCTCGGATGCCAGAAGAAGGAGAAAATGCACTTCGATCTGAGCGATGCGCCGCGCGCCGGGGAATCGGGCGAGGACAAGGCTCCCAAGCGAGTCGAATCAGACGCCCAGCTCGGTGACGAAAATTTCCAGATACGAGCCGTTCTTCACGGCAGTGTTCCCGGCGGCCTCCCCGAGCGGATGATGCGCCTCGCGCTCTGGGACCAGGCCGCACCCGACAACCCAATGTCGACGCTCCGCGTGCTGGGGGATTTTTCCGTGGCCCAGGCTGAGTACTTCTTCGACGACGATGTGGACCGAGGCGACTGGATGTGGACCATGAACTGGCGCGCGCGCCTGCGCCGTTTCCGGGTCCCCCTCGGTACCGCCGATGCGCTCGGCCGCGCCTGGTCCGAGCTGGGTTCGACTCCCGCGGCCCTGCTGCAAGAGGCCGATCGGTTAAACCAGGTGGTGGCCCATTGAGCCCC
>Ga0055462_10000160_pt1 | contig 10452 bp, 9 predicted proteins | sample Joice_ThreeSqC_D_2_FD_57689 | JGI IMG/M metagenome (GOLD analysis project Ga0055462, IMG submission 57689) | Wetland microbial communities from San Francisco Bay, California, USA, that impact long-term carbon sequestration - Joice_ThreeSqC_D1 | ecosystem: Environmental > Aquatic > Marine >...
CATTCTTTTTTCTACCTTTGAAAACTCTCAACCAGTTTAGATGATCACACTAGAGGATATCAGGAAGCCCGTTAGCCGTGAAATGAAGGAGTTTAATTCACGCTTTAAATCTGAGATCTCCAGTGACATTCTTCTGGTTAATCTGGTTACCCGGTTTGTACTTCGTAAAAAAGGTAAACAAATGCGGCCCCTTTTTGTTTTTCTCTCTTCAAGGCTGACAGGTGAAATAACCGATTCAACATACACAGCTGCCTCACTAATTGAATTAATGCATACTGCCACTCTGGTACATGATGATGTGGTGGATGAATCCAATGAACGCCGGGGAACTTTTTCTGTTAAAGCCATCTGGAAATCAAAAGTTGCTGTACTCTTTGGTGATTACCTTTTAGCACAGGGATTATTACTTGCCGTCAGAAATAAAGACTACGACCTCCTTGAGATTGTTTCCAATGCTTCCAGGGAAATGAGTGAAGGAGAATTACTCCAGATTCAAAAATCCAGAAGCCTGAACATTGACCTGGATACTTATTATGAGGTAATCCGCAAAAAAACTGCCAGTCTGATTGCCTCCTGCACTGCCAGCGGTGCCAAAGCAGCCGGTGCAAGTTTGGCGATTGTTGATCAGGTATACCAGATGGGTATTCAAATAGGGATGGCCTTTCAAATCAAGGATGATCTGTTTGATTATCAGCCACATGGAGTGATTGGTAAGCCAACAGGAAATGATATAAAAGACAAAAAATTCACACTTCCTTTGATCTATGCGTTAAACAAGGCAGAGCCCGCCAGGAGGAAATCAATTATAAGGAAGATTAAAAATGGCAACCGCAGCCAGCACGTTGTTAACGAGGTTGTACAATTTGTAAATGATATGGGCGGTATCGACTTTGCTACTACCAAAATGCATGAGTACAAATCGGCTGCCATGGAGATCCTTCACTCCTTCCCGGATTCACCAGCAAGAAACTCACTTCGGGACCTGGTTGAATTTACTGTTTCACGGAATAAATAGTTCAACTGGCGGGCTTCTGGCTCTGCTCCTTTATGATGCTTGCACGGACGGATCCCACCTCTTCTGATAGATCTTCGATAGTTGCGTTTTTTATACCCTCTATGGATTTGAAACGTTTGAATAGTTTTTCTATTGAACGATCACCTATACCTGGAATTCCTTCCAATGATGAGGTGGTCATTGATCCCGAGCGCTTCTGCCGATGAAACTCAATTCCAAACCTGTGAGCTTCATTTCTCAGTTTCTGTATCAGTTTTAATGACTCGGAATTCTTATCTATATACAACGGTACCGGATCGTCAGGAAAATAGATTTCCTCCAGTTTCTTTGCTATTCCTATGATTGCAATTCGGCCACGAAGATCCAGTTTTTCCAGACTGCTTAAAGCAGCGCTCAGCTGACCTTTCCCTCCATCAACGACAACCAGCTGCGGAAGCGGTTTGTTTTCATCCAATATCCTTTTATATCGTCTGTATACAACTTCCTTCATTGATGCAAAATCATCAATACCCTGTACCTCTTTGATGTTATAATGACGATACTCCTTTTTTAAAGGCTTGCCGTTTTTGAATACCACACAGGCTGCCACCGGCTCGCTGCCCTGAATGTTGCTGTTATCAAAGCATTCAATATGGGTGGGGATCTCTTTTAGCCTGAAATCCGACTGAGCTGAGAGAAGAATCCTTTCTTCCGGGGTGCCTGCTTTTTTTGAAGCGTTTCTTTTCCTTATTTCCAGCCTGTAACTTTTTGCGTTTCTTAAGGACAGATCAAGTAACTTTTTCTTATCTCCCCGCCTGGGTATCGTAATCTTCAGATTTGGAAAATAGTCCTTCATATCCATTTGGACGATCAACTCCTTAGATTCACTTTCAATCCTGTTCCTTATATCTGTGATGGCAAAGGCAAGCAGGTCAAGATCATTTTCATCCAATTTTTTTCTGATTTCTACGGTGAGGGCCTGAATGATTGCGCCCTTCACTACCTTCAGATAATTTACAAAAGCCTCCTTTTCATCACTGACTATACTGAAGACTTCCACGTCATGAATGGAGGCATTGACAATGGTAGATTTGCTTTGATACCTTGAGAGGATTTCGATCTTTTCCTTGAACTGGTTGGCTTCCTCAAAACGAAACAAAGAAGCTCGATGCTTCATTTCTTTCTTCAAATAAAAGACCACTTCGTTTAAATTGCCTTTAATAATTTGCTGGATCTGTTCTATACTTCTGTTGTAATCTTCACTACTTTGCAATCCGGCGCAGGGCCCTTTGCAGTTGCCAATATGGTATTCCAGGCAAACTTTAAATTTGCCTCCCTTGATATTCTCTTCGGTTAATGAGTATTTACAGGTTCTGAGCTGGTAAATCTGACGAATCAGGTTAAGCAGGATCTTAACCGCATATGCCGAAGTATACGGCCCGTAATATTTCGACCCGTCATTAATTACCGTCCTCGTTGAAAATACCCTCGGAAATGGTTCGTTCTTTATACAGATCCAGGGAAATGTCTTGTCATCCTTTAACAGGATATTATACCTGGGCTGATGTTTTTTAATTAAATTGTTTTCCAGCAGGAGTGCATCTGACTCGCTTTCCACTACAAAAGTTTTCAAATCAGCGATCCGGTCTACCAGTACTTTAATCTTATATGATTCAAACCTTTTCTTTGTAAAATAGGAAGAGACCCTTTTCTTCAGATCCTTTGCCTTACCTACGTAGATAATGATCCCGTTCTTGTCATAAAACTGATAAACTCCCGGTTGGTTTGGAAGTGTCTGAATCAATGAGGAAATATCCGAATGATGCTTCATCTTACGATCGCATAAGGTGCTTTATCTTACCTGTGGGACACAATATATATAAATATGCCGCTCTCAGGGCCCTTAAAACATGAAGTTGACCTTATTTTTTCCCGTTAACAGGTTCATTTTGAAAAGATTTGATCTGCTTCACAATCAACTCTTACCAATAACGCGATAAAGACCATCCAGAACGATCAGGCCCCTTCAAACCTTATTATTGAATCTAAATCGTATCCTTTCAGTCTCTTTCTTCCATTCAGGTCTGGAAGCTCAACCAGAAACAGAATCTTTACTATAATGCCTCCTGCCTGTTCAATTAATTTGCAACCAGCTTCAGCAGTACCTCCGGTTGCCAACAGATCATCTACTACTATAATCTTCTCGCCAGGTTCAATGGTATCCAAATGCATTTCCAGTGCGTCCTTACCATATTCAAGTTTATATTCTATTCTCCTGGTTTGATATGGAAGCTTTCCGGGTTTTCTCAGCAATACTACACCACCACCATTTCTTGCCGCCAGAGCTCCTGCCAACAGAAATCCCCTTGCTTCAATTCCGGCTATTTTGTCAAAGGCCAGTGGTTTTGAATTTTTATCGTTTATCCCTTCTGTCAACAGATCAAGGGTCAACGAAAATGATTCCGCATCCTGGAATATGGTCGTCAAATCTCTGAATATTATTCCTTGCTTTGGATAATCCGGAATGGATCTCGTAATATTTTTCAATCGTTGAATTGCTTCGGCCCGATTCATACTATTGAATTTTTTAATAAAATGTTCCACGTGGAACTATCTGCCCATATAAATGAGCAAAACACTGATGTCACTTGGAGAGACTCCCGAAATGCGGGAAGCCTGTCCAATGGAAGCGGGTTTGATCCTGGAAAGTTTTTGCCTGGCCTCAGTAGAGATGCTTTTTAAACGGTTATAATCAAAATGCTCATCGAGCTTAATTTTTTCTAATCGCTTTATTTTATCAGCCATCTGACGTTCTCTGGAAATATATCCTTCGTACTTAACTTCTATTTCTGCCGCTTCCATAATCTCATCAGCCCTCTTCCCACATGTTAAATAAATCTCTTTAAGACCCGCTATCTCCTCAATCAGCTCAACTAATATTACCTGAGGACGTCTTGCCACTTCAATTATTTTTACCTTTTGCTTCAACGGTGAGGTCCCTGAACGCTTTAGAAATTCATTGATTTCATCCGGAGCGATGCTGTTCGTTTTCATAAAATCTATAAAACGATTGATCAGTTCTCTCTTGGATCTGAGTAAATCAACCCGTTCAACTTCTGCCAAACCCAGTTTTGCACCTAGTTCAGTAAGCCTTTCATCAGCATTGTCCTGTCTCAGCAAAATCCTGTATTCAGCCCTTGAGGTAAACATCCTGTAAGGTTCATCCACCCCTTTAGTTATCAGATCATCTATCAACACTCCAATGTAAGCCTGATCTCTGCCAAGCACAAACTCCTGGTCGCTCTTAATCTTTAAACTGGCGTTTATTCCCGCCATTAATCCCTGTGCTCCCGCCTCCTCATATCCTGTGGTACCATTGATCTGCCCTGCAAAATAGAGGTTCTTCAATTTTCTTGTTTCCAATGTGTGATACAACTGAGTAGGAGGGTAGTAATCATATTCAATTGCATACCTCGGTCTGAATATCCTCACATCTTTGAGCCCTTCAATTTGAAGCATCGCATTGTATTGTACCTCCCATGGCAACGATGATGAGAACCCGTTGATATAATATTCAATGGTATCCCTGCCTTCCGGTTCTAGAAAAAGCTGATGTTGTTCCTTTTCAGAAAAAGTGACAATCTTATCTTCTATACTTGGACAATACCTTGGCCCAATACTCTTTATAGTACCGTCGAACATGGGACTCTCGCTAAAACCTTTTTCTAATTCATTATGAACTGATAAATTTGTATAAGCTATGTAGCAACTTCTATGATCAGAATAATCAATTTCGTATTCTAAATAACTGAACTTTCTGTTTTCCATATCCCCCGGTTGTTCAATCAATTTAGAAAAATCGATACTTCTCCCGTCTATTCTGGCTGGTGTTCCCGTTTTCATTCTCCCCACTTCAAAACCATTTTCAGCCAATTGTTCGCTGATTCCATAAGAAGGAGAATCCCCCATTCTTCCTCCTTTCATCTTCACCTTACCCACATGCATCAATCCGTTTATAAAAGTCCCCGCTGTCATGATGACTTTCTTTGATCTAAATTTGATTCCCATCAATGTTTCCACACCAAGAACCGCACCTTCCCTGATAATTAATCCCTTTACTGTATCCTGCCAAAATTCGAGATTATCAATTCTTTCCAGGACTTTTCTCCACTCAAGGGTAAACAAGGATCGATCGCATTGAGCCCTGGGACTCCACATTGCCGGGCCTTTACTTCTGTTCAACATTCGGAACTGTATCATTGATCGATCCGTTACTATGCCAGCATAGCCCCCCAAAGCATCTATTTCTCTGATTATCTGTCCTTTAGCAATACCCCCCATGGCTGGATTACAGGACATCTGCGCATATTTTGTCATGTCCATTGTGATCAACAGTGTCCTGTTGCCCATATTGGCCGCTGCAGCCGCTGCCTCACATCCCGCATGGCCGGCTCCTACAACAATAACATCGTACTGAGAAATCATTTCACCTCATTTTCAACCACAAATGTAATGCTTCATTTTCCAAATAATGCATCGTTTCCCTTTCTTCCACATTGCTGTCATTATAACCAAGCAAATGAATAACGCCATGGATCATGACTCTCCTGAGTTCTTCTTCTACATCGGTTCCATAACTTTCAGCATTCATATTGACCTGTTCGATGCTGATAAATATATCTCCGGCTATCCTTTTCCCTTCCGTATAATCGAAAGTAATAACATCCGTGAAATAGTTATGGTTTAAATAATTGAGATTGATAAGCCGGATATGCTTATTCGAGGTGAAAATATAAGCGAGATTTCCGCAAACTGCATCCTGTGTTTCAATCCATTGTTTGATCCACCGTTTATGCTGAAGCTTCTGCTTTAAATTGAATGTTATCCGTTCCGTATGAAAAGTGACAGGCACTAGATCCTGAACTTTAACTCTACTATCCTGCCTTGTTCCAGATAAAGGATTTCATCTGAAAGCCGTTCCATTAAAAAAATGCCCCTCCCGTTAATTTTCTCGAGATTCCCTGGAGCTGTTGGATCTGGCACTTTCGAATAATCAAACCCCTGTCCCTGATCCTCAATATGTACCATTAATTCTTTATGCTCCATCAGTATCTCGATTTTTACATTCTTCATCGGATCAGATTGATTGCCATGTATGATCGCATTGTTTGTTGCTTCCATTGTCGCAACAAGTACATTCCCATACACTTCATCGCTCAAATCGAGTTCCATGGATAATTCATCGATGGCTTTTTCAACCAATCGCAAATTTTCTAACTCGGAGGGGATATTTAAATCTTTTCTCATAACTATTCCAAAGGACGCTTCTTATACGGTGCCCCTTCTCCAAAGGTTCCAAAAAAAACTATTTACTTATCCACTCTTCAGGATTAAGAATATTTCTCTCCTGCCATACCTCAAAATGTATGGAAGCGACATTCTCGTTCTCATCTGTGTACGCTTCTCCTAAACGCTCTTTTGTCAGTACTTTATCACCTGTTTTTACTCTTACATTTACTAGATTCTGATAAACAGATAGAAACTCTCCATGTCTGATAAGAACAGTGTAATTTGCACCCAGAATGGCAAAAACTTTGGTTACCTCACCTTCAAATACAGCCCTGACTTCAGTACCTGGTGAGCTGGTAATATCTAATCCATTATTCTGAACACTTGAACCTCTTAAACCCGCGACTTCATGACTTCCGAATCCTACTGTAATAATTCCTTTTTCCACTGGCCATGGTAACTTCCCCTTGTTCCTTTTAAAATCATTCCCAACAAGTTCCTGTTCCGGTGTAAGCGCAGCATAAATGTTTGTTGAATTCATTCGGCGGGCTTCCTCTTCAATAATCTCCCTGATTCGCGATTCCAGTTCCTTTGCGATGCGTTCCTTCTCCCGGATCTGTTCCCTCAATTCTGATTCTCTTCTTTTGAGGCTACTCATCATCTCTGATTCCTTTGTCCTTTGATCTACCAGCCTTCCCTGTTCTGTTTCCTTCTCGTCCAGAGCAGCTAATTTTTCATCCTTTAGATTGTTTAATTGCACTTTCTGATTGTCCAGCTCCTTAATCAATTTCTCTATATCCGAAGCTATCCTCACTCTGTAATCACTTATATATTTTAAATATTTGTACCTCTGGTAGGATTGGGAGATGGTGCTCCCTGCAAGTATATACATCAATTTTTCATAGTTCGTATGATTCCTGTAGGCATAATAAATTAATCTTGCATATTCTTCCTTATTCTTTTTGTTATCCTGAGTTAACTCTTTTATTTTATTCTCTGTTTCCTGTATATTCCTGTCCAATAGCTCTACTTCCGCTTCAAGGGTATAGATCAGGTTCGCTCTCGCATTTATGCCCTTCTGAAGCAGTTGTAATTGCTTTACAGAGTTGGATCTCTGCACAGTGGTTTTTTCCATCAATTCCCTTGCCAGTTTCAGGTCATCGTAAGCTCTCTGTTTTTGTGCCTGTAATTCTTCCTTCGACTGTCCGAGAATAGCTCCGCTAAACAGAAAATAGATCCATATCAGGGCAACACCTCTGTTCATCTTATCTCTTTAAAAGTATATTTCCTTGGGTTCACTTCCATCTTGACATTGATCTCCCTGTTAAAAGTCTTCTCTCCCCCGGTGGCGGTAATCTCGAATTTTGTTATCATGAAATTCGAATAAATTTTAAAAGCCCCTTCCTGCCTTTCACCCATTAAATATTCATCTGTTTTCTGATGATAAAATTCAAAAATTCTCATGTCCAATCCGGCCCGGTCCAGTATAATCCTTTTCTTAATATTACTCTCATCAAACTCAAAAACAATACTGTTCCCGTGATCATCCGTTGCTTTATCCAGGTCATCGCATAAATACCAGGTATTTATCAAATTCTGCAAATCGTCAAAATCAACAGGATACTGGTATCCAAATTTCTTTTTCAATGGCGATGAATATACAATTTTATTTAGCCTGTCAATAACCACAACAGAATCCCTGTCAGCACAAGCCCTCAATATTTCATATCCACTGTTAACCGCTGAGAGAAATATGATTGAATCCCTTTTTGAATACAATGTAAGGACAACTTCATAGCGCTCATCATCATAGGTCAGCACAGCCTCTGCCTTTTTAATCAAAACGCTCTGGATGGTGTCACCGGAGCTGCAACTTTGAATAAACCCCTCCATTCCCTCCAACTCCCGTTCCACTGGCTTTTCAATTTCTTTTAATACCTTACATTGACTGAGCAATAAAAGTGCAACCAAAAAGGGTATCCAACGGAATTGACTATTTCTCACCGGTTTTAACACTTTCAATTTTCTTTTCCAGTTTCTCCTTATCTCCGCCCAGAATAATTGCCTTCATATAATACGACTTTGCGACCTGATAACTCTTCAGTGCCATCTGAATATCACCGGCATGTTCGTTCACTTCCGGATCATTTTGTCCCCCCTTATTCAGCGAGTTTAATATATACTTTTCAGCCTCTTCATATGATTTCAGCTTATAAAGCACCCAGGCAAATGTGTCAAGAAATGTAGCATTCTCCGGATTGTTCTTTATTACATCTGCGCTCCATTTTTTAGCCATTTCCAGCTTTTCACCCCGTTCTGCCAGGTAATAACTGTAATTGTTCATCGCCATGTAATTGTCCGGCTCGTCAATAATCAGTGACTCAAATATTGAATCTGATTTTGCATAATCATCCATTCTGTAATATCCTTCAGCTACAAGCATTTTAGCCTGAGAAGCATATTCCGTAGAAGAGAAGTTGCCTGGTGAAACGCTTTCAAAATTTTTTATAAGCGATTCAAAATCTTCTTCCTGGTATAAAGCAAGACCACGGAAAAATCTGATATCAGCACTGTCCGGATATATTTCCAGAGCTTTATCTGCAATAGAAATTACCTCATCATCCAGGGATGCCGCATTGGCCAGCATAATGGCCTGCATATAAATGTTGAATGTTCCTTTCTGTAGCTCCAGATAACGCTTCAAATGACCAAAAGCCTTACCATAATCCTGGGTTTGGATGTAAAAATCAGCAGCAAGTAAACGTATATCGCTCTGATCGGGATGAGTATCACAGAATACTTCAATTACTTTTCCCAACTCTGTAGGATATTTATTAACCAGCTCTTTATCAGAAAGATAATAAGATAAAATGGCTATTTTCCTTTTCGGTTCAATCTGCGTGCTGGTGAATGATTTGGCCAGATATTTGAAGCTGTTTTTAAAATCCTCCTTCTTCCTATAATAATCCGTCAGGTTTGTCAGTGCAAAAATGTTCAGGCTATCAACCTGGAGTATATTAAGGTAATAGTTGGCTGCTGCATCCTCATCTCCGCTTTTCATACATAGCTCAGCCGCCGCGATCCTGAACTGTATGGCCTCCGGAAAGATTTCCATCACCTTTTCAATCTCTTCCCTGGCCATATCATACTTTTCCTCACTCTCATAGATTGAAGCTTTCAGCAGTGTTATTTTCTCACTAAATCCCCTTTCCTTTTCTATTGTCTCCAGAATTCTGATGGCCTTTGCTGTTTTTCCCATTGAAAAATAGGTCACAGCAAGCTTATATTCCCACTCGGTCTTATCAGTATCTTTGCGTTCCTTTTCCTTCAATATCTTCTCAACTTCATCAAATTCTTTAAGTGCACCCAGTGCATTCAGATACTCCACGGTATACCATTCATTATCGCTATCAAGTGTATAAGCGATAGCCAGGTTCTTGCGCGCAAGTTCCAGCTGATTTGTTGCCAGGTAGATGGATCCCACTTCATAGTAAGCTACGTCACAATCTGGTTTGTCCTTTATTACCAGATCATAAAGCCTTACTGCCTCAGCTAAATTCCCAAGGTTCTTCTGTTTTACTGCTTCGATAAGTACATATTGATAGTCACTGCTCCCTTGTTGTTCCTGTCCACGGGATTCAGTGATCCCCGTCAGTATCAGTCCCACCGCCAAACCAATAATCACGCGTTTCTTCAGTCTTTGTCTATTTTGTTCCAGAATGACCGAAGCCGCCGAACTGTGCGTGCTGTAATCTGGCAAAGGATTACCGGAACTCTTTACTATTTTCACCTTCATCTATCTTAACCGCTTTTATATTGATTAAACGTCCCTTGCTCGCGCCACACCACAATACCACTAAAAAACATCAGTAGTAATAATTTCCATAACTCCCCGGGTCCTGTTAGCTTCTGCAAAAATAATTCATTGAAAATATATATGAATATTGCAAGTACTATATACGCAATGATCCGACCTGTCCGGTAGGGTATAACATAGTGTTTTCTCGACCATAAATAAGACAGGATCACCATGGTACTGTAACAGAACAGATGTGCCCATGCCGAAGCCACATAACTATATCTGGGTATAAATACTGCATTAATAACCACAGTTATCAAAGCTCCTAACAAAACAAGAACGGCTCCAAAATGTGTTTTATTGGTTAATT
>Ga0055462_10000162_pt1 | contig 10426 bp, 4 predicted proteins | sample Joice_ThreeSqC_D_2_FD_57689 | JGI IMG/M metagenome (GOLD analysis project Ga0055462, IMG submission 57689) | Wetland microbial communities from San Francisco Bay, California, USA, that impact long-term carbon sequestration - Joice_ThreeSqC_D1 | ecosystem: Environmental > Aquatic > Marine >...
TTACGTAATTATGTGTTCCCTCGGAAATTTGCCAGTTATCGGTTGACGCCATAAAAATATTTTTCTTATCGAGTGTACCGATATAATTTTCCATAAATACAGATTTGTTAATTGCATTCTGAAGCTCTGTAGAATTCGAGACAGAAAACCGGCCGATGAATACATCTGCAAAGTAATCGCCGCCTTCAAGCTGTGCGTAATTTAAATCCGTATTCGGCGAGCCTTCACCTGAGCCAATCCACGATGGAATGTTTGCAACATCACCCACAAGCAGAACAAAATCAGGTTTGGTTAAAGGATCGTTATACCTCTGCTGAATGAAACTTTTTATTGCAGTGTTAGTTGTTCCCGTGGTATTTGTATTGAACATAGAAACATCAAAACCCTTACTTGCCTTGTGAGCAACAAACTGCTGCATATCATTTTCATAAGCAGTAGCTGTGATGATGAGGTAGTTCATATTTACTCTCGATGAACTTCCGTCGTAATTAACAAAAACAGATTTGAAAAACTGATTGAAAGCTTTTGATGTTTCAACCGATTCCATTACAGGATTGTTTAGTAATATTTCAAATGAGCCTGAATTGATTACAGTCAGTTTGTTTTCTACCGGGTTATAGCTGAACGGATATATCGTTACAAATACACCTTTTATCCCGGAAATTATATACGGTTCCGAAATATTAATCACTGGCTGATCTGTTTTCCCTGTTGAGTTATAATAATTTCTGTTAATTGTAAATGGTCTGCCGGATAACGGTTTGTTCTTTTCCCAGGGAAGCTGGAAAGGATAAATTTTATTTGTGAGTGTTTTTTCTTCAGTAGTTAAGTTTAATATTTTGAAGTCAGGCTGCTGTTCATTATAAGCCATAAAAAGATTAAAAGAAATTAACGGCAGTGCCGGCAGCCCGGCTTCGGAAGTTACCCCGTAACCCGGAACATTTAACTGAATAAATTCTTCGCCTGAAACATTAACCGGAATCATTTCATAATGCGGTAATGAAAATTCAAGCCGGTATCCTGCAGATGATTTTGTAATTTGGATTCCTTCCGGTACTGATGCAATTAAAGAAGTAAAGGAAATAAAAAATATTAATGAAAAAGCTAAAATGAAGATGTGCCGGTTTTTCATGTTTGCCCCTGATTAGATGAATGAAATAGACGAATCTGTAAAAACAAAAATAGGAAAACAGTTCAGTATAACATAGAAGTTTTCCTTCAGTACATTTATTAATATCGTAAAGAAAAAGATAACGGAAAAGCAACTGTTGCTGCCTGCCAATTTTCTATCGTTATTAATCAATAAATAAATGCAGAATATATTCCATAAATTAATTATCGGATAATACTTGTAAGTAAAAAGAATTTAATAAAATAGAAGAAGAAGAAATGAAGTGGTTCTTCGTTTTAAGAATTGGTTTTTCATAATGATACCATAATGTTTTACCAGGTAAAAATATTTTCAGAGTGATTCAAACGGAATGAGCAAAATAAATAAATTATTATTTATCTCTGTGAACCGTGGATTCAGAAGTTTTATTTCAATTATGATGATTACGTTCCCATTCGTAAACAGCTTCTTTGAAAGGAAGCAATGCGCGAGGTATCGCACCATTCATATAACTTATCAGCACACCATAATTAACAACAGGTATATCAACAAGTTTTGCCTGGTTTGTACGGACAAGCATCTGTTTCCTTGTAATCATACAGCCGCTACAGTGAACCAAGAGACTGAACTCCGACAGGTTTTCCGGGAAGTCCTGTCCTTGTATCCGGACAATTTTCAAATCTTTTCCGGTATGCTTTTTTAACCATCCGGGTATTTTAACAGAAACAATATCATCCTGCTGCGGATGATTTGAACATGCTTCAGAGATCAGGACTTTATCGCCGTTATTTAATTCTTCAACTCTTTGCAGACCTTTTATATAGAAAGGAAGATCTCCTTTTAATCTTGCCATTAAAATTGAAAAAGTTGTGAGCGGGACCTCTTCAGGAATATCAGCTAAAACCTTTGTTACTGCCTGGCTGTCAGTAACAACCAGATCAGGCAGCAGTTTTAAATTGGCAATTGCAGATTTAATCTCTTTATCTTTTACAATTACAACAATTGTATCTTCATCAAGAGCATCACGAATTATCTGAATCTGCGGCAATACCAATTTTCCTTTCGGTACATTGTTTTCAATCGGAATTGCCAATACAACAACATCACCCTGCCCTACAAGATTGCTGATTATAGGTTTTTCATTCTGTACAGGTAATGAACGTATTAATTTTTTCTTTAAAGTTTCCAACCCAACTTTTTCTTTGCATGATACTTCAAAATGAACGGCTCCTAACGATCTTATCTGGCTGAGCAGATCTGTATTAACACCAAATTCTATTTTATTTACTGCAACCAGGAAGGGAACAGATATTTTTTCGAGATATTGCAGCAGATCAATTTCCTCGGCAGACATTTTACAGCAAGCATCTACAACTACAACAGCAAAATCGGCATAAGAAATAGTTTTAATTATTTGTGTTATTCTTTTCTCCCCCGGTACTTCAACGTGGTCAATTCCAACTGTATCAATCAATACTACCTGTCCGTACGGCAGAAACTCTGTGGATTTTTTAACAGGATCTATTGTTGTCCCGGGAACTTCATCTGCTATAGAAAAATCCTCCCTGGTAAGGGCATTGATCAGCGATGTCTTGCCTGTATTTCGTTTGCCTACAATAGCAATATGCAGTTGTTCTGTTTTAGAAGTACTGCTTAACATTTTTCCCCTTAATAATAACTATCCCGGTTAATAAGATATTACCCAAATTACGCAATTGACAAAAAGCGTTCCATCAGGTCAGCCTTCCATGAATTTATTTATGTACAATTGAAAATGATATTTTTTCCTTTACATCTAACAACTAAGTACCAAATCTAAAAACCTGATTCTCTGTTTTAAGAATAGAAAAGATTATTATGCCGAATAACCGGAAATTCATAAATGCACTTATGGTATATTAATTGAGTTTTTACTTTATTATTAAAAGAATCAGAAAAATTATCAGTTATACCTTTATTTGAACTACTGATATTATAAATTAAATTAAGATAAATGAACAACTCAAAGCTTTATTCAATTTTAAATAAAGAAGATCTTTCAAAGGAAGAAATTGTTTACCTGCTTTCTTTAACAGATAAAGAAGATATACAAGAATTATTTTCAAAAGCAGATAATGTAAGAAAAGAATATTGCGGTGATGAAATTCATCTGCGGGGAATAATTTATTTCTCCAACTACTGCGAGCAGGATTGTCTTTACTGCGGTCTGAGAATTTCTAACCAGGAATTAACGCGCTACAGGATGACAAAAGAAGAAATTCTAACTGCTGCCGGGCAAATTATAAATGAGGAGATCAAATCTATAGTTCTTCAATCAGGGGAAGATTTTAAATATGACTGCGGCTGCATTTCAGATATTATAAAAATAATTAAAGAAAATTACGATGCTGCAATAACGCTTAGTCTGGGCGAACGTGGTTTTTACGAATACGATGAATGGATTATAGCAGGCGCTGAGAGTTATATTCTAAAACATGAAACTGCTAATAAAAATCTTTACTTCAAGCTTCACAACAAGCAAAGCCTGGGAGAAAGATTAATTCATCTTCGTTACATGAAAGCTATCGGTTTCCATACAGGAAACGGAAACCTGATCGGACTCCCGGGTCAGACCTTAGATGATATTGCGGATGATATTTTACTAGCTAAAGAACTCGACTGCAACCTGGCTTCATTCAGCCCTTTTATTCCTTCTTCCAAAACTCCGTTTCATAGTTTTGATAAAGCAGATTTAACTCTAACATTAAAAACAATAGCGGTTGCACGTTTAGTTTTAAAAGATGTTCATATTCCTTCAACGATGGCACTTGCAGCATTAGATGAAACAGGAAGAGAGAAAGGTCTGCAGGTTGGGGCAAATGTTTTAATGCTTAATTTCACTCCTAAACCATACTGCAATAATTATGAAATTTATCCAGGTAAAAATATCATCCCGGGTGATCTGTCTTCAAACATTTCTAATCTTAAATTAATATTGGAAAGATTCGGAAGAAAAATTGATACTGATAAAGTACATCATTAAAGTTAACAGCATAAATTAAAAAGCCGGAGACAAAACCCCGGCTGTAAAGTAATTACAATATCCTCATTCCTTCGTTTGGTACTATTTAAGCAGGATCATCTTTTTAGTTTCAGAAAAATCACCTGCCTGCAAACGGTAATAATAAATTCCACTCGATTGGTCAAATGCATCAAATGTAATTTCGTATTCACCTTCCGGCTGTTCTTTATTTACCAAAGCAGCTATTTCATTTCCTAATACATCATAAACTTTTAGTTTAACTAAGCTGTTTACAGATAACTTGTAACTGATTACTGTTCCCGGGTTAAACGGGTTAGGATAGTTCTGTTCAAGTGAAAATTTTGCCGGAACACTAACTGTAACTTCAATAACATCAGAATATTTATAAGTGCCGTCAAAATCAATTTGCTTTAAACGGTATTTGTATTTCCCTGATGAAACATTCTTGTCTGAAAATGAATAAGATTTAATTTCTGTTGTCGTTCCAAAACCGGGTACATAACCAATCTTCTTCCAAGTTGGACCCTGGAAGTTGTTAATTGGACTTTTCTCTATCTCAAATCCCTGGTTGTTTGTTTCTGTTGCTGTCGTCCAGTTCAGAATAACATCAGAACCGGTTACATTTGCAATAAAAGAAATTAGCTCAACTGGAATAATTTCATATATGTTACCTCGCTTCATAAAAATATCACAGATGACTGTATCATTTCTCACATCGCCTTCTGCATAAAACATTGATATATCACCATTGCCTTTTGTTACTACCTGCGATGAATTTCTTGTTACATATTCCGGCGGGAGATCGGCAATAAGAATAGTATCGTTAAAAGTTCCGTTCTCAGCAAAAAGAAGATAAAATCCTTTACCTGATGCAGACTGGCTTGATTGATACGTAGTGTATAACCTGTTCTGATCATCTATTTCCAATGACTGTATGCCTGCAGGCAATTGTCCGGTTGGAGTGATTGCAACAGGAGAAGAAAATGAACCGCTTACATTATTTACATAATAGAGTCTTGAACTTGCTCTATAAATTATATGAACTTTATTGTTGCTATCAACTCTTATTCTCGGGTAGTTGATATTTCCGGAAACACTTGTAGGAATTTCCTGGAATGACCCGGAAACATTATTAAAATATTTTAAGGGTCCGGAAACTAAACCTGTTCCGCTTCTTCCGGCAATATGAACTTTACCATTTGAATCAACATCCAGAGTTGCTTCAAAGTCGCCGCCGGCTTCACCATCTGACAATAAAATTTCAGGTCCTAATAAACTTGTTCTTAAATCATAACTCCTGTAATAAAAATTATCAGTACCAGTAACAAAAGTATAATAAACAAAATGCATTACGCTGTCGGGACTGATCTTGCCAAATGGTGTAGCTTTATTCAATCCTCCCTGTGTTATTGCAACCGGCGCAGAAAAGCTGCCGCCAACATTATTCATATACATAACCTGAAAGATAGAAGGGTCGCGTTCTTCATAACTGATATGAACTTTATCATTCTGGTCTATTGATAAAGTTGAATAGTTATCGTCTACGGAATTGTTCGTTAAGTTAATTGTTGAAAAATTTCCGCCTGCATCTTCTTCAACATAATAAATTTCATTAAAACTGCTAACTGTGCTCAGTCCACTTGTATAAGACAGTCTTATTAATCCCTGTGAATTATAATCAGCAAACTCCCTGTTATTGAACCTGTTATTATAGGCTATTGTATCCTGCTGGAAAGGAATCTGAGCCAGTGTTGTACTGAGAGCAATAAATAGTAACAATGCTATTTTCATAATAACTCCTCGTTTTATTCTATGATGAATAACCGGGGATATTAACCCCTTTTTACATTATTAAAGATCCGGATAATATATCTTACTTTCAATAATCCGATCAAAGATTAAGTTAAGTTTTAAGTTCATATTTTCTTTTTAGTTCTGTCATTCCTTTCGGATCACCGATTATCGTAAGTCTGTCTCCTTCGCCAAGTATTGTATTTCCTTTCGGAATAATTGTCTGTCCTGATCTTCTTATAAGCGCAACAAGGCAGCCTTCGGGAAAACGAATATCCTTTAATGCTTTACCTAATAATTCCGAACTAATGTTTTGTTTTTCAATAAGCAGTGAAAGGCACCTGTCCTCATGAAGCAAAGCTTCTTTCAGTTCCTGTTCGTCTTTCGCAATACTCCATTCTTCTAAAAAACTATCTTCTTCAACTCTTCCTGCAATCTGTGCAAGTATACGCAAATGCTGTGTCGGATCTTTTTCAGAGCTTACTAAAAAGAAAACCGCCATCACTTCAGCTTCTTCATCTTCAAAATCTGTAAGAGGATTTTTAAATTTTATATGAACTCCTCTTTGACCTCTTGCAATTACCATTTCAGCCTGATGCAATCCATTTAAACGTAAATGCGGTAAGGCAATTCCATGAGTAACAGGTGTGGCTCCCATTCTTGTTCCTTCGAGAAACTGCTTTTCAATTTCGGCAGGTGATTTACTTACAAATTGCGAAATCCATCCCGATGCTTTATGAACGACATCTTCAAAATCTGTTTTTTCTTCAAGATCAATAACCATACTTCTTGTAACAATTTCATCGAACGGATCTGTTTCGCGCAATCCTTTTTCTTTAAGAATTCCCCGTAGCTCACTGTCGAGTCCGCCATACCTCTGTCTTCCAAGTCTTTCAAAGATATGATATATGGCTCCGTTCCGTACAACTTTATCTTTTGCATAATACCAGTACCATATAAAGCTTAAAAATATTAACCCAATAGAAAATAAAATCGGCAGCCATCCCATTTCTATTATCAGCCAGAATGCTGATAAAATTCCGAAGATCTGCATCCATGGATAAAGCGGCGATTTAAAGCCTGGATCGTAGGATTCTATTTTACTTTCGCGCATTATAATTACGGCAAGAGATATAAAAGCAAAAACTAAAAGCTGAAACGAGCTTGCAAGCTTTGCAATTTTTATCGGGTCAAGAACAAGAAGCATCAGAATAACAATTGCAACAGTAATTGTAATTGAAACTACGGGAGAGCCGTTCTGGCTTATCTTTCCAAAAAATCTTGGCAGGATATGATCACGGCTCATTGCCAGCGGGTATCTCGATGCGCTAAGTGTTCCGACATTGGCAACAGAAATGAATGAAAGCAGTGCTGCTACAGAAAGCAGTATGAACCCTGTTTTACCAAAAATTATTTTACCGGCAGTTGCTACAGGAGTTAAGTTGCCTTTTAACATATCAGCAGGAATAATTCCTGTAAGAATAAAAGTGCCTGCTGTGTATATAATTATTATTACAATGAAGGAGATGAAAACTCCCCATGGAAGATTTTTCTCGGGATCTTTAATTTCTTCTGAAACGCTGGCAACTTTTGTAATACCGATATAGCTCATATAAACCAAACCAGCAGTTGCTAAAATATTTTGGAATCCCACATCACCGTAATTCTTAAAATGTGCGAGGTCTACTTTGGGAAGTCCACCTATTATGAAAACCGTTAATATTATCAGTAAACCGATAACCAAAGCTATCTGCAGGCTGCTGGTTTTCTTAACACCAAAAATATTTAACGCTCCAAGAATCAATGCTATTACTATTGCAACCGGCACCATAGGGAGTTCATGATAGAAAAGTGATAAATATGCACCCATCCCTATAAGAGCAAATGTAACTTTCAGCAGCAATGTTAACCAGATTCCGATCCCACCGATAGTTCCGAAAAGCGGACCCAATGAACGGTCAAGAAAATAATAAACTCCTCCGGACCTGGGCATAGCAGTCGCCAATTCAACCTTACTTAGTATTGCAGGCAGCAGCGGAACTGCAGCAAGAAAATATGCAGCGAACATCATCGAATCAGCCTCTTCAGCCGCAATCCCGGGAAGCAGGAAAAATCCTCCGCTCAGAGTTGCGCCTGTCGCAATGGCAAAAACATCAAAGAGACTTAAATCTTTTTTTAGCCTTTTTGTTTTCTTAACAAGCATTCAGATTTCTATAACATTTTAATAATTGTTGGTTAATATAATAAGCATATTGTAATATTAACATTTTCATTATATGATTTTATTGTTTTTATGAACTGCACAGGTTAAATTAAAATGTGTCTATAATAAAATAATCAATAATTTCAGGAAAGGAGTGTAATAATATGCGCTCTTTCTACCTCTTACTTGGCATTCTTCTATTTTCATTTTTTAATTTGTACTCACAGGCTTTTAATTGGGAATGGCAGCACCCATATCCTGTTGGAAATAATTTAAACGATGTTACAATTCTACCCAACGGCAACTACATTGCAGTTGGAGATCGCGGAGTTGTTTTAATATCAACTAATTCTGGCGCAAGCTGGAGTTATAAATATGTTGATTCTCTTAATGGCAACCGCTCTATTTATGAAGCTATGTTCATAAGCTCGACTTTAGGATATGCCTGTGGTCTGGACGGATTGTTATTAAAAACAACTGACGGCGGATCAACCTGGACAGGGTTAAACCCGGGCACCACAAATGATCTCTGGTATATAGAAATGATTGATGCAGATACCGGTTATGTGTGTGGAGCTTTAAGCACATGTATGAAAACAACAGACGGCGGTACAACGTGGAATCCGTTAACTGTAATAGGTGTTAGTACAACTTTGTACAAAATACATTTTGTTAATGCTTCAACCGGATATATTGGGACAGCTTCTACTTCCGGCAGGCTGCTAAAGACAACAAATTATGGAAACAGCTGGGCTCCTGTTACCGGTTACACTGCTACCGGTACAACCCGTGGTATTTTCTTTTTTAATGCTGATACAGGATGGGTAACAAATTCCAATTATCAGATATTAAAAACTACAGATGGTGGATCAAGTTTTATAGAGCAGGTTGATTTGGGAACAGGAACTGTTTACGAAATTAAATTCTGGGATGCCTTTAATGGAGTTGCTGCTGGTGCAAACGGTGATGTTTTCTTTACCAGCAATGGCGGTAGTAACTGGTCAACTACAAACACAGGTCAGATTTCGAATGTATATGGACTAGGTATTTCCGGATTTCTTGGTTCGGTTTCAAATGGATTAAATGAAGTTATCGTTGCCGGTGAAGGCTGCGGAATAGCATATTCTAACAATTCAGGTTCTTCATGGTCTAAACTATCTAACCTTCTTACAACTGAAGATCTTCGTGAAATCCAATTTGTAAATTCAAATGTTGGATATGCTGTAGGCGGAAGCACAACTTTCAGCGACGTATTAAAGACAACTGACGGCGGTGCAAACTGGACTAAACTTGCCTTCGATGGCGGTTACAGGCTCTACTCTCAATCCTGGGTTAATGAAAATGTTGGGTATGCTGGCAGACGCGGTCCGGATGGTATTTTTAAAACAACTGATGGTGGTGCAAACTGGACTACATTGAATCCCGGTGTTATGGCTACTACAGGCATCTGGTATTCAATGGCTTTTTCTGATATTAATAACGGTTTTGCTTCTGGAAGCAGCGGAGTATTGGTAAAAACCACAGATGGCGGAACCACATGGAACCAGGTTGATCCCGGTTTTGGTACATCGGTAGTTTATGATATGTGGATGTTCGATTCTCAAAACCTAATTGTAGTTGGTGCCTCTGGTAAAATAGCAAGAACTACAGATGGCGGAACCACGTTTACACTTTTAACAACACCTTTTACAACCACACTTTATTCAGTTAGTGTAGTTGATCTCTTTACTGGCTATGTGTGTGGTACATCTGGAAATATATACAAAACCACCGATGCCGGTGCTACATGGTCAACATTAACAACCCCGGGAACAAATACACTCTATCAGATAGTTTTTGCCAGTCCTGTTGTCGGGTGGGCAAGCGGTACAACAGGTGCAGTTTGGTATACAATAGATGGTGGAACAAACTGGGTTAATGCAGATAAATTTCCCGGAACTGCAACAATGTACTCAATGAGTATTTCAGCTAACAGATTATGGGTATGCGGCGGATTGGGAAATATCCTGCGCGGTTATGCTGATCCACTTATACCTGTTGAGTTGGTTTCATTTTCTGCTAATGTTGTTGGAAAAACTATCGAATTGAACTGGTTAACCGCAACCGAGCTTAATAATTCAGGGTTTGAAATAGAAAGGAAAAGTGAGTCTTCTGAATGGCAAAATATTGGATTTGTTTCCGGAAAAGGAACTACTACTGAACCAGTAAAATATCAATTTGTTGATAATTCCCCCAGGAAAAGCATTAATTATTACAGATTAAAACAGGTAGATTACGATGGGAGCTACGAATATTCAAA
>Ga0055462_10000167_pt1 | contig 10337 bp, 9 predicted proteins | sample Joice_ThreeSqC_D_2_FD_57689 | JGI IMG/M metagenome (GOLD analysis project Ga0055462, IMG submission 57689) | Wetland microbial communities from San Francisco Bay, California, USA, that impact long-term carbon sequestration - Joice_ThreeSqC_D1 | ecosystem: Environmental > Aquatic > Marine >...
GCAAGCCTGATCGATTCCCGGGCGTCTGCCGATTCCACGGCAGGTGCCTCGAAGGATTGGTGTCCGGTCCCGCGTTGAGGGCCCGAACCGGAGTCTCTGGGGAACACTTGGCCGAACCGGACCCAGTCTGGGATTTGACGGCCCAATATCTGGGGCAAGGCTTGGCCACGGCGGTACTTTGCCTTTCACCACATCGAGTCGTCCTTGGAGGAGGAGTCGGCTCGGCGGTGCACCTTTTGCCGCGAGTCCGTGGGGCGTTCTTGGAGGCAATCCAGGGATACGTCCCTCGGAAGGAATTGACCGCATCCAAGATCGACCAATACCTGGTAGCTCCGGGGCTCGCAGAGCGCTCCGGAATCGCCGGTGCTTTTGCCCTGGCCGAGAGCTGCTGGCGTCGAGCAAATCGTCCTTGAGGAGGCCACATCATGACGGAATTGACCATCCACTGCGACCCCTTGACCCACCTGCCCTGGCAAGAGCGTCCCGCCGGGTGCAGCGATGTACTGTGGCGCTACGCGAACAATCCCATCGTGTCGGCACGAGCCATTGCCGCGTCGACGTACGTACACAACAGCGCCGTCATCGCTTTTGGTTCAGGATTCGCGGGGGTCTTTCGGATCGACAACCGTTCGCGCAGAATGCAGCTCCATGCTGGAAGAAGTGACGACGGCATTCGTTGGAAGATCGACGAATGTCCGATCCGATTTCAATGTGACGATCCCGAGATCGGCCGTTTCACCTACGGCTACGATCCGCGTCTGGTCCGCTTGGACGACCGCTACTACGTCATGTGGTGCAACGGTTACCACGGACCGACCATCGGGCTCGGTTACACCCATGACTTCTCGCGCTTTTGCCAGCTCGAGAACGCCCTCTTGCCTTTCAATCGAAATGGCGTGCTCTTTCCCAGAAAGTTCCGGGACAACTACTTCCTGCTGAGCCGGCCCAGTGACAGCGGGCACACGCCTTTCGGAGAAATCTACCTCAGCCAGAGCCCGGATTTGACGTACTGGGGCAAGCATCGCCACGTGATGTCGCCCATCAAAGAGGAGAACGGTTGGCAGAGCACTAAGATCGGTGCGGGCCCAGTCCCGATCGAGACCTCCGAGGGCTGGCTCCTCATCTATCACGGGGTAGTCACGACCTGTAACGGCTTCATCTACAGCGCCGGCGCAGCATTGCTCGATCTCGACGAGCCGTGGAAAGTCATAGCGCGGTGCGATCCCTATCTGCTGACGCCGACCGAGCAGTACGAGTGCGTCGGCAACGTACAGAACGTCATCTTTCCGTGCGCAGCATTGGTCGATGGCCCCTCGGGACGCCTCGCTCTGTACTACGGATCCGCGGACACCGTGATAGCGCTGGCCTTCGGCCGCATCCCAGAAATTGTCGACTTTGTACTGAAGAATCGGATTCGGTAACGCTCCAGGTCACTGTCGCATGTTCTCGATCTCGCCTCGCTGCTGCGACGAGAACTCGCAGTATGGTTTGCCGCCGGCCCGGCACAAGCAGTCGTAGAAATCCGCAATCCGCGTGGCCTCACACTTCGGCAGCACGCGCCCAGCTTTTTGTGCTGTCGCCGCTTCATTGGGTGCAAGGCAGGGCGCCGCGCTCGGCATGGCCCTTTCGCAACCACGGACCACATCGTCGTCAATCCCGGCAATCTTGGGAGTGGGGCCGTGCTCCGAGGCAGGAATCGACCGCGCCGACGTCGACTCGCTCGTCGAAGCCGAGCTCGAATCTACATTCGTATCTCCGGGCGTCAGATGGTTCGCCGGGACTACGGCCGGCTGGCTTGCGGTGGAGCTGATACCCCTCGATGGAACCGATGACGGGGCAAGATTCGATGGGGCGGACGCGTATGGGTGTCGGGGCGAGGCCCCGCAACCGGCCATGGCCACCACGGCGCTCAAGACGGCGCCAGCTCGAAGTGGGGCTTGCATGGTGCCCCCAATTAGCACAGCAGTCGGTCCAGAGCCGATATTGACGTTTTTGGCAGCAGCAGGCTGGGCACCGGGCTCTGGGAGTCAATGGCCATTTTTCTCTCTCTTCAGCCTGCCCCGGCATTCGCCGGGCGCTCATAATAGAAAGACCCATGCATCGCGTCGTCGTCTACACCGCCCCAATGTGCGCCTACTGCCGTCAAGCAAAGGCCCTGCTTACTTCACGTGGCATACCATTTGAGGAAATCGATCTCGGATTCGACACTGAGCAACGGAAATGGCTTCGCGAAAGGACCGGGCGCTCCACCGTCCCTCAGATCTTCATCGACGATAAGTCCATCGGCGGCTTCGATGAGCTGGCCCAGCTCGATCGGAAGGGCAGCCTGATCGAATTCGAGGGCGGCTGAGTCAGCGCTAATCACCCGCAAGGCTGCCGTCAGCCTCACCTGAGGCGCAAGAGGATCGGCAGAACCGCCAGTACCCGCTCGCCAAACAGCATGGGGCTGAGGCCGACCAGTGTTGGGACGAACTCTCTTGGCGCCCTGCGCAACGGATTCCAGATGTTGTCGTGCTCACGCGTGAGAGCCGCGGTAAGTTGCTCGGTCGAAGCGCTTTCGTCCAACCCGAGAGCTGCGAGAATTCCCCCCGCCGGCCCCTCCACGCTGATGGGAGCATGAGCGCCCAGACCGGCGCGGCGGCGGGCCAGCTCCAGCGCAGCATCGAGGCCGCCCAATTGGTCGACGAGACCCCGTTGCTTCCCTTCTAGACCACTGAAGATGCGGCCTTCGGCAGAAGCCAGTACCCGGTCGCGAGCCAAATGCCGACCTCGAGACACCCGTGCCACGAACAGCTCGTAGACTTCGTGCATCTGTTGGGTGATGCGGGCACGCGTGGCGTCGTCCCACGCTACCAGGGGCGATTCGTAGGCAGCGCGGGCAGCCGCACCGGGGTCCGGATTCGGGCTCAGGGTAACGGTCTTGACTCCATACGCGTCCAAGGCTTCCCCGATGACCAGCTTGCCGCCAACCACGCCGATGGATCCGACAATGCTGGTGCGGGCCGCCACGATGCTGTCAGACGCGCTGGCAAGATAGTAGCCGCCGCTGGCAGCCATCGAGCCCACCGAGGCGATGAGTGGTTTTTTCGCGGCAAGCTCGGTCAACCGCAGCCAAAGAAGATCGCTGGCCAGAGCGGAACCGCCGGGGGAATCGATACGGAGCACCACCGCGCGTACCAACGGATCTTCGCTGAGCTCGTCTATGGTCTTGACCATGGAAGCATAGCCGATTCCGCTCGAAGAGAAGAGCTGATCCGAGCCCATGGTGATCCCACCAATGGCCGGCAGAACCGCGATGTGGGGGCGGTCGGAGGCCGCACTTTCGATCCCAGAGAGCGTTCTAACGATCTCAGCCACCGCGATCTCTGAGCTACTTTCGGCTCCGGGCCCAAACGCCACTTTGGAACCAATTACGTGCCCGCGAGCCTGAGCGTCGTCGCGCGCGGCCGACGAGTCGCCGACGGCATCGATGACGTGGCGCGACAGCGCCTCCTGCGCACCCCACGGCCCCGATTCGGCCGCGTCCGCGGCGGCAGGTCGGGCCTTCCTCAGATCATCGAGCCAAACCTTTCGAATCGAACCCAAAGTTCCAAGGAGTTCCTGACGCGCTTCGTCGCTTGGTCCTTGCCGCAGTAGGGATTCAGCCGCGCTCTTGTAGCGCCCCATCGAGATGAAGTCCGCGCGCACGCCGAGCCTATCGAGCAACCCACGCAAGTATACGATTTGTGCGCTGATACCGACCGTATCGACGTCTCCGGCCGCGCTGAGCCAGATGCGATCACAGCCGCGCGCCAAGAACCAGAGCGCCGAGTCGCTGATCGAATGGGCGTGACAGACCACGGGCTTGTCCTTGCGAATTGCCTCGAGCAGCGGTCCCAGCTCCTCGGCCTTCGCCCAGTCGAGGCGTGTGGCGCCAAGTCGAACCAGCACTGCCCGACTGTCTCGGTCGGTTCGTAGACGTACCAACGCCCTGACCAATCCCACGTAGGTGCGAGATGCCGGAAGGGGCAGCCAATTGGAGGTATTGGTCGATTCCGGAATGCCCCCGGAGAGATCCACCTCAGCGACCACACCGCTTTTGAGGCTCTTGTTGGCGGCATGCCGGGCGACACCTCCAGTCCGACGCGGGCGGCCGTCGCAAGCCAGGGCAATCAGGCCGACCGCCAACATCACAAGCGTGCGCTTCACCGACCAAGCTCCGGAAGATCCGTGGAACCGGCACTGGGCGGTACGGCTCGTGTAGACGTGGGCGGGCTTGCTGGAGCCGCCGTCGCAGCCGAACCTGCTGCGCTGTCCGCGGCAGGCAAGGTAGACGGGGATGCAGGAGCGGGAGCTTGCGATTCGAGTTCGTGTAACCGAGAACTGGCAATGCGGCCGTATTGTCCCTGATCGCCCACCTGTGCGACGACACGCCGGTACAATACTCCCGCGCCGGCATGGTCTCCCGAGGACCACTTGATCTCCGCCGCCGCCAACAAGGCGGGTAGAAAGTTGGGGTTCACCGCCAGAACGCGGCGATACAACGCGGCAGCCTTGTCAAGGTTGCCGCGCCGTCGCTCGACGTCGGCCATGCCGGCGGTCGCTTCGGTGTCGTTCGGGCGCTCCAGCAGAACGGAGCGATACAGCTTGTCCGCTCGCGTCAGCTGTCCATGTTGGAGGCTCTCGCTGGCCCGCAAGAGCCTTGCTCGAAAATCGCCCGCCGTCAGGTCTTCCGGTTCGTCGGTGTCGGACGATGCAGATTGCTCCGCTGTGACCGAGGAACTCGTCGAGCCAGCGTCGGTTCCGGTTGGACCTCCGTCGGTTGATTTCGATGTACGATCCACCGACGCGTCGGTTCGCTCGTCGGGCTCGACGGGGTTCAGAGCCTGGCGTGCCGATGGAAGAGTACCCGTGCCGACCGCGCGAGTGTCGCTATCGGGCATGTCCGCAGCGATGCTCTGCGAAGAGATGCCCACAGGAGCAAATGCTTCGGGGGCCCGTTTGGACGTCGAGCGAACGATGGCAATGACCGCGAGAATTACCAAGCCCGACAATACACCGATGAGCAACGTATGCGGGCTCGACGAGCGGGAAGGAGGCAGTGTCGACTCTGGCCGCACGCTGCTCGACGCGGTTCTGCCGGAAGCCAGCACCGCGGAGGCATCTCCTGCGGCGCGCCGCTCGTGCGTATCTCCGGCATCCGTGCTCGGCTCCGGCGATGGCTTTGAGGCGCTGTCCGACACACCCTCGCTCGCCTCAGAATGCTGATCCCTATCGGCTCGGGAGGGACGGCCAAGCAATTGACCCTCGGCTCGAATCGCTCCCACGTCGAAATCGAGCGTTGCCTCGGGAACGACACCCTCATCGTGGCCAGGGACGGAGCCCGATGGGCTCGATTGCGGCAACGCACCTGGCTCACCTTCCGAGGTTGGAATTTCGTCTGCCTTGGCCAGCTTCACGTCGTCGTCGGTCAAGGCATGGGCCGAGGGCAAAGTCGCAGCGGTTTCCGTGGCGCCTTGGAGCTTGGGCCGGGGAACCTCGGTCGATTGGACCGTCTCGTGTGGCCCGGATGCATCGGTCTTGCCTTCCGTCGCTCCGAGATCGACGTACGGCTGGGTGCTCTTGCGACCGAGCCGTCCCTTTGGCAGCTCCTCAGGCGAGTCACCGGTAGTTTCAGGAGCAGTGCCGGGCGTGACGACCACGGGCGGCTGAGCTCGTTCTGCCGGAGCCGGTGGCCCGACCACCCCCATCCCCATGACGGTCCTGTTGCGCGCTTGATGGCCCGGTTCAACGGCAGCGGCAACACCGGTCTCGCCCCCGGCCGTATCCGCGCCGGTACCAGCATCAACACCCTTCGCTGGGGGATTTGCGGGCGGGGCCACCCCTGACCAGGTATCGTGATCGCGGTTGCGCGCCGGCCCCGAACCCTTCGGGGTGGGTCCCTTGGCATTTTCCGGCGGAGCCACCCCCGTAAGAGTGCTGGCCTTGCGCTCCGGCAAGGCGGCATCTGGAAAGAAAGGCTCGAGCTCCACGATCGAGCCAATCGGTCTGGGCGGACGACGGCCTCGGCTCAGGAGATCTTCCCGCTTCACGTCGCCGTGGGTGATCCCATGCTGCAATTCTCGCAGCGACCGATAGACCAGCCGACGTCCGAGCCCGGTAAGGACAATCCACTCGTCGGGTCCCACGGCGTGCGCCTCGGCAAGACGAACCTTGAATTGGTGCCCGCAGTTGGTGCAGCGCACGGTGGTGCCGCGCGAAGAGATCAACGCGTCTTCGAATTCGTATTCCGTTCCGCATGCGGCGCAGCGAACATCCATGGCCGGCAACGATCCTCGCGGTACGACGGTAGCATTTTACGGCCAGTCGCTGCTTTCGAGGCTCACGATCCGGGGCCGGAACCCCGGCCTGGCGCGAGCTCAGTCAGGTGGGGCCCACCGTCCGATGCCCTGCTCCGACGCATTGGCCGAGCTGCCCCCTTGTGCCCAAGCGGACGGTTGCTACGATCGGTTTGGGCGCCCATCAGCAGCGCTTCGGAGACTTTGCCCATGATTTCGATCCATCGGCTTGGACTCACCACCTGGATGGCGGTCGCGTTCCTCGGTTGCTCGGTGGATGGCGACGACGCAACCTGCGGCGTCGACTTCGACTGTGCCCCAGGCTACTATTGCGATTTTGCGACTGGCAGCTGCCACAAGGCGGTGCAATGTGCTTCACCCGAGGACTGCACCGGCACGAATGAAACCTGCTCGAGTGACGCAACCTGCAAGGTTGGGAGCTGTCAAGTAGTGGGATGCGTTCAGGGATACACGTGCAGTATTTCAAACGGTGCCTGGGCTTGCAGCCAAGATTCGAGCCAAGCATCTGCGGGCGCGGCTGGCTCACAAGCCGGGGCTCTCGGAGAGGCAGGCAGCGCTTCGACCCTCGCTGGCAGTGCCGGTTCGGAAACTGCCGGCTCAACGATGTAGCTCGCGGTTCGTGGCCGCGGACTTGGCTCTACTTCACGAGCCTGAGATACGGCGGGCGTTCACGTTTGGGCGTGCCCTCCGTGGTCTTCGGCGTGTGCTCTGCTCGGTCGGGTTCGGGATTTGCCACACCTCGTCCCGCGCTGGACGGTTGAGTCTCAGGCGCCCGCTCGTCGGGTTCCGGCTTACTTGGGATGACCGCAGCCGGCGAGGGCTGGGCGAGAGCAGCCTCGTCAGCCGAGTCTTGTATTGACGGCGTGGTCGACGACACCGCCCGCAGCTTGCTGCGTCCCCTGGCCCTGGGCTCGGGCTTCTGCTGCGCTTGTATTTGTGCGGCAACTTCTACCGGAACGTCATCGGGCCACAGACGTCCTTGGCCGTCCTCGCAGACCAAGCCAAAAACGCTGGTCCAAGGCACACAACACCAAAACGGGCTCCTATTGAAGCTCAGCGTGCACGTCAGTGCGGTCTGCCCTACTTCGAGGTCGCGTATGGGCACGGGCATGTTCAGCCCTACCTGAAGGACGAGCTGGGGCTGCCTCTTGAACCACTGTGGCACCACCACGTCTGCGCGTCTCGGGTCGAGATGGACGAACACGCTGGCGTGCTCCAAGAATGCAAGCATGACCTCACACTTGGTCGCAATTTGGTCAGACGACATGCTCGAATCCAGGGTACGATCCGGAAGGTTTACACGCCAGCTTCGGGCACCACTGCCGGGCGAGGCAGGGCAATTTTGCCGTCAATCGAGACCGTGGGCGAGTGCCTTCAGCTGAGAAGGTCGAAATAGGGCTATCAAACGGCCGCGAGCCTCAGGGCCGAGGGACTGCCAGTCACCGATAGAAAGCCCGACCACAGCTAGGGCGGCGGTCACTAGGACATTGGGCTCACCGGTGAGTCTGGCCAATAGGTCTTCGAGGGTCGGGTTATGTCCGACGATCAAGGCGGTATCGACCGCCTCGTCTAGCGCGGAGAGGCGATTCAGATGCGTCTCGACCGAAGACAGGTAGAGCTCTTTGCAGGGAATGACAAGCCCGCTAAATCCGGCAGATTCGAGGGCCAATTTGGCGGTCTCCCGTGCGCGCGACGCCGTCGAGGTAAGGACGGCGTCCAGGGTAAATCCTCTCAGCAGCCGTCCCATCCGACGCGCTGCTTTGACCCCTTTCGGAAGCAGCGGCCGGTCGTGGTCCGCAAAACCCAATTCCTGGGTCGCCTTGGCGTGACGTAGTACCAGCAGAATTTTCACGGCGTCCTCAGTATCCCGCGTCGAAGGCCAATCTCAACTCGAAAAGCCACAATCAGCCCTAGCTTCGGTATGCTGGCCCAACCATGGTTCAAAGCATCGTCGTAGTCGAAGACGAGCCGGCGATCGCGGAATCCATTGCCTATTCGCTGGAGCGTGCGGGTTTTTCGGTCCAGACCGCATTGACCTGTTCCGAAGCCCGGCGTGTATTGCCGGAAGCCGGTCTGGTCATCTTGGATCTGGTCCTTCCCGACGGTGACGGTCTGGAGCTGCTTCACGGGTTGCGGTGCAGCGGCCGGCACACTCCCGTCATCATCCTGTCGAGCAAGGACAGCGAAGCGGAGCGCGTGGCGGCCCTGGAATCTGGGGCAGATGACTATGTCACCAAACCCTTCTCCCCGCGAGAGGTGACGGCGCGGGTTCGCGCCGTGTTGCGACGCACAGCAGAGTTACCCCCGGCGTCTGCGGGTCTTCGTCAATTTCCGTTGTCCATCGAGCCCGCAACACGCCGCGCCAATTGTGGCAATACCTCCCTCGAATTGACTCGTGTCGAGTTCGACCTCTTGGCCACGTTGCTCGAAAGCCCGGGGCGCGTCTTCACGCGTGCGCAGTTGATTGACCGAGTTTGGGGAGATGGCTTCGCGTTGGCAGACCGTACCGTCGATTCTCACATCAAGCAGCTGCGTCGCAAGGTAGTCGAATGTGGTGGCGAAGCCACGTGGATCGAAACCGTGCGCGGCGTCGGCTATCGGGTGGCCCAAATCGAACTCAGTCAGAAATCCGGGGGTCTCGTGTGACGCGGTTGGTCGTCGCAGCCGTCGCGTCGGTCGGTCTCATTCTGTTCGCGGCTTTCTTGGCTTCGCGGCTATTGGCGACACGTACTCGAGGCATTTCCATCCGAATGCAGTTGTTCGTGGCGCTTGCCATCATCATCGGCACCTTCGCCTTTGGTCTTGGCCTGTTGGTCATCGATCGTGTCAACGCTCGGGGTTTGCGCTTGGCCCAACAGGTAGCCCAGGACGAAGCCTCCGCACTTTCGGGGATCTTGGCGGGCGAGCTGCTCCGTGGCTCTACCAGCATCGCATCGGTGGCCAGACACCTGGAACAGGAAAAGCACGGCGGGGCGCAGCTGCGATTCGAGCTTTTCGACGCGGCGGGGCGCCGACTCTTTCCGAATTCGCCGGATCCGGAGCCAGGGTCGTCGGGCGGCGTAAGCGTCCGAACCCCGGTCGTCGTCGCTGGCAAGGTAGTGGGCCAAGTACGAGTAACCAAGCCTCGGGTCGTTGTCCGAAGACTCCTGGCCGACTTGGCCCCACCCGTGCTGGTTATCAGTCTGGTGCTCGGCGCGGCGGCGGCGGTTGCCGCCGCTCTCATTGGACGAGCGATTGCTCGTCCCATCGAGCGACTAACCGCGTTTGCAGAGCGGGCCAGCCAAGGGGAGCGGCACGCCGCGGTACCTGCCACGTCCGGAGGACGAGAAGTCGACCGCCTGGCGCGCTCGTTGGATTCCATGCGGCGGCAAATCGAAGGCCGTCCGTTCGTGGAGACCTTTGCCGCTGATCTATCGCACGAGCTCAAGAACCCCGTGGCCGCCATACGCGCCAGTGCCGAAGTATTGCAGGAAGGAGCTTTGAACGAGCCGGCGGAAGCGCGCCGCTTCGTGCAGCGTATTGCGGAATCCGTAGCGCGAATCGAACGCCTGCTCGGGGATCTGCTGGCGCTCGCCCGAATTGAGGCTCGTGGCGTCGAAGATTTGAGCCACGTCGATCTCCGCCAGCTGGTTCAATCCGCAGTGAATTCACAGCAGGAGCAGGCCAAACGGATTGGGGTGCACGGGCCCGACACGCTTCGTGTGCGTGGAGACAGCACCTGGCTGGCTCGCGCCCTGGACAACCTCATCGGCAATGCCATCTCCCATTCTCCCGCGGGCAGCCCTGTCGTTGTTCAGCTGGAACGAGCCACCGACACTCGCATCGTTACGGTAAAGAACGAGGGAACCGTGGCCGAGCGAGTACGCGGACAGATATTCCGCCGTTTCGTGACCACACGAGCCGGTCACGGCGGTACTGGCCTGGGTCTTTCGATCGTGCGCGCGGTAGCCGAAGCGCACGGCGGGCGTGCCGAGCTAGCGGATCCTGGTCCGCCGACGG
>Ga0055462_10000168_pt1 | contig 10333 bp, 9 predicted proteins | sample Joice_ThreeSqC_D_2_FD_57689 | JGI IMG/M metagenome (GOLD analysis project Ga0055462, IMG submission 57689) | Wetland microbial communities from San Francisco Bay, California, USA, that impact long-term carbon sequestration - Joice_ThreeSqC_D1 | ecosystem: Environmental > Aquatic > Marine >...
GTGCAGGCACGACTGGACGAAGAACAAATGCTGGCTGCGGAGCGCAGTGTCGCGACGGCACTTCGGGAACGCGAACGCAATCTCAAACGTTGGTACGTGCTCGTGTCTACCTCGGTCCGGATTTCCGGAAGAGTACCGAACGCCGTGGGCGTCGAGTCGTTTCTGCAACGGGTCGTGGACCGATCTGGCAAAAGAACGGTCCTTTCTCCAAGCCTAGGGATCGAGACTGAGGCCATACCCGGTTGGCTCAAGCTCCGCACCGGGGTATACGAAGAGCCCACGCGCTTCGACAATTCGAGGAGTTCTCCTCGCTTGCACACAACGATAGGCGCGGAGCAGAAGCTATTTTCCTGGCGGGTTTTTGGCCTGTATCAGCGCGATTTCGATTGGCGCATTCAGGCCGCAATCGACATGTCAGAGCGCTATTTCGGCTGGGGCGCGAGCTTCGGCCTCTGGCATTGAGAAGTCCGAGCGCCCATGGCTACGGGTGCACGTTGACAATCGAGGCTTGATGTCTGGCAACTGCGCCATGCCATCCGCGGGGAACACCCGGACTGGTAAAGTGGAACAGCCATCGGGCGTCCATAGGCGACAAGTTGACACAACCGTGCGACCTCGGGCGGCCAAAGTCGTCGTGCCAATAGGCGGCATGCAGGGCGTATCCCTCGCTGAAGTACTGCACCCAGGGAACATCGCGCAGGTCAAATTCTTCTCCGGGCTCGTTTCCGTCCATCGTGGCGGTTACGTGCTTGGAGACGATCTCGAAAGTGCCGATCTTGGTGGCGGTGGAATCTCGGTGGTCTGCCAACCCATCAGCTCCGGTCGACACCAACGTGGCATAAACGGCCTTTCTTCCGTCGAAGGCTACCAAAGTCTGATTGGAAATGGAGATATCGACCCACGTGCGACCATCAGTAGCCCAGGATGGCCAAGACGCGGGGTCCTTTACGATGACTAGATTTTCGTCTTGCAGCCAGTCGCCGTCGCGAGTCCTTAGCCACTCTACGGCTTTCTTTTGAACTCGGTACCCGTCGAGCATGACCGCTTCTCGCCGACCCACCCGGCGCGAAATCTTCATCCCGCCACTGCTAGGGGAACCTCGATACAGGACTGCTCCGCGACCCATCACGAACGCAACTGGAAGTTTGTCGTCCTCGCTCAGTTGGACCCCATGAAACGCGCTGACCTTCACGGGGCGAATGCTGGCTAGCGGAATCAGCAGCTGGTCGGCGGTCAGCGCGAAGGCGTTTCCGTGCTCCTGGTAGATGGCCAGCAGCGAGAATCCACTTCGAGCGACGGCCCGTCCGACCAATGATCCCTCGGAATTGCGTGGAAATCCGAAGGCATTGAGGCGGTGGTGTAGCCAAGCTGGCGCCGGCGCGGCGGTCATCGGCTTCCAACGCCCCATCGCCGACAATGAACTTCGACCCACCCCTGCTGCTCGCTGTTCGGAGTCGTTCGGCCATTGACCAAACAGCGCCGGCAGTCCTCGCGCAGGTCTCGCGTACACGTAGGGAAGCGGTGAAAGGCGATCGGGCCGGGTGCGCCCGCGAGCAGCCAGCGCGTCATCGACACGGATGGTTGCGCTACGGCCGTTGTTGCAGACGAAACCTTCGGGAACTACGCGATACCAGCCTCCGGTGCACCCGCTACGGCTTTCTGGCTCGCTCCAACGCCCAATGACGGCTCCGAATCGAAGGTAGCCGATGGGTGCCGCACCGGGGCGGGGCGCGTCATAAATCCAGGTTTCGCGCCCGATGGACAGCAACTGATCGGGCGAAGGTGAATCCAGCTCGTGATCTGGGCTACGGTACTGGCTTGGGCCAGCTGCCGCTGGGATTGTGACTGGCTCGTCCAGCTGAGTCGGCGGATCCAACCACGCAATGCCGGCGTGGGAGCTCGGGTCCGACGGTTTCGCGCGTGGTTCCGGCACCAGAGAGGGCCGAACTTCGGATCCGCCCAATCGACTGACTGCGGGAAGCCCCATGGATGCGCGCCACAATCGGCCCGCGGGTTGCCTTGGCTGGCCGACGAGTGCCGGTGAGGACCTCAGGGAGTCCGGTGCTGTCGGACAGCTGGTTGCGACGAGCGCCAAGAGAGACAGAAGCCCAATGGTTCTGACGCGAATTGCCGAATCGAAACCATCCAATGCGGCAGCACGTCGCATGATTCTTCGGGTAACAGCGATCGCGCTGATCGGGCCAATTCTCGGTCCTTCATATGTCGAAGCCCTCGACCCGCTCTACGCGGCCCGAGGGCTTCGAACTGGCCGCCATCGGGAGTCCCCGACCGGCCAACGCACCGACGTTGCCAGGATTACTGGACGGGCGCCATGGGTGGAGCCGCGTCCGGAGCTGTTGGCATCGGCATGGCAGCCGCCCCCACTTGGAAGTCCCAAGTGAAGGTGGCTATCCCGTTGCGCTCGTCGGGAGGCGCGAGCTTGAGCCCCTGAAGGGCGTTGATCACGCACATCGACAGGCTCTCCGGAGCCGTCGTGTTTGCGGGATCGACCTCCACGTTGGCGATGTCACCGGTCTCGGCCTTGACCATGAACTTGATCGTAACCCGACCTGCCGTGGTGGCATCTGTCTTCAGCAGCCCGTCGTAGCAATTCTTGATATCGGCAGCCCTCGTCTCGAGAACCTGCTGGGTGTCCTTCGCGTAGTCCTCGGGCCCGCGCGCATAGTACGAGCAGCCGGCGCTCAGCGCAGCGAGCGACACCAGAGCGAGGGAAATCGAAGATTTTGTCATGTCTCTAGCTCCTAGCTTTCTTGTCGTTGACACTTGCGGCGATGGGCTCACTTGGCGGGAGCAGCGGCTGGGTTAGTTGGGGCCGGCGGAGGGGCGGCAGGCGCCTTGCGTGCGGGGGGCGTTTTCGCGGCTGGGGCTGGAGCCGGAGGCGGAGGGGCGGCCGATCCTGACGAAGCTGCAGGAATCTTGGTTTCTTCCAAGACTTTCTGCTGGCCGGTAGTCGGATCGATCTGAATCTTCTTCTTGGTGATGTCCTGCTCGAGGATGTTGAATTCGACCCGTCGATTCTTCTCGCGACCTTCCTCGGTGTCGTTCGACGCAATGGGCTTGGTTTCACCAAATCCCTTGGCAACCAGCATGTCCGCGGCAATTCCGTGATCGACTAGATACTTCTTGACCGCCTTGGCACGCGCCTCGCTGAGCCGCATGTTGTGCGCGTCGTCACCATCGGAGCTGGCGTGGCCTTCGATTTGAATCTTCTTGATCTGAGGATTTTCTTTGATGACCTTGACGATCTCATCCATCAGATTGAACGACGCTTCCTTGATGGTCGCCTTGTCGTACTCGAACTGAATCTTTTCTCGGATCTCGATCTTGTTGTCCTTGACCTCGACGCGCGGCGGCGGCTTGGGCGGCTCCGGCTTGGGCGGGGGTGCTGGGGGTGGAGGTGGTTCTCCAACCACACTCAGGGCAGTCTTACCCTGGAATTGAATGTCGCCTCCGCAACCAGTGAGGCCGAGAGCGACCCCCATCACGCTGGTGGCACAGAGGAGCAAACCTTTCGTGGCAGGCATCTTCCGTATCTGCATCATGGACTCCCTGGCGCCGTGCGCCGTTCGGGACGTTGGCCCCGTTCGGCCCCAGGTAATCTTTTGGCTGGCCGCGCGTCAAGCACAACGACGACCTTTTCACGGAGCAACGTCGGGGTACATGCAATTGCGGCCATTGGGCCGAGCCGGGTTCCAACCTGACTGCTCCGCCGGGCGCCTTTGCGGCGGGCAATGACAGGAAAGCAGACTCGTCGTCATTTGCAGCTGACGCTGGCGCCGGCCTTCGGCGGATCAAGAAGCCAGCACCTGGATCAGCGCCGGCCGAGACCGACGAGGAACAGTTCGGAGCTGCGACTTCGGGTCGCCTCGGCTCGGATCACCTTGACCTCTGCATAGCCGGCTGACAGGTCCGCGCGAGCGCGCTCGAACTCCCCGCTCATAAATAGCTTTCCAACAAATTTGGACCCGGGCTTGCCCAATGTGTGCGCCAAGCCGAGTGCACAGCTAAAGAGCTCGTAGCTACGATATTGGTCAGCGCTCCTGGCACCGCTGGTGCTGGGCGCCATATCGCTGAGCACCAGGTCGTACGGACCGAACGCTGCCAGGACCGCCGGAGCGAGCTGACGCACGTCTCCCACCACTGTCCGGACACTGTCTGGGAAATGTTGGTCAATGGGTGTTTGGTCGACCGCGACCACGACACCGTCGGGCCCGAGCCGTTGAGCTGCGTAGAGACTCCAGGAGCCCGGCGCGGCGCCCAAATCGAGGACCCGCCGAACCCCACGCATCAGCCCGACCCGCCGATCGATCTCGGCGAGCTTGAATACACTGCGCGCGGGATAGCCGCGCTGCTTGGCGAGCCGCGTTGCCTTGTCGTGAACGTAGGGATTACGACCGCTCATCTTCGAATCGACTCCAGTTCAGGCTACACCGCTCTCACCCGAGCGTGAGCCAATGACTGGTACTCTCGCTACTACCATCGATTCCGGACGGACAGTCCACCCCGTTCGCCATATCGTGCAGGCTGTAGCGCGTTCGTCCGGCATCCCGAAGCGCGCGGTGAATCCGCCGACGCAGCCCGTCGCGCTCCGGAGCGCGCTCGTGGGATACGACCAGAAGCTCTCCGTTCTCGGCCAGCAGTGCCACCACGGCCCTCAACATGGGATCCCAAGCCTCCTTGAGGCGAAAGACTTGGCCTCGACCGACGGTAGCGAAGCTGGGCGGATCGAGGACGATCAGATCGAATCTCTCTTTGGCCTTTGTGGCACGTGCGAGCCAGCGGAGGACCTCCGCTCGAATCAGGACATGAATGTCTCCGACTGTGATACCGGACAGAGCCAGATTCGCCTCCGCGCGACGCAAGGCACGCGCCGATAGGTCCACGCTCACGGTTCTCCGAGCACCGCCCACGGCAGCCGCTACGGTAAACGCACCCGTATAGCAAAAGAGGTTCAACAGTGTACGTCCTTTGGCTGCCTTCCGAATCCTTTGCCGGTTGTCACGTTGGTCGACATACAATCCAACGTTGTGGCCGTCTCCCGGCGATACCCAATAGGAAATCCCAAGCTCGGTAACCGAGTAGCTCTCTGGTACGTCGTCTCCCACCTCGGCCTTCGCCGGAGCCAATTGCTGTTGTGGTTTCCGTCGAAGGTCGTGCCGAGCCCGACATTTGAGGTACACGCCCTTCGCACCAAGCGCATGAACGGCGCGAGCGATTTCACCGCTCCGTTCGATACTGGCCGGAGTGCTCAGCTCGACGACACAATACTCTCCGTAACGATCCACCACGATTCCCGGGAGCTCGTCTGCAGCGCCGTTGACCAAGCGCCATGTGTCCCCGTCCTTGCCGAGGGGCTCGCGCCGCCAGGCGGCGTCGAATAATGCGCGCGAAACCTCCTCGAACGAACCGAGATCCCAATCGCTTCGCCAGCTCTCGAAGGACTCGGGAACAGCGGCCTCGAATTTCCAGCCGAACGCAGCTATTTCGAATTGGGCCGAGTGCAGCATCAGTCTCGGTGCCGGATCGCCGCCGTACCATCGGTCTCCGAAGATCGGCGCGCCTGAGTATGAGAGCTGCGCGCGCAGCTGGTGCCTGCGGCCGGTTTGGGGCCGGAGCTCGACCAGAGCCCTACCCTGGCCTCGTGCCAACACTCGACCCCGAGCCCGGGCCCGAAGACCTCCGGCCACGACGACGCGAGTCGGTCCAGTCGGAGCGACCTCGAGTTGGTGGTGAAGATCGAATCGATCGGCCAAGCCCGGATCGCGCACCACCGCAAGATAGCGACGCCCAACTCGATGCTCCTTCATTTCCGCGGCGAGCAGAGGGTTCTTTGAAGCATCCCGAAGAAAGAACAACACCCCGGAGGCATCGCTGTCGATGCGATGGTGAACTGCCAGATAGTCCGGCTCCTTGCGCTCAGCGAGGCAGCGACGCACTCGCGTCACCACGTCATCCATCCCGGGCCTGCCACCGTGGACCGGACGCCCTATCGGCTTGTCCACCACCACGTACTGGTCGCTGATCGCAACGATCCGTTCACGCGGCCAACTAACAGATATGGGCTCGAACGCCACGTGAAGCTCCTGGGTGGGTCAATAATGGCCCGTCACCGGAGCTCACCGCCTCGCCGTGTCAGGCGCGAGGACGACCGCCGCCCTTCTTGACGGCACCGCGAACTGTCACCAGGGAGTTACGTGCGCCCGGCGCGCAGCCGCGCAAAACGACGATCGCCTCTTCCTCCACGATCTTGACGATGCGCTGATTGACCACGGTGACGCTTGCGTTGCCGTACTGACCCGGCATGCGTTTGCCCGGCAGCGTGCGTCCCGGTGTCATGTTCGAACCGATGGAGCCGCCGTGACGCTTGTACTCGTGAGTACCGTGGGTACGGACGTTGCCCTTGAAATTGTGACGACGCATGACACCGGTGAACCCACGGCCACGCGATCGCCCGGCAACGTCGACGAATTGTCCCACCTCGAATAGCTCGCTCAGCGCGATGCTCTTGCCAATTTCGAACGACGCCACTACATCGGCGTGACAACGGAATTCCTTGATGAGGGCCACCGTCGGAACGTTCGCCTTTTTCAGCTGACCGAGGATCGCCTTGCTGACGAGCTTGTCACGCTTGCTGCCAAATCCCATTATGAGGGCGTCATAGCCATCCTTCTCGCGGGTACGCTTGCCGACCACGAGAGAACCAGCTTCGATGACGGTGCAGGGAACGGCGGTTCCATCTTCCGCAAAGATCAGGGTCATGCCGAGCTTGCGCCCAATGACGCCGGGATGTTGGTTCATCTGATGGGGCTCCTGCTTGCGAGCTGCCGCACGGCCTTGGCCATAACGCGGGGAGCGAAGGGCTAGCCTGTGGCCTCGCTGACGTCAAGGAGTCGAAGAGGGAAACGCCCCTGAATCTGCCGCCGATTGCTGGGAGCAGCACAGCGCCCGCAGACCCTGGCCAATTGGCCGCCAGGAAGTGGGTCTAGCACGAACGGCGGGACGGGATTCAGGTCACGTTGACGAGCGTCCGCTGAGATGCATAATGTCGCGCCCTAATTACAGCGGAGCCGACAGCTGCCATGACCACGAGCACTTCCAAAATCACGGCGCTCGAAAGCGCGATTGTCCGCAAGGATCTCCCCGCAGTACGGGTAGGAGATACCGTGGCAGTCCATTACCGGATCGTCGAAGGCGACAAGCTCCGGGTACAGGTTTTCAAGGGAATCGTGTTGAAGCGGCATCGGTCCGGTGCACGCAGCACCTTCACGGTGCGCAAGGTTAGCTTCAACATTGGGGTCGAGCGCATTTTCCTGGAAAACTCCCCGCGCATCGAGAAGATCGAGGTCCTGTCCCACGGCTTGGTTCGGCGAGCGCGCCTCCTGTATCTGCGCGAGCTTCGCGGCAAGGCGGCGCGCGTTCGGGACGCCAAAGACAGCTGACCGCTGCTCACCTGGCCACCTACCTCGTGTGGTCCTGCCGGGTCCGTCGGAAACCTCCCCAGGCGCGGTCGAACCGGGTATGCTGGGCACTCCCTATACGTGGGCATCCCAGCCCCACGCGCGGGCAGAACGCGGAGGTATTGATGTCGGAGTGCGCTCGCTGCGGTCATAGGAACGAAGTTGTTGGCAGATTCTGCGCTGCCTGCGGCGCTCCCATGGCCCCTGCCATGTCTGGGCCGTCACCTGGTTATCCGGTGGCCGGTGCTCCCCTCCAACAGGGTCCGGCTTGGGGACAACCGGTTCAGCCGTCCAACCAACCGGCGTGGGCACCCAGTCCCGGAGCGTATGGAACCGGTACCCCCGGGGCGGGGCAGCCACATGCCCAGGCGGCTGCCGAGCCGCAACAATGGCCGGGCGTGCCCCAACAGCAATGGCCAGGCGCGCCTCCGGCCGCAGGAAATCAGCAGCCATTTCAGCCTCCGAGTCCCGCTTCTCCGTGGGCTCCGACCTTTGGTGCCCCGGTAGGCCCTGCGTCCGCTGGTGCCGTTGCTTATCCTCCCCAAGTCGGACCGGCACCGATGCCCGTTCCCTCACCTTCTGGGCCAGCCCCCGAAGGACCTGCCGCGGGTTCCACCAGCAGCCAACCTCCGGTGGGGGTCGGCGACTCCCCCCGATACCTCGTTGGTTTCCTGGTGACCTTCGAGGGAGATGAGCTTGGTAGGTTCTGGCCGTTGTACCAGGGAATCGCGACGCTCGGCCGTAAGGGCTCCGGCGAAGTGCTGGACATCGCGCTCGATCATCCCACCACCTCGTCTCGACACGCGCAGCTGGTGCTCGAAGGTCGTCCTGGCCGTGCCAAGATTTTCGATCTCGGAAGTACCAATGGCACCTACGTCAACGACCAGCGCCTCCAGGACGACGAACACAGACCGCTAGCCACCGGCGACATCCTGCGCTTCGGCGGCTTTTCAGCAAAGATTCTGCTCGCGTGAGCATTCTCCCACACAACGTACTCGACTATGGCCCATCTTCGCTATTTTCAGCTCCGAGCGTCCAAGTCCGTTTTGGCCTTCTTCTGGGTCGTCCTTTCGCTGATCGCACTGGTCGTCGTCGCCAGACCGGCCAAGGCCGCGCCTGAAGCTCACATCCTTCGAATCGATCCCCGCACGGCGCAGCAGGACGGCGCGCCTGTTCTGACGACAGTCATCGAGCTGGTCGAGAACCGGCGGGTGAGCGACGTCACGCTTCCGTGTGCGTCGCTCACCGGCAACTCCCAGTTGTCGTGCATGAGCGACGCGCTCGACCGCACGCCCTTGTATTCGGCCTTTCCGTTTCCAGGACAAAACGCGGTGTTCACGGTCCGCGTGGACGGAAGCGACGTGCTCGCCAAGTACCTCAGCCAGGCTCGCTGGGGGGAGAGTCAGCAGCTGCCCGGGATCGGCACTGCGTGGCTGATCATCATCGATGCCGACGCCCGCATGGGCAAATCGTTCGACGAAGCGCGCGAGCTCGCGTCGCGCTTCGTCGCTTCGATGGGCCCCAACGACATCGTCAATATTACGTTTATCAACGACCGCATGGTCGCAGCAGACTCGAAATGGCTACCTGCCTCACAGCGATCTCGAGCCAGCGGCTTCGTCCAGTCGTTTGGCTCGACGGTTCGCTCGCAGGGGCGCAATCGGAGCCTCTTTAGTATCATCCGTACCGCAGCCACCGATGCTTTCAAGTCGCTCGGCAACGTCGACCAGCAGAGTGTGCCGGTTCCGCTGCACCAAGCCATGGTCGTGCTTTCGACCGGCTACGGTGGCGCCGACGCGCTCACGACGGGACCCGGGGCGCTCCAGCTGCAGAAATACATGACCGACGGTCGGTTCCCCGAGGACAACACCGCTCTGCCCAAGTCGCCGGTACCCGTCATCAGCGTGTACTTCCCGGCGAGCACGCTCGACGAGTACCGCACCAGCGCCTTCGAGTTCATGCAGAATCTCGCCAACCCCGAGATCGGCGGGTATTTCACCATCATGCAAAATGGGCAGCAGGCACGCGCCCAGACCATCGTCAATGCCGTACGGACGCGATTCTCCAAGATGTATATCGTCAAATGGAGAGTCTCCTGCGTCAATCGATCGGTCACGCAAACGTTTCAGCTCAACTTCCACAACGTCAAACCACCCATCATAGGTGACAACTCCTTCAAGGACGTTCCGGTGGGGATCGATCCCACCACTTGGCCCTTGGACATCGACACCCAGGTGACCCAAGAGAGTGCCAAGCGCCAAGGAGGGGTCTACCCCGGAGGCCGCTTCAAGGTCTATGGAACCTTCTGTTGGGGGGGGGATGTGCAGCGAGCCGAGGTCTATTTTCTGCCCGTTGGGCAGCAGCTACCAACAGCCATGGCTGGTGCCGATATCGACAAGGCCAAGAAAGCCCAGCAGCAGCTGATTGAAATGGGAATGCGGGGCAAATCGCTGGAGGCCACTGATTCCTTCGTGGAGTTCGAAGCCCCAGACAAGGAGAAGATTCTGCACGGTTCGGGCGATCAGGCGGTGGTGCGGTTGGTCGTTTACGACAACCAGGCCAAGCGAACCAGCGGAGTCACGGCCGATACCATCCTGGAACTCAAGGGAACGACGGCCCCGTTCCCATTGATTCCGGTCCTCGGAGGAGCCCTTGGTTTGGTCCTGGTAGCCCTGCTCTTGCTGCTGTTGCTCCGCGGAGGCTCCAAGCGAAGCGTGATGCCGCCTCCGGCGCCGATAGTAGCAGGGGCATCACCGGGCCCGGTCGGCCTCGGTGCAGGCAGCCCCGCCGCAATGGGGCCCGTGGCGCCGGCCGTCAATCCCGAATTCATGTACGGCTCCCCTGCTCCGGTCGTG
>Ga0055462_10000170_pt1 | contig 10320 bp, 7 predicted proteins | sample Joice_ThreeSqC_D_2_FD_57689 | JGI IMG/M metagenome (GOLD analysis project Ga0055462, IMG submission 57689) | Wetland microbial communities from San Francisco Bay, California, USA, that impact long-term carbon sequestration - Joice_ThreeSqC_D1 | ecosystem: Environmental > Aquatic > Marine >...
CGGCCACGGCGGCCACCGCGAGGAGGCCCACCGCCAATCCGATCCTTCGCCTGTGCCCCTCCAGTTTCCCAGTCAAAGCGATCACTCCGTCTTCTCCGGTTGACCGACAGCCACCCGGTCGGGTTGAAACGTGAGTGCCGGCAGGTCCGCCTGCCGCACTCTCTCGATCCGCCGGCGTCTACCTGTCGACCTGACCGGCACGCCTCAGCTCCAGCTCCTCGCCGTCCGCCGCATCCACCTCGATCCGGTCTCCATCATGGAATCGACCCTCGAGGAACGCCATAGCCAGGGGGTTCGCGACGAGGTGCTGGATCGCCCTCTTGATCGGGCGTGCCCCGAACGCTGGATCGTAACCGACCTCCGCGATCTTCTTTCTTGCGGCCGGGGTCACCACCAGCTCCACCTGCCGGTCGCGCGCGAGGTCCGCCAACCGTTCGAGCTGCAACTCGACGACCCTCTCCAGTTCCTCGGCACCGAGCGGGCGAAAGACGAGAATCTCGTCGATGCGATTCAGGAACTCCGGCCGGAAGCCCTGGAACAGCGCTTCTCTGACTTTGCCCTCCACGAGTTGCCAGTCGTCGCTCTGATGCTCCAGGATATAGGAGCTGCCGAGGTTGCTGGTCATGATCAGAACCGCGTTCGTGAAGTCGACGGTTCGGCCCTGGCCGTCCGTCAGCCGTCCGTCGTCCAGGATCTGAAGCAGCGCGTTGAACACCTCGGGGTGCGCCTTCTCGATCTCGTCGAACAGCACGACCGTATACGGGCGACGCCGTACCGCCTCCGTCAGTTGGCCCCCTTCCTCATATCCCACGTACCCGGGCGGGGCTCCGATCAGCCTCGAGACCGCGTGACGCTCCATGTACTCCGACATGTCGATGCGCACCATCGCCTCGTCGTCGTCGAACAGGAACTCCGCCAGGGCTCGGGCCGTTTCCGTCTTTCCCACCCCGGTCGGTCCCAGGAAGATGAAGCTGCCCACCGGCCGATCCGGATCCTGCAACCCGGCGCGGCTCCTCCGCACAGCATCCGCGACAGCGGCTATCGCCTGGCTTTGATTGACAACCCGCTCGTGCAGGTGGTCCTCCAGGTGCGTCAGGCGATGCTGTTCCGTCTCCATCATGCGGCTGACCGGGATTCCAGTCCACGAGGCCACCACCTCCGCGATGTCCTCCGGCCCGACTTCCTCCTTCAGCAGGCCGCCCTCGGCCTGCATGCGAGTGAGATCCGCCTCCGCCTCTGCGAGGTTCTGCCTCAGCCGCGGGATCTCCCCGTACGAGATCTCCGCAGCCGTCTGCAGGTCAGCGGTCCGCGTAGCCTGCTCCGCCCGCAGGGACGATTCCTCCAGCTGCCTCTTCAGGTCTCGAACTCGCTCGATCGCCTCCTTCTCGAGGCCCCATTTCGCCTTCAGGCCCGCCAACCGCTCTCGGATCTCGGCCAGCTCCGCTTCCAGGGCGGCCAGCCGTTCGACGCTGCGCGCGTCCTTCTCCTCGCGCAACGCCTCGCGTTCGATCTCGAGTTGGGTAGCCCGGCGGTCCAGCACGTCGATCTCGTCCGGCATCGAGTCGATCTCGATCCGAAGCCGCGACGCCGCCTCGTCCATCAGGTCGATCGCCTTGTCGGGGAGGAACCGATCCCCTATGTACCGGTCGGACAGCCGAGCCGCCGCCACGAGCGCCGGATCCGTAATCCGCACGCCGTGGTGCACCTCGTATTTCTCCTTCAGCCCCCGCAGTATTCCTATGGTCTCCGCCACGGCCGGCTCGCCGACGAACACGGGTTGAAACCGTCGCTCGAGCGCCGGGTCCTTTTCGATGTGCTTTCGATATTCGTCCAGCGTGGTCGCCCCGACCATGCGCAGCTCGCCACGCGCCAGCGGCGGCTTCAACATGTTGCCCGCGTCCACCGCACCTTCCGCGGCACCGGCTCCAACGATGGTGTGGAGCTCGTCCAGGAACATGATGTACTTGCCCTTCGCCTCCGTGATCTCCTTGAGGGCCGACTTGAGCCGTTCCTCGAACTCGCCCCGGTACTTCGCACCCGCCAGCATTGCGGCGACGTCCAGCTGTATCAGACGCTTGTCCCTCAGGCTGTCCGGCACGTCACCGGCCACGATCCTCTGCGCCAGTCCTTCGGCGATCGCCGTCTTTCCGACGCCGGGCTCGCCGATCAGCACGGGGTTGTTCTTCGTGCGCCGCGACAGGACCTGCATCACGCGGCGGATTTCCGCGTCGCGTCCGATCACCGGATCCAGCCCTCCGCTCCGCGCTCGCTCGGTGAGATCGACGCCGAAGCGCTCGAGCGCCCGGTACTTGCCCTCTGCTTCCTGATCCGTGACTCGATGCGGGCCCCGCACGGAAGACAGCGCCTCGCGCAACGCTCCCTGCTTCGCGCCCGCCTGCGCCAGGATCTCCCTCGTGCTGCTCGCCTGCTTGCTCGCCAGTCCGATCAACAGGTGCTCGGTGGACACGTACTGATCGTCCATCCGGCGAGCTTCCGAATCGGCCTCGTCCAGCACCTGATTGAGTTCCCTGCTGGCCACCGGCGAGGCGCCGCTCTGGCGGGGCAAGCGCCGGAGCCGTTCGTCGCAGGCGGCGCGAATCCGCCCGGGGTCCGCTCCCACCTTGCGCAATACCGGCTGAACGACCCCGTCCTCCTCGTCCAGCAGGGCTGACAAGAGGTGCAGGTCTTCGACGGCCGGATTGCCGCCGCTCCGGGCCAGCTCCGCCGCCTGCTGGAGGGCCTGGGCAGCCCTGACCGTGAGTCTGTCCGCTGGAATCATCGTCGTCCCGCCTTGCTCCGAATAGCCGTTCGTGCCCGATCCTGCGCGTCGTGCAGCCTAGCGCAGGAGGGGACCGTACAATATGGCGTTGGTGAACACCACGAAGTTCGCAGGCCACATGAGACGAAATAATGGATCGTCAGCAAATAGAATGACTTTACCATCACCTACACGGCTCACGGAGAGCCACGTCGAGGCGGAGATCTCCCGCAGCTTCCGGTCGCTCACCGCACCGCTGACCGCCTGCACCGACTCGGGAAAGGCCGCCACCGTCTCGTAGCCGGGAGACGGCTCGAACGTCCAGTCCTGCAGGTGGATCGTGAAGACCTCGCCCGCATCATTGCCCAGACCCGCGCCCCAGGCCAGCGGATGATCCTCGTCCAGGGCGAGAGGCAGAATGATGCCTGTGATCGCGTCGTCCCACGAATCCGACCGACGCTCGCGGGTCGTCCGCAGCCCCAGGCGTCGCCGCTCCTGTTCGGAGACCTCTTCCTCGGTGCGCAGCTCGACGTCCGTCAGCGCTCGAGCCGCCCAGCGGGCCGCAGAACCGACCGCCACCAGCGTCCCTCCTGCCTCCACCCACGACTTGAGCTCCTCGTCGAGAGCGGGCGCCGATCGTCGTCGGTTGCCCGAGGGAACGAGGATCACGTCGTACCCCTCGAGGTCCTCACGTCCAAGAGTCGTCACGTCGAGGGCGTCGAACGGAATGCCCGCCATCTGTTCGAGCAGATACCACATCGAGCCGGCGCTGGTGGGAGACACTCCCGGCCCGGTCAGGACGGCTACGCGCACCGCCCGCAACGCGAGTGACGAGGCCGTGCCGAGATCCGGACCGCGCGAAGTGGCCCCGCTCCGCACCGGTTGAGCCAGCGGCCCGAGCCCCGCCGCGACCAGCTGGCTGTCCGCGCCCGCATCACCGGGGAGAAACACCGTGCCGGGCGGCCACGTCGACCCCTCCAGCTCGAAGGCCTCCGGGATGGCGACCGCGCGGCCTCCCTCCCGGACGTACCTGTACAGCGGGCCGGCCGCGCCAAAGGAGGGCCGGACCAGCCATCCGTAGCCTGACTGCGCTGGAGACGGGCCCGCGGGCGCGTTGAGGACTGGCACCTCTTCGAATCCTCCACTGTCCAGCCCCCGCGCGGAGTGCGCTTCCACTCCAAAGGCGTAGGGCAGTGACCACGCGGTGATGTCGTAAGTACCGTCGACGCCATCGGGCAGCGGGGTCTCCGCCTGCAGGAGCGTCACCGCCAGTCTTCCGCGGGATTGACGGGCGGGCACGCGGAGCGTTCCGACCGGGAAATCCGAGCGCTCCGCAAAACCCGGGTGGGGTCGAGCGGAGACCGTGAACGGTCTCGTGGCGCGCTCGACGCGCACGCCCTGGGCCTGCAGGGCGGCCGTCACCTCCGCCGCCACCCCCGGATCGGGTCCGACCACAAGGAGGATGTCGGGTTCCCCGGTGCCCTGGCTGCGATGAAACCCGGCGAATTCCTTGAGCAATTCCGTCTTGCGAGCCGCTGCAGCTCTCAGGGTCGCGAGCCCTGCGACCCGGTGATGCAGCGCCCGATCGGACAACGTGAGCAGCTGCCCGTCGGGCCGGGTCACTGCGAGACCCGCCGCGCTGCTTCCCGCCTGCTCGTACGTCATGCCTATCGCGCCCACCAGACTCGGCCACGTATCGCCGAACCCCGGATAGAACATGTCGAACGTCTCGCCCGTGAAGTAGAGCCACCGACGTCGGTCGAATTCGGCCGCATTGGCCCGGCCGAAGTACTCCGCCCAGCGGATCGTGTAGTCGGGATAGACAGGGTTCAGTGGTTCCGCGGCGGGGAAGAAGAAGTAGCTGTCGGTGTACCCCATCTCGTGAAAATCCACGTGAACCTGCGGATTCCAGCGCTGCCACTGGCGGAGCCGGGAGCGGGTCTCCTCCTGGGTCGCCCACGTCCAGTCCCGATTCAGATCGAACAGGTAGTGGTTGTAACGACCGCCCGGCCACGGCGGGTGATGCTCCCGGCTGGTGACTTCGGGATTCGGGCGGGAGCCTCGCACACCGCGGTACCATTGCACGTAACGATCACGGCCGTCCGGATTCGCCATCGGATCGATCACCACGACGAGCGAATCGAGAACCCCAGCCGCGCCGTCGCCGCCCGTCGCGAGATCCCAGGCCGTCCACAGAGCGGCCTCCGTCGACGCCGCCTCGTCCCCGTGTACGCCGTAGGTGAACCACGCTATGCCGGGATTCGCCGCCGCGAGCCGCGACGCCTCCTCCGCGTCGAGGTTCGGATCCGTCAGCCGGGCGTTGGTCTCGAGGATAACGTCCAGCCGGCGGAGGTTGTCCTCGGAGCCGAGTACGAGCAACGTGAGCGGGCGTCCCTCCGTCGTGGTTCCATATCGAACGAGGTCGACGCGATTGGATGAGGCCGCCAGCACTTCGGCATACCGGACCGTCGATCCCGCGTCCGTGAACCGCTCTCCAAACCCGTATCCCAGGACGTCCGCCGGTGACGGGACGGATTGCCCGGACGCACCCGCGGAGGGGAGCAGGAGCATTGCCAGCGCGAGTCGGAGAAGTGGACGCATCAACATTGATCCTCGGTTGCGCGTGATTCAGAAGCGGGCCGCCGGCACGGCGGCCGGCGAGTCCGCAAGCTAGCGGTGGGATCGAGCCGCATCAATCGGATCCTGTGCTGGAACGACCCCATCTGGCCCTGCCGGGCCCCGAATGGAAGATTGTGGGCATGAGAAGGTCGAGAGCTGTTGATTGGAGCGTGGCGGGCGGGCTCGCGCTCGTCTTCCTGGCCGGGGGATGCAGCCGTTCCGAGGAAACGGACGATCTCGCGGTGTCAGAGGAGACCTACGTCGAGGTCATGACGCAGCTCATGCTCCTGGATGCCGAGTCGGAGCCCGGTCTCACCGCGGAAGAGAAGGAGGCGAGAGCCGACTCGCTGCGCGGCGAAATCCTGGCCGCACACGGAGTGACGGCGGGCGAGATCCTGGACTTCGCGCGCGCGACCGGGCCGGAAGCCGGGCGCATGGAGGCCCTGTGGGAGCAGATTACTCAGAACTTCGATTCCACGCGGATCGCCAACCTCCGAACCGGAACCGAGGCGCGGTCGGAATCGCGTGGCAAACTGGGCAGCGAGGCGCGGGCCGGAGCCGATCGCAGCGACACCGGGCAGGGGGTGGGCGGTCCGGCTTCCCGGAGCGTGTTGCCGGACTCGTTGAGGGCTCGGAACCTCCTGGAGCGGGCGCGCAAGGCTCCGTCGGAGCGCCCCCCGGGGAGCAGGACTCCGGTGCGCGACACCACCCCACCCCGCGGCTGACGACCCGCGGCGGCCGTCGCCTTGGTTGCGGTGTGGTATCGTGGTAGCTTGCCGGACGGATCGCCGGCTTCGCTGGTCGGCGACCCGACCCGACACTTCTAGCCGAACCCGCCCTTGCGGCGATCGCTCGAAAGGCAGCGCGACCCTTGGTCCGGGAGTCCAATCTTGCAGCGGGCGCCGGCCCGCCCGGCGATGACCGGGCGCCGGTCGTGTGGCTCCGGAGCATCGGACGCGCTGGTCTCAGCGTCACCCGACACATCGGCCGAGCCGGGATCCTGTGGGGTGCGACCATGCTGGCCCTGCTCCACCCGCGTGACCACGTTCGTGAGACGTTCCGCCAGGCGAAGGCCATCGGAGTCGACAGTCTGCCCCTGGTGTTGCTGGTCGCCACCCTGAGCGGGTCGATCCTGGCGCAGCAGAGTGGATACCAGTTCACGGACCTGCCCCTGTGGATCGTGGGCAACGCCGTGGCGGCAGGAATGCTCACGGAACTGGCCCCGCTGCTCTCAGCGATCATCATGGCTGGCCGTGTCGGAGCCGGCATCGGGGCCGAGCTCGGGACGATGAAGGTCACCGACCAGCTGGATGCCATGCGGACGCTCGGCCGGGATCCGGTCGAGGAGCTCATCACCCCCCGGGTCGTAGCCGGGGCCGTCATGATGGTCCCGATCGTGGTGCTGGCCAACATCGCGGGCATCTGGAGCGGGTGGATAACGGGCCTGGCGATGCTCGACATGACGACCCACGAGTATGTCTACGGAGTTCAGAGCTATTATCACTCGGCCGCTCTCATCTTCTCCATTCTCAAGGGCGTGTTCTTCGGAGTCACGATCACCTTCATTGGCTGCTACGTGGGGCTGCAGGCGGAAGGCGGAGCAGCCGGGGTCGGCCGCACGGCCCGCAACACGGTCGTGGCGATCATCGTGGCTCTGATGGTGCTCGACGTCGTCCTGGCGCCTCTCTATAAGGCCGTCGGATGATAGAGATCCGAGGTCTGAGGAAGAATCTGAACGGAAAGTGGGTCCTGGACGGCGTGGACCTGGACATCCACGAGGGAATGAGCCTCGTGATCATGGGTCCGTCGGGTACCGGAAAGAGCGTCCTGCTCAAGCACATAGTGGGACTGTTCGATCCGGACGACGGAGAGATCCTCGTCGAGGGCCGATCCGTGCCGCACGCGAGCGGAAGGCAGATTAGAGAGATCCGGTCCCGGATCAGCTACGTGTTTCAGAACGCGGCCCTGTTCGATTCCCTGACGACCGGTCAGAACATTCAGCTCGGGCTCTCTCCGGCCGAATGTCGGAAGTATCCGGCTCACGCCGATCCCCGGGTGCGGGAGGCGATCCAGCACGTGAACCTGGAGCCCGATGTCCTGCCGCTCCTGCCATCGGAGCTGTCCGGCGGGATGCAGAAGAGAGTTGCCATCGCGCGGGCCATCGTCGGGCGCCAGAAGTACATCCTGTACGACGAACCGACGACGGGGCTCGATCCGGTCAACGCCAATGTCATCAACCGCCTGATCGCCCGGCTGCAGGGAGAGATCGGCGCAACGAGCGTGATCGTGACGCACGACGTGGAGTCCGCCTTCTTTCTCGGTGATCGGATCGTACTCCTGGCGGACGGGAAAGTGCAGGCGCAGGGTACTCCGGCGCAGCTTCGCCAATCCGCGGATCCGATCGTGCAGGACTTCCTCCATCCCAAACTATCGTGACAGGTGCCGTCCATGCGTGACCCGGGCTTGAGAAACCAGTATAAGGTGGAGTTGCAGGTCGGCCTGCTCCTCGTGGTCAGCTTCATTGCACTTATCATGGGCGTGGCGTGGATCAGCGGCCGGCAACCGGGCGGCGACCGCCTGATGGTCTACGCGATTGCCCCCGAGGCCTCCGCGATCACGCAGGGAACGCCGATTACGCTGCTCGGCGTGGAAGTCGGTTCCGTGCGCCAGGTCGAACTCCGGCAGGACCACGTGACCATGGAACTGACCCTCGCGTTCCAGGGACGGCTTCCGAGGGACACACGCGGCGAGATCAGGACTTCCGGGTTCCTGGGCGCGAATGTCCTCGCCCTGATCCCCGGAGTGGCCGAGGACTTCCTGTCGAACGGGGACACCATCGTCGCCACGCCCTCGCCCGGCCTCAACGAGCTGGCGGGCACGCTCGGAGACCAGGCGGGACGGGTCCTCGAGCAGACCCGGAGACTGTTGTCGGACAGCCTGATCTCCAACGTGCATTCGGCTGCCGGCTCCCTCACGGCGGGCATGGAAGACGTGCAGGTACTGCTCGACCGGGAAGCCACGGCCCTGGAGGAGCTCATCGAGGCACTCAACCAGGCAGCCCGGGAGCTCGCGGACGCGACCGCTGGCCCGGAGATCGACCGCACTCTGGCCAACATCGACACGCTCGCGGCCCGGCTGGCAGCCGCCGGCGACGACCTGGACGCCGGAAGTCAGTCGCTGGCGTCGATCCTCCGGAAGGTGGACGCGGGCGAGGGGACGCTCGGTAAGATGGTCAACGACGGGGAGCTGTACGATCGGCTGACAGCGGCGACCGAGAACATACAGGTGGCGTCGGAGGAGATCGCTCTGCTCACGCGGGATGTCCGGGAGCAACCGGACAAGTACCTCAAGGACCTCAAGTTCTCCGTGTTCTGACTCCCGCTCGGCTGCCCTCTCAGCGACTGAGGAACCACAGGAGCCAGGCGGCGAGGATGACCACCGCCGCAGCTACGGCTCCGCGGCTGATCAACGGCCAGCGCCGCACCTTCACGCTCGTGGCTTCGAAAGTGCCCGTGCGCCGCACGCCTTCCCGATTGAGCTCGAAGGTCCAGGCCAGGCCCAGCGCGAGAGGAAAGCCGAGGATCAGCGCGATCTTGACCGGCTTGATCCACGAGTCGAGCTGGAAGTCCGGGAACGTGTTGGAGACCAGGTCGGCCGCCGCAGCCAGGAACGCGAGATAGACCAGGCCCACGTTGTAGACCTTCCTTCGCTTCAGCTCCTCCCAGAACGACAGCTTCCCGATCGAGCCGCTCCGCGAGCCCGCCGCGACTCCATGATCGCCCGTCCCGTCCACCGGGACGGGAACGCCGGGGGTGCTGACGCTCGAGTAGCCTCCCGTGCCAGCGCCCGAGGCCATCCGGACGGCATCGCCGAACTGAGCGGCTTGCGCGAAGCGGTCGACCGGAAGTCTCGAAAGGGCCTTGAGCACCACGGCGTCCAGAGCCTCCGGGACTGTCTCCCTCAGCAACGTCAGCGAGGGTGGCGCCTCGGACTGTCTCCGGGCCATCGTGATCTGGGGCGATCGGCCGGCGAGCGGAGCCTCGCCCGCGAGCATCTCGTACGTCACGCAAGCCAGCGAGTAGATGTCGCTGCGGCCATCGAGGACATCTTCGCCACGCGCTTGCTCCGGGCTCATGTACGCCGGCGTGCCGACCGCCATGCCCGTTTCGGTAAGACGCTCGCCACCCCCCAGGGTGATTGCCCGCGCGATTCCGAAGTCGGTCAGCAGGGCGTGTCGCCGGGTGAGAAGGACGTTCTCCGGCTTGATGTCCCGGTGAATCACGCCTCGAGCGTGAGCGAAGTCGAGTGCATCGGCGATCTCGGCCGTGATGCCTACGGCCTGCTCCACCGGAAGGTATCGTTCCCGACGCAATCGATCCCGGAGGGTCTCTCCTTCCACGACCGGTGTCACGTGGAACAGCAGGCCGTCCGCTTCCCCGGAGTCGTACAGAGGCAGGATATGAGGATGAACGAGGCTCGCGGCGATCTCGATCTCCCGGAGGAAGCGCTGCGCACCGACGGAAGCGGCGAGCTCGGGCAGCAGTACCTTCAGCGCGACCGTTCGATCGTGCTTGATGTCCCGGGCCTGGAAGACCATCGACATGCCGCCCCGTCCGAGCTCGTCCAGAACCTCGTAACGATCCTCCAGTGCGTGGGACACGCGTTCGAGAAGCCTGGACATGTCACATTCCCGTCGGGTGGTCCAGGAAGCGGCAGTCCAGCCCGTATCGCTCGACGAGCAGATCGCCGATCGCACGGACTCCTGCCGTCTCTGTCGCGTAGTGCCCGGCGTAGATCACGTTGACACCCAGCTCCATTGCCTCGTGAAACGTGTGATGCCCTCCTTCTCCCGTGACGAACGTATCCAAGCCATCCCGATGGGCCTGCTCGATGAGCGATGACGCCCCCCCCGTGGCGATCCCGACCCGCCGAACGTGCTCGGG
>Ga0055462_10000172_pt1 | contig 10271 bp, 5 predicted proteins | sample Joice_ThreeSqC_D_2_FD_57689 | JGI IMG/M metagenome (GOLD analysis project Ga0055462, IMG submission 57689) | Wetland microbial communities from San Francisco Bay, California, USA, that impact long-term carbon sequestration - Joice_ThreeSqC_D1 | ecosystem: Environmental > Aquatic > Marine >...
CTTTCCCAAGACCGAGTTTTCCACGGAATTGATTCGCGAGCGACTGGAGACCGTCAGCTTTCTGCACCGCGGCCTCAAGGCAACCTTCATCGACGAAGGCAAAGACGAGAAGGTGACGTTCGTCCACGAACAGGGTGTCGTCGACTATCTGGCCGCAGTCGTCCAACAGCGACGAGCACATTTGGTTCACGATGTGCCCTTTTCGTTGATCCGCGAAAACGGATGCCGGTTGGAACTCGCGCTGCAATGGACCGAATCGACTGACGAACACCTACGCAGCTACGTCAATGGAATCCCCACCGGATCGGGGGGCACTCACGAGAACGGCATTCGAGCTGGGCTAGTCAAGGCCGTACGCAATTACGTCGATACCCATGGATTGGCCCCGCGAGGCCTGGGTGTGACGGCCGAGGACATTCGCGAGGGATTGGTGGGTATCGTGAGCGTATTTTTGGCCGATCCCCAATTTCAGGGTCAAACCAAGGACCGCCTCAACAATCCGGAGCTACAGTCAATCGTCGACGGATTCGTTCGCCCGGCGCTGGAGCAATGGCTCCACGTCAATCGAACCAGCGCAGAACAAATCGTAGGTCGCATCGTGCTGGCGGCTCGGGCTCGCGAGGCCTCGCGAGCCGCATCTGCGTCCGTGAGCCGCCGGGCGTCGGGTCAAGGGCGCTCGGCGCTGCCAGGCAAGCTCAGCGACTGCACCATCGCAGACCGCGAGCAGGCGGAGTTATTCGTCGTCGAAGGCGATTCCGCCGGTGGCTCGGCCAAGCAAGGTAGAGATCGGGAGCATCAAGCAGTGTTGCCGCTCAGAGGCAAGGTGCTCAATACCGAAGGAACGGCGATCGGCAAAGTCCTCGAAAACAAGGAATTGTCCGATTTGGTGACAGCGCTCGGGTGTGGGGTCGGCAAAACCTTCGATCTTGCCCGGCTGCGCTACGGTCGGATCGTCATTTTGGCTGACGCTGACGCTGACGGCCAGCACATCACGACCCTGCTATTGACCTTCTTCTATAGGCACCTACCCGAACTCATTCGAGCCGGTCGGGTGTTCGTTGCGGTTCCGCCGCTGTACCGAATGGACATCGCCAAAGAGACCTTCTGGGCGGTAGACGACCAGGATCGCGACCGTATTCTCAAGGAGCACCGTGGGCGTCAGGTCGAGATAACTCGGTTCAAGGGACTTGGCGAGATGATGCCATCGGTGCTCTGGGAGACGACACTCAGCCCGGCATCTCGCCGCTTGTTGCAGGTACGCGTCTCGGACCAGCTGACGACGGACCGAGTGGTTGCCGAGCTCATGGGCAGGGACTCGTCGGCGCGATTCAAGTTCATCATGCAGCGCGCAGACCAAGCGGAAGACCTGGATCTATGATTGAGGAATCGGCCCCCGGCCCGACAATCCAGGGCCTCTCCAAGCCACCGCGCCGCAGCGATAAGGTCCATACGCTCCGATGGTCTTAGGTGGTGGTGATGACAGCGCTTGAGCGAACGGGCTCTCTGGGCTACGCAGGCCCGGTCGTGTCGCTGCGGCCAAGCTCGCTTGCCGCCATTCTCCGAATCTTCCGGACTTGCAGATGCCCTTCCCTTCGCGCACCGTGACCCGTTCGATGAAAGAACGCGTCCGGCGCATTCTCGTTCGCGTGGCGTTGGTTTGGACGTCGGCGACGGCCCTGGCATCGGCCCAGCCCGCTCCGTCCCCCCCTTCGCAGAATGCCGTAGCGGCACCGGGTGCGGCCGCACCCGGCGCGGCCGCGGACATCGAGCCTCAAGCCGCACCGGCCGCGGCAGCTCCGGGCCAGCCGACCATCGACGCGATGGCGCCCGCCGACGAACCGGCAACTACCGCCACCTCGACTCCAGTTGGTACGCCGGCACTGCCCAAGCTGCCCCCGAGTGAACTGGAGGCAGCCCGAGATTCGAGGATCGTGAGCATCGAGGTAGCGGGTAACCGTCGCATCACGGCCCAAGACGTTCTGACCTACCTGCACGAAAAGGTCGGCGACGCCTTTTCACCCGAGAAGCTCTCTACCGATGTCCGCGAGCTGTGGACCTCGGGATTCTTCGACGATATCTCGGTCGAGCTCGAGAGGGTCGACCAGGGTGTCGCCCTGAAATTCGTGGTTCGTGAACGGGCCAGTGTTGCAGAAGTCGAGTTCTCCGGAAACAACGAGATCGAATCGGACGATCTATCCGAGGCCATCGAGGTCAAAGCGAATACCATCTTGAGCCAACCGGCCATCGCGCGCAGCGTCCAGAAGATCCGCGATATGTACGCGGAGAAGGGCTATTTTCTCGCCGACGTCGACAGCCAGGTCATCGTTCAGCCCAACAACGAAGTCAAAGTGCGCTTCACGGTGCACGAACACAATCAGGTCACGGTCCGGCGCATCACGTTCATTGGCAATCACCACATCTCGGATGAGGAATTGCGCAATTCCATGTTCACCGGTAACGCCGGATTTTTCTCCTTCGGCTCCGGTGGACCCTTCAGGCAAGACGCCTTCGAGCGCGACATCGCAGTGCTGAGCGCTCTGTACTACGATCGAGGATTTTTGCAGATTTCCGTGGCAACCCCACGGATCATGCTCACCCCGGATCGTTCGGGAATCGAGGTGGCCATTGCCATCGACGAGGGGCCCCGATTTCGAATCCGCCAGCTGCGGGTCTACGAGCGCGGTCCGGACGGCAAGGAGGTCGAGCCGCTCGAAGGACGCCGCAATCTACGAATGATGGTCCATGCCGAGCCCGGCGACTATTTCAATCGCGCGGCACTGCTCGCAGACCTCGAGTCCATCCGGTCGCTATATCGCGATGCCGGCTACGCGCTCGTCGAGGCGAATCCGGAGACCCGAGTGGACGCCGAGAGCCGGCAGGTGGACGTCATCGTGCCGGTGGTCCGCGGTCCCTTGGTCCATTTCGAGCGCATCGAATTTCGCGGCAATACCAAGACTCGGGACAAGGTGCTGCGCCGGGAGCTGGAGATTACCGAAGGCGACAAGTTCAGCGAGTCGAAGATCGAAGCTTCGAAGCGCCGTATCACCGCTCTCGGCTATTTCGAGCGCGTGGACGTCTCCACTGAACAGGGTTCGGCGCCCGACAAGATGAACGTGTACATCGAAGTCGCCGAGCGTCCCACCGGGACATTTCAGATCGGCGCCGGCTTCTCCAGCATCGAGAACTTCATCGCCACCGCGCAGGTACAGCAGGCCAACCTCTTTGGCAACGGACAGAGCCTCTCGCTGCAGGCTCAGGTGAGCGGCCTTCGGCGGCTGGTGAACCTACGCTTGTTCGAGCCCTATTTCCTGGATAGCCAATTCAACGCTAGCATCGAATTGTACGACCAGATCCGGAGGTACACCGATTTTTCGGAAAGCAGCTTGGGGGGCTCGCTGACCATCGGCTATCCGCTGGTGGCGCCGGAGCTCTATGCGTCGCTGACTTATACCGGCGAGCAGAACGATGTCAGCACCGATACCTCGTCCTACTTTTTCGGTTCTGCCACGGGTTTGAGCGTCTTTCGGCGGTTACCGCTGGCCAATCTCTTCAATGACGGATTGACTTCCAGCCTACGTCCGGCCATCACCTACGATTCCAGGGACAATCGCCTATTTCCTTCGAGCGGGGTGTACCTGCGCGCCTCGACTGAGCTCGCGAGCACGATGTTCGGGAGTCAGAATCAGTTCTTGCGTCATCATCTGACCGGGCGCTTCTACTATCCCCTACTTTCCTGGGTCGTCTTCAAGCTCAACACCGAAACCGAACACGTCACCAGCCCAAGCGCCGAGGGAGTCCCGATATTTGCGCGCTCGTTCTTGGGTGGCATCTACGACGTGCGCGGATTCAGGTTTAGGAGCATTGGGCCCAGAATTCCGCTTACTTCGTCGACCGACCCAAACAGTCAGCCCCTCGGTGACGGTGCCAATATCGGTGGAAACCTCAGCTACTTTCAGAACGTGGAGCTCGAATTCTCGATCTTCGACGCTGTCGGTATCAAGGGCGTCGTCTTTACCGACGCGGGCAACGCCTGGAATCTCGAGCGCAACTACTGCGAGACCACCCTGCCGATTTACGCGGCCACCAGTCCCTGCTTCCATGGCCTATCCAGCCTCTCGCACCTGCGTACCTCTTGGGGGTTTGGATTGCGCTGGTTTTCCCCCCTCGGACCGTTGCGCTTCGAATGGGGCTTCCCATTTTCTCCGTTGCCGTACGAACCGTCGAGCGACTTCGAATTCACGATCGGCAACTTCTTCTGAGGCCGACGCCTGACCGATTTTCGTTGGTATAAGCCGGTCACCCGGTGCCGCTGGCGGCCACACCATTTCGGCCGGCGGCCCCGTATCGCTGTCAAAGCGCTCCAACCGGTGTTGTCATCTCCCGGGCAGTGGGGTACGTCCCATGGCGCGGGCGCTGCTACAATCCGGTGATTTTTGCATGGAAAGCGAGTCCAATCCCACCAACCTGCACCCGGTGAGCATCCAGGACGAGATGCGAACTTCGTATCTCGACTATGCGATGAGCGTCATCATTGGTCGCGCCATTCCTGACGCGCGCGACGGCCTGAAAGTCGTTCATCGTCGCATCCTGTACGCGATGAGGGATTTGAATCTCACTCCGGGCGTTGGATATCGGAAATGTGCCACCGTGGTCGGCCAGGTCCTCGGCAACTACCACCCTCACGGCGACGCCAGCGTCTACGACGCGCTGGTGCGCATGGCGCAAACGTTTTCGATGCGCCACCCTCTCATCGACGGTCAGGGTAACTTCGGTTCCGTCGACGGGGATCCTGCAGCCGCCTATCGCTATACCGAATGTCGCATGTCGCGCGCGGCCATGGAGCTGCTCACTGACATCGACAAGGAGACTGTCGATTTCGCCCCCAATTTCGACGACACGCAGCTGGAGCCCGTCGTCCTTCCGGCCCGCTTTCCGCAGCTACTCGTCAACGGATCGGGCGGCATCGCGGTCGGAATGGCCACTAATATTCCACCCCACAATCTCCGTGAAATCGTGGATGCGACCATCGCGCTCATTCACGATTCGGCCACACCCATCGAAGAGCTCATTCGCCTGGTGCCCGGTCCGGACTTCCCAACTGGCGGCATCATCTTTGGCCGAGCCGGTATTTGGCAGGCCTACAACACGGGGCGTGGATCGATCGTGGTACGCGCCCGAACCGAGGTCGAGAAGGTCGTGGGGGCCAACGATCGCGAACAGATCGTCGTTACCGAGATTCCTTACCAGGTCAACAAGGCACGCCTGCACGCCAAGATCGGCGAGCTGATCCGAGACAAGCGAATCGAGGGTATCCGGGAAGTACGGGACGAGAGCGATCGCGAGGGCATGCGCCTGGTCGTGGAGCTGAAGAAAGACATCTTTCCTCAGGTGGTTCTGAACCAGCTCTACCGCATGACGGACCTGCAGACGTCCTTCGGAATCATCAACTTGGCCATCGTAGACGGCCGCCCCGCGGTCCTCGACCTGCGCCAAATGTTGCGCCTCTTCATCGAGCATCGCCGAGAGGTCGTGAGCCGGCGGACCCGGCACGATTTGGCGAAGGCTGAGGCTCAGCGCGAACTGGTCGAGGGCCTCGGAGTCGCGGCAGCGGACGTGGACTTGGTGGTCCAAACCATCAAACAATCGCCCGATCCCGATTCGGCGCGGCAACGACTCATGGAGCTCCCTCTGCGCGGCTTGGAGGAATTCGTGCGCCGAGCGGGTCGACCGGAAAGCGAGATTACGGCTGCTCGCGAGCGCGGGATCTACGCGCTGAGCGAACGACAGGCCCGAGCAATCCTGGAAATGAGATTGCAGCGGCTGACCGGTCTCGAGCAGGAGAAGCTGGCCCAAGAGTTCTCCGATCTCTCCGAGCAAATCCAAAAGCTTCGCGCGATCTTGGCCGACGAAGGACTCTTAATGGAGGTCATCGTTCAGGAATTGACCGAGGTGCGGAGCAAACACGGAGACGATCGACGCACCGATATCGTCGACGACGAAGCTGAAATCCAAATCGAAGACTTGATCCAAGAGGAGGATATGGTCGTGACCGTGTCGCACGAAGGGTACATCAAGCGCACGCCGATCACGACCTACAAGGCCCAAAAGCGCGGAGGCAAGGGCAATCGCGGGATGGAGGCACGCGATGACGATTTCGTCAATCAGCTGTTCGTTGCCTCCACCCACTCGTATGTCTTCTTCTTCAGCAACCGTGGAAAGGTTTGGGTCAAGAAGGTCTACGAAATCCCGCAAGCTGCTCGCACCGGAAAAGGGCGGGCGATCGTGAATCTCATCGAGCTCGGGCCAGACGAGCGCCTTGCGGCCATTGCCGACGTACGCGGCTTCGAGGAAAACCTGTTTATCACCACGTTGACCCGTCGCGGCCAGATCAAGAAGACCAGTGTGGTCGATTACCAGAACTACCGAACCAGTGGGATTATCGGGGTCAAGATCGGTGATGACGATCAGCTCCTGACAGCAGTAGTCACGGACGGATCGCAAGAGTTGTTGATCGCGACCAAGAACGGACAATGCATCCGTTTCGACGAGCAGCAGGTCCGCGCGATGGGACGAAACACCGGTGGCGTCAAGGCCATCGAACTCGTAGACGGGGACGAAGTCGTCGGCATGACTTGCACTGATCCAGAGCGCAGCCAGGTCTTGGCCGTCTGTCAGCGCGGATACGGCAAACGCACGCTGCTTTCCGAGTTTCGTCTGCAGAATCGCGGTGGAAAGGGAATCATTCTCATCGACTGCAGCGAACGCAACGGTCCCGTGGTCGGCGTTGCCCTGGTCAAGGCCGAGGACGAAATCATGCTGATAACCGATCGCGGCCAGACCATCCGAATGGGAGTCGAAGATATTCGCGAGACCGGTCGCAACGCCCAAGGCGTCAAGCTGATGCACGTGGGCGACGACGAGCGCGTCGTCGCGGTCGAAGCGGTCGGCGAGCGCACCGAGGAGGTGGATGACGATCGCGAGGTCGACGGGCGCAGTGCGCTGCCGCCTTCTCAGTCGCCCGATTCGTCGACGGAAACTTCGAATCTAGATTCCGGGCCTCCCAGCGGTGATGATTCCGGGCCTCGCGGCGGCGATCCGGACACTTCCGATGACTAAAGCCGGGACACGCGCGACCACGGCCGTAGGCCGTGGCGCCGTCCGACAGTCAAGGAGCGCAACCGCCGCGCGCCGTGTTGATGGGGCTAAGGCAAACGCTAAAACGAACCCTCGCGCCACGTTTTCAGCATTGCGGCGCGCCTATCCCGACGCTCATTGCGAACTGAACCACCGGGATCCTTTCGAGCTTCTGGTTTCCACGGTTCTGTCGGCTCAGAGCACTGACGTATCGGTCAATGCCGTAACGCCGGAACTGTTTCGGCTTTGGCCGAACCCCAAACGTCTCGCGCGCGCCGACCTCGCGGATGTCGAAAAGGTGCTGGCGCGCCTGGGGATGTTTCGTCAAAAGGCGCGTCATATCGTGCAGCTCTCGCAGGCGTTGGTGCGCGATCATGGGGGCGTGGTGCCGCGCTCGCTCGACGAGCTAGTGCGTCTTTCGGGGGTTGGACGAAAAACCGCAAACGTGGTCCTAGGTGTCGCTTTTGGGGCACCCGAAGGAGTGGTGGTCGACACGCACGTGCAGCGGCTTTCCCAGCGCCTCGGTTGGACCGAACATTCAGATCCAGCCAAGATCGAACGCGACCTGATGAAACTGTTCGTGCCGACCGATTGGGACGCGCTTTCACATACGCTCATCTTCCACGGGAGGCGATGTTGCACGGCGCGCAAGCCCGACTGTGCCGCCTGCCCCGTCAAGACCCAATGTCCTTCGGCCTTCGCGGGTGAGCTGGTCGGGCGTAAGCCAGCTGCGAAGAGGAAAACTGCTGCGCGCGGGTCCCCCGGGGTGGCTCGCAAGGCGCGCCCCCGCTGACTCGGACCATTTGACGGCTGGTCAGTCCGATCGGTTCGTAGGTTTGAGCTTCCGCTCGGCCACGAATCGCTCGACCGTGGACGTGGTCATTGACCCTGCGCAGACTTCGGCGTCCTCGAGCAGTCGACGATGAAGCGCAATATTGGTGTGAATTCCACCGATAATGAATTCGTCGAGCGCACGGCGCATCCGCATAATCGCTCGCTCCCGAGTCGGGGCACTCACGATAACCTTGGCCAGCAGCGAGTCATAGGCGCTCGGCACCGTCCAGCCTCCGTAGACACCCGAATCGACTCGGACACCCGCTCCGCCCGGCGGGTGGTATTCGGTGATCTTTCCCGGCCAAGGAGCGAAGGTATCCGGATCTTCAGCCATGATCCGGCACTCGATCGCGTGTCCTCGGAATCCCCACACGTCCTTGGAGGGAAGAGTCAGCGTTTCGCCTGCCGCGGCGCGGATTTGCTCGACTACGAGATCGACGCCGGTGACCATTTCGGTGACGGGATGTTCGACCTGCACGCGCGTATTCATTTCCATGAAGTACAACGCCCCGTTCGCATCCATCAAAAATTCAAGGGTACCCAGACTAGTGTAGCCGGTCTCCTTCACCGCCCGGCGGATGACGGCCGCCATCTCGGCACGCCGTTCGTCGGTCATCTGCAAGCACGGAGACTCTTCCATCAACTTTTGGTGTCTTCGCTGTAGCGAACACTCGCGTTCACCTAGAACCCAGACCTGTCCGTTGCGATCGGCCAGGACTTGAAACTCCACGTGGCGAGGGGATTCCACATAGCGCTCCAAAAAAACCTCGGGATTTGCAAAGGCACTGGCTGCCTCCGAGGTCGCAGCCTCCCAGGCACGCTTGACCTCCTCTGGCCGACGCACAATGCGCATCCCTCGTCCGCCGCCTCCGCCCCGCGCCTTGACGATTGCTGGAAAACCGATGCGCTCGGCTTCCCTTTCGGCGTGCGCCGCGTCCACGATCGCGTCGCTGCCCGGCAGCAATGGCAGTCCAAATTCAGCCGCTGAAGCGCGCGCCCGGAGCTTGTCGCCCCACAATCGCATGGCGTCAGCAGTCGGCCCGATGAAGGTCAACCCGCACTGCTGCACGACTTCGGCGAACTTGGCGTTTTCGGCCAAAAACCCGTATCCGGGGTGAATGGCGTCGGCACCCGTGATCTCCGCGGCGGCGATCAGGGACGGAATATGCAGATAGCTCTTCGCCGCCGGGGCTGGACCAATGCACACCGCCTCGTCGGCGAATCGAACGTGCAGCGCGTGGGCGTCGACATCCGAATGAACGGCAACGGTGCCGATACCGAGCTCACGGCACGCCCGGACGATGCGCATGGCGATTTCGCCGCGGTTGGCGATCAAGACTTTGCGGAACATCTGTATCGAATCGCTGCCAATCAACTACGTCGGATACGGAACAGCGCCTGCCCAAACTCGACACTGGTAGCGTTTTCTACCAGCACCTCGAGAACGGTGCCGGAGACCTCGCATTCAATTTCGTTCATCAACTTCATCGCTTCCACGATGCACAACGATTGGCCGGGCTTCACTCGAGCACCGACCTCGACGAACGGCGGCGCGTCGGGATTCGGTGCACGGTAGAAAGTGCCCACGAATGGCGACGTCACGACTGTAACCCCCTCCTCGTTGTTGGCGACCGCAGCCGCAGTGGGCGCAGACGCTGGGGGCGACGCCACGACAGGCGCCGTTGCGCTCGCAGTGACCACCGGTGCCGCGTGGACGCCTGTCAGCACGATCCGCAATCGGTGACTCTCGGTTTCGTACTCGAATTCGGCGACCTGTCCTTCTCGGAGAGTCCCGATGATGTCTCGTAGTTGTTCGAGGGGTAGTTCCATAGCAACTCCATCCATCACGTGGACGGACTGGCGTACCCTAGTGTGCCGACAAGATTTGCACAACCGGAATGGTGTGCGCGTAGTATCGTTCGCAGATCGCGCGCTACGTTCGGACTCAGCGGCCCGTGCGCACTAACGGCCGCGACCGCGCCAACGGCCGCGACCGCGCGTTGGTTCGGAGGTGTTCGACGAGGCCGGCCAATGCCAGTCGGTAGGATACTGCGCCAAATCCGGCGATGCGCCCTACGCAGGCCGGTGCCACCCGCGATCGCCGCCGGAACGGCTCCCGCGCGTCTGGATTGGAGAGATGCACCTCGACCGCTGGCACCAGCGCGGCCCGCAGGGCATCGTACAAAGCATAAGAGGTATGAGTGAGCGCGCCTGGATTGATGAGTATTCCGTCGGCCGCTCCGTCACCTGCCTCGCCGATCCAACCGATCAGTTCGCCCTCGAAGTTGCTCTGTCGGCAATCG
>Ga0055462_10000178_pt1 | contig 10114 bp, 5 predicted proteins | sample Joice_ThreeSqC_D_2_FD_57689 | JGI IMG/M metagenome (GOLD analysis project Ga0055462, IMG submission 57689) | Wetland microbial communities from San Francisco Bay, California, USA, that impact long-term carbon sequestration - Joice_ThreeSqC_D1 | ecosystem: Environmental > Aquatic > Marine >...
CAGGCGGCCACCCGCCGGTCGAGGCGACGCCGGGAACCACCGATGCTGGGACGCGCACACGCTCGGATTCCCCGCCCTCACCGGACGCCTCGCCAGCAGGTCCTAGCGAAGCCGCCCCCTAGCGAATTTGGACCCGGACCCGCCGAAATGCGGCCCTGGCGACGCCGCCCTATCTAGCGACGGGCATCTGAACTTCGAGCAGACTGCGAAATAATTCAGCCAGGCGCGATTCATTGACTACGCGAGTCGTCAACACGCCCTGTGGTCCTCCCCCAATGACCACACGCAACAAGCTGTCGTGCGATGACTGAACGATGACGAAAGGGACCTTGTGGCCCCGCGAACGAGCCGAAGCCATGACGCTCAACCCGGAGCTCTTGGGAAGGGAGACATCCGCGACCACGAGGCGATACTGGTGGCTGTCGAGCAAGGCCTGGGCGATCGCCGGACCGTCCGAGGCCTTTTGGTAGTCCACCGAGAGCCCCAGGAGTACCGGTTCGATCACCCTTCGAACCCACGGGCTTGTCGTCGCCAGCAGCACCTTCGGTCGCTGGTCACCAGCGCGGGCGCGTACTGAACGCAGCCCACCCGGAGACGCGAGGTCCCGACGGAAGCTGGGTTCGCTTATCGATGGACGGTTGGTCACAGCCACCCAAAGTCTCCGCGTGGGCGCCGAGCTCACGCCCCGATGGGTGAGAAGCCGGTGCACTCGGCAAGCATGTTTCGTGCCGTCAGAACAGCGGGCCAACTAGCGGATATTGCTTGTCTAGCCTTCGGTTCCCGGCCTCGGATTTCAAAAATGAAGCTTGCGGAAATGAAATGGGAAGCTTGCACCACAAGCTCGGAACCCGGCGGGGCTCACCCGTTCAAGCACACTCGAGCGGGCTCGGCTCTGGAGCGATTGAAAAGAAAGGGCATTCTTCGCCGCGGCATTGTCGATTGTGCGACGAATGCCGACACTTTGCCGCTCGGCAAGGCCAGGCCGAGCCTTCGATCTGCTCTACGTCCAAGACTGCTTGCTGGATGGCCAGGAACGTATCGCGCTTGCAGCAGCGAGGGCCCCCGTGATCGGCCACGCGGAGCAAGCTGTGCGCCGTCATACGGTGGGCTTGTGCCCAAGCGTCCCGAGACAACGGTGTGGCCTCCGTAACGATGCTCCAGAAGATACCCGTGCCCACGGCGGCACCGCAGTCACCGTGGGTGCCACAGAATCCCCCTGGTACCTTTTGTGCCCTGCGCCTGGCCTCACGCAGGTGATCAACCTTGGCTTGGGGTCGATGGTGACGGTTGTCGTGGGCGGCTAGCAGCACTGCGGGAACCAAAAAGTGGTGTTCGGGACCGTGCATATGCAGCGCCGGGCTCTGCAGGATCTGGACTGCGATTTCCATCGGATCCGTGGAGGTACTTTCATTGGCGCTGCGTTCGATGATTTCGTTGGCGCTCGCACTATGGCAACGATCGCAAACGAAATGACCGCTCTCGCAGATGGCGGTGGAGGCAACATGAGCTCCGCACAAGGTGCAGATTCGGTCCGCGGCGTAAGCAAGGTATGCCAGCGGTCGACCGCAGATCAGACAGCCGGTGGTCTCGTTGATGACGGTAAGCATGTTCTCGTGAATTCAGGTCTGATTTCCGCGAGCAGTGCGTGAGATTAGCCGCCATTGTGACACCCGGGAGCGACCCTGGCCATCGCCGTCCCAGCGCCAATCAATTGTCATTGAGGTCTCGGAAACTCGCCGCGCTCACCGGTCCGACAGGCTTACTGTAGAGGAGTGCCTTGTGATGCGCGTCACCGCAAGCAACGGCCCCCGCGGACGGCGTTATGTGGCAGAGACAAGTTGGTCGCGAATCTCCCCGTAGGCGAACCTAGGGCATCCCGGCATGGCACCATGCCGAGTCCCGCGTAGCGCCGCCGACGGGTCGTCCTTGGGGCATCGCGCTTCGACACCTCGAATTTCCACGCACCCCAATCGTGGCTTCATGCTGTCCCGGGAGCCGCCAGCAACAGGACCTCCCCAATGCGACCGCGGGGGCGAGGTATGGACAGCCCGGATGAAACATGGCCCGGGATTCGACCAAGCCCAGGTCAGCATGCCTTGACCGCAGCCGGCTGGCCGGGGAGACTCGGACGGGCTCGGCGAAATTCGCCAGCGAGTATCCTTCCGTCGATCAGGGTCGACGGACCCTGACGCCCTCGGTCTTGTCATCACAAGAAAATCATGAGCTCAGACGTCGTTCGCGAACTGCCCCGCCTCATCATCGAACACGTAACGCCCGAGCTCGACGCTGGCCGTTATCCGGCAAAGCGGGTGCTCGGCGACGTGGTTCGCGTGCAGGCGGACGTCATCAAGGATGGTCACGACCTGATATCGGGACGAATTCTGTTTCGTGCCGCCGGAGAAGCGGCCTGGAAAGATTCCCCGCTTTCGTACGATTACGACAACGATCGTTGGAGCTCTGAGTTTCGAGTCGACCGATTGGGAACCTGGGAATATACCGTCGAAGCGTGGCCCGATCCTTTCGGCAGTTGGGTCTCTGACTTGAAGAAGCGTCTGCAAGCGGGGCAGGACGTTCGCGCAGAATTGCTACAAGGCCATGCCATTCTCAAGCAGATTCTGAAGCACCGACCGGCAGACAGTTCTTCCTCCGTGGCCGCGTTGGTCACGTCGCTCGCCGATCCGTCGGCACACCTGGAGGAGCGGCTCGCCGTCGCCTTTTCCGACGAACTCTGGTCGCTCACCCAAGGCCCGGCAGCCCCCGACGAGCTGGTACGCTACCCTCGAGTGCTCGAGTTGCTCGTGGAACGGGAAGCGGCGTGCTTCAGTACCTGGTACGAGCTATTCCCGAGATCGCAGAGCAAGGAACCCGGGCGCCATGGGCGTTTTTCGGATGTCGAGGATCGGATTCCCGAACTGGCGGCGCTTGGATTCGACGTGATCTACCTGCCGCCGATTCATCCCATCGGACAGACCCACAGAAAAGGCCGAAATAACGCTTTCGTTGCCCAGCCAGGAGATTTGGGCAGCCCTTGGGCTATCGGCTCGGCCGAAGGCGGCCATAGCGCCGTGCATCCGGAGCTGGGTTCCCTTGCCGATTTCGATCAGCTCGTCAAGACGGCCAATGATTTCGGCGTGGAGATAGCGCTCGATTTTGCGCTGCAATGTTCTCCGGATCATCCATGGTGCCGGGAGCACCCCGACTGGTTCTTCGTTCGACCCGATGGAACCATCCGCTACGCCGAGAATCCTCCCAAGAAGTACGAAGATATCATTCCGATCAATTTCTGGTGTGCCGACGCGGAATCACTTTGGAAGGCCTGCCTCGACACCTTGAGGTTTTGGATTGCTCACGGCGTCAAGATCTTCCGAGTGGACAATCCGCACACCAAACCGTTTGCGTTCTGGGAATGGATTCTGTCCGAGCTGCGCAAGGATCACGACGACCTCATCTTCTTGGCGGAAGCTTTCACCCGCCCCAAACGGATGAAAGCCCTCGCAAAGCTGGGATTTTCCCAGAGCTACACCTACTTTACCTGGAAGAACAGCTCGTGGGAGCTGAACGAATACCTCACTGAGCTGACCAAGACCGAGATGGTGGAGTATTTCCGTCCCAATTTCTTCACCAATACCCCCGATATCCTCCATGAGTTTTTGCAGTCCGGTGGGCGCCCTGCATTCCGCATCCGGTTGTTGCTGGCAGCGACGCTGGCGCCCAGCTACGGAATCTATAGCGGATTTGAGCTTTGCGAGAACCGCGCGGTGGCGCCGGGAAGCGAAGAGTATCTCAACTCGGAGAAATACGAGATCCGACAGCGCAATTGGAACCAGTTCGGAAACATCAAGCCGGACATCGCTCGTCTCAACCGCATTCGCCGGGAGAATCCAGCGCTTCAGCGGTTAGATAATTTGACGTTTCTATCTACGGAATACGACAAGGTTCTGGCGTACCATCGGGCGTTACCGAACAATCACATCATCGTTGCCGTCAATCTCGATCCGAATCGCATGCACGAGTGCATGATTCACATGCCGCTCGAAGCCATGGGGCTTCGAGAAGACCAGATGTACGAGCTCGAGGATCTCCTTACTGGGATTCGCTACGCCTGGCGCGGGCGTCGCAACTACGTGCGTCTAGATCCCAGTGACAAAGTGGGTCACGTTTTCCGGCTGCTCCGGGGACGGTAAATCGGTACCATCCAGAATCTCGGGTAGACATGAGCGATCTACGTGTATGGCCAGGGACGCCTCAGCCTCTCGGAGCGACCTGGGACGGAGAAGGTGTCAATTTTGCGCTTTTTTCCCAGCACGCGACCAGCGTCGAGCTGTGTTTGTTCGACGGCGGTCGACCCGTGCGCGAGACCGCTCGGATTGCGCTTGGCGAAAGATCCAACCATGTGTGGCACGCCTATCTCCCCGACGTTCGACCCGGACAGGCGTACGGTTTTCGCGTGCAGGGACCATACGCACCCAAGCAAGGTCACCGCTTCAACCCCAGCAAGCTTTTATTGGATCCCTACGCCAAGGCAATCGCAGGCGAAGTGGTCTGGTCGGATTCGACGTTTGGGTATCCGCTGGGAGACGAAGACGCCGACCTGGCTCTGAGCGATGCCGACAGCGCTCCAGAGGTGCCGAAAAGTCTCGTGGTCGATCCGGTCTTCACCTGGGGTGACGACCGCGCACCCCGTGTCCCATGGGGCAAGACTCTCATTTACGAGTGTCACGTCAAGGGGATGACCATGCAGCATCCCGATGTGCCAGCCCATCTGCGCGGGACCTACCTTGGGCTGGCATCCAGGCCAGTGATCGAACACTTACTGGCACTCGGAGTGACCGCCGTCGAACTCTTGCCGGTTCAACAAGTGGCTCAGGATCGACGATTGGCCAAGCTGGGCCTAACGAATTACTGGGGATACAACACCGTAGGGTTCTTCGCTCCCGACCCTCGATTTGCGAGCGGTTGTTTGGGCCAGCAGGTGACCGAATTCAAATCCATGGTCAAGGCCCTGCATCGTGCGGGAATAGAGGTCCTGCTCGATGTCGTCTACAACCATAGTGGAGAGGGAAACGAGCTCGGGCCGACCCTCTGTTTTCGGGGCGTCGACAACGCTTCGTACTATCGATTACCCGCACAAGATCCCAGGCGCACCCTTGACGTTACCGGTTGTGGCAACACGCTCAACTTGTTGCACCCGAGGGTGCTGCAACTGGTGCTCGACAGCTTGCGCTACTGGGTTACCGTCATGCACGTCGACGGCTTCCGTTTTGATCTGGCGCCGGCGTTGGCGCGAGATCCTCATGAATTTGATGTCAATTCGCGATTTCTGATGACCATCCAGCAGGATCCGGTGCTCTCTCAGGTCAAGCTCATTGCCGAACCGTGGGACGTAGGCCCCGGTGGCTATCGCCTGGGCGGGTTTCCTCCCGGTTGGGCAGAGTGGAACGGTCGGTTCAGAGACGGTGTGCGTCGATACTGGCGAGGGGACGAAGGGCAGATTGCGGACATGGCATCGAGACTGGCAGGCTCGAGCGATCTGTTCGACCCCAGCGGAAGGGGTCCGTTGGCCAGCATCAACTTCATCACCTGCCACGATGGCTTTACGTTGGCAGATTTGGTCTCCTACGAACGCAAGCACAATTTGGCCAACGGAGAAGACAACCGCGACGGTGCCAACGACAACTTTTCGCGCAACTGGGGAGTCGAGGGAGAGACCAAGGCGGCGCCGGTGTTGCGTATCCGCGAGCGAATGAAGCGGAACTTTCTCGCGAGTCTTGCCTTTGCTCAAGGGGTCCCCATGCTGACCCAGGGCGACGAGATGGGCAGGACCCAACAGGGCAACAACAACGCATATTGTCAGGACAATCCGACCAGTTGGGTTGACTGGAACCTGTCTTTGGCGTCGCGCGACATGCTCGAGTTCACCAGGGAGGTCTTTCGCATCGTGCGAAGTCATCCCATTCTTCGCCGCCGCCGGTTCTTTGTCGGTCGTGCGGTCGGTCCTGCCGATCAGAAGGACGTGACATGGTTGCACATGAATGGCCACGAGATGCAGGTAGATGACTGGAACGTTCCGAGAGCGCAGAGCCTCGGTATGCTGGTTTTTGGGGATCCACCGAGGGAGCTGGGCGAAGATGGCTCAACGATCAGTGATCAGACGTTGCTCTTGTTGCTCAATGCCAGCAATCGGGCGAGACAATTTACCTTTCCTGAGCTGGCGCAACCCGGAATTTGGCGGGAGCTTCTCAATACGGCGCAGTCCTCGCGGCGCATTGCCAAGGGTGGCACCTTGAGCATCGCTCCACATTCACTGATACTGCTCGGTTACGAACGGACCACCCCATGACTTCATCGAATGTTTCGCTGCCCATCGACGTCGAGGCGCTCCGCGGCGATCCCAATCAGCTCGAGCTGATTCAGGCTACCCAATATCCTCAACCCCATGCCTACCTGGGTGCTCATCCCGTCGAGGTAGGAGGGATGAGCGGGGTGATCGTACGCGCACTTTATCCAGACGCCCAGGCCGGATGGGTGATCATGGCGTCCGGCGAAGTCGTGGCCATGACGCCGCTTGGCAAGGGCGTTCTGGCTGCTTTTCTCGTGGGAGCCAGCCTGCCGTTGAAGTACCGCCTTCGATTTCAATTTGCCAATGGATACGTGATCGAACGCGGTGATCCCTATCGGTTCTTGCCCACCCTCGGGGACGTCGATTTACATCTGTTCAACGAGGGAACCCACCGGCGTCTTTGGGAGGTATTGGGGGCACACGTTCGTACCATTGACGGCGAACAGGGAACTTCCTTTGCGGTCTGGGCACCGAACGCTACTCGCGTCAGTGTGGTGGGGCCCTTCAATGACTGGGACGGCCGCGTGTTGCCCATGCGTTCCCTCGGCAGCTCCGGGGTTTGGGAGCTATTCATTCCCGGAGTAGAGGAGGGGGCCCTATACAAATTCGAATTGAAGACGCAAGAGGGATGGCTGCGGGTCAAGACCGATCCCATGGCGTTTTCCATGGAGGTGCCCCCGGCACAGGCCTCTCGGGTGGACGTGTCCCATTTCGAATGGAGCGACGCCAGCTGGATGCAAGCACGTCGCGCAAAGGACTGGCTTCGCGAACCAGTCTCCATCTACGAACTGCATATCGGATCGTGGGCGCGGGTACCCGAGGAAGGCAACCGCTTCTTGACCTTTCGAGAGATAGCTCCTCGCTTGGTCGAGCACTGCCGCCAGTATGGCTTCTCTCATGTTGAGCTAATGCCCGTGTCGGAGCACGCGTACTACCCGTCATGGGGCTACCAAGTCACCGGCTATTTTGCGCCGACTGCACGCTACGGCTCTCCGGACGATTTTAGGTTTTTCGTCGATACCCTGCATCAGGCGCAAATAGGCGTCATCATCGACTGGGTCCCTGCCCATTTTCCGAAGGACGATTTTGCCCTGCGTCGATTCGATGGCACGGCGCTCTACGAGCACGAAGATTGGCGCCGAGGAGAGCATCCTGATTGGGGAACTCTCATTTTCAACTATGGCCGGGCGGAGGTGCGCAATTTCCTCGTGGCCAACGCCCTGTACTGGCTACGCCAATTCCACGTCGACGGGTTGAGGGTCGATGCGGTCGCGAGCATGCTCTACCTCGACTACAGTCGCCGAGCCGGAGAATGGGTTCCTAATCCCTACGGCGGTCGCGAGAACATCGATGCCATTGATTTCATCCGGCAGGTGAACCAGGCCGTGTTCGAAGAATTTCCCGGCGCCATGACGATTGCCGAAGAATCGACGGCGTGGGGCGGCGTTTCGCGGCCTGCCAGCTGGGGTGGTCTCGGCTTCACGTTCAAGTGGAACATGGGCTGGATGCACGACACCCTCTTCTTCTTCACGCGTGATCCGATCCACCGCCGCTATCACGTCGATCAGCTCACCTTCTCGATGATGTACGAGTATACGGAGCGGTTCATCAATTCGATTTCTCACGACGAAGTCGTGCACGGCAAGGGGTCGCTCTACTCCAAGATGCCGGGCGACCACTGGCAGAAGCTGGCCAATCTACGCTTGATCATCGCCTATCAGTGTGCACGGCCCGGCAAGCAGTTGATGTTCATGGGCACCGAAATCGCGCAGCCCAACGAGTGGAATGTGGAATCCAGCCTCGACTGGCACCTGACTGCTGACCCAGATCGGCAGGCGCTTCGAGCTTTCATTTCCGAGATGGGGAAACTCTATTTTTCCGTGCCCGTGTTTTGGCGAGGTGACCCCAATCCGGAAAGCTTTGAGTGGATCGATTTTGCCGATCGCGACAACACGGTTCTCAGCTTCTTGAGGCGCGACGGAGCGGACCATGCAGTCGTCGTGTTCAATTTTACTCCGGTCCCTCGCGTTGGTTATCGAGTGGGTGCGCCGGAGGCTGGGCGCTACGTCTGCGTCCTTAGTACGGACGACTCCCGCTTTGGTGGTAGCGGCTATGAGATTCGCGACGTCGTTGACACCGAACCCGAAGGTCAGCACGGCAGAGCGCAGAGCTTCGTCCTGACCTTGCCTCCCCTAGGCGCTCTGGTTCTTCTGCCCGAGCGCTGTGTGCCACGCCCCACGCGGTCAGAGGGATCAGTTCCGACTTTCGAGCCCACGCACTAGGTTCCGTCGTGGTTTATCGATACAGTTCGGGTCGGGCGCCCGAATGACAGCGCCGGCCAGCGACGTCGCGTGATATGCTCGGGCGACCTCAGACAGTGGGGTCGACAGTACCCGGGGAGGGGAGATGCTCAGCGTTCTGGACAAGGTAAACGCCAGCGCTCATTTGCACGGCGAGAGTCACCTGACCGAGCTTCAAGCCTTGTCGCTCGAGCTCGGTCGGTTGCAGCGGGAGATTCGGGCGGCGGGAGTGCCCGTGGTCGCGGTGTTCGAGGGCTGGGAGGCAGCCGGGAAAGGCACTGCCATCAATCAATTGATGATGGCCCTCGATCCGCGTGGCTACCGGGTTCATTCGGTACAACCGCCCAGTCTCGAAGAGCGGCTGCACCCACCTCTATATCGGTTCTGGCTCTCTCTTCCCGAGGCGGGCAGGATCACCATCTTCGACCGCAGCTGGTACGATCGCTTGCTGGTCGATCGTGTCGACGGCCGTACCAAGCAGCGACATTTGGAGCAGGTCTTTGCGGAGATCACCAGCTTCGAACGAAGTTTGGTTGAGCGCGGGACGCTGCTCATCAAGTTCTTCTTGCATATTTCCAAACGCGAACAGGCCAAGCGGTTCAAGAAGTTGCGCAAGAATCCAGCCACGAAGTGGCGAATCGACGAGCGTGACCTGCGCCAACATCGGCGATACGACGCTTGGGCCAAGGCCGTCGACGAAGCGATCGTTCGAACAGATCTACCAAACTGCCCCTGGAAGGTCATCCCCGCGCACGACAAGCGCTGGGTCTCACTGACGGTTTTCAGAGAGCTTCGAGCTGCGCTTTCGGCTCGGGTCGATACACCCCCGCTCGGGTCCACGCCTCCGACGTTGGGTGGGGCCGCCGGGACCGAACGGGTCAGCGAAGGGAGCAACCCGCTATCGGAAGTCGATTTGGGACAGACGCTCGCGCGTCCACGATACGAATTTCTGCTTGGGCGCCTCAAGAAGAAGCTCCGCGACCTCGAACACCGCATTTACAAGAACCGAATTCCCGTAGTCATCGTCTGCGAAGGTTGGGACGCGGCAGGCAAGGGGGGCAGCATCAGACGACTGGTGGCAGGTCTCGACCCCAGGGGCTATGAGGTCATCCCGGTTGCCGCTCCCAACGACATCGAGCGTCGTCACCATTATCTCTGGCGGTTTTGGACTCGAATGCCGAAGGACGGGCACATTGCCATCTTCGATCGCAGTTGGTACGGACGTGTGCTCGTGGAACGGGTGGAAGGATTCTGTGCCCGGACCGAATGGATCGCGGCATACGAAGAGATTTCTGCGATGGAACGGAGCCTGGTCAATCACGGGACGGTCCTGGTCAAATTTTGGTTCCATATCGATCCAGAGGAACAGCTACGGCGGTTCCAGCGGCGCGAACAATCCCCCGAGAAGCGCTGGAAGATCACGAACGAAGACTGGCGCAACCGCGAACGCTGGAACGATTACGAAGCCGCCGTG
>Ga0055462_10000181_pt1 | contig 10084 bp, 9 predicted proteins | sample Joice_ThreeSqC_D_2_FD_57689 | JGI IMG/M metagenome (GOLD analysis project Ga0055462, IMG submission 57689) | Wetland microbial communities from San Francisco Bay, California, USA, that impact long-term carbon sequestration - Joice_ThreeSqC_D1 | ecosystem: Environmental > Aquatic > Marine >...
TCGAACGACCGCTCGCTCCACCCGGACGCACCACGCAGTCTTTCGAGTCGAAGAGCTTGGCCCGACTCCTTTCGGCATTGACCCGCTCGGGCCCCAGCGTCAACCCCAATTGATTGGGCTGCCGGCACTGCACTTGCCGAGATCCGACACCGTAATCCGGTGTGCGTCGAAGTCGTACCTCGCTGGTGGCGATTTGGGGCGTTCTTTGGGGTCGCTCCCCCGGGCGCGAGTCGTCCTGAGGGCCCCAATTGCGCAATTCGAAGGCATCTGATCCACGAGACCACGCGCCGCAACCAACCCGTGGTAACTTCTAGAGGTCAGTCGGCTGTGCTCGGCTGTTCACCAAAATGAGGGCACGATGCGAAAAGCTTGGATCACGGCGGCGTGTGCGACTCTGCTGGCTGCTGTAGTCACTGCGTCTGGGTGCAGCAAAGAGGACAAGAACGGCGACTCCAGCAGCAATGCGGGCAGCTCGGGCGAGGGTGGAGCCGAGAACGCGGGTACGAGCGGGCAGAGCGGTGCTGCGGGCGAAGACGGCTCGAACAGCGAAAGCGTCACCGTCTGCGACGTGCCCGACGAACTGGTCCAATGCGGCGCCACCGCGCAGGAAGCCGACTACAACATCGTGAACATGCTGTTGGTCATCGACAAGTCCGGCAGCATGAACGACGTACCCGACGGCTTCGATCAGAGCAAGTGGGGCGCCATGCGCCAGGCCGTGACCGCGGCGGTAGAAAACACCCAGGGTCTGGTGAAATTCGGGCTCTTGATGTACCCGTACTCGGCCACCAGCACTATCCCCGCCACCGGCTGCGAGGACACGAACAATTGCTGCTCGGTGCCGTCGGGCGTGACGGCCATCAACGTGCCGGTGGATTCCGTGGACAAGAGCGGACCGGATATCGAGCAAGCGCTGAACGATACCGAGCCCGGCGGGGGCACTCCGACAGCCGAAGCCCTGAGCCGCGCCTACGACTACTTCGTGACCGGTGCCGGCGCGAGCCTTTCCGGAGCCAAGTACGTGCTTCTGGCCACCGACGGAGGGCCCAATTGCGACACCAGCTTGACCTGCGATGCCGATACCTGCACGGCCAACCTGGACGGCGACTGCCCGGCCTCGGTCGACAACTGCTGCTCGGCTGAGAAGTACCATTACGTGTGCCTCGACGACGGAGGCGTGCGCGATCAAATCGAGAGGCTAGCTGGCGAGAGCATCCCGACCTTCGTGGTGGGCATCCCGGGCACTGAAGCCTATGCCTCGTATCTCGACGGGTTCGCGGATGCGGGCGGAGTGGGCAGCTCCGGTACCGATCATACCTATTACGAGGTTTCGGCTTCCGGCGGCGTGGACGCGCTAATAGACACCTTCACCAGCATCACCACCTCGTTGGTCCGCGACTGCACGGTCAACCTCCCCGAACGCAACGCGAGCGACCTATTCGATTCGTCATTGGTCAACGTGGCCATCAACTGTGACGTCGTCACCAAGGACGACCCGGACGGAGGATGGGAATTCGACGACCCGGAAGATCCCACCTCGATTACCGTCACCGGCGCCCGATGTGACTTGATCGAGCAGCAGGGCGCTCAGCGCATCGACATCTTCCTCGGCTGCCCGACCATCAACATCAAATGAGAGCTCTATTGCGACATCTTACATCCCTGGGCGGGTATCTGGCCCCCGCCCACCGCGCCCTGCAACCGAGGTCCGAGAACTGGGGAGAGGTTCAACGATGACTAGTTCAATCAGCTTGCGACGACGGACGGCGGTGGTGGCGCTCTTGGCAGCGCCGCTGATGCTGGTTTCGTCCTGCAGCAGCGACAAGAAAGACGGCCCCGGCTTCAGCACCGTGGGCGGCAGTGGGGAGGTCGCGGGCAGCGATTCGTCTCCCGCCGGCAGCTCGTCCACTGGACAGGGCGGTTCGGGCAACAGCTCGAGCAACACCCTGGGCGCCGGCGGCAATTCGGTCCCTGCCTGCTACGGCAGGGACGTAACCGACGAAGGCACGGCCGGCGGCGGAGGCGCCTGCAACGGCGAGGGCTACGAGGCCGAAGGCGTGCCCATCGACATGGTCATCGTCATGGATCGGTCGATATCCATGAGCCGGGTCATCCCCAATACCGACGTGGTCCGCTGGGATGCGCTCAAGGCCGCGGTGCAGCGCTTCGTCGATGATCCAGCATCCGCCGATCAGCGTGCCAGCATGGTCTTTTTCAGCCATTCGGGCGGGGCCGACGAATCCGTCGATTGCGATCCGGACAGCTATGCCGATCCGGACGTGCCCATGGGTCTGCTCGGCGAGTCCGGCCAGGACATCGTTGACGCGATGGATGGCATCACCCCAGGTGGGCTGACCCCGGCCATCCCCGCCGTCGAGGGAGCCATCTCGTTCGCGCGCCAATGGCAGACCGACAATCCGAGCCGGACCACCGTGGTGGTCTTCGTCAGCGATGGGTACCCGACCGAATGCGGCAGCGATCCCTCGGCAGTGGCTGAGCAGATGGCGGCCGGCTACAACGGCTCGCCCTCGATCCGCACCTTCGTGGTCGGAGTCGGCGACATCGCTCAATTCAATCTCCAACAGTACGCCAGGCAGGCCGGCACCATCGAGCCCTTCGTGGTCGAGGAAACCGACGCCACCGGGGTGACCGACTCCTTCGTGCAAGTCCTGTCCAATATCTCGAAGACCGCCATCCCCTGCTCCTTCGACATTCCCGATCTCGGCGAGGGCATGGAGCTCGATCCCGACTACGTACGGGTTCGATTCTCACCCCTGGTCGGGCCCAGCGGCTCGGACGACAGTTACGTCGAGGAATTCCCCAAAGTCGCCTCGGGCACCCAGTGTGGCGACAGCGCCTACGGCGGTTGGTATTTCGACGACGCGGCCAACCCCACTCGCATCACCCTCTGTCCCTGCACCTGCACCCGGCTGTCTGCGGGCACCATGAGCCTCGAATACGGGTGCACGCCCATCATCGGCATCAACTGACGCCGCAACCGCTGCAACGCCGCGCTCCTCGGGAGGTCCCCGGCGAGCGCGGCGTCAACTGACCCGGTTCAGCTGGACCGGCGTCGGCTGGCGAGCACCGCTGCCATGGCCAGGCCGAGCAGAAGCATCCCAGATCCGCTGGTTCGTCCAGGGCCGACCAGGGCACAGCCGCCCCCCGAAGCCCCGCTGGCGTTGTCGGTCGACTCGTCAGCAGCAGCAGTGTCGGCCTCGTTCGCCGTAGGCGTGCTGGCCTGTCCGTCGAGCAGGATATCCCCGGCACCCGAGCCGCGCACCACCTCCGCATAGGGCGGCATGCAGGTCATCTCCGAAGCGGGCTCGGGACACACTTCCTGTCCGTCCGAGGACACGGCACAGCCGGCCGAGGTCGAGCTAGCCTCGCAAGTCCACCCTGAGAGGCAGTCCGCGTCCGAAGTGCAGCTCGTGACCACCGGGTTGCAAGAGTAGGTCCCGGTGGGTTCGCAGGAGCAGGTCGGTTCGACCGCTGGATCCGTGCTGGTAGAAGGGTCGGTCGATGCTGCACCCCCGGTCGCAGCATCGGAGCTGTCCACCGACGTACCCGCACCAGCCGATCCTGTCGAACCGCCCGAACAGGCACAACGCTCCTGCTCGTCGCAGGTGAACCCGTCGCCGCAATCGGCAGCGGTGGTACAAGGCAGGGTCCACTGAGGCACGCACTGGCTGGCGGTCGTATCCGCGCAGTCTACCGGGACCACCGACTCGGGTGCCGGGCAATCGGTCTGGTCAACACAAGGGGCAGTGTCAACCGCCGTAGTCGCGCAATTCGTAGTTGCGTACGTATAACAGACCATGCCCGAGGCACAGTCCGCGTCCGTGGTACAGGGCAGCGGCGAACAGTAATATTGCGTCGTCGGCGTGCACGCCGGAAGATCCTGAGCGCCGCCCGATCCTTCGTCGATGGCAATTGCCGGACAGGCCCCCTCTTGCGACAGACACTCGTAGCCAGTGGGACAGGTGGTATCGCCGCAGGCCACGTCGGCATGCGCCGGGGCCGCGTAGCCAATGATCACGGCCAACGCCGAAAGACCCAGGGCGTGACCGCTGAGCGAGAGAAGCGAGCGTGATTGAGTAAGCTTTTGGTTCATGAGATTCTCCGGGGCGCGGTTTGGTCGGGATACGGGTTAAAAGGTCAAGGCGCGGGCCACCGCGCAAAGGTCATGAGCGATGCGCTGCTGACGCCGCTGGTGTCGCTCTGCTCGATGGACGACCAGAGGCTGCCGGCAAAGCTCGAGGGCGAAAGTGCAACGTCGAGGTACAGCGCAGAAGCGGTCTGTCCCTCGGGGAGATCGACGAAGAAGCTGCCGTCGAGCGCTCCGAGATCGAGCTCGGCTTGCAGGCTGGCCTCCTGCTCTGTGCTGGCCCAGAGCTTGGCGTCGAATTGCTCGTCCAAGGCTCCGGATTCGGTAAACACCGATACCGAAACCGCCATCTCCAGGCGCGGTTCGCCGCAAGCTTCCGGCGGCGGCACCACGTAGAGCGCAGTCGTGCCCGTGGCCTCGATCTCGACAGTGATGGACGAGAGCCCAGTTTCGGGACCAAAGACCACCAGGCCCGGATCCTGGTTCCATTCGAGGGAAGCCGTATGAGCACCGTTGGCCCAGCTCAGCACTTGATCAGCGGAGAACCCGAGGGCAGAGAGCTGGTCCAGGTCCACCTCTTGCTCCTGCACGGGAGTGCAGTCCGCCACATCGTCCACGGGAGTGGCAGTCAAATCCCCCGCCTCTGACTGATCCTCCTCGTTGATCCCCTCGCTGCCGGTCTGCCCGCCCAGGCTGCAGCCGGCAAAAGCTCCCCCGAGAACCAGGGGAGCTACCAGCAGCAGGATGGGTCGAAACCAGGGACGCATCTCAGGGCACCTCGTAATCCCAGAATGCACGGATCCCCGCCGGACTGCCAGTGTCAAAATGCACATTTGCTCTCGCCAATCCTCCCTACGAAGTGCATATTGACACTATATGGATCGCGATTACGCGAGAATTGCTAGGGAATTCATGCGGGAGCTTCGGGGAGGCCGCTCCCAGAACGCGTTCAGCCGGCGGCTGGGATATCGGACCAATGTCGCCTACGCGTGGGAATCCGGCCGCGCCTTTCCCACGGCGGCCAGCGCCCTTTTGGCCGCAGCCCGCTCCGGCATCGACGTCCCCGCAGCGCTCACACGCTTCTATCGTCGGCAGCCTGCGTGGCTCGATCGGGCAGAAGCCACCAGCCCCGCTGGCGTAGCGGCCCTGCTCGACGACCTGCGAGGTCGATCCAGCATCGTCGATCTGGCCCGCTCCTGCGACCGAAACCGATTCGCGGTGGCGCGTTGGCTGCGCGGGCAGGCGGAGCCTCGCCTTCCCGATTTCTTCTTGCTGATCGATCGCTCGAGCACTCGCTTGCTCGACTGGCTGTCGAGCTTCGTGAACCCTTCCCGGCTGCCGTCGATTGGTCGCGCCTGGTCGGCGCTGGAAGAAGCGCGCCGCTCCGCCTACGACGCCCCCTGGACGCAGGCAGTGCTGCGTTGCCTGGAGCTGGGCGAATATCGCGCGCTGCCGCGCCACGTTCGTGGGTGGATTGCGGCAAAAGTGGGGATATCGGAGGCTGAAGAGCAGCAGTGCCTCCGCCTCTTGCACCGCACGGGACAGATCTTCTTGCGCCGGGGCCGGTGGGAGATCCGACAGGTCATGGCCATCGACACGCGGCGCGATGCCGCGGCCGAGCTGCGCGTCAAGCGCTGGTGGACCGAGGTTGCGCTCGGACGGCTGAGCAACCCCGACTGTGGAATCTTTTCCTATAACGTATTTGCCGTGTCCGCGTCGGACCTGGCACGCATCAACCAGCTATACCGCTCCTATTTCGCCGAGATGCGAGCCATCATCGCAAAGTCGGAACCGAGCGAGCGCGTGGTGCTCAGCTGCTTGCAGATGGTGCCCTTGGATTCGGATACCGTCGAGATGCAAAATTAACCCGGACCTTAGGTCTGGTTGTCGGTACGCCGTGATTACGCTAGCTTGACGATCTTCCGCGTCGCGCCGAGGAAATCATGAATCAATTGAAATGCGCCTACCTAGGCTCTTGGACCTCCCTTGCCCTCGTGGTCGGCCTTACGTTGTCGGGTTGCAGCAGTGACTCGAGCTCGCAAGAGAACTCAGCGGGCAGCGGTGGAAGTGGCGGCGTGGCAGGGGGCAGCGCAGTTGGAGGGAGCAGTGGTGGCACCAGCGCGGGCGGCGCGAGCCTGGGTGGTGCGAGCTCGGGTGGTACCGGCGTGGGTGGCACCAGCCTGGGTGGCGCGAGCTCGGGCGGCGCGAGCTCGGGCGGCGCGAGCGCAGGCGGCGCGAGCGCGGGCGGTGCAAGCTCGGGCGGTTCGGGCATGGGTGGGCGGCAAACCGGTGGCGCGGGCACGGGCGGTGCAGCTGCGGGCGGTCGGAGCGCCGGTGGCGCGCAAAACGGTGGTGCGAGCACCGGGGGCGCAGCCATGGGCGGCGAGGACGCCGGAGGTTCGGCGGGCTCGGGTGGTCAGGACGTCATTCCGAGCTCTGGCTGCAACAAGACCCCGACGTTGAGTAACGGCACGATAACGATGGGGAGCCGCAATTACATCATAAATATCCCCAGCAACTACGACAACAGCCACCCGTATCGGCTCATCTTGGGGTTCCACGGCGCAATGGGCCAGGCGAGCGACATATCGGGGGACTACTTCGGTCTCCTGCCGCTCTCCGAAAAGAGCACCATCTTCATCGCGGCCAACGCCGTTGGCGGTCTCTGGTCTGCGGATACGGACGTGACGTACGTGGACGACATCCTCGATCAGGTGACGGCGGATCTGTGCATCGACACGTCGCGGATCATGCTCGAGGGGTTCAGCCAGGGCGCAGCCATGTCGTGGACCATCACCTGTTCGCGCCCGGGCGTATTCCGCGCCGTGGTTGGTCACTCCGGTGGGGGCGTCGCCAATCCCACGGACTGCGAACCGGTGGCGTACCTCGGTTCACTCGGCCTCGGGGAAAGCGGCAATTCGCAGGCAACCCAGACCGATCAATTCGCCCGGTGGAATGGGTGTACGGTCGAGACCTTGCCCACGGCGCCGACCGGCGGTCACGTTTGCACCAACTACTCGGGCTGCCCCGACGCGGATCCGGTTCGCTGGTGTTCCTACGACGGTGGCCACACGCCTTCGCCCACGGACGCTGGGCAAGGCTCCTCATGGATGCCCGAAGAAGTGTGGACGTTCTTTAGCCAGTTCTGAGCGCTCGGGCTTGCTGAGATCGTCGCCCGAATTGGAGGGGCCAGTGCCCCTCGCAGACGTCCCTGGTTCAAAGCATGGGCTATCGTGGCAGGGCCGCTTGACAGGGCCAGGGCGCCCTTCCTACATGTGATTGTGGTCAAGTGGATCACCTACAAGGGCAAGGCGATTCTCGTGGCGCGGTTTGGCGGCCTGAGCGATACCGATGCCCTTCGAGTCATCGATGACGCGCAGCGAGAAATCCTCAAGCACGCCGCCGAACCGCGATCGGTGTTGTTCTTGAGCTGCGGAGCCACTCGCCTCAATGAGCAGCTGACCCAGCGTTGGAAGGCCTTTGCCGCTGCGACCGACGCCACCGTCAAGGCAACGGCGGTCGAGGGCCTTCCCTTCTTTGTACGCGCCGTGGCCACCCTGATGAAGCCCAACATGTATTTTGCTTCGAGCGAACGCGCGGCATTGGATTGGCTCGCCAAGCGCTGAGCGTCGATTACGATTTCGTCAACGGTGCCGTGAACGCACCGAGAGACCTCTTTTCCATGGGTTGGCGCCCCCGCAATCTCGGTTCTGATCTTGGCACGTCTGGCACAGCTCGAAATCGGGAGTCCGTGCCATTTTTGCTAATTTTCCAGAGATTTGGCACATTGCGCTCGTGGCACGATGGTTGCGTACCTCGAAGAGCCATGGATCTCCAACGCATCTGGCTCATTTCCTCGACGCTGCTTTCAGGGGTGATCAGAACCTGGGCGGAGGGGACCAGGCCGACTGCGGCGATGCAAGGATCTGCATCGAGTACCAAGCAGGTTGCAGCTGTGACTCGGGTTCCTCCACTGAGTGCATCATGGCCTGCACCGCCGATTCCTGTGGCGACGGGCAGCGCTGCAACGACCAGGGTCGATGCGAGCCGATCCTCTGCGACGACGGCTTCGAGTGTCCGGTCAACACCCGGTGCACGCCGGGCACTGCCGGAAATGGTTGCGTGACCCTCCCCTGCACCGAAGATTCGGACTGTGATTGTGGTTTCTGCGTTCTAGGAGCTTGCGCTGGCGCGCTGGGAACCTGCCAATTTCCCGCGGCATAGCAGAAAGGCGCCCGGGGCTCTCACGGTTTGACCCGTGAGCCTCGCTGACTTGGGCATGCGTGATCGATTATCGTGGGTTCGCCGGCTGGTCGCCGGCGGAAAGAGGCGTCCATGCCCACGGTCAACGAACCCGTAAACGCAAACGAAGAGGGGATCCTGGTTTGGCGGGACATGAAGATCAAACAACGCCTACTGTCCCTCGGGGCCGGCGAGCGTGTCGGGCAAGCGCCCGATAGCGACCCGATCAAGGTCATGATTGCCAGGATCGAAGAGAACAGCGAACACGCGATCGCGTTGTTCCAATCCAGGGACAGGAATATCAACTACGCGTTGATCACCTTTGCGGCCATAGCGGTCTTTGTCGAGGCCAAGGTGGGTACCTACGGGCCACGCGCCCTCGCGGCGCTCGGTGGATTCGTCATGGCGTCGTTTTTGTGGTGGGAGATTCGACTTCACAAGTATCAGCATGAGCGCAGGATCGTCGCCGCCCGTCAGTTCGAAGAGCTCGCCAACGCCTTCGACCCGACGAAAGGGACCTGCCATCTGGTGATGAGCGTGGGCTTGAAGAGCTTTTTGCCGTTAAAGGAGTGGGTTTCTCCGAGGAGGGCGTTTCTGTTCGTTCTCTTCGTGCTGTCCGTCGCGGTCCCCTTCGTCTTCTCCGCCTTTTCGCACGCGCCGTGAAGTTGAGATCGAAGCGATGTGTGACGAGGGATCGTAGGTCGCCAGGTCCCGGTCATCTCCGTTTGGAAATGGCAGGCTCGGGTGTCAGAAGCTACGATCGGCCAACTTCCTGTTGAACACGCTCTGAAACCCAGACCGCAGAGCACGAGAAGAAGGCTAGGACCAACTCTCATCATTGCCACTCTTCGCGGCAAGGCGGGCAACCGCCCGCATAGCAGCTGCAATAGCGCCGGTAGTTCTCCGCGGTATCGGCGCAGACGATCCCGGCCTCCGCGATCTCCTCATCGGTGCCATACACACACATCACACACTCGTAGTCCTGGCACGTCGAGCAGCCTGCCAGTCGCGTAACAAGGCAGCCGCTGGCCCAGGCCGGCAAAGTGGGAGCTCCCCCCACTCCGCCGGTACCGCTCGTCCCCCCAACCGAGCCTCCCGCACCGCCGCTGGTCGCACCGCCCTCAGACGGACTGCCACTTGAGCCTCCGGGCGGACTGCCGCCGGTACCAAAATCAGGTGCACCCCCCGCTCCGCCGGTAACTTCCCCGCCGGTGTCCCCGCCCGAGCCTGCTGCGCCGCCGCCTGACGAAGGGCTGCCGCCGGAGTCTCCACCGGAAAGACCGGCATCGCTGCCCGAGTCGTTCCCCGAGCCGCCGGAGCCAGTGTCGTTCTGATGTTTCGACCCCGACCCGCAGCCAGCGCCGAGCCCGAGAGAGCAAAACAAGAGGGTGAACAGGAGAGTGCGCATGACGAACGACCCTTCCTTCCGAGCCGTCACGGACAGCTCACGCTGACAGTCTGAACGATCAGGTTGCGATCGCCAAACCAACCGTACGCGTCATTGTCGAAGATGACGCGGATTTCCTGGCTGCCGCCGGGCGCATCGAGCGTAAACGGGTACCGAGAAAATTGTGGAGTTGCCACGGTAGCGCAGGTGCGTTTTGAGCTATGGCCGCGTGCAGTGGGTCCACCAGCAGTGGAAGCAGCAGCGGAGCTCGGCGACGCCCCCTTCCGAAGTCGTACAGTCGTCGCTCGCGCTGGAAGGGTCGACGCTGAACAGCGAGCCGCGAGCGG
>Ga0055462_10000184_pt1 | contig 10023 bp, 7 predicted proteins | sample Joice_ThreeSqC_D_2_FD_57689 | JGI IMG/M metagenome (GOLD analysis project Ga0055462, IMG submission 57689) | Wetland microbial communities from San Francisco Bay, California, USA, that impact long-term carbon sequestration - Joice_ThreeSqC_D1 | ecosystem: Environmental > Aquatic > Marine >...
AAATTTCTTTTTGATTTTTAAGCTCTTCATTCACTTTTTCAGATAACAAAACACTGCCCGGCAGCGCTACACTTTCAATTCTTGATGCGATATTAACACCATCGCCATAAATACCATTATCATCATATACAATATCACCGGCGTGAATGCCTATTCGTAATGGAACTTTTGGATCTTTCTGAAGTTCACGCTGAATTTCTGCTGCACACAAAGCTGATTCAATTGCACTCCCAAAAATTGAAAGTGTCCCATCACCGTAATATTGAAGTATCTGTCCCCTATGCTCGAGTGTATACTTCTCCAATACTTCCCTGTGTCTGTCGCGCAGGGTTTTTGCAAGCTTTTCATTCTCCTGCATTACAGCAGTAAAGCCCACCATATCGGTGAACATTATCGCTGCAAGCATTCTTATTTCTTTCATTGTATTGAATCAATAATAAAAAATTACTATGCTAATATTATTTACTTTAGTTTAAAATAAAAGGCTAATTAGGTAAAAACCGAATTAGCCTGATGAACGGTAATAAAATTTTCTAAAGTTTATTTCCGATTAATATTAATCAATTAGATATATTATTTCTTTTTATAACCAGCCTCAGCAACTGCTATTGCAGTCATATTAATAATATCATCAACTGTTGCACCGCGCTGCAAAACATGTATCGGTTTTCTCATACCCATTAATATCGGACCAATTACTGAAGCCTGACCAATTCTCGCCATTAGTTTATAAGCAATATTGCCTGAGTTAAGGTCAGGAAATATAAGAACATTTGCATGACCTTTTAAATCATTGAATGGATATTCCTTTTCTAATATCTCAGGAACAACTGCAGTATCTGCCTGCATTTCACCGTCAACTAATAAATCGGGACGGCGCTGCTTAACAATTTTTGCAGCTTCTTTTACTTTTAAGGTTTCAGGATATGGAGCGCTGCCAAAATTACTGAATGAAAGCATAGCAATTCGCGGTACTACATCAAATTCTTTTACTGTTTCTGCAGCAGAAATTGCAATCTCTGCAAGCTGATCTGATGTAGGGTTTACATTGACAGTTGCATCTGCAAAGAAGTAAACATCTTTTTTTGTAAATACGATATATAATCCTGAAACAACTTTTAATCCTTCCTTTACTCCTACACATTGTAAAGCAGGGCGGATTGTATTAGGATAGTTTGTTGTGAGCCCGCTGATAAGAGCATCGGTTTCGCCAAGCTCTACCATCATCGAACCGAAGTAGTTTGGCTTTTTCATAAGATCAAGCGAATCCTTTAACCCGGCACCTTTACGTTCACGTTTCTTTATGAATGACCGGGCAAATATTTCCCTTTTATCGCTTGCAGAAGGATCAACAATTGTAAATTCATTATAGTCATATCCCAGCCGTTCGATTTCTTCTTTTATTAATTGTTCATTACCAAGCAGAACGGGGAACGCCATATTATCCTGGTAAACAAAATGTGCTGCCCGGATTATTTTTTCCTCTTCGCCTTCAGGATAGACAACTTTTTTCGGCTGCTTCTGTGCTTTGTGAATCATTACCCTGATTATTTCTTTAGATAAACCGAGCCGTTCCTTAAGCTGATCTTCATATTTATTCCAGTCCATCTCTTTTATTTTTGCAACTCCTGTTTCGATTGCAGCTTTTGCAACTGCAGGTGCAACATACCAGAGAACTCTCGGATCGAATGGTTTTGGAATAATGTATTCCTTTCCGAATGAAAAATCTTCACCGCCGTAAGCCTTAATTACCATCTCAGGAACTTTTTCTTTTGCAAGATTTGCAAGTGCTTTAGTTGCAGCCATTTTCATTTCTTCATTTATTGCAGTAGCACGGACATCGAGCGCTCCGCGGAAAATAAAAGGGAAACCAAGCACATTGTTAACCTGGTTTGGAAAATCGCTTCTTCCTGTTGCCATAATCAGATCTTCACGGACAGACACAGCTTCATCATACATTATTTCCGGGTCTGGGTTTGCCATTGCAAATATGATCGGATTCTTAGCCATTACTTTTACCATATCTTTATTTACAACTCCGCCGACTGATAATCCAACAAAAGCATCAGCATCTTTAAACGCATCTAAAAGTGATTTGAATCCTTTCTTCTGTGCAAATATTTTTTTGTATTCGTTAAGATCTGTCCTGTCTTCTGTAATACATCCCTTTGAATCGAACATATAAATGTTTTCTCTTTTTGCACCTGCGCGCATATACAGCTTACAACAGGATATAGCTGAAGCTCCGGCACCATTAACTACTATTCTTAAATTTTCTAATTTTTTCCCTGCAACTTCGGCAGCATTAATTAAAGCTGCACAGGAAATAATTGCAGTACCATGCTGGTCATCATGGAAGACAGGGATGTTCATGGTTTTCTTTAAAGTCTCTTCGATATAAAAACATTCCGGAGCTTTAATGTCTTCAAGATTAATTCCTCCGAATGTTGGTTCAAGTACCTGTACGGTACGGATTATTTCATCTGCATCTTTGCTGTTTAATTCAATATCAAATACATCAATGTCGGCAAATCTCTTAAACAAAACTCCCTTGCCTTCCATAACAGGTTTACCTGCTTCCGGACCTATATCACCTAAACCGAGAACAGCAGTACCGTTTGATATAACTGCGACTAAATTTCCTTTGGCAGTGTATTTATAAACGTCTTCAACATTTGCATGAATTTCCCTGCAGGGTTCGGCTACGCCGGGTGTATAAGCCAGAGAAAGATCGCGTGATGTTAAACAAGGCTTGGTAGCAATAACTTCAATCTTTCCTTTCCTGTCGGATGAATGATATTCCAGCGCCTCTTCTTTTCTCATTTTCATTTTAAAGCTCCTTAATAATTTTGTTTACTGAAGTGAAGACAATTACAGGCAACTTTGAAAATAACAGTTAGTAATTTCTTCATCTGAAAAATTTTATAATAATACAGATTATAAAAACCGGTCGGTATTTTATTGAAAGATTTATCAGACATGTTCTGTTCCCCACTGTGTCTGTTCTTTCCTTTGTGGGAAAATGCTAAATCATACATTTACAGACAATAAATCAATAAAAATTGCACATCAAAATTAAGCTTATTTTTACTATTAGCCTAAGAAATAATGATCAGTGTATAATAATTTTCTGTGAAGATTTAATGTAGTCAGCAATAAATGCTATTAGCTCGCCAAAGCAGCTTCTTCTATAAGTTGATGTGAAAGCTCCTTACCTAAATAAAGGTCAATAAAAAAATGCAGCACGTACAAAAGAGGTGTAAGAACAATCGCAATAAAAAATTTATAAATATAGTTTACGACACCAATTGCCAGAACAAGTTCTATATCCCACCCTGCTCCGAAATAAAATGCGATCAGTAATACTACAAAACTATCAATGAATTGTGATACAAACGTAGAACCGGTTGCACGCAGCCATATTTTAGAACTGCCAGTGAATTTGCGAAGGAAATGAAAGACAGCAACATCCACTAACTGTCCAATCAAAAAAGCAACCAGTGAACCGAAAATTATCCATAGTCCTTGTCCGAAAACAGTATTGAAAGCCAGATCCATATTTACAGTACCGTAAACAGTTTCGCGGTTTATCCAGAAATCTGCAGGAGTTAACCCAACTGCAAAATAAACCATAAGAAAAGCATAAGCAATTAATGCCGCAGCAGTAATAGAAAGGAAACGAACTCCTTTTTTTCCAAAATATTCGTTGATGATATCAGTCATTATAAAAACAACGGGCCATAGTAAAACACCGGCTGTAAGATTAAAAGAGAGGTTTGATTCACCAAAGAAAGAAAGATTTACAGGAGTTATACCAAGCCATTTTTCGAGTGAAAAGATTTTAACCCCTATGAACTCTGCAAGAATTGCATTTGCCACAAAGAAGGAACCCAAAATGTAGAACAGAACGGTACTTTTATCTTTCATTCTTCTCCATTAATAATTTTATTATTAATAAATATAAATAAAAAAGCGGTACCAACTAATAAATTGATACCGCTCAACCGTGGAGAGAGATTATGAGGTTGTTCTATCTTCTTCGTCCGCTTGATTTATCTTTTGACGTCGTTCCGTCTGTCTGCACCTTACGCTCATTTTTATTCACGGAATTATTCCTGTTCGTATTAACCTGAACTTTTTTCTTGTCAGTATTGATCTTAACGTTCTGTTTATTACTGTTAGTCTTAACTTCGGTCTGTTGTTTCCGGGTATTCGTATTTACGCTAACCTGCTTTTTCTTATCAACCTGGTTTTGATTTCTTACGTCCGTATCTCTTTTTACGTTAACATCAGGTGTCTTCGTCCTGTTATCGTTGTTAACCTTAACCTGCTCTTTAACTTTGTTATTATTATTAGTTTTAACCTGATCCTTTGACCTGATATCATTATTTACTTTAACCTGTTCCTTGACTTTGTTATCACTATTTACTTCGCGTGTGTTCTTTTTGATATCAACTTTAGGCTCTGTATTACGGTCAGTCTTAACGTTATTTTTATCAATATTATTATTCTTATTAACATTTTCCCTAACAACATCATTATTTTTATTATTGGTTTTATCAATATTCCGGGTATTGATACTATTATTATTTTTCTTATCAATGTTCGATGTTGTATTGTTTCTGTTCAGCTCAACTTTTGATACATCAAGAGAAGTTCTCCTGTTATCTTTCTTCACGTCCATTCTTTTCAGATCATTTCTTACAAGTTCATCCCTTTTAAGATCGAGAGTTCTTATTTCATTGTTGTTATTGCCCGACCTGTTTATTATTTCTTTTGAATCACGGACTCTTACAATATCACGCTGCTTTATTTCCTGTCCGGTTCTTACTTTTACATAGTTAAAGTCAACACCTCTGTTCTGAATTCTACCGTTATAGTAGGTGTAGTTTGTTCTGTATTTTGTCTTGTTGTAAATCCTATAACGGTATTCAGGTCCAACGTAATAATTATAAACGTAAGGATCGCAAAAATGTTTGAACGTTACAAAATGCCAGTGGTTATATGGAGTATAGTACACATTTGAAAAATGAATACCGATAGATATTGAGAATACTGCATAAGGATGCAAGGGAGCCCATCCTATATAATCATTATCATATCTCCATTCTACCCAGGCTGGAGCCCATTCATAATCAGGATACCATAGCCATCCATAATAATCATCGTAAAACCACCTCCCGTAGTGGTATGTTATGTATCCGAATTCTTCATATGAATCCCAATACCATCCGTCTAAAGTCCAGACCCATCTGCCGACTCTGTAAGGCGACCAGGATGTATGCATTATTGTTGGTCTCCATACTACTATGCCGTTATCAATTTCTATCCAGGTTCCGTATGGAGAAAGTTCTGTATAAAAATATCCACCAACTATATAATCTAAACTTCTTGCTTCTGCTTTTGAAAATGCAAATGCCAGAAGTATTGCTGAGATAAATATTGTCTTTTTCATTTCAGATCTCCGTTATTGTTTCAATTATATTTGATGAGGTGCAATGGTAATGCCATCAAGAAAAAATTAAAATATTGCAGTTTCTTAAGATTATCGAAGAAAATGTGTCTATTTAATTAGACGGTAAGCAAAAATAAAAATACGTTCCGGATCAGCGTTTGATCTTCCGGTTTTTCCATACAAGATTTCCAAAAACACCAGCCAGCCCGGCAACAACTATATATATAATTTGAAATATTTCAGTGAGTATAAAATATCTTATCCTCAAATTCTTAAATAATAAACGTTTCCCTTTTATCAATATCTGTAATTCAAAAAAAGATTTTAGTAAAACACTAACTGCAAATGTTACAAAAAAGTACTTTGATAGAAATAGTGCAAGAATTAGCTGAACAAAAAGCCCGGTATAAAAAAGGTAAATCAGGATAAGCTTAAAAATTAATGATTTATCGTTATAAAATAATCCTTTGCTTGCCCATCTTTTTCTTTGATGATAGAATTCATGTAAAGAATTATTTGCAGATGTTTTTACAATTGATTTTTCATTTAAAGAAAACTTCACTTCGTAATTTGTGTCTTTTGAAATTTTCTGCATCAATAATTCATCATCGCCGGATGAAAGATTCATCTGGTATTTAAATCCACCGACTTCATTAAAGACTTTTCTATAGTATGCAATATTTGCTGCGTTGCAAATTGTCGGCCTACCCGATCCGATCAATCCTGCACCTGTTAAAACCAACCCGGCAAATTCTAATTTCTGAAGGTTAGAAAAGAAATTATTTTCCGAAATAAATTCAACCGGTCCCGAGACAAATGCTGAATTCTCATCTAAATTACTTAATAATGAGCTAAGCCACGATTTATTATAAATACAATCTGCATCAGTTGTAACAATTATTTCTCCTTTAGAATTTTCTATCCCGAATCTTATTGCTCTTTTCTTATGTGCGCTTGGAGAAAATTCATCTGGTACAGAAATCATTTTTACGTTCGTCAAAGATTTATTCTTTTCCAAAATATCAGAAGACTTATCTTCCGAGGAATCATCAACATAAATTATTTCAAATTTATCCGGCGGGTAATCCTGTTCTCCAAGTGATTTTAGATTATTTAAGATAATTGCTTCTTCGTTTCTAAAAGGAATAATAATAGAAACAAATTCATCAGGAAAATTTTTAGAATCATTTCGTTTTAATTTTAATAACCCGTAAAATACTTTGTGAAGAAACAAAAGGTAAACAAGAAGCAGGAATGCAAATGCTACAATAAGTATGTAATTAATTTCCATTTCTCCTGAATAGTAAAATCAATCCTACTAAAGACGGAATAAGTAAATTAATTACAAAAAGGAAAATTGAAGCATTAAAAGCTGTAACCGAAGTTTCACCCATCTGTGATAAAAAATAAACCGAAGCGCCTTCCCTGATTCCGAGTTCACCTAAAGAAATTGGTGGTATAATTGTCTTAACAAACATTATTAAATTACCTGCCCATAAGTAATCAAAGAAATTCTGGTTATGCGAAAATGCTGAGACCAAAAGTGCGTATTGAACAAGGAAACACAAATAGAAAAGAAGCGATACAAAACTCATCTTAAAAAAGAACGGCTTATCTAACTGTTTTAAAACTTTCAACTTTTCTAACCAACTGCTTACTCTGCCCGAGCGACGAATTCTTGAAAACAGCATTCCGTCCCAGAATCTTCTGCTTAACATTAACGATGCAAAGAAATAAAAAAGACTGAACAGAATTATAAACAGAGAGAGTGCAAGATAAACCGAAATTCCTTTTAAGAAATAAAGATAAAGTATGCTTGAGACTGATCCGAAAAAGGCTACGAGCATTAACGGGAAAAATTTATCAATCAATGTTGCAATTGTAACCTGTACAAGAGGTTTATCTTTGAAAGAAATAGCACGTCCGAAATATTCACCTACTCTCAGCGGCGTTATTATTCCGGCAGAAAAACCATGGAATAATGAAATGAATATTTTACTTTTTTTATTCTCCTGCAAAACAGACTCGCTAACCATTTTCCATTTATAATATTGCAGGAAGATATTAAGAAAACTCAGTACAAAAGCTGTCATGAGTAAAACCAGGTCAGCATTTTCAATTCCTGATAATATCTGTTTGTATTCAATTGAAGATGCAAGATAGATAAGCAGTCCTGCAGCTATAACAAGCTTCAGAATGAAAAACAATAATGTTTTATTCCGTGTAAAAAATGTTTTTACAAATGTTGTATCAGGCGAAATTGTTGAACTCTTCACATCTTCCATTATACATTGACCATCTTACATAATTTTTTATTGTTCGATTTCAAGTATATTAACTTTCAAACCTTCTGTGCAGTTTGTACACATATCAACTGATTTTCTGTCTGCGAGAATTTGTCCTCTGAATTTTCTGTATTGTTCGGAATCCCAGACTTCCTTAAAAGATTTACCGTTCACAATTCCGATTTGATTTTGTGCATCTTTATCAAAACAACAAGGAACAACTCTTCCGTCCCAGGTAATTACTGATGTTCTCCATAATGCGAAACAATGATTGCCGGTATCTCCTTTAATTTTAAAAGACTGATCTTCGACAACATATCTTCTGTACTTTTTATTTTCAGGAAGGAACTTCAAAGCGTTTTCATAAGAAGATATCTGCATTGTCTTGAAAACAACTTTATCAACCCCGACATCTTTACCGTAAGCAAGCACTTCATCGAGCTGATGTTCGTTTTGCTTCATCACGATAAACTGGAATTCTACAAAAGGTTTTTTCAGATCAAGCTCTTTCTTCCTGTTAATTAAGGCTCTTAATCCTTTATCAGCCTGTTCAAATGTTCCGCCGACACGGTATAGCTGGTAGCTTTCTTCATCGAGTCCATCAACAGAAAATATCAGCTTATCGGGAGCGTGTTCCAAAACCTGGTCAACATTTTTCTCATTAACAAAATGCCCGTTCGTGCTTATCGAGACATACATTTTCTTTTTCTGCGCATAAGTTATCATTTGCGGAAGCTGCTTGTTTATGTATGGTTCTCCCTGGAAAAAAAGCTGGATATAAAAACCTGTTTTGTGTATTTCATCAATTATCTTTTTAAAATTTTCTTCTCTTAATAATCCGAGCGGTCTTGTTAAAGCGCCCAATCCTGAAGGACATTCCGGACATTTCAGGTTGCAGTGATTCGTCGGTTCGATTGAATACGAAACAGGCATTCCCCAGACAAAAGGTTTCCTGAAAATCCTCGATGCAAAAAAAGATGAAAGCATTTTTACAATGTTAATGCTTCTGCGGATCGTAAAATATTTGAGAAGATTTATTTCCAAGCTACAGATTGATTTGTTTAATTACAGGAATAAAAATAGTTATTTGTTTCATTCCTTGCCAATTCTTTTTAATAACTGTTTTTTTACACTATAAAAAGATAAAAGGCAATGACAATTTGTTTTAACTGCCTCTTACCTGGTAATTGTGGATAGTCAATTGTTTAGGACTACAAAATTCTTTTCGCAAAAATTTAATATTGAAAATGCTTGAGTATGTAAAATTTATTATATACAATTATACCGGAATTTAAAAGAGGATTGTAGGGATAAAAGGGAAGAACAGATGCTAATTCAATTTACCAATATTTTTTATTGTGTATTTTTTCTAGAAAAAGAATTCCTGGAACATTACTTCTTTGCTATTAATTTTTCTTGCCTTACTTTTCCTTTTAATATTCTTTCAACAAATATTTGTTCAAGAAGAAAACAGTACCCTACAGGTTTTACATAGCGCTGTAAACACATATAACAGTTATTAAACTATTTATGAATAATATATAAAAATATCATTTGAGAGAATACATTGAGGAAGACGATGAAAATAATTAATATCTTATATACCGCCTGCATAATTTTTCTCTTTGCAGCACAAAATTTATTTGCACAAGATCCCGACCCGAACAGTTTTTTCCCGTATTCTGTAGGAAATGTTTGGGAGTATGATACACCTGCAGGAGTTGGAAGATATGAAATAATGCGTGATTCAATAGGAAGCGATGATCTTATTTATCTATTTTATGGCTCAATATTCTTTGATCCTATTTTCGGTATTGATACATCAACGGCTGTAGTTTACAGATATCCTACTGATTTGAAATGGGAATGGTATCATTTAGATGCCGATTCAGGGGATACCTGGATGGTATACCCGGAAGATACTATAAACGGAATTCAAAGAAGAGAAGCTTTGGTTTATAATACGTATTTGTGGTTTATTTTCGGTCAACCCACAGAGTTTAAGGATATAGAATATTATGATCTGAATTGGGGAGATACAGTTATCAATGAATTTGCTTGGAAAATAAATACTGAAACACTTGCATCCGGTTTTGGCTTAATAGAAGATTTTAGTGAAGAGCCGCCGCATATAGAAAAGTTAATACGCGGCTGCGTAATTGAAGGAGACACTTTTGGAATTGTTACAACTGTAGAAGAAGACGTTCAGCTTCCTGAAGATTTCTATTTATCGCAAAATTTCCCTAATCCTTTTAACCCAAGTACGAACATTAAATATGCAAT
>Ga0055462_10000186_pt1 | contig 9997 bp, 7 predicted proteins | sample Joice_ThreeSqC_D_2_FD_57689 | JGI IMG/M metagenome (GOLD analysis project Ga0055462, IMG submission 57689) | Wetland microbial communities from San Francisco Bay, California, USA, that impact long-term carbon sequestration - Joice_ThreeSqC_D1 | ecosystem: Environmental > Aquatic > Marine >...
AAGCTCAGGCGGGTCGAGCGGGACTCGAATGGCGACGGGAAGGTCGATCAATGGTGGGATTTCAAGAACCCCGATTGCCCGATTATCGCCTCCGATGTCGACGGTAACGGCCAGCCCGATCCCAACGCCGTCGTCAACTATTGTAGTGAATCAGACTATCGACCACCCGAGCAGGCTCAGGCGGAACCTGCATCGCCGCTACGCGAGGAGACCCAGCCATTGCCTACCGAAACCTCGGATTCGGAGAGTTCTGGCACTGAAGCGCAGCCATCGAACCAGCAGGGCGGGCAAGATTCGAAGCCAATTTCAAACGACGGTTCCCCAAGCGGAGATAAGCCATGATTCGGATTGCCTATAGGTCCTTGTCGGCAATCTTCGCGCTCGGATTGCTTGCGATGCTGGGCATGTCGGGTGGTTGTAGCGGCAGTCACGCTCAGAAGCCGCAGAGCGCCGAGCAAACCGTAGCGGCCACCGAGGCCGTGCAAGTCGGCGACGACGCGGCCCGTTGCGACTACGTGGGGCGACCTGACCGAGAAGCGCACGAAAGCGCTGGCATCGGAAGCGTCAAGCTCAACATTTTGAGGGTCTATGCTCTCGTTGGAGAAGGGGAAGACCGCCGCCGGGTGCTGCTGTGCCGGGCCGTAGACACTAATCTCGATGGCATCAAGGACGTGGTCCGGACCTTCAACGACAAGGGGGAAAGCCTCCGAGAGGTTGCAGACAGCGACTACGACAACAAGATCGATACCTGGATCACCTTCGCTGGCGGTCGAATCGCCAAGGTGCAGGTCGATACCAACCACGACGGAAAGCCGGACGAGACTCGCTACTATGTCCGTGGCAAGCTTTCCAGAATCCAACGCGACACTAATCACGACGGTCGTCCCGACGTTTGGGAAATCTACGAAGACGGCCATCTGCGACGGATTGGACACGATCTCGATTTTGACGGCCATGTCGACCGTTGGGATCGCGATGAAGTGGCCGAGCGTGCAGCTCTGGAGCGCGAGCTGGCAGAAGAGAAGAAGCAGTCCAACCAGGGCGAGTCGCCGCCGCAGTCGGCGTCGCCGAGCGACGGCGGGGTCACTGATGCTTACGTGAGCCCGCGTAACCGCTGAGCCGATCTGAGCGGATAACTTGGAAGAGGCGCCAGATTGACGGAGCGGCTCCAGAAGGTTCTGGCTCGTGCAGGGGTTGCCGCCAGACGACCTGCCGAAGCGCTGATCCTGGCCGGCCGTGTGCGGGTGAAGGGGCGTGTGGTGCGAGAGCTCGGGACTCGAGTCGACCCGCATCGAGATCGCGTTGAGGTCGATGGTCGGCGGATAGTCGAGCAGCGACGGATTTACATCGTCCTGCACAAGCCTCGTGGCGTCGTCTGCACCATGTCCGACCCAGCTGGACGGCGCACGGTTGCGTCGCTGGTTAGGGATGTTCCCGGACGACTATTTCCGGTCGGACGTCTAGACTATGGCACCAGCGGTGTCTTGGTGATGACCAATGACGGTGACCTCGCGGCGACGCTATCGCATCCACGCTACAAGGCCGAGAAGGTCTACGTGGCAAAGGTGCACGGTGTTGTCGACGAGGAGGCTCTCGAACGGTGGCGTCGAAGCATCGTTATCGACGGAAGCCCCACGCGGCCCGTCGGAGTTCGATTGCTGCGGGTCGAACAAGACAAGACCTGGCTCGAACTTGCCCTGAAAGAGGGAAAAAATCGGCAGATTCGGCGTCTCGGCGATGCCGCCGGCTTTCGGGTCATGCGCCTGGCCCGTACCCGATTTGGCGGCTTGGACGTTTCCGATTTGGCTCCCGGTCAGTATCGCCACCTCACCGCCGAGGAGCTGGCGAGTCTGAAGAAGCTCCATGTGCAGGCGCCAAGGTCCAGCCCTTTTGCAGCGGGTCCTCATGGACCGAAGCGAAGCCGCGGAAGTGGACACGAGACGCGGCACGAGCGACATTCGAACGCGGTTGAGCAGCGCATCGAGCGCATTCGAGGTGCGAAGAAGGGTGCCAGGAACAATTGCTCGAACGCGGTTGAGCAGCGCGTCGAGCGCGTTCGAGGTGCGAAGAAGGGTGCCAGGAACAACCGCTCGAACGCGCTTGGCCAGCGCATCGAGCGCGATCGTGGAGCAAAGAAGGGCGCCAGGAACAACCGCAAGTCCGGGTGAGGCCCGTCAGGGTTGGCCGGCGTCGCCAGCATCGGTAAGCGAGCGGATCGTATCCGGCAGGGACCAGTCATTTTTGAAGAATCCCGCTGCTAGCACCGTCGCTCCTTCTCCCAGCACCTGCTCACCAGCGGCCCCTTCGATCCGTCGGTCGAAGACGATGAAATCCGGAACGAGTGCGGGAAGCGACAAGGAATAGTAGAGGCCTTCAGGGCTGACGGCCGTGACGACTGCCATCAGGTGTCCGAGGCGATTGGGATCGGGGTAGACGAATGCGGCGCCCACGTCCAAGCCGGTAAATGTAGCCGTTCCGACCTTCATTTTTCCCGCATCGACGCGGATGGGCACCCGACTCGCCGACGACGCCAACCAACGATTGTCGGTCGGACTGCCGACGTACACCGCTGAAAAGCCTGGGTACCTGGACGGGTCGAATTGGGAGTCGGGTACTACGGGAGTCCGCAGTTCGAGGCCATACGTAGGAGCCGCAAGGAGTTCGGCCACGTCGCGGTTGACCACCGAAGTGGCGCTATCGAGCGTCCCGTAAACCATGATCCACGGCCGATCGAAGATTTCCGCAAACGGGCCCTCGAGACCTGGCTTCTTCCTCAATCCAACCTCTAAAGACGTGTCGATGGACCATTTGCCTTGCCTCGCAATCAGTCGCAATGAAGAACCGGGAGATGCCTCCAGCGTCTGGCCATGCACGGATATGCGAACTGGTTGGCTCCGGTCGAGGTGCGAGGTCGCGTGGATCACGAGGCCCGAAACATGTTCGACCGAAATCTCGACGTCGTTGTCCAGACCAACGGTTGCGTCGGCATGCGCAAGGGCGCCAGCCGGTGATATCTCCGAGATCTCGAGCCAATATTCGCGACCATATTTCACGGACGTCGTTGCAAGCGTCACTCGGGGCGGGTCGACTACGCTTCTGGCTCGGGTCAGCCAATCCCAGAGAGAGGCTCCCTGGTACTCCTTTTTCCACACTGCATGGCCGACGTCGGGCCAATCCTGTACGAGCGGGTAGCCAAGATCGGTGTAGCGAAGCGTCAATACACGAGAATTTTCCAGAGGCCTATCTTTCAGACCCTGCGCCACGTACAAGGGCAGGTAGCGTCCCGAATCTGCCCAGCTGGCGGGTGAGTTGGCATGCATGAGAGCCTGCTCCCAGGGTCGCAGGCGGCGGCCTGCCGTGTCGCGGCGTACGAAATAGCTCTGATATCCGCATAGGGGCGCAGCAGCCGCAAAACGGTCGGCTCGATGCAGTGCGATGCGAGCAGCCCCGGTCCCGCCCATGGATACGCCCGTAATACTGACTCGTCTCGGATCGACAGGATAGGTCCGTTCGGCCCAGTCCAAGGCTTGAAGAACACTGGCTTCTCCAGGGCCTCGGTAGAATGAATTTCCATGGGCAGCTGGTGCGATGACGAATCCGTTGACACGTGGGTGAGGACTGGTCCGATGGGAATCGAGAAAAGCTGCCATGACTCCCTGCGGGGAGCCGTTGTATCCGTGCAATACGGCAACCAACGGCCGGCGCACCTCGGGATGTTCGGCAAGACCAGCGGGTACGTGGACGACCAGTTCGTCGGGTCGTCCGTCGAAGGGCGATCTCAAGGCCACGCTTCGGACACCTGGTTCAGTGACCGAGAAATTGCCATCCCGAATCTGGGAGGCAAGAGCTCGCAATTCTTCTGCCTTTTCCGCAACTTGGGCGGCATTCGAGTTGCCTACGACGGCGTCTGCGACGAGCTGAAGCTGATGTTCGAGGGTGGCCCCTGGAACATCGTCAGTATCCGTAAATGCGGGCTCCGCGTCGTGACGTGACTGCCAAATCGCTCGAGCAAATTCGAGCGCGTCGACGGTCGTCTGGCTCAAGTCGAGCGGAAGGGTCCGCGTAAGGCCGCCTACGCAGACCTCCAGCTGGCCCCCACTGCCTAGACTCGAGACGACGTCCAACGGCACAATGGAAGCTGCGAACTGCGTCTGGCCGATCTCGGTGCAATCCCAGGTTCCTGCGCTGAACTTGATGGGATGCGCATCGGAATTGGTCTTGAACGAAAGTGTCACTGGTTCGCGAAATGCCGGGGACCCACCGGGCGCCTCGATTTCGAGGTTCAAGGCCAATGCTCCGGTCTGGTATCGAACCGAAGGACGCACCTCGAGCATTTCGTCCCTGAGACGGTCGTCGGTCGCATCCGATGGCAATACCCAGCGGGCACCCGCCGGCGGACGTCCCGTGGAGCGCTCGATCAGGCGTCCCTGCAGCGCAAACCAAGGTCCCCTTCGCTCGAGAGCAATTGCTAGGCAATGCTCCCCGGCCGTGAGCGTCAGCGGAACCACCGCCCAGCCGCGTCCCCGGCGATGTGCATTAGGGCGTTCGAATACCCATCGGCCATCGACGTCGACGCGCAGGATGCCGTCGGCCGACACGAGTAGCCAACCATCGAAACCTCGGGTCAGATGGAGCCAACCTCCCGCAACCGCAGCCTTTGACGCGGACCCCGTCAGTCCCAAAGCATGTGCGATATCGAGGGTGGCCGAAGCATCAGCAATCAGTCTCCACGCAGTGCCATTGGGTGCCGTCGATCGACCAGGCAAGATTGTCGCCGGATCGACACCGCGCAACGAGGGCAAAGGACCGGCGAGCAGCCACGCTCCGATATGACCCTTGCCGCCCAGGAGGATCGTGGGCTCACTCTCCCGGTTCGGCTGAGCATTGACGGTAGCCGACGCTGCTACCGTCGCTATCAAGAACGAGCCGAACCACCGCGGCAGTTCACGGAGTCTGGCCATGCGCCAACGTGCGTGGTCCGGTGCTGAACAACACGTTTACCTTGGCCCGATCGATGACCTCCAGCACGTAGCCGTCGCCAAATTTCGGGTGAGAAATCAGCTGTCCAACCTCGAACACGCGCGTCATCGAGTAGCGCGTGAACGAATTGGCAGGCTGGCCAGCGATCTTCGCTTCCCATTCGTTTTGCATCAGATCGGCGCGCTTCTGCTTCGCGGAAGTGCGAGCGGGAGGCGTGCTAGAGCGCTCGCCAGCGCGCCGCAGTGGCGTGACGCTTCCGTCACGACCGCGAACCACCAGCGCCGCGGAGTCCTTCTGCGGTGCGGATGCCCTGAAGTTGTGCTGCGACTCACAAGTCAGACAAATGACTCGCGCGGGACGGTTTTCGTGCATCGCAATGACTCGATGCCCAAGCATCATCTTGCATCGCGTACACCACGCGTCGATCTCGCTGCCGGCGGTTGTCGACTTCACCTCCGTCTCTCCTCTCGTGCGTCAATGTTTGGTTCGACTGTCTCCCGGCCTATCCGGCCACGCGGCACTCAATGCCATAGCCCGGAAAGGCGGTTGGCAAACTCGACGTGTCGGAAAAGGAAGCGAGCCTGAGCAATTCGCCTTCGCTCGAATCGGGACGAGGACAGGCCAGGAGTAGATTCCGGTACCGACGAGGATTCGTGCGTTGCGCACGGACTTCGAAAAGGGCCGCCGCAGATCCTCTGGGGCAGCTCAACGACCCGTCGTGGCCCGGCGTTCGAATGGCAGTGACTGCTGACCGAATCTTCACGTCGCATTCGGGGGGACGGCGCATCGCTCGACACGGGCTAGAGAGTGCCGCGGCGGGCTGGGCGAGTCAAACTGCGCAAACCGCCTTTTTGGGGCGACTGGAAGCGCTATGGTCGAGCCGAATGCGCCGGTCGTGGTCTTGGATCGTCCTTTTGGCCTATCGGGGCGTGGGTCTGTCAAGCTCGAGGCTGAGGGAGTCACCAGGGCAAGTGTCTTGCGGCCAGCGCTGGCATACCGCCCGGGAGGTACATTGAAGATATGTCGATGCCATTTGCCGAACGTCGCTCCCTGGTCAAGGACGAACTAAAAGATGCAGTCTTGTTGATGTTTGCGGCACCCGTGTCCTTGCGAAACAACGACGTTGAGTATGAATATCGTCAAGACTCGGACTTCTTCTATTTGACTGGTCTGCAGGAGCCGATGTGCGCCATGGTGCTCGCGCCGGGGGCAGAGCACGAATTTTCGCTGTTCGTCAGGCCTCGAGATCCGGAGCGGGAGACCTGGGATGGACATCGTGTCGGTGTCGAAGGCGCGCTGCAGCTCTATGGCGCCGACGCCGCTTACCCCTGGGATAGCTTCGCCTCGCGACTACCAGACCTGATCGAGAATCGAGGGCGGCTCTTTTACGCCATCGGACGCGATTCAGAAAATGATCGATTGGTGTTGCAGGCCATCGCGGGGCTCCGAGCCGCAGCTCGACGTGGCAAGCGCGCCCCTCATTCGATCGTGGAGCCCGGGCTCTTGCTGCACGAGCGTCGGAGCCGAAAGAGTGCCGAGGATGTGGCCGCCCTGTGCAGAGCCGTCGAAATTACCGGTGCGGCGCATCGGGCCGCCATGGCTGGGGTTCGGCCAGACATGGGTGAACACGAGATTGAAGGTCTCTTGCGCTTCGAATTTCGCCGCCGTGGAGCGCGGCGCTGCGCGTATCCGCCCATCGTTGCCTCGGGCCCGAACGGCACCATTTTGCACCACAAGAGTGACGAGCGAGTGATGCGGGCAGGTGAACTGGTATTGGTCGATGCCGCTGCCGAATTCGAATATTACGCGGCAGACATCACGCGGACGTTTCCCGTTTCGGGTCGATTTACCGAAGAGCAAAGGGAATTGTACTCGGTGGTACTAAGCGCTCAACAAGCCGCTATCGGTGCTGTCCGTCCGGGTTCTACCCTGGCAGCCGTCCACAACGCCGCCGTCGAAGTCATTGCACGTGGCCTCGTCGAGCTCGGACTCTTGCCGGGACCGGTGGAAGATGTCGTTGAGCAGCAATCCTACAAACCTTATTACATGCACCAGACCAGCCATTGGCTAGGCATGGACGTACACGACGTAGGCCCCTACAGCCAGAATGGTGCACCGGTGTTGCTCTGCGAAGGTCATGTGCTGACCGTAGAACCCGGTCTCTACTTCAAGAGTGAAGATGTCACCGTGCCCGAGCGTTTCCGCGGAACTGGCATACGGATTGAAGACGATGTGCTGGTGACCGAACAAGGGAACAAAGTGCTAAGTTCGGATATTCCGAAGCAGATCGATGAAATCGAAGCGCTGTGCGGCTCTGGTTGAGGAACGTGATCGCGCCTCTGATACCTTACTTCGAAGTGCCAGAGTTGGTGCTGGTGCGCGCTGGCGCCTGGGGAAATCGAGTCCCCAGCCGCGACGTTGCACTTTATCCCTTCGGGGCGTTCGTCGCTCTTTCGGTCTGGCTCGGTATCTTGCTGACCTTGAAGCAGGCGCGTCGCGTCGGTCTCAGCTCGCGAGCGACACTGAATTTTGCGCTATGGATCGTGGTGGGTGGTTTCGTTGGTGGACATCTCGGTCACTTGCTCCTTTATCAACCGAGCCAGCTCGCTTCCGATCCTTGGGCATTGCTCGAGATCGCCAACGGACAATCGAGTCTGGGTGGGTTTGCGGGTGCAGTAGGGGCGATGCTTCTTTGGTCCCGTCGGTTCCGAGTAGCCCCGTGGTCCGGATTTTCCGAAGCGCTGTGTAGCTCGCTGCCTGCCGCATGGACCGTGGGCAGGCTCGGCTGCGCGGTGGCACACGATCACCCAGGCGTTCGCAGCGACTCGCCTTTGGCTGTGGTTTACCCGGACGGCGGGCGCTGGGACCTGGGCCTCGCGGAAGCGGTATTGGTCTTGCCCCTTGCCATTGTCTTCCTGGTGCTGCGCCGGCAGCCTCGTTCGAGGACGTTTTTTGCCCGCTGGACGGCCACGTACTACTTGCCTTTGCGATTTTTTCTGGATTTCCTCCGGGCACGCCATCTGCCCGGTTCGGATCCCAGATACTGGGGGTTGACCTCGGTTCAGTGGGCCTGCCTGGCGCTGATGGGATTCGGAATCCGGCACCTATGCTCGAGACGGCAGGACCGGGAGAAAGAGGCCCAGTAGCCGAAGTGCCTGGTCCAGCGGGGGGAAAACACCCAAGAAATCTGGCTGCGAGGCGAGATCACAGCCGTTTGAACCGTGGACCGCTAGCACGCGGGCCGACTCAGAATGGGGAAGCGACTTGACGGCTCGAATCGGCCGGATATCGTTTCGTAATACAATCCCATCCGATGGCGTCGGCGAGGGGAGCGTGGTTCCGACGGCAATTAAGAATCGCGAATGACGACCGAGGACGCACGCAAGTTGTTTGTTGCGGGGCTGCCTGACTCGATGAGTGAAGAGTCGCTGCGCCAACATTTCGACGCGATCGGAGTGACGATTGTCGAGGTTAGCCTTCCTCGCGATCGAGCCACCGGGCGAGCGCGGGGGTTTGGCTTCGTCACGCTCGCGACCCCGGCTGAAGCCGAACGTGCGCGGGCATCGCTCGACGGCATGCTTCAGGAGGGACGTCCCATTTCCGTTCGCCCCTTTCGAGCGGGCGCAGCGCGGCGGGAGCCAAGGTCCGAAGTTCCGGCATCGTCGTCCGGTGAAGACCGCACGTTGTACATCGGCAACCTTCCCTACGACGCCACGGCGCCGGAAATCGAGAGCTTGCTTGCCGACGTCGGAATCGAGCCGGTGCTTCGAGTACATTTGCCGATTGGTCCGGATGGACGTCCACGGGGATTTGGTTTCGTAACTCTGTCGAGTGCTGAAGCCGTTCAGGACGCAGTGACGTCGCTGCAGGACGCGGACCTCAAGGGGCGGCGCGTCATGGTCAAGGTGGCGCATCCTCGTGGCAGCCCGCCGCCGACGAGTCGGCCCATGCCTCCGCGATCGTCTCCGAACAACTTCGAACCGCCCGGTTTCATGCCGGAGCCGCAGCGGGTTCATCGAGCTCCGCAGCCGTCGTCCGATTTTGAGGAAGACGAGTCGGGAGAGGGCGCGCAGGCTTCGGCAGGTCGTCGTCCCCCCCGTGGTGCGGGTTCCGCTGAACGGCGTCCCAAGACAGGCAAGCAAGCGGCTACCAAGCGGCGCGGTGAGAAGCCGACGGAAGACCGCAGAGCCCGCGGGGGCGCTGCGTCGTGGCAGCGCTGGGAAGACTGGGACGAGGACTAGGCCGGTGCGGCGCCATACAGTCCTGACAGAACGTTCTTTTGTCGGTCGCCCGGTTGGACTTGCGTCGCGGCTCTTTCGAGGCGACGTGAAGGCCGATATTTCTCAAGTGCCAATTTGGCCAGCCTGACAATCCAAGGTTGTGGACTACTCTGATTGCAGGGCGTGACGACAGCATGCTAGGACACGACTCCCTAAACGGGCCCAGGTTCTGACGTTTCGGTTACGAGGTAGCCGCGGCCAGAACCATTGCGGCGCCCACTGAACGTCTGAGGACTGATGATCTTCGACTGGCTCTACGGTCTGTTCTCGAACGACCTCGCCATCGATCTGGGAACGGCGACCACCCTTATCTATGTCAAGGGCAAGGGAATCGTCAGCTGCGAACCCTCGGTGGTTGCCGTGCAGCGCGACATTCGTGGTGACAAGCGCGTGCTCGCGGTGGGTCGCGAGGCCAAGGAAATGCTCGGGCGTACGCCCGGCAATATCCATGCGATTCGGCCGCTTCGGGACGGCGTCATCGCCGATTTCGAGATCACTGAGGCGATGTTGCGGTACTTCATTGCCAGAGCGCACAATCGTCGCACGCTCGTCAAACCGCGGATCATCATCTGCGTACCCTTCGGAATTACCGAGGTAGAGAAGCGGGCGGTGAAAGAGAGTGCGGAGAGTGCAGGCGCTCGAGAGGTTTACCTCATCGAGGAGCCAATGGCCGCAGCGATTGGCGCCGGACTTCCGATCACCGAACCGAGTGGAAACATGGTGGTGGATATCGGCGG
>Ga0055462_10000188_pt1 | contig 9946 bp, 6 predicted proteins | sample Joice_ThreeSqC_D_2_FD_57689 | JGI IMG/M metagenome (GOLD analysis project Ga0055462, IMG submission 57689) | Wetland microbial communities from San Francisco Bay, California, USA, that impact long-term carbon sequestration - Joice_ThreeSqC_D1 | ecosystem: Environmental > Aquatic > Marine >...
TCGAAGCCGCCAAAGACAATGCTGAGGTACATACTGTTGGTGATTCCGTAGTTGTTGGTCACCGAATCCTTGATGAAGGCAGCCAGATCGAAGGTCAACTGGTCGCGCGCGGTGGTGCTGACGTAGGAGATGACCGGTGGATTCGAGCCATCCACCCAGACGTCCCAATTCCCCGTGACATTGTTGACCGTGTGACCCGACGAGCGAACGCTACCACGAGGTTGACGGCTGCCTGGCTTGAAGAGCCAGACCATCAGGTAAGCACCGCCAGCTGGGGGAGCCGACGCGGTATCGGACAGCGGTGATGCATTCGGAGTGAACCAAACGTCGTAGGACGCGTTGATGTTCGACGTTCCGACACTGGAGGCATTGGTATTCATGATGGTCGGGATGCTGGTCAAGCTCTGGACCTGCTTCGGCAGATTGCTGCCAACCGAGGCGCGTCCCTGATAACTTCCGATGAACAGCGATGGATATCCAGTCGGGGCGCCGTCCGAGCTAGAAGACGAGACGTTGTTCGGATCGGTGACCTTGAATCCCAGTCCATTGACGTTGAGCTGCTGCCCGTTGAACAGGTGCCACCAATTGGTGTGCACGAAATAGTTCTTGTTGGGCTTGTCCGTGGCAATGGTGGCCGCCGCATATTGAGTGGCGAGCGTCACGCTGGTGGTAGAGGTGTCGGTGCATTGGTCGGGCGGATCCGACGTCGATCCCCCGGAAGAAGGAGCTCCCCCGATCGATGAGGTTCCGCCTCCCGAGGCGCCGGCGGCACCACCCAGCGTCGTTGCGCCGCCCCCTCCCAAAGACATGCCTCCACCAAGCCCCCCGGTCGCCGTGCAAGTCCCCGGAGACACGCAGGTGCCATTGCATGGCTCGGTCCCGGCTGGACAGGCCGTGCCGCCACCACCGGCCCCGTCGGATCCATCGCCGCTGCCACCACCACAGGCTGGCATCGCCAACAAAAACCCAAAGCAAGCAAGCCTCGTGAAGCGCATTCGACCTCCGAAAGGCGCGAGAGTCGCGAAAGACGACCCGACGGCTATCTAGCTTAGGGGAATCGATCTGCCGGCGCAAACTGGCCGCCTCGGCGGCCCGCACTCTGGCACGCAAGGGACAGCGACTCGGATTGACGACGCACCCAGGTTCCGCCAGCGGCGCAGCGTTTCGATACTGGCGGTGAGGTGCAGCGCCAACGAGTGCAGTCGTCGCCAACGAGTGCAGTGGTCGGTGTCGAGCGCGGCTAGAGACACTCCGCAAAGCAAGGGCTCCTGATCCAGACAGCCATGAGTCGAGACGAATCGAACCGCGGCGAATGACCCCGGGGTCTGTCCGCGTTTGGGCCGCGCTCTCCGCGGTCGCGCAGCCAGTCTCTTGCCCGGTAGGCCGACGATCGAACCGCCCGGCCGATGTTCCCGGTCATCGAGCCGTTCTCGATTCGAGCCAGATCGGAACCATCGCGAGGCTCCCTGCTTCGCGGGATCGATTCCCGTGCCCCAAGTCGGCGGCCATCGATCTGGGCCGCGGCTCTAACGCGGGCAATGTGGGTCTCTGGGAGTGAGACCCGCCGCGTCGGAAAACGCCGCCTCCGAGTGACCGCGAAAACAATGCGCGAGCCTGGTTGAGCCTGATCGAGCGGAGTTCGACACAGGCTGGTTCGTTACAAGAAAGTCACGTAACAATCACTCTGTTCGCGTGATATTCACACGCGCGTAGCTTGAGTTGGACGCGATGACACACCTGGAAATCAGCCTCGAGCGGGACATTGCTCGCCTCACCCGCAAGGTTCGAACCATGGCGGGGCTCGCAGAGACTGCGTTGCGGCGGTCGATGCAAGCTTTGGCCGAGAAGAATCGTCAGACGGCCTATTCGGTCATCTTGCGCGACCAGCGGATCGACGAACTCGAAAAGGAGATCGATCGGCTTTGCCTCGAGTTCTTCGTCCGGCAACAGCCCGTCGCCAAGACCTTGAGGTTTGCCTACGCGGTCATGAAGATCAATGCCGAGCTGGAGCGCGTGGGGGACTACGCCGAAAGCATCGCACGACAGATCTTGCATCTGTGCTCGCTCGACGTACAGGTTCCCTTCCAGCGATTCGCCGAGATCGCCGATCGCGCCATTCCCATGCTCAGTGCCGCGGTCGAGGCCTTCATGGCCGAGGATCCGGAGCTGGCCCGGAAGGCCATGCAGGCCGAGGACGCGGTCGACCTCATGCGCCATCAGCTATCGGCCGACTTGGTCAAGCTCCAGCAGCAAGGCGGTCTGCCAGTCCAGGCTCTCTCGCCATTGCTCAACATCGTCAATCGTCTGGAGCGCGTGGGCGATCAGGCCAAAAATATCTGCCAGCAGGTCTTGTACCTGTGCACCGGAGAATATCTCAAGCACCCGGGAAGCGATGTATTCCGGGTGCTTTTCGTGGATGAGACCAACTCCACCTGCAGCCAGATGGCAGAAGCCGCTGGCAACGCCCTGGACCACCCGAAATTCGTCTTTTGGAGCGCAGGCCTCGAGCGCCGTCCCATCGATCCATCGGCTATTGCGTTTCTGGCGAGCCAGGGGGTCGACGTTTCGGGTCGCAGCTCGAAATCGGTCGAGCAGATTCCGCACCTCGACCACTTTCAGATCATCGTCGCCCTGGCGCCAGCGGCGCGCGCCGTGTTCCCGCCGGCCCCAACCAAAGCCGTCTGCCTCGACTGGAGTGTCGCGGACCCGGCAGCTACTACGGGGTCGAGCGAGGAACGGCAGGCCGCGTATGCGTGCACGTACCAATTCCTCCAAGATCAGGTCAAGGACCTGGTGCAAGCCGTCATGGATGATCAGAACGACGAAGGAGAGCAGAATCGATGACGACACCTCTTTCTCGCAAGCTTTCGGGCTTGTTTTGTGCCGCGCTCCTGTGCCTGGCCGTTAGCGCCTGTGGGAAAAAGAAGGCGTCCGGCAACAGCTCCGCGGGGGAGCACCAGAGCATCCAGAACATCGGGTCGGATACCATGGTCAATCTCGCGCAAGCCTGGGCAGAGGCCTACGCGAAGCTGGTACCCACGGTGTCGGTCGAGGTTTCGGGCGGAGGTTCTGGCGTGGGAATTGCTGCACTGTTGAACGGCACGGCAGACGTGGCCAACTGCAGCCGCAAGATGGAGCCCGAAGAGCTCAAGCGCGCCAAGGCCAAGGGCGAGGATCCTCAGGAGTTCTTGGTCGGCTACGACGGACTGGCCATTTACGTCCACAAGTCGAACCCGCTCGATCAAATATCCCTCGAGGAGCTTTCGGAGATCTATCGCGAGGGCGGGCCCGTCGATCACTGGGCACAGCTCGGTGCCGGAACCATTCCCGGAGCCAAGAGCGACAAAATCATCCGGGTCAGCAGGCAGAACAACTCCGGAACCTTCCACTATTTCAGAGAGCTCGTGGTCGGCAGTCACGCCGACTTCAAGGCGGGCTCGCTGGACATGAATGGGTCCAAAGACGTAGTAGAGCTGGTCGCAAAAACCCCCGGAGCGATTGGCTATAGTGGGCTTGGCTACGCAACGCCAGACGTCAAGATCCTGAAAGTCTCCCAAAAGAAAGGTGGGCCCGCGGTGCTGCCCAGCATCGCCACGGTTCACGACAAGAGCTACCCGATCTCGCGTCCTCTGTACATGTATACGCCGAGTACGCCGCCCCCCTTCGTGAAGCGTTACATCGACTGGATCGTCTCGGATGCTGGACAGAAGCTGGTCGTGTCGAGCGGTTACGTGCCGCTACCAAAGAAGTAGCCCCGATTTATGACCGATTCGGACGCTGCAATTCCTCGGTCGACAACACGAGGCAAAACTCGTGGTGTGCGACCGGCAGGCCCGCTACCTGGACGGCCAAAGTGGCAGCTTCTGGTCGAGACTGGCTTCGAATGGCTGATCCGCTTCTGCGGCGTCAGTGCCATCGTATTCGTTTTCGGCATCTTCTTTTTCGTGCTGCGAGAGGGAGTGGGTCTGCTCTTCAGCCCCGATTTCAGCCTGACGGAATTTCTTTTCTCGACCAAATGGTACCCGACGTCCATGAGTCACGTGCGCTACGGCGTGCTCGCGCTCATGGTCGGTACGGCGAGCGTGACGGGCCTATCCATGGCCATCGCGGTTCCCTTTGGGCTGGGTGCCGCCATCTTCGTTTCGGAGTTCAGCTCCGGGCGAACCAAAGAGACCTTGAAAGTAGTGATCGAGCTCTTGGCCGCGATTCCCTCGGTGGTGTGGGGATTCATCGGAATCACGGTCATGAATCCGCTCATCCAAGAGACCTTCCATGTCCCGGTGGGGTTGAACGTGCTCAACGGCGCCACCTTGCTGGCGTTGATGAGCGTACCCATCATGGTGAGCATCGGGGAGGACGCCCTCAAGGCGGTCCCTGACTCCTATCGAGAAGCCGCCCTGGCGATGGGAGCGACTCGCTGGCAGACCGTGTACCGCGTCCTGGTCCCGGCAGCTCGCAATGGGCTCTTGGCAGCAGTCTTGCTCGGCATCGGACGCGCTGTCGGCGAAACCATGGCGGTCCTGATGGCGACTGGACACGCGGTCAACATTCCCCACAGCGTCTTCGATCCAGTACGCACGCTCACCGCCACCATCGCCGCGGAGCTCGGCGAGGCGTCGGTCGGCTCGGGACATTATCAGGTGCTGTTCTTGATTGGGATCTTGCTGTTCTCGATCACCTTTGTGGTCAATCTTGCCGCAGATTTGGTGGTCAAGGGCGCGCGCGGACAGGGTTAGAGCCTTATGTTCACCGAGACCGAACACGGAAAGACCAATCGGCGGCGTGAGCTTCTGGCACGTTGGGCGCTCGGGTTCATCGTCGCGACGATGATCCTGCCGCTGGTACTGATCGTGGGATACCTGGTGGTGCGAGCCTGGCCGCTTTTGTCTTGGGACTTTCTATTCACCAACCCCACTCACGGGATGCGACAGGGCGGTATCTGGTCGGCGCTGCTCGGCACCCTCTACTTGGTCACTTTGGCGCTGGCCATTGCAGCCCCGGTCGGCGTGTTGGCGGCCGTGTACCTGAACGAGTACGCCCGCGAGAACTGGCTGACCCGAGTCATCAACCTGGCGGTGGTCAACCTCGCGGGGGTGCCGAGCATTGTCCATGCCCTCTTCGGCCTGGGCGCCTTCGTCCTGTTTGCCAACATGGGGCGCTCGATCCTGGCGGCTTCGCTCACGCTGGCGATCATGACGCTGCCGGTGATCATCGCGAGTACCAAGGAAGCTCTGTCAGCCGTTCCTCAGTCGTTCCGCGAGGCCTGCTGGAACGTGGGCGCGACACGCTGGCAAGCCATTCGGGGAATCGTCCTGCCCAATTCCATCAGCGGGATTCTGACCGGCGTCATCTTGCAGGTGTCGCGGACCGCGGGCGAGACGGCTCCCATCATGTTTACCGGCGCGGTCTTCTACAAGAAGATCGCCGAGGGAGATCCATTTGCCTACAGCATCTGGGATCAGTGCATGGCCCTTTCCATGCATCTGTTCACCATCACCACTCAGGTGACCGACGCGCCTGAGGCCCTGCCCTTTGCCACGGCGGTGGTCCTGCTGGGAACGGTGCTCCTGGTCAACACCACGTCCATCATTTTTCGGACCGTGCTGCGTTCGCACAAGAGGTGGTGATGCCGGAGACCACGCCGTCAAACGTCGCCGTCAGCGTCCGGGATCTGACCGTGTGCTATGGGCCGAACCAGGTCCTGCGCGGCGTATCCTTCGACGTCGAGCCACACGAAATTTTCGCCGTCATCGGGCCGGCTCAGTCGGGCAAATCGACCCTGCTCAAATGCCTCAACCGAACCTTGGAACTGATCCCAGCGGCGCGATCGACGGGCACGGTCATGGTCGAGGGCAAGGACGTGCGCAGTGTCAAGGACGTACACGCCCTGCGCCGCCGAGTGGGTATGGTGGCCCCGCTGCCGGTGGGGCTGCCCCTGAGCATCTACGACAACGTCGCGTTCGCGCCGCGCGCTGCCGGACTGCGCAAGCGTGACGAGCTGGACGAGCTGGTCGAACGGTGCCTCAGCCAGGCTGCCTTGTGGGACGAGGTCAAAGACCGCCTTCATACCCTGGGGACGAAACTCTCGGGGGGACAACAGCAGCGCCTGACCATCGCGCGTGCCCTGTCGCACCGACCGAGCATCCTGTGCCTGGACGAGTTCTCCATCGCCATCGATCCGGTTACGACCATGCGAATCGAAGAGGTGCTTCGCGAGCTACGCCGGGAGATGACCATCGTGTTGGTCACCAATTTGGTCCAGCAAGCGCGGCGCCTGGGTGACCACACCTTGTTTTTGTACAACGGCGAGGTCGCGGAGGTAGGCAAAAATGAGGTGGTCTTCTCCGATCGGCCTCTGAATTCGAAAACCTACGATTACGTAAACGGGATTTTCGGATGACCTCCGTCGAGCCGCCGCCCCCGAGCGCTGCCATCACTACCCGTGATCTCAACCTCTGGTACGGGAAATTCCAGGCCCTTTCAGGGATCGACGCCAAGATCGATCAGGGTCGTATCACTGCGCTCATCGGACCTTCCGGGTGCGGCAAGACCACGTTATTGCGCTGCTTCAACCGGGTCAACGAACGCTACGGTGGAGTCACGACTCGGGGCGAAATCCGGATCCTCGGCAAGAACATCTACGACCCCGACGTGTCTCTGACCGAGCTTCGCAGGTCCGTCGGCATGGTCTTTCAACGTCCCAATCCGCTGCCACTGTCGGTCTACGAAAACGTGGTGTTGGGCTTGCGGCTTCATCTGCCCGGCAGCCAGCTTTCGCGCTCAATTACCGATGAGGCGGTCGAGCGAGCCTTGTCCGAGGTGGGATTGTGGAACGACCTCAAGGACCGGCTACGTCAGCGGGCCACCAGACTTCAGCTCGAGCAGCAGCAGAAGCTCTGCATCGCTCGCCTTCTGCCGCTCAAGCCCGAGATCATTCTCATGGACGAACCGTGCTCGGCGCTGGACGTCGAGGGCACACGCGCCATCGAAGAGCTCATGTGGTCGTTGCGAGGTCGCTACACCATCGTGATCGTGACTCACAACATGGCCCAGGCGAGGCGCGCCAGCGACAGCTGCATCTTCATGCTGCTCGGCGAATTGATCGAGCACCAGCGTACCGAAGATCTCTTCTTGACCCCGAAAGACCCGAAGACCGCTGAATACATCGAGGGTCGCTACGGATAATAGCCCCTAGCGAGCTCGGCGTTGCGTGGTCGCTGCCGACAAGCGCCTTTGCAGCGCCCGTCCGGTCTTCGATCGCTTGCAGCGAGCTACTTGCTCGGGGCTGCCCTGGCACACCAACTCCCCGCCAGCCTCGCCACCTCCCGGGCCAAGATCGATCAGGTGATCTGCCGCCGACATCACATCCAGATCGTGTTCGATGACGACCACGCTGTTGCCCGCATCGACCAAACGCCCCAGTACGATCAGCAACTTCGCGACATCGTCGAAATGCAGCCCGGTGGTAGGTTCGTCCAGAACGTACAAGGTGCGCCCAGTGTCGCGACGAGCTAGCTCACGGCTCAGCTTGACGCGCTGGGCTTCACCGCCAGATAGAGTGGGGGCAGGCTGGCCGAGCTTGAGGTACCCGAGACCCACGTCGGTCAGAGTCCGAAGCACTGCCAGCAGACGGGGATGGGCGGAAAAGTGCTGGCACGCCTGGTCTACCGATGTATCGAGCACCTGGGCGATGTTGAGCCCTCGGTAGCGCACGCCGAGCGTCGAGGGCTCGTAGCGATGTCCGTGGCACACCTCGCAAGTCACGTAAACATCGGGCAGAAAATGCATCTCGACGCGCCGCACCCCGTCGCCGGCACAGGCCTCGCAGCGTCCGCCTGCCACGTTGAAGCTGAACCGTCCGGCAGAGAATCCGGCGGCCCTCGCCTCCGGTGTCTGGGAAAAGATCTCACGAATGTCGTCGAAGGCTTTGGTGTAGGTGGCAGGGTTCGAGCGCGGAGTGCGCCCGATGGGTGCCTGATCGATCAGAACCACTTTGTCCAAATGCTCGATTCCATCGAGGCCCGCGTGTGCGCCAACCCTTTTTTGCCTGCCATGCAGGTGGCGCGCCAGCAATGGATGCAAAATGTCAGACACCAGTGTGCTCTTGCCGGCACCGGACACGCCCGTCACCGCGACGAACAGGCCCAAAGGAATGCGCACGTCGAGATTCTTGAGGTTGTTCTCGGCGGCACCACGCAAGGTCAACCAACTCGAAGCCTTTCGCGGCGACCGCGGCTCGGTCACCCGTGCACGACCCGATAGGTAACGTCCGGTCAAGGTGCTCGAGCGAGTCAAGCCTGAGGTCGAACCCTGATAGACCACCCGCCCGCCGCGAGCACCCGCGCCGGGGCCAAAATCCACCACATGGTCGGCGGCTTCGATGGTGCCGCGCTCGTGCTCGACCACGATCACGGTGTTTCCGGCATCTCTGAGGCGGCGCAACGTGTCGACCAGGCGACTTGTGTCCTCGGGATGCAGGCCGATGGTCGGTTCGTCCAACACGTAAAGCACGCCGGATAGCTCGCTGCCGAGCTGCGCGGCGAGACGAATGCGCTGGGCTTCGCCGCCGGACAAGGAAGCGCCGGCGCGATCGAGGGAGAGGTAGCCCAGCCCGACCGCCTGCAAGAATTCGAGGCGATGGATCACCTCTTTGTTGATCTCGGCGGATACCCGGGCTGCGGCGCCGCAAAGCTTCAGGCCGCGGAAATGTTCGAGCGCGGCATCGACCGACCAGGCACACACCTCGGTGATGGAGCGGTCCTCGATTCGGACGTGGCGGGCGGTCTCGCCCAGGCGCATTCCCGAGCAATCCGGGCAAGGCGCGTCCACCATGAAGCGGGCATAGTAGCGTCGCATGTCCTCGCTCTTGGTCTCGCGATAGCGTCGGGTCAGCGAGCGCACTACACCTTCGAACTGCATGGGCCAGCTGACACGTCCGTGGCTACCCACCCAGCTGACCTGTACCCGCTTGTCCCCAGTGCCATACAAGACCAACTCGGTCTGCTTCTTCGGTAGTGCTTTCCAGGGCCGGTCGAGATCGACCCCAAATTCGCGCCCGAGGGCCTCGAACATGCCGAAGTTGATCCCGGAACCGCGTGCCATCACTCCCGAAAATGGGACCAGCGCGCCCTGCCGAATGCTCAGATTTTCGTCGGGGACCAAGAGGCTCGGATCGATGGCCTCGTGGCGCCCGAGACCGTTGCAACCGGGACACATCCCGAGCGGCGAATTGAAAGAAAAATGGCCAGGCGTCAGCTCGGCAAACGCTCGGTTGCACTGGACGCAGGCCCGCTCGGTTCCGAGGCGCAACACGTTGCCGCCTCGGGTCGCCAAGGCCCAGAGCATGCCGTGACCCTCGCGCAAGGCGACCTGCACCGAATCGGTTAGGCGTTCCACCGAGGTACGGGAAGGCACCAATCGGTCGACGACCAGCTCGACGTCGTGCTTCTTTCGCTTGTCGAGCCCCTCCAGGCTTTCGAGGCGCTCGACGGACCCATCGACCCGTACCCGAACGTATCCGCGCACACGAAGTCCTTGAAACAACTCGCGCTGCTCGCCCTTTCGCTGCGCGACCAGGGGGGCCAATAGCAGCTGCTCTTGGGTCGAATGCGCGAGCTTCTGAACGATTTCCGACGGTGAGAGGGCGTGCACGACCATGCCGCAGGACGGGCAGTGTTGAATGCCCACTCGGGCATAGAGCACCCGGAGGTAGTCGTGGATCTCGGTGATGGTACCCACCGTGGACCGGGGGTTGGACAGAGCTGCCTTCTGCTCGATGGCGATGGTGGGGCTCAGGCCGCGAATATGATCGTAACTGGGCTTGTCAAGCTGCCCCAGGAACTGACGCGCATACGCGGAAAGCGACTCGACGTACCGTCGCTGTCCCTCGGCGTACAAAGTATCGAACGCCAGTGACGATTTTCCCGAACCGCTGACCCCGGTAAAG
>Ga0055462_10000192_pt1 | contig 9811 bp, 11 predicted proteins | sample Joice_ThreeSqC_D_2_FD_57689 | JGI IMG/M metagenome (GOLD analysis project Ga0055462, IMG submission 57689) | Wetland microbial communities from San Francisco Bay, California, USA, that impact long-term carbon sequestration - Joice_ThreeSqC_D1 | ecosystem: Environmental > Aquatic > Marine >...
GGTTACGGGCCCCAGGCAACGAGGCACCGTTGTGACCAGTGCTGGCCGACGAATCGCTTCCTTCACCCCTTGCTCCCATTGCTTTGGCGAGCCGGCACGACCGAGCCGATGAGGTGCAGCGTCGCCAATGCTTGGGGTCGATCTGCGCGAGGAATCCGTTCGAGCATCTCACTGAACCGCGTGATGCTGGCGTGATCGATCTTTTGAGCCAAACGTTCGCCCCGAACGGTCAAACTCAGCTGGCGCACCCGACCGTCCGTCGAGCTACTGCGACGCTCGATCCAGCCTCGCTGCTCGAGCGCCGCGACCATTCGGCTCGTGCCACTCTTGGACAATCCCAACAAGGCGGCCAATTCCCCCTGCGAGATTTTCGATACGCGTAGCAGCTCCATCAAAGCATGGGCCTGGGAGATCGGCAGAGGTTGTCCGCACGGTGTGCGCTCGGCTTCGAGCAGGCCAAACCGACGAACCAGAGTCTGAAATGCCTCCCTGAGATCGTGGGCCTTGGCCGGTCTGCATTGAACGTTCCTGCGAGCCACTTGGTTCGATAGCGCAGATAGTTGCGTATGCAACTATCTCGGGCATTGGCCGGTGCGGCGCGACTTCGGATCCTCGGCAACCAAGGCTGATGCTGCTAGCCCCCAGCAAAATTTAGGATTTTCTAGCCAATATCGTAGCTGGATACTATTCATTTGTTCAGCTATCCTTCTTCATGGTGCGCGCCCTGCCGACACTCAATCCTCCCAACCGCTTCGACCGGTGGATCGTCGAGTACCAGGATGGCGAGGGAGCCGAGCAGGATCTCGTGATCTACGAGGATCAATCCAAGACCATTTTGTCGAAGAACGAGAGCCCGGACATTGGCTTTCGATACAGCGTAAATCCCTACCGAGGATGCCTGCACGGCTGTGCCTATTGCTACGCGCGTCCCAGCCACGAAGTGCTCGGCTTCGGAGCGGGAACCGATTTCGAACGCAAGATCCTGGTCAAGCGTGGAGCCCCGGAATTGTTGCGGCGTGCGCTGAACAAAAGCACCTGGCAGGGGGATCTCATCGTCTTGAGCGGGAACACCGACTGCTACCAACCCATCGAGCAACGCTTCCGACTCACGCGAGGCTGCCTCGAAGTCTGCGTCGAAACGGCGAACCCGGTTCACATCATTACCAAGTCTGCGCTGGTCGAGCGCGATCTCGATCTCATCGTTCGTCTGCGAGAGCGGGCCGCCGTCGGGGTGACGCTGAGTATCCCATTTTTCGACCCGGAGGTAGCCCGGGCCCTCGAACCCTATGCTCCCTCTCCGGCGCGGCGCGTTCAAACTCTGCGACACTTGAGTGCGGCAGGCATCGAAGCGGGCGTGCTCGTCGCCCCACTCGTCCCTGGCCTGAGCGATGGCGACTTGGTGCCGATTCTCGAAGCTTGCCAGCAGGCGGGTGCTGTGCGGGCCGATATGGCTCCCTTGCGCTTGCCCGGAAATGCCGCGCCGGTATTCATCGAAGCGCTCGAACGGCACCTGCCTCACAAGGCCCACAAGGTCCTCCGGCGCGTGCTGGAGATGCGCGGCGGCAACTTCGACGATTGCCGGTTCTATTCCCGCATGCAGGGCCAGGGGCGATACCTCGAGTCAGTGCGCCGCCTGTTCGACATTCACGCCAAGCGGCTCGGCCTCGACTCCAGCCCCATCGCGGACAAAATGTCGAGCACCCCCAAGCGGAAAAGCCCCGGCGAGCAGCTGCCGCTGTTCTCCTAGGCTTGGCTGGAACCGGGCGCAACCTCGGGCATTGGGGACCCTCCCAAGATCAGGCGATGCGCATGGGTGTCGATCCCGTGCCTTCGGAGCTGCCGCACCAGCTCGGTACGGGTGTCGTGCCCCAGCAACCACGATTCGGGGGGCGTATCGGCCCAGGCCGCCACCCAGCAGACGACCCGGTCTTCGTCCAGTCTCATGATCCAAAATCGCGGCTCCTCGTAGTCGCGATAATGCTTACTCACCTTTGGCGCCGCGAGTGCAATCCTTCGAACCTCGTCGATGTCCGCCGAATAGGTCACGTTGAATTCCACGTGCACCCAGACGTAGGTGTCGTTCAAGGAGTAATGGACGAGATTTGCGTCCAGCATGCGCGTGTTGGGCACCAGGTACCTTCGCCAATCCCAGATCTTGATGGTGGTATGAGTGGCGGTGATATCTTCGACTGTGCCGTAATGTCCGTCGAGTTCGACGGTGTCCCCGATGCTCACGAGCCGTGAAAAGGCGATGATCAGTCCGGCGATCGCGTTCTCGATGAAGGGGCGGGCCGCTACACCAAGCACCACGGTCACGCCCGCAGCGAGCAACGAGACGAAGGTGGCGGGCATGTCCCCCAGAAACGGGATCCCAGCCGCAAGCAGCGTCAGCACCACGATGAGCGGGATCAGAAGCAGCTGGTGGACGGTAAACTGCCTGGCAATGCTCTGAAGTCCGAATTCTGTAGTCAACCGAGTCGGGTCACCAAGCGGCGACTGAGTGTTTACAGGGTCGAATTTCTTGCGCCCTTCGAGGTGCTGCCGACGCCACCTCTGCGAAGCGCGCAACCAGAACCAGGTGCGCGTCACAAGCGCTGAGCCCAGCAAGACCACACATCCAACGTAGATCCACACGGCCGTCGTCACGACGTCAGTTAAGCATCAGTCGACCCGTTCGGGTCAACCAGAACTCGAGCGCTGGGCCGACCTGGGGGCATCTGGCCAGAGCAAAGTGCGCCGAGCGGATCAGCGCTGTTCTAGATGAAAAGCGTGGACTTGCTCACGCCGGCTCGCCCAAGAAACGTGGCAACACCAGCAAGCTTGAGCCCTGGGTAATCTATGAGCTCTTCGAGCCGAATGCCCATCAGATTCATGCTCATCTCGCAGACGAAGATCTCGACGCCCGACTCTCCGGCGGCCGCCATCAACTGCTCTAGGGACATCACGCCCTTTTTCTTCATCAGACTCTTGAGCATGGCAGTGCCCATGCCTGCCATGTGCATCTGAGAGAGCTTCAGATCGGGGGTGCCTTTGGGGAGCATCATGCCAAACATGCTGCCCATCATGTCCTTCTTTCCGGGGGACTTTTTGGGATCCCTGAGGGCAGCCGTCGCCCAAAACGTGAAGAACATCGATACTTTGTCGAACATCGCAGCAGCACCGGTGGCGATGATGAAGGCGGCCAGCAGCCGATCGAGATCGTTGCTCATCACGACCATGCTGAGGCGGTCCTCGGGAGAATTGACGCCCAGGGACTCGACCTCCGCTTCCAGTGCCTCCAGGCGCGTCTTCAAGGATTCGATGGTTTCGGACATGTCGACACCGTACTTTCTTCAGGACTGCGATGCTCCGCAGCCTCGGGAGGGAACGACCGCGCCGACCGGAGCCGCGCGAAGATGCATGAAGAACAGCGCGAGCGGCCGATAAAGGACGTGCGCCAGCTTGGTGGCGCCAGCGAGAAGCACCAACTCCATGGCGGCTATCGAGTGCACCAGCAGGATCCAATCGCTGACGGTGTTGTGCAAACCGAACGTAACCACGATTTCGATCCAAAAACCCGTTACCGCAAGCAGAGCCAAGAAGAACAACAGCCAGCCATCCGATGGGTGCGTGACCGCTGCGCTCGGGCCGTCGCGGCGAAAGCGGCGCACCACGGCTAGCAGCGTGCCGGCCAAAAACACCAACCCCGCAACGGTGCCAAGGGCGCGCGCCGGCCAAAATATCGTTAGCTGGAGGCTATCCTTCAACAGATACAGAAAGACGAAATCCAAGAGGGTGGCCAAAAATAGCCCCATGAATCCGCCGGCTATCATGATGTGGATCAGCCACGGGTCTCGCAGCCACTGTCGACCGACCGGGCGCACCTCCGAACGGTGGCGACGCAGGGTTACCACGTCCGCGAGGGTGCGTCGGAGTGCCCCCATCACCTGGGGCGGGTTCCAGAGGTTCTGTTGCGCGACGCGTTTGGTGCGAAGCCACACGAAGTGACCAACAGAGATTGCGAGCGACGCAGCCAAGAGCAGTCCCACGCCCATTCCGACTGCGTGGACGGTCTCGTAGGCGACCAGCGCCGAAAATGGCCATCCCTGAAAGGCCTCGCCGGAACGCACCTTCAGGCGCATCAAGAATAGGCCGAGGGCCATGGCCAGGACCAGAGTCACCACGAGGCCGCCAACGGAATTCTTCAGCAGCAGTCGTCCCATACCAGTGGGCTCGAGGCGAGCGATAGTGAAGCGGCGGACGGCGGCCATGAATCCTCCCGGATCGGCCTGGCGTGGACAGGTCCGAGTGCACTCGCCGCAGTAGAAGCAGAGCCAGGGCTCGTCGCTCGAAAGCAGCTCTTCGGTGCGCCCAATTTGCCCTAGGCGAATCACGCGGCGCGGAAAGCTCTCCGTACCCTCCGACAAAGGGCACACCGCCGAACAGTTACCACAGTTGAAACAGGCTGAAATATCAGCGGCTCCATAGCGCTTGATCTCTTTGAGCAACCGAGGATTGACCAGCGGGGCGTTCACGTCACTCTCCTTCAAGTCTTCAGGTACGCGATGTAGTCGCCTTGTTTCGGCCCGTCCGCGACTTGATTGTACTTGCGCAAAGCGGCCACGTGCCACAAGACCAGAGACGCCTCGACGCCAGTGGCCGCTGCAAGCTCGGGAATTGTCTTGGGCCCGTCTTCGAGGACGCTGAGCAGAACCTTTCTGACACGGCTGAGCTCCTTGCGCGCCTCGGCGCGCTCTGCCGAGGGTGCACCGCGACGCTCCCTGGCCACTTTGAGCTCTCGTTTGTATCGTTCTTGCATGGCTTTGTCGGTCATGGTTCGTCCTCGTTCACGCGACGATCGCGTCGACCATCGCCTCGTACTGATCCAGTGACCATCCTGCTACATCCAGGGCACGCGGTTCGCACACCGCCACACAGGCTCCACATCCCTTGCACAACGCCGGATTGACGGTTGCCACCGATTTCGACTGATTGGGACCGGGAGTGCCGCGGTCCACCATCAGAATCGCACCCTGATACGAGCATTGTTCGATGCAATCGCCGCAGCCGTTGCAGCTCTCTTCTCGCACCGTGGCCACGAAGGGGTCCAGGGCAATCTCCGCCTCGGACAGCAGAATCCCGGCCTTGGCGGCAGCCGCTCCGGCCCCGGCCGCAGCCTCCGAAGCATCCATCGGAGCCTGGCAAGTGCCCGCCAGAAAGATCCCGTTATTGGCAACCTCGACGGGACGAAGCTTCGGGTGCGCCTCGAGCAAGAAGCCGTCGGATCCCACCGGGAGTTTCTGCGACTCGATGAGCTCGGGAATCGGACTCGGCAACATTCCGGTGGCCAACACCACCAAGTCCACCGGCACGACCAGCTCCTCACCCCAGGTCAGGTCGTCCTTGACGCGGATCCGCAGGGGTTGCTCGCTGCCTTCTGGTGCTGGCTCGATCACCGGCGGCGCCTGTTCCGGGTAGCGGAAAAATAGAGCACCTCCCTGACCGGCGCGCTGGTACAGCGTCTCTTGTCCGCGACCGTAGGTACGAATGTCCCGATACAGGTCGTACACCTGAGTGCCGGAAAATCGATCTTGAATCTGATTGATTGCATTCATCGCCGCCGCACAACACACGCGGGAGCAATGCTCGTTCAGCCGTCCGTCGGCGCCCCTTTGGTGAACTCCGTCGATCTGCCGGCTGCCCACACAATGAACGATGGCCAGGTGGCGCACGGATCGGCCCCGGTAGAGCAAGGATCCGTCACGGTTGACCGGCAAGGTGGGCAGCTCCTGCAGCAACTCTGCCAGCGTGACGACATGTGGGTCACTCCAACCGAATTCCCCCAGCTGCGGCCGATAATCGGAAAATCCGGTGGCCAGTACCAGCGCGCCCGCGGTCACCGGTTCCCTCTCCTGCAACAGGAGCCGGAATTGTCCCACGCAGCCCTCGATCTTTTCTACCACTGCGCCGGTCATGACTTCGATGAGCGACCGGGCCTCGACCTGCTTTTTTAGCTCATCGGCCACCTTGGAGCCCAGCTCTCCATTTTGATGCAGCTTTCCAATCCGGCGCAGCGCGCCGCCGAGTTCGGCGCTGCGCTCCAGCAGGATCACCGGCAGACCGATGTCGGCGAGCGCCAAGGAGGCGCGCATTCCAGCTAGTCCACCCCCGATGACCGCCACGCGATGTTCTGCCGAAACGTGAATCGCGTCGAGGGACTGTTTGAGCGCGGCACCCCGCGCCCCGGCACGGACCAGTCTCGCGGCTTTGGCGGTAGCTCCAGGGTGGTCCGCCTTGTGCACCCAGGAGCACTGCTCGCGCACGTTAACGTGCTGGTACAAATAGGGATTGAGGCCAGCCTTGGACAGGGCACGGCGAAAGGTGCTCTCGTGCAAGGCTGGCGAACACGCGGCAACCACCACGCGATTGATCCCTTGCTTCTCGATGTCCTCGATGATGAGCTGTTGGCCCGGGTCCGAGCACATGAACAGGAAATCCTTGGACACCGCCACGTTGGGATCGACGCCTGCAGCCTCGGCTACTGCCTTGACGTCGACCACGTCCGAGATATTTCCTCCGCAGTGACACACGTAGACGCCCACTTTGGCGTCCCCGGAACCAGCGGTGGGTTGAACGACGGGAAGGCGATGGGCAAATGTCATGGTGCTGTTCCCTGTCCTTGGCCGCGCACGTGACCCAAGGCCTCCATGGCCGCTGCCCCCGCGTCCATGATGCAGTCGACGATGTCTTTCGGGCCGGTCGCAGTGCCGGCCGCGAGCGCGCCGCGAACGCTGGTGCGAGTTGGTGATTGCAGTAGCCGCGTCTGATCGACGAAGCCGTCGGCGGAAAGCTGGACACCGCAGCTATCGAAAAGATCGGGATCTGCCCCTGGCAGCAGCCCCAGAGACAACACCACCATATCGTGGCGCACCTCCTCGACCCGACAGCCGTCTTCTTGTCTCTCGATGCGGACGATAGGGTTATGCTCTTCGTCCTCGGTAATCCGAGCCACCTTCGCCTTGACAAACGAGATGCCCATGGCCTTGGCCGAAGCAAAGAACTGTTCGTAGCCCTTGCCGAAGGCCCGAATGTCCATGAAATAGATGGTGATATCCGCGGTCGGCAGCGAGCCGGAGAGCAACACCGCCTGCTTGATGGCGTACATGCAACAGACCCGCGAGCAGTACCCGGTCCCGAGGGACAGGTCTCGGCTGCCGGCACATTGTACGAAAGCGATGCTATCCGGAATCTTCCCATCACCCGGACGCAACACCCGCCCGTAGGGACCATGAGGGGCGAGCAGACGTTCGACCTGCATGGGGCTGAGCACGTTCGGTAAATGCCCCTGGCCGTATTGCGGCTTCTGGCGCATGTCGGTCAACTGGCTGCCGGTCGCCATGATGACCGACTTGGCGGTCACTTCGATTTCCTCTGGTTCCTGAAGAAAGTCGATGCAATCGGTGGGGCAGGCCCGGGCACACCGGCCGCAGAAATTGCATGTCTCGGGATCGAGCACCGCGTACTGAGGGATGGCGTTGGCAAAGGGGATGGCGATCGCCTTGGTGGCTCCGAGCCCGTGCTCGTAGGGATCGACCTTGTATTCGGTGCAAGCCTCCTCGCACAGCCGACAACCAATGCACTCGTCCTCGACCACGTACCGTGGCTTCTTCTTCAGCCGCGCGCGGAATTGCTCGCCTTCGCGCTCGACCGATAGTACTTCGGTATACGTAAGGGTCTGGATGCGCGGGTGATGTGCGACTTGGGCCATGCGGGGCGTGGTGATGCAGCTCGCACAGTCCAAGGTCGGGAACACCTTGCTGAGGTTGATCATCCGGCCACCAATGCTGGGGTTGCGCTCGGCCAGGACCACCTTCGCGCCCTGGTCGGCACTGTCGAGCGCGGACTGAAGGCCGGCGATCCCGGCCCCCACCACGAGTACGTCCGCTTGCAAGCTTGTTGGCTGGCTCATCTTGGCCTCTGGTGCCCCCGGGAGCTACTTCTTGCGGGTCACGAAGAGGCTGTCGTAGCCGTCGCGCTCGACGAATCCCATGTAAAGATTCCCAGTCTTTTTGCACCAAGCCGGGATGTCTTCACGACTGCCTTGATCGCCGCTTTGCACTTCGAGTACCTGGCCGACGGCCACCGTGCCGATGGCCTTCTTGGCCTCGAGCAAAGGGCCCGGGCACGCCATGGCGCGCGCGTCCACTACCTTGTCAGACTTGAGATTGCTCAGATCGGTCATGATAATTCCTCGATTGATGGTCAGTTGATCTTGAGTCCGCTGCAATAAAGTCCGCGCACACAGCGCAACAGCTCGGCGAGCCGGGTATCCTTGATCGAGTAGTAGTTGTGGCTGCCGTCGCGGCGTTTGGTGATGAGGCCCTTGTTCTCCAAGAGGCGCAGGTGTTGGCTGATATTGCCCTTGGTGGTTCCAAGCTCTGACAGAAGCTCCCCCGCACACCGTTCGCGCTCGGAGAGCAGACAGATGATGAGCAAGCGCAACGGATGGGAGACGCTTGCGAGAACCTGAGCCGCCTTATCGGCGTGTTTCAATTGACGTTGATCCACGACGACCTCATACCGGACCCGATAGCGAGTTCGCGGTGACAGCCTTGCGCATGGCCGCGATTTCCTTCAGAAATGCCGCTCTGCAGACGGTACAGATGGTCGTGAGCTTGAGGCGAGCGGTAGCCAGTCCCTTCTGCTTCATCAGAGCGTAGACACGATCGATACGCTGAGACAGGCGCGCGTAGGCGCCGTCATACGGGCAGTCCGAACCCGAACTCATGATGATGATACCCCCGATCCCCTGCTCGAAAGCGCGCAAAAAGAACGATTCTGGAAACATCACCGGATCGGGGACACGGAGGATATAGGTGTCGGGCTCGTACTGAAGCCGGGCTTGGCCGACCGCGTTGGCTCCAGGATCCGAGCTGTGCAAAGTAGTGATCAGCAGGATCTTCGGAGCCGGTTCGGGGCCGGCTCCGGGGGGTGGTTCCTGATTGGACGCTGGCTGGTGCGCAAGGGCGGTCATGGGCCTATTCTTCGTTCCCCGTGAACTGTTTAGAAGTTTAGTTAATCCTAAACTTATGACAAGCGCAAAATGTGCCTGGCACCGCAGGATCCATTGGCAAAACTGACGCGCACACGATTCGCGGCCGCGCGAGAATTGCGGACTGACCCGCAGTCTATCTTTTCCTTGTGGGGGCTGCTGCTAGCAGCAACCCCAGGTCACCCCGGTCTCGGCTCAGTGATACGTACCGGTGAAAAATAGTGAGATGGCAGTGGTGTTGAAGTCACCGCGAAGCCCGTCTCTATCGTACTTCAGCGGTGCATACATGATCCGAAGCTCGGGCCCAAGGCTCCACTGATCGCTCACCCAGAAGTCATAGCCGCCACCAACTCCGAAGATCACGCCGTCTGGCTTCTCTCGATCGTCCGAGCTGTTGTCGGAGTAGACGTCTGACTGACCGTACCCAAAGAGCGCCTGCAGATAGCCACCCTCTTTTGGATCGAAGTAGTACTGGCCAAAGAGTGCGAGCGTGCCCAAGGTCATGGTTCCGCCGTCGAGCGTCGTCTCCTGGCCGGATTGCTCATACGTCGGTTCGGACACCGCGTGGCTGATCAAGGCACCACCGAGCACGAATCCCTTCGCGGGAGTACCGCCGAGCATCAAGCTGATTCCAACTCCGCCGCCGGAGACCGTGCCCTGATCCGCAGAGACTGGCTCGGTCTCCCGCATGCTGGTCTTCAAGTGCGCGTATCCGATGCCGAGGCGCATGAACAAACCATCGTGCTCGTGAACTCCCTCCTCAGCGGGCGGAGGGGGAGG
>Ga0055462_10000193_pt1 | contig 9800 bp, 10 predicted proteins | sample Joice_ThreeSqC_D_2_FD_57689 | JGI IMG/M metagenome (GOLD analysis project Ga0055462, IMG submission 57689) | Wetland microbial communities from San Francisco Bay, California, USA, that impact long-term carbon sequestration - Joice_ThreeSqC_D1 | ecosystem: Environmental > Aquatic > Marine >...
TAAATCCCGGACGCGGAACAATGGCAGTTGGAGTAGATGGAGAATTGTATGCAGCAGGATTGTCTTTTAATAACGGTGAGTTTGTACTTGCACGCTCTACCAATGCCCCCGACTCATCAGTAACACCGGTGTTTGAATATTCTACTGAATTAAATCTCGGCGGAGAAGCTGTACTTTATGCCGGACCAAACCCTGGAGGACTTTTAGGTCAGGTTATTGTTGCGTGTGATAACCATGGTGCATCGGGTGACAGCAGTGTTTACGTTTTATGTTCAGTAGATCCTCCCGGCTCTGATCCGTTAGATGTCTATTTTATACGCAGTACAGACAGAGGTGAAACCTGGAGTTCACCTATGCGAATTAATGATGATGCAGGAAATTCCGCATGGCAGTGGTTTGGAACAATGTCCGTTGCGCCGAACGGACGAATTGATGTTGTTTGGTTAGATACACGCGATAATCCCGGCACTTATTTATCATCGCTATACTATTCTTACTCGGAAGATTACGGTATAACCTGGTCTCAGAATGAACAGCTAAGCGATGCGTTCGATCCATACTTAGGCTGGCCGAATCAGAATAAAATGGGCGATTATTTTGATATGGTTTCTGACAATGAAGGAGCTTCACTTGCCTGGTGTGGAACTCTTAACAGTGAGGAAGATGTTTATTATACCAGAATTTACTTGGAGCCTGTGGCTGTTGAAGAAGAACAGGATATACCCGGAACATTTTCACTTTCACAAAATTATCCTAACCCTTTTAATCCAACTACAAAAATTAAATATTCAATTCCCTCTTCGGATAATCCCCTCACGGGAGGGGAGAGGGGTGGGTTGGTAACTCTAAAAGTTTATGATGCTTTAGGAAATGAGATTACAACCCTGGTTAATGAAGAAAAATCAGCAGGAACTTACGAAGTTGAATTTAATGCAGGGGAGACTCGGCGAATCGCCCTTACAAGCGGAATTTATTTTTATAAGCTGCAGGTTTATGCGCCGGGGCGTGCAGGTTCATTTGTTGAGACTAAAAAGATGATCCTTTTGAAATAAAAAAGAAATATATGACACTCACTTCCGAAGTGAGTGTCACTTTCAAATCATAATCAAATATATCAATACTTATTTCTTATTATAAAATGTAACACCTTCTGATTTTAATTTTTCGACCCACATTTCTTCGAGTGTTTTCAATTCGGCACGCAGCTCTTTATCGGTTTCATCCTTTACTTCAATCTGGTCAAGCACAAAAATTTCAAACTGTTCTTTGCCGAGTCTCTTAAAATCATCTGCAAGATTTTGGAATGCGTGACTTCCCTGGTCAAGTTCAAAAGCAACACCCCTTAATTTTGCAGGCAGGTTAAGTGATTGACCGATAAACATTATGTTATCTGTTTTATTCTTAACAGCGAACAAACCAGCAGGCTGTTTCTGATTTTTGTAATCTTTTATTAGTTCTTTTTTGTCAATCATTAGATTTCGTTGTCCTTGTTTAATTATTAAAGATTCAGTTTCAAAATTAAATAATTATATTTGCCTTTAAAACCGGAGGGCAAATGCCAAAAAATTCTTCATTCGATATCGTCTCTGAAATTGATTTCCAGGAAGTTGACAATGCACTTAACCAGGCAATTAAGGAAATTCACCAGAGATATGATCTTAAAGATTCGGGCACGGAGCTTGAGCTGAACAAAAAAGACAAGCTGATAAACCTTAACACAAAAGACGATTACTCGCGCAAGCAGTCCATTGATATTTTGCAGACAAGATTCATTAAGCGTGGTTTATCTATTAAAGTTATGAAGATGGATGAACCCGAACCAGCAGCAAGCGGAAGATTGAAGCAGAAAATTTCTTTGCAGAGCGGTATATCAAAAGACAATGCAAAACATATTACAAAAATGATAAAGGATATGAAGCTGAAAGTTAACGCACAGATAATGGATGAAAAGATAAGAGTGCAGGGTGCAAAGAAAGATGAGCTGCAGGAAGTGATTAAAGCTGTTAAGGAAGCCGATCTCGATTTTCCTGTGCAGTTTGTTAATTACCAGTGAGAGATGATGTAAGATGAGATTTTATACACTAGTTTTGATATTTTGTAATAAAGCAATAGAAATTTTTTATAAATAATGAAAACAAATCATCTAATAATAAACGGCGATTCTCGCAAAATGAGAGAGGTTATGGATGAATCCGTCCATTTGATTATAACTTCCCCTCCTTATTGGCAATTGAAAGATTATGGTTCTGAAAATCAATTAGGATATAATGATAGCTATGAAAGCTATATTAATAATCTGAACTTAGTCTGGAGTGAATCTCATCGTGTTTTGCATAAAGGTTGTCGCCTTTGTATAAATGTCGGGGACCAATTTGCGAGAGCTGTTTATTACGGCCGTTACAAAGTAATTCCAATAAGAACAGAGATAATTAAATTTTGTGAAACCATAGGCTTTGATTATATGGGAGCGATAATTTGGCAGAAAGTTACTACTTCCAATACAACTGGCGGTGCTACTATTATGGGTTCGTTTCCTTACCCGCGTAATGGAATTTTAAAGATCGATTATGAATTTATTTTGCTGTTCAAAAAGGCCGGAAACCCGCCAATACCAGATAAAGACTTTAAAAAACTATCAGCGATGACAAAAGTTGAATGGAATACATATTTTCAAGGTCATTGGAATTTCAGCGGGGTAAAACAAGATAATCACTTAGCAATGTTTCCGGAAGAATTACCTAAACGATTAATCAAAATGTTTTCATTCATTGGAGATACTGTATTAGATCCGTTCATAGGTAGTGGCACTACCTCTCTTGCGGCAAAGAATCTTGATAGAAACTCAGTGGGTTACGAGATAAATTCGGAATTTATCCCAATTATTAAAGACAAGCTTTCTTTTAACAAAAAAAATTTTTTTGATGAAAACGCCTATAGGTTTATTTCTCAAGAAAAACATACTTTTAATTTTGAAAAAGAAATAGAAAATCTTCCATATATATTTAAAGATCGGAATAGCCTTGATAAAAAAATAGATCCTAAAAAACTTCAATTTGGCTCCAGGCTTGACAAAAACGGAAGCAAAAGAGAAGAATATTTTTCGGTTAAAGAAGTTATAAGCCCAGAGGTAATTAAATTAAATAATGATCTAACAATTAGGCTTATAGGTGTTAAAGAAAAAAAGGAAGTTAATGGCCAAGCCAAGGACTATATAATTTCCAAAACAAAAGGTCAAAAAGTTTTCTTGAAATATGATGAGCGAAAATATGATGAACAAAACAGATTACTATGCTATCTCTATTTACAAAACAAAACATTCATAAATGCGCATCTGATTAAAGAAAAACTTGCGAATGTAGACACATCAATAAACTTCAAGTACAAAAATAAGTTTCTCCATTTATTTGAGAACTGAATGCCTAAAGAATGGATATTAAACAGTGTTATGAACCGTTTCCAGCTAAACTTTAAAAGAAATGTTGGACCAACATCAGAATCAATCAGAAAATGTTCACCTAAAACTATTCAAGAATGGGAGAATTATTATTTTTCTAATGTAAAAAGTAAAAAACATATAGCTGAATTAGGGAAGAAACTTTATGTTAAGATAACTGAAGTAGTTCGGGCAGAACTTGACGACATAACAGAACAAGATTGTATTAATTATATGATTAATCTTGTGATCAACAGGACATTTGATGGCTATATGACAGAGATTGAAACCATATATGGTCAGCTTGAAAGAGAATTAGAAGTAAGAATTGAACCGGCACCAGATGAGTGGGATAGGTTATTTAATGTTGATTTTTATATTAAGATAAGGGAAAGATATATTGGACTGCAAATTAAACCAGTTAATGAGGGAATTCAATTACCTGAAATCTATAAAGAAAGAGCAATTCAAGAAGAAACACGTAAAAAATTTACAGATGTATTTGGCGGAAAAGTATTTTATGTGTTTTCTAATAAAATCAATGGTAAGAAAGAGATCGTAAATAAAGAAATTATTGATGAAATAAAATCTGAAGTAGAAAGACTTAAAAAATTATAAAACGTTTTAATGACTATATTATCTCGCCGTGATTAATTTCACAGTTGCCTATAAATAACATAAAACAACTTCTTTGCCCTGGTTTATTGTTACTACTTATTTTTAATTTTCTTTTATAGGTTTCCTTTTAAAAAAGGACTGGATACAAAAAATGAAAACAATGTTTTTACTTTTTATAATAATTACTGCATCGTTAAAAATATTACTGCAATCAAAAGAAATTGAAACAGGATTGTACTTAGTTTTATCGCAGGATTCCTGCACAGCGCAAAACAATGTGATTGAATATTTATTAGATACTCTTTGTCTTGAACAAAATCCTGTGAGACACAAAAATCAACGCTGGATGGCGAAGGAATGTATGTCTTAAACATTAAGCTGAAAGAAGCGGCTGCTTCAGAATTTGAAAAAATTACAGAAGATAATGTCGGTAAGAAAATAGCAATGATTATTAATAACGAAGTGATTTTGAATGCAGTAATAAGAGATCCAATTACATCGGGAATGATAACTGTCAGCGGAGAAACTGAAGAGAAAATAAAAGAATTGGGAATAGCTTTACAGAAAGAAATTGGTAACAGATATAAATGAAAAACAATTTATTTTTCAAATTATACTTGCCTCCTGGTGATTAATTTCACAGTTGCCTGAAGTTAATTCAATTCTATATCTTCCTGTGATTTTTCCGTGATATCTTGAAATTAATTTAACAGCGTTAGTTTAGAAAATGTTAAAAACAACATTAAGGTTTAATATGAAATTGCTCATAAATTTAATTTTTGTGCTGGCTTTGATTGCAACAGCATGTTCAAAAACGGAAGTAAAGGAGGATCCTAAAGATTCTGAAATGAAAAAGGAAACCACCGTTAAGCTTACTGGCAATGAAGAAATTGCAACGCTTGCCGGAGGATGCTTCTGGTGTATGGAATCCCCCTTTGAAAAAGTTCAGGGAGTTGTGCAGGTAATCTCAGGTTTTGCCGGCGGCAAAGAAATAAATCCTACTTATAAAGAAGTCTCCAGCGGTAAAACAGGTTACCGCGAATCAATACAGGTTTATTACGATCCCCAGGTAATAAGCTACCCGGAAATACTCGAGGTTTACTGGCGGCAGTTCGATCCGACAGATGACGGCGGATCTTTTCACGATCGTGGTTTTCAATATACTTCTGCAATTTTTTATATGAACCAGGAACAAAAAGAAGTTGCTGAGAAATCGAAAAAAGAGCTGGATAAATCGGGTATATTTGATAAACCGGTTGTAACAAAAATAATTAAGTACACAACATTTTATCCTGCTGAAGATTATCACCAGGATTATTATAAAAAGAATCCGGAACGGTACCACAGTTACCGCGAAGGATCAGGAAGGGATCAGTTTATTATGGCACACTGGAAAGATGATAACAAATACGCAAAGCCGTCAGATGATGAGCTGAAAAAAAAATTAACCGACCTTCAATACAATGTTACACAGCATGAAAGTACCGAACGAGCTTTTAACAACGAATACTGGGATAATCATAAAGCCGGAATTTATGTTGATATAATTTCCGGTGAGCCGCTATTCAGCTCAACAGATAAATTCGAATCGGGAACAGGCTGGCCAAGCTTTACAAAACCGATTGATCCTAAATTCATTACAAAGAAAACGGATAAGACACTCGGTATGACAAGAGTGGAAGTAAGAAGCATGCATGGAGATTCTCATTTAGGTCATGTTTTTGATGACGGACCGCAGCCGACAGGATTAAGATATTGTATGAACTCCGCAGCGATGAGATTTATTCCGAAAGAAAAAATGGAAGAGGAAGGCTACGGTGAGTATCTCTGGCTGGTAAAGTGATTTAATTGAGCCGCTGACAGAAAAATGCAGCGGCTTTTTTTTAACCGTTTGCTATAAGCACCTGCTGAGTCGAAACAGAATTTAAATAAGCATTATGATCATGATATAACGCACCTTCAGGAAGCCATTCCCAAAGCGATCCCAAATCCCTTTTAATTTTATCTATATAAAATTGCGGCATTACATCTGTCTCCTGGTCAAAATATTTCCTGAAATTCCCGTCCGTTTCAAGACGGTTATGAAGCTTTGTAAAATAGTTAACCCTTCCGTATCCTTCTGTTGAGATTGCACGGACAATATTCATCCATCCCGGTATTGTTGACTTATTTGCTTTAAACCTGCGTGCTATAGCTTTTTTTGAAAACGAATAACGAAGCAGGCTAACATAATGTTTATAAAATTCAGAGTAAGAATAATTTTTCGGTTGTACATTCATTGCTGCGTTATTGTCTAAGAAATGTAATGGAAAACCAAGAACTCTGTTCTCACGCTGCAATTCTAAATTTAATGGTGCAGCCATTCCAAAAGCTGATAGAAGTGAGTAGCCGGGAAAAGCCCCGGGAGAAAGATCAATGAATTTTTTTGTAAGCTCAAACGGTTCGTCCCCTTCGTCCGAATCGAGCCCCATTACAAAATTTGCTTGCAGATAAGGGGCATAGCTCATTACCATGTTTATATGTTCCGAAACCTGTTTTACTTTATCCAATCCTCTGTTTTGTCCGGATCTTGATTTATTTCCCATGTCATACCACGATTCAACTCCGGGAAGCAGCGCTTTAAACCCGTTTCTTTTAAGTCGTTTCATGTGAGGTTCAGTAAGAACAGACAGACTGCTTTCACAAATAAAATCTATGCTGTCAGGTGGCACAACTTCTTCAATTGCATCCATGCATTCGTTAAACTTAATTCCGAAATTAGGATCGTGCCAGCCGACGCGCGGGCGTTTAAATTTTGTAAAAAGAAAACTTAAGTCCTCTTTCATCACTTCTAATTCCAATTGCTGGTAAGGAATTTCAGCATCAATACAAAAGCTGCATGTATAAGGGCAGCCGAGGCTTCCTATCATTGGTACGATTTTAATCCATGGTGCTTTTTTTAAAGTCGGTTCGATAAATTTCCATCGTTCTTTTACTCCGGGTAAATTTTTTGGCTGGGATGCTGCGGAGAGATGTACACCAAACGGGCGATGCGGTGAGCAATCGTATAATACCTGTTTGATAATTTCCTTATCTGTAAATCCAAGTACGTAATCAAAATATTTTTGTGAATCCTGCGGGTAGCAGCGTGCGTGCGGTCCGCCGATAGCGGTTATTATTCCTTTGCTTCTAAGTAATTTACTAAGTGCATAACTCAACTGTGCTGCCTGAGTAAATGCACCTATAAATACTAGGTCGGTTTCTTTCGGTAATTCTTCAAGCAAATCTTCAAACCCGGTATAGCAGACAAAAGTAACTTCGTGACCTTCTTCTTCGCACCATGCGCCAAGCACCTGCGGCATAATACTGGCAAGATTTGGAAACATTACACGTGCCCAAAGAGCTTTTGTTGGTCCCTTACTTACGAGATCAACCACACCGATACGCAACTTTTTTTTCACAATTCCTCCTTAGGGAATAATTTATTCAATTACTTAAATTGATGATAGTTCCTGTGAACTTTGTACCTCTATCTAAAAAGTTACTTTGTATCTTTCATCTTAAAAAATTACGGGAATTCATTCAGATGAGTTTTGCTGTAGGCAAATTTAATAAGGTATGAGATACCAAGAATAATTTTTAAACTTACAAATATTATACAAGATTAAATAAATATTTGAATCCGTATTGAAGATAACACATTTTTACTCGTTATAGCAAGCTATTTTATTGTAAATTTTATAATGAAGATTTCATTATATCTCATAACATATTTTCTAATATAATTTTTAGGGATCAATAATGAAGAAAAAACAACTCATTTTCTGTATTTTTTGTTTAATAGCCATTAATGTATCTGCACAGGAAAAAACGTTTAATTTTAATGCCCCCTCCACATATGTACCAGAAGAACTTACAAATGTATTTATAGGTATGTCCTTTAAAGACTTTTCTTCTATAAAGGATATTCCTTCAATGGAGTCAGATGACCGTTTTTCCGAAATGAAAATTTATACAGAATACATTTCATCTTCGCTTATTTCTGAAGTGTATTACCGTTTTAGTACGGATTATTATACGGAAGATAAAGAAGGATTTATACCGATGCTATACCAGATAAGTATTGCTTTTAATTATGAAAATGATGCAATGGATTTTGTAAAAGAAAAATTCGGTGATACGAACAGCGATAACCCTACAATTGCAGAGATGGAATGGTCTTTTCCTACAGAACAGGGATATGTAATGATGATAAGAAAAAACGGCAAAGGAGTGCAGATAATTTCTTTTATGCCGGATACAGAATGGGAACAGGAGAATTGAATATTGAAATAAACCGTCAATTCAGAGCAGAAAAAATTTTTCTTTGTTGTTAACGACTTTTTAGCTGACAGAAACTTAGGCCGGGTTAAATTTTATTTTAGAAAGATTGCAGAAAAAATAATAACACCAACCCACAGAATAAGCCAGCCAAGAACAATAAACAGGAGGAACAATAGAATATTATATTCAACGAACCAGTTCTTTACACGTAACCAACTCATTTCAACCTCCGGATTTCATTATTGAAAAAACCAGGTTTTATTGATATTCAACAAAGCATATACCATTGGGGAATAACATTAAAAATCAGCATTTAATAGCGTATTATTGGAAGATATGAGAAATCACTATACGATTATTTCATAATCGGGAAAATCTTTTAATAGCAGCAAATGTGCAATTCCTGTTAATTAAGTAATGATGTTAACCGCTCAATAAAATTCTACAATTATATTATTACTGGTAAAAACTGCAATATGATATTCTTTCCTTTTTAAAATTATGATTTGAATTATTTGAATGCATCCCGCACTTTAAGTTCCTTAGATTTATTATTCCCACCTGTAAAAGTTCTCATATTTTCGGGTATGTGTCCGTAATCGCTGAATGCATCCAGCTTCATTGTTCCGTCAGGAAGAATTCTTATTATTGTTAAACTGCAGTTTGAAATGCTCATCTGAAGCCATGACATTGTATCAACCTTTAAAACTTTCGTTACGAAATACCTAATAACATTACCGTGACAAACAATGATATCGTTCCTGTCATTTTCATCCGGCGAAGGGATGAAATATTTTTGAAATGCGCGCTCAAGATTTTCCACACAATTTTCTCTTTCTGTAGTATCAACACCTGCCATAACATCCTTACGCCAGGAAGGAGGCGTGCACTCTCTAATAAGATCTGACCGCTCTAATTTTAATTCCGGGAAATCTTCATTGATAATTATAGCAGTTTGTTTTGCTCTTGTCATTGTACTGGTTAAAAGCGAATTGAAAATTATATTCATAGATTTAAGTCTTGCAGAAACCAATCGTGCTTGTGCTATTCCCAGCGGAGTAAGAATATTTAACGAATCCGGAATATTATCATCCTGCGGTGTGTACTCGCCATGCCTGATTAGATAAATAGTTCTTATTCCATATGATTGCTGAAGGATAGTATTATCGGTCTGGCTGCCGGTAGTTACAGGAAATATTAACATCATCAATATTGTAACTGACGCGAAGATGCAGGCTTGTTTTTTCATATTAAAATAAGTTGTTGATGTACGCAGGCAACTTAATACCTGAATTGAAAAGAATGAAATTATGATCATGAGTTAATCTAATTTTGAACTATTATTAATAGACTGTTATCTGGTAAAATAATTTTTCATTTAATTTGTTTCAATAATACATTACATACTATATTTAGTAAGTTAATATTATTTATTACTATATATATT
>Ga0055462_10000194_pt1 | contig 9786 bp, 11 predicted proteins | sample Joice_ThreeSqC_D_2_FD_57689 | JGI IMG/M metagenome (GOLD analysis project Ga0055462, IMG submission 57689) | Wetland microbial communities from San Francisco Bay, California, USA, that impact long-term carbon sequestration - Joice_ThreeSqC_D1 | ecosystem: Environmental > Aquatic > Marine >...
GCAACTTTGAACAAGGATGCGAAGTTCGATGTTGAAATAAGAGTTGGCAGGGGAACAGGCTATGTTCCTGCCGGTGAGAACATAACTCCCGATCAGACAATAGGTGTCATTCCTGTAGATTCTATTTTTACACCGGTAAAAAATGTTAAGTTCGATGTTGAAAATGTTAGGATCGGCGACAAGAATGATTATGAAAAGCTTACGTTCGAAATCAGTACTGATGGTTCTATTACTCCTGATGATGCTATTACTCAGGCAGCAAAGCTTCTTAGAGATCATGTTCAGTTGTTTATTAATTTTGATATGGACCAAGAAGAAGAACAACCGGCATCACCGAAAGATACTGAAACGGAACGAATCAAAAAATTATTATTAACCAATGTTGACGATCTTGAATTAAGCGTAAGATCCCATAACTGCCTTAAAGCAGCAAATATTAAAACGCTTGGTGAGCTTGTTCGTAAAGACGAACAGGAAATGCTGAAGTTCAGGAATTTCGGAAGAAAATCACTTGCCGAGCTAATGGAAATTGTCGAAAATATGGGATTGGAATTCGGAATGGACGTTGACAGGTATTTAAGAGAAGAAGCTGAAACACAATAATATTCAGTAAAGGTATTTGAAATGAGACATAGAGTTAAGGGAAGAAAATTAGGAAGAACAGCCAGCCATCGTAAAGCAACTTTAACTTCAGTTGCAACGGCTTTGTTGAAACATAAGAGAATTAAAACAACTCTTGCAAAGGCAAAAGAAGTCAGAGGCGTTGTCGAAAGAATTATAACCAAAGCAAGAAAAGATGATCTGCATTCAAAAAAACAGGTAATGGATCTTATTAAAAATAAGGAAGTTGTTAAAGAATTATTTGCTGAGATTGTACCGAAGGTAGGCGAAAGACCCGGCGGTTATACAAGAGTTGTTAAGCTTGGGCGCCGTTTTGGGGACGCAGCACAAATGGCAATAGTAGAGCTTGTGGATTACAACGAAGTAATTACTGCAAAAGCCGAACAGCATAAAGAACAGAAGGATGCTAAAGCAAAACAGAAAGCTGAAAATAAAAAGAAAGAAAAAGAAGCAGAAACTGAAGCAGTTACAGAAGAAAAATAAATACTTAAAATTAATTTATTTGAAAGAGTAACAGGGTATCCCGTTACTCTTTTTTTGTTTATGATGTTCGATAATATAACATTTTACAAATCCGTTTTTAGCCTGAAAGAAATTCCCGGTAAATCTTTACCACAATTAATTCTGTGCGGAAGATCGAATGTAGGTAAATCTTCTTTTATCAATTCTTTATTTACAAGAAAAAACCTTGCTAAAACAAGCTCCACTCCCGGTAAAACCCGATCTATAAATTTTTATAATGTAGACGATCTTTTTTTTATAGTTGATCTGCCGGGTTTCGGATATGCAAAGATTAGCATTGAAGAGAGGGAAAAATGGGGAAAGCTAGCTTCAAAATATATTTCAACCTCGGATCAGATAAAACATGCCTTTCATATTGTTGATATAAGGCATGATCCTACAAGCCTCGATTTAACTCTGAACGAATGGCTGAATCATGCAGGCATTCAATTTACTGTCATTTTAAATAAAGCAGACAAACTGAAACAATCCGAATTAAACAAAGCAATAAATTCTGTACAAAAATTTTTCCCGGGTAATATCCCCGGCAGTTCACTTTTTATCTACTCTGCCGTTAAGGGAACAGGGAAAAAAGAAGTTAGAAAAAAAATTGCCGGACTGTTTTATTAACGGCAATGTAATGTTATTTTTATCAGGTAGTTGTTAAATTTAAACCTGATTTTATAATTCTTTTATAATATTTAAAATGATAGACCACCGTCAGCGAAAAAGATTACTTATTTTCCTGGTTATTCCACTAATCGCAGCGGTTCTTTTCATTACTGATGACCTAACCATAAAATTAATTACACTTGCAGTTCTAATAATTTACGTAGCGTTTATTATTTTTCTGCGAGACTCAATCAGATTTTCGGGGGGATATTCAATTCCTGAAATTGATGAAAAAGAAACAACTGATGTTTCCATTGAACCTTCCCGTGATTTTGAAGATTCATTTAAAATTGTTTCTAAATCCCGCAATGCTGAAGTTATTACTGATGAAAATTACAGACCTGAATACGGGGTTTCAAAAACTACATTAAAACCTCCTGACCTTAAAGAAAGATTTGAGAAAATTGCCAAGGAAGAACTGCCAAAAGGAGTGGGACAGGATGAACAATTCGGTTTTGTGCTTGAAAAGATGCTCGGAGTTATGATTGAATTGTACAATGCTTACTCGGTAATATTCTTCTGGTACAACAGGAAAAAAGACAAACTGGCAATAGAAAATTTTAAATCGTCATCAACTGCATTGGCAAAAAGAAAGTTCGATATTGAAGATGATGTACTGAGTAAAATTGTTGAAAGAGGAGAACCCGAACTGCTTACGGATATTTCGCGCGCAGCAGAAGCAGATGTAATAAGATATTATGACTCACCACAGGGAATAAAAAGCTTTGCCGGAGTTCCGGTTTTTTATAATAACGAGCTCATTGCAATAATTGCAATTGATGCTAAAGTTGATGATGCTTTCGGTATAGAGACTATTTATTCGCTTGGCAGGTTTGTAAGATTAATTACAATGCTGATAGGGATATTCGATGAAAAGTATTCTGACACTCTTTCACAGGAAAGACTGCAGGGCTTGCTGAAAATAATCGGACCGGATACCGAATTTGAAGATGAAAAAGAATTAATTAACGCACTTCCTGCTTCATTAAAATTGTTAATTGACTGGGATGCTTTTGTTTTTATTTCTTACGATCCGCTCGAAAAAATCTTTAAGACAGAAAAAGTAACAAACAACACTGCACTTAAATATATCGGCGAAAACCTGCAGATTGATCTTAACGGCACTCTTGCAGGCAAATCAATTGTAACAGGTATCCCAGTAAAAATTGATGATACTTCTGCCGGTGGATATAAGAGGTTTTCGAAAACTGAAGATGTAAGTTTTGACGGATCATTCGCAGCAATTCCTCTCATCTACAACAAACAGAATTATGGAGTAATTTGTTTCGAAAGCCTGCGCCGGAATATGTATAGCAACCAGGATGTTCAATTCCTAAAAAAATCACTAAATGTCCTGGCTTACATTATTTATTCACATTCGACACAGAAGTTACTTCAGAATTTAACTGCAATAGATTTTGATACAAGATCGCTTAACGCTGATACTTTTAAGGACAGGCTTAATGCCGATCTTATTAAAGCAAACCAATTAAATATTCCCGGTACAATAGCATTAATAAAAATTGATGATTTTATAGAGCAGGAATCTCTGTTTAATGATGATCCTTTTCCTAAAGTGCTGTCAACAGTTGCTAAAATAGTTTCAGAAGAAATGACACCTCTGAATTTATTCGGCAGGCTGGATGAAAAAATGTTCGGAGTTTATTTCTTTAATACTAGCAGCAAAAATGTTTTTATATGGGCTGAAAAGTTAAGAGTTAAAATAGCCAGGCAGCCTGTCTCTGTTGTATCGAGGCAAACTACATTTACAGTTTCAATCGGTATAGCTTCAACAACAGGAAAATTAAATGTTGATGAAGTAATCTATAATGCAAATCTTGCGCTTACAAAAGCTGTTCAAAAGGGCGGCAATTACGTCCTCAATGCTAATTAATAAATATTAATTATTAAGATGTTTTGAATGAACAACTTTTTCTTAATTGTGTTAGACGGTGTTGGAATTGGCGAATTACCTGATGCAGTCAATTACAATGATGCAGGGAGCAATACTCTTGTAAACATTGCCAGGGTGACAGGCGGTCTTAACCTTCCTTATTTTGAAAAGCTGGGTCTTGGAAATATAAAGAACATAGATGGCATAAAAAGAATTAAAAACCCTGCTGCATCGTATGGTAAATTTGCTGAAGTCTCAAAAGGGAAGGATTCGACAACTGGACACTGGGAATTAGCAGGGTTATATGTATCTACAGATTTTTCTTACTTTCCGATCGGCTTCCCGGATGAAATTATTAAAAGTTTTATTGATCTGACAGGCTGTAAAGGGGTACTTGGTAATAAAGCTGCTTCAGGAACAGAAATTATTGAAGAGCTTGGCGAAGAACATTTACTTACAAAATTTCCTATCGTATATACATCAGCGGATTCTGTTTTCCAGATTGCTGCTCACGAAAAAGTAATTCCGCTTGAACAACTATATAAAATTTGTAAAATAACACGTGAAAAAGTGCTGGTGCCGCCCTTGCAGGTTGGAAGAGTAATTGCGCGTCCGTTTCTGGGTGAACCCGGAAATTTTAAACGGACAACAAACCGCAAAGATTTTTCATTAGATCCTCCTGAACCAACAGTACTCGATATTCTTAGTGAAAACGGAATCAATACTATTGCGATTGGAAAAGTGAATGATCTTTTTAACTACAGGGGAATAAAATTTAATGAACAGACGAAAACAAATTCTGAAGGCTGCGAGAAACTGTTAAGTAGTACCGGGAAATTTTCGAACAGTTTTATCTTTATAAACCTTGTTGATTTTGATGTTTATTTCGGACATCGGAACGATCCGGCTGGTTTTGCTAATAAGCTGAAAGAATTTGATGATTTTCTTCCGGTTTTCTTAAATGAGATGGATGATACAGATAGATTAATTATCACGGCTGATCATGGAAATGATCCTACAACTACCAGCACCGACCATAGCCGGGAATATGTTCCTCTTCTTTATTACAGGGTAAATTCTCCGGGAAATGATCTTGGCACCAGGAAAACATTTTCCGATGCAGGGAAAACAGTTGCAGATTTTTTCAAAGTAAGAAATAATTTAAAGGGAACCAGTTTTCTTAATGAGTAAAGATGATCTAAAAATATTGAAGTTGTTGAAAGTTAATACCAGGGACAGCAATGCTCTTAAAGAAATTAACACACAAATAAACAAATTAAAAAAGGATGGTTTCGAAGAATTAAGCATTGAAATAAAAAGTAAACTTGATGCTAATCTTAAAAATTCAGGATTTAGTAAAAGAACATTTGATAAAATAAAACAGGTTCAGGATTTGCCTGATTGGGTGGTTCTGGACTTATTAAATTCCACCGGAACTTTAAAAGGAAGTGGATACGATAAGCGTATTAAAAATGCAAAAAACTGAAAAATATCTTTTAGAAACTGATATATTAGCAGAACATCTTACAACTAATGAAGTGAACAATTCTTTGCTTATTAGATTAATGAAAAAAGGGATTTGTTTTACAACTGTGCTTAACGCTGCAGAGCTTCTATATTCTGCAAAAAATAAAAAAGAAATTAATGCTGTATTTAAAGTCCTTAATTCAATAAAAGTGCTCGGTTTAAATTCCCGTTACGCACTTGAAATGAATAAATATTCCCTCCCAGGAAATTCAGTAAGAGATGCGCTGTTTTCTGTTGTTGCAGAAATGAATAATTTACCGGTTGTTACATTTAATATTAAGAAATATAAAAACAGCAAACTAAAAATTATCAATACACAAAAATTGTGAGGGAAATTTGTTTTTAGGAAAAGTTATAGGAACAGTCTGGTCAACAAAAAAAGATGAGAACTTAGTAGGTGCAAAATTTTTAATAGTACGTGAGCTCGACCTGAAGCTTAAAGAAAAAGAAAGGTTTGTTGTTGCTGTTGACAGCGTTGGTGCAGGAGACGGGGAAGTTGTTCTTGTTGCATCGGGCAGTTCATCAAGAATGACATTAATTACAAAAGACAAGCCGGTGGATGCAGTTATTATGGCAATTGTAGACAAGCTGGATGTTGCAGTAAAAATGTTACAGGAAGAAAATCTGGGTTTGTAATAGAGTACTGGATTTTTTAAAATTTAAAGTAAGTATTAACATTTTTGTTATTAATCTGTAGGAATAATATTTGTTTCTTGGTAAAGTAATCGGAAACATCTGGGCTACTCAAAAAGATGAGAGCTTAAAAAACTTAAAGCTTATGCTGGTGCAGCCGGTAAATGCCTTCCTGGAAATAACCGGTGACCCTATTATTGCAGTTGATACTGTCGGTTCAGGTCCTGGAGAGGTAATTTATTATATCACAGCATCTGAAGCAGTAATTCCATTACCGGTAGATTTTGCACCGGTTGATGCATCAATAGTTGGAATTGTAGATTCGATAAATACCATGAGTTAATAGCAGGAAAAACATGAAAATCACTAAACAATTTACAAACAGGGAAGCTCAGTCTCTTGATAAGTATCTTCAGGAAATCGGGAAAGTAGATCTATTAACTCCCGAAGAAGAAATTGATCTGGCGATAAAGATTAGAAAAGGTGAAGCCGACGCTCTTGAAAAATTAACTAAAGCAAACCTTAGATTTGTTGTAAGCGTTGCAAAACAATATCAGAACCAGGGACTATCTCTCGGAGATTTAATAAATGAAGGTAACCTTGGTTTGATCAAAGCTGCCAACAGGTTTGATGAAACCCGAGGATTTAAATTTATCTCTTATGCAGTATGGTGGATCAGGCAGTCAATCCTGCAGGCGCTTGCTGAACAATCGAGAATTGTAAGGTTGCCATTAAACAGGGTTGGCGCTTTAAAGAAGATAGGGAAAGCTTACAGCAATCTTGAACAGGAATTTGAAAGAGAACCGAACGCAGTTGAGCTTGCCAAGGAGCTGGAAATGGATATCTCGGAACTAGCCGATGCGCTGAAAATATCCGGCAGACATTTATCTATGGATGCGCCGTTTGCACAGGGTGAAGAAAACAGTTTGCTCGATGTTCTGGAAAATGATGAACTGCCTTCGCCTGATAATTCATTAATGTCCGAGTCATTAAAAGATGAAATCAATCGTGCCTTATCAACACTGCCGGAACGTGAAGCAGAAGTAATAAGACTTTATTTCGGGATTGAAACAGAAAATTCATTAACTCTTGAAGAAATAGGTGATCGTTTCAATTTAACACGTGAAAGAGTAAGGCAGATAAAAGAAAAGGCAATTCGTAGGCTGCGTCATGCGGCAAGAAGTAAAAACCTTAAAACGTACCTGGGGTAAATTTGAAAAACCACAAAACGTTTTTATTACTTATTTTATTTTCTTCTTTTATAATGCTGTTCTATTATGGATGTACAACCGGCGGTACAGTACGGTATGGTACAAACCACGAAGATGATAATGAGAAAAAATCTTCTGTACGATTCACATCTGCCGATGATTCTATGATAGTTGATCTTAACCTTGATTTAACAGACCCAAGCGATCTACCTTCCGATGAGCCTGAAGTTCCTATAACCACGTTAATGAACAAATATGAAAACCCCGAAAGTCCGAACATTCCCGGTTTCGATTATACTACTCTGAGAGAACGGATGTTGATGGAAATAATAAAGTATTTAGATACACCTTATAAATACGGCGGTACTACAAAAGATGGGATTGATTGTTCCGCATTTACACAAACAGTTTTTAAAGATGTTTTATCCATAAATTTAGAAAGATCTGCGAGACTACAATTCAACCAGGGAACCGAAGTTGATGCAGGCGATTTAAAATTCGGCGACCTTGTTTTTTTTAATACCAGGAAAAGAGTTAAGCCGGGGCATGTTGGAATATATATTGGCGACAGGCTGTTTGCACATGCCAGCTCGACAAAAGGTGTAACAATATCATCTCTCGATCTTTCCTATTATTCACAGCGTTTTATGGGAGCCCGCCGTATTGATAATAACGGCATAACCCGTGGTAACTAATCTCAATCTGTTTTTAAATTCTTAATTTAACACTTTATATTGAATCCGGTTATCGGTATTAATAATTTGATATTAAAATAATTACCGGAATAAATAATAAAATAGAGTATCAAAGATTTTTTTAAAAGAATTAAAAATCCTTCAAACAATTGTTCTAATATGGAAAATAAAGTGCGATTTAGAAGCGAACTGATAAGAATATTTATAGTCGTTTTGATTTATATAGCAGGAATAATATTTAAAGATGATCTTAATAATACAAATTACAACTGGGCTGAGCTATTAGTCTTTATTACGGCATACCTGATAAGCGGCTGGAATGTAATTCTGAAAGCAATAAAAAATATTACCCGCGGTAAAGTGTTTGACGAAAACTTTTTAATGACTGTTGCAACGCTGGGTGCTATTGCAATCCGCCAGCTTCCTGAAGCTGTTGCCGTGATGTGGTTTTATAACGTTGGTGAATTTGTTGAAGGATTATCGGTAAGGCAATCACGAAGATCAATAAAATCCTTACTGGAGATACGCCCCGATACAGCAATGGTTATACGCGGAGCCAATTCATTTATTGTTTCGCCGGAGGAGGTGAGCATTGGTGAATTAATAATTGTAAAGCCAGGCGAAAAAATACCTCTTGACGGAATAATTACTGAAGGGTTTTCGCTTATTGATGCTTATCCTTTAACTGGTGAATCAACTCCAAAAAAAATTAATACAGGCGGGCAGGTTTATGCTGGAACAATTAACAAAACAAACCTGATCAAAGTAAAAATAAATAAGCTATCCGGTGAATCCTCAGTCTCAAAAATATTAGAACTTGTTGAAAATTCATTAGCAAAGAAAGCAGAAACTGAAAAATTCATAACAGTGTTTGCGCGTTATTACACACCTGTTGTTGTTATAATAGCATCTGCAATAGCTTTTCTTCCGCCAGTGTTATTTGCAGCAGAAACATTTTCAATCTGGATATACAGGGCTCTTGTTATTTTAGTTATATCCTGTCCCTGTGCATTGGTTATAAGCATTCCGCTCGGTTATTTCGGCGGACTCGGTGGTGCATCTCGTAAAGGAATACTTGTAAAAGGATCTAATTTTATAGATGCTCTTGCCAAAGTAAATACTATCGTTTTTGATAAAACAGGAACATTAACAAAAGGAGTATTTAAAGTTGCCGGCGTGTATTCTTATAATGGTTTTGTAAAAGAAGATATTCTAAAGTTTGCAGCTTACGCTGAGCACCATTCCAATCATCCGATTGCGGAATCAATTCTGGCAGAATACAATAAACCTGTAGATGAAAAATTACTTTCGTCCTTTGAAGATTTATCGGGAAAGGGAATCAGAGCAACTTTTAAAGGGAAAGAAATAGTTGCAGGAAATGATCGTTTACTTCACGAAATGAATATTGATCATCCTGTTTGTGATATCCAGGGTACAGTTGTACATGTTGTCGTTGATAAAATTTATGCCGGGTATATTATTATTTCCGATATAGTAAAAGAGAGTACAACTGAAGCAATCAGTCAGTTAAGGAAAGAAAACATAAATGATTTAAGAATATTTTCAGGAGATAACGAAGCCTCAACAAAAAAGATTGCGGCTGAATTAAGTATTGATGATTTTAAAGCAGAATTGCTGCCAGAGCAAAAACTATATGAATTAGAAAAAATTATTTTCGATACTGCTAAAGATGAAAAAGTTGCTTTTGTTGGTGATGGAATTAATGATGCACCTGTAATAACCAGGGCTGATGTCGGAATCGCAATGGGTGCTCTGGGCTCAGATGCAGCAATAGAATCAGCCGATGTTGTTATTATGGCTGATGATCTTAAGAAAATACCGGAAGCAATAAAGCTATCAAAAAGAACAAAAAAAATTGTATGGCAGAATATAATCTTTGCACTCACTGTTAAAGCATTTTTCATTGCTTTTGGAGTATTAGGAATTGCAACTATGTGGGAAGCGGTTTTTGCAGATATGGGTGTTGCAATTATTGCAATATTTAATGCTATGAGGGTTTTGAGAAGTTAGT
>Ga0055462_10000195_pt1 | contig 9780 bp, 13 predicted proteins | sample Joice_ThreeSqC_D_2_FD_57689 | JGI IMG/M metagenome (GOLD analysis project Ga0055462, IMG submission 57689) | Wetland microbial communities from San Francisco Bay, California, USA, that impact long-term carbon sequestration - Joice_ThreeSqC_D1 | ecosystem: Environmental > Aquatic > Marine >...
CTGATGGGGTGCTGATCATTCCCGTGGTGTCGAGTACGGCGAACTTCGCAGCGTCGGTGCCAGATGAAATTGCTCCCCTCAACGGCATCGCTCTTGACGCCTGCGGTGCGGAGTTTGAGCGACTGGCTGGCCGGGTCCTCGAAGGTCTGGGACTTCTGAGGGAAAGACGACGTTTGTTCATTAGCTACCGTCGCTCGGAAGCAAGTGGCGTGGCGGCTGAGCTGTACGAAGCGCTTGATGCCGCAGGCTTCGACGTGTTCCTCGATACCCAAGGCGTCCTGCGCCCTGGGGAACCTTTTCAGGAAGTTCTGTGGCATCGGCTTGCTGACACAGATGTTGTAGTGCTGCTCGACACGCCCGGCTTTCTTGATAGTCGCTGGACTGCGGAAGAACTGGCTCGGGCAAACAGCTCCAACATTCAGATCCTGCAGCTTCTATGGCCAGGCCAGACCGAGGGGTCGGCAGCCGCGTTCAGCGAGAAGTACCCGCTTCAAGAGCATGACTTTCAAACTGGTGATGTCCTCGGGCCTAAGGCTCGCCTGCAAGATGTATGCGTGAGCACCCTGGTCGACTCGGTCGAAAGCCTTCGAGCGAGAGGTGTTGGGGCTCGCCATTGTTTCTTGATTCGCGAATTTATAAAGGAGGCCGGCAAGGCCAAACTGACCGTTCGGTCAAACCTCGATCAAACCCTCGTCGTCTCTGCACCAGCTGGCGTGATCGTGCTGGTGCAGCCCGTCGTTGGTGTTCCGGACGCTGAACGCTACGAGATGTTGGAAAGGGCCATCATGCGAGATACGACGGGGCGGAAGTATTCCCATACCCCCGTGGTCTTGTACGACCAAACCGGCATTCGGCCCCGATGGATCGACCACTTGAACTGGTTGAATGGAAGGCTCACCTGCGCCCGCAGCGTGAGCCTGCTCGACGCCCAAAAGTGGCTGGCGACCCTGAATGTAGAGGCCGCACCATGAGTATCGCGAGGCTTTTCCTTTCGGCTAGCGTGCCGTTGCGGTCGCGGAACCCGACGTACTTTGCGTCTGCAGATGCCATTGCCATTCGGGACGCGATCCGGGCGATTACGATGGTTGTGGTGGAGCGTCGTGCCCAGCTGATATTTGGCGGTCACCCTGCGATTACGCCAATGATCCGCCTCCAACTTTCCAAGGCCGGTTTGCCGGTTGGAAACCACGTCGTCGTATACCAGAGCCGCTTCTTCGAACATTCCTTTCCAGCCGATAATGCCGCCTTCGAGCGCGTGGAGTTGATTGACGCCATTGCCAACGACAGCGAGGCAAGCCTTCGACAGATGCGGGAGGCAATGTTGCACGGCTTGTTCGACGTGGGCCTGTTCGTTGGGGGCATGGAGGGAGTAGAAGAAGAGTACGAACTCTTTCGGAAGCTGCATCCGCAGACGCTAGCGTTCCCCATCGCTTCGACCGGGGCTGCCGCCGCGAACATATTCGACCGAGAGTTGGCTCTACAGCGCGCTCATCCCGAACTGCGCGATGAGCTGAGTTACCTGACCTTGATACGCGACCTGTTGGATGTCGCACTATCGTCCCCACGTCACTAGAACGACCTGCGAGTAGAGGAGCAGCCAGATGGCCTATCGAACCTTCTTTTCGTTCCACTACGAACCTGACGTCTCAAGGGCTTGGGTTGTTCGCAATTCCTGGGTTCCGAAAGCTGCCCAAGGCGAGCGCGAAGACGCTGGTTTCTTCGATAGCTCGGTGTTCGAAGCATCCCAGCGAGAAGGTGACGACAATCTGAAGAGATTTCTGCGTGAGGGACTGAAGAACACCAGTGTAACCTGCGTGCTGGTTGGCGCTGAGACTGCCCTTCGTCGTTGGGTTCGTTATGAAATGCTCCGCAGCTTCATTCGAGGCAACGGTCTGTTGGCCGTCCGTATCCAGACAATTGGCGATTTCAACAAGGCGACGACTCGCGCTGGGAGCAATCCCTTCGATTGCGTTGCATTCGCCGTTAAAGGCGACCGGCTGGTCTTCAAAGAGCTGATGAAATCAGGGTGGGAGGTTGCCAGAGACGTTGATTCCATGCCTTTGAAAGAGGTCGCGTACAAGCTTGGTGACCGCAGGAACCATACCTTCTCGACCCTCTTTCCCATCTATGATTGGGAAGCCCACAATGGCTACGCAAACCTTGGGGACTGGATCGAACTCGCCGCTCGAAACGCTGGTCGGTAGATTGGGCACCCTGCTACCTGCGCCTCAGCCGTGCATGTGAGGCTGTTCGCCCTTGAGCCACTGTCCAAGCTCGACGTACTTGTCGCGCGAGGTGCCAACCCAGAGCCGTGATTCGTCACTCCTGTCGTTGTCTAGGGTGAGATAGGGATAGATTCCGAGGTATTCGCGGCCAGCATATTGGCCCGGTGAAATCGCGTTGACAATCGGGGCTATTACCGCCCTTCCTTCCTTCACCCCATCGAAGAAGCCAAGCTCCCACGGCATCCATGCGGACCGTTTCGCATTGTCCGAAAAGGCATACAGCAGGCACGTGCAGTTTTGCATTCGCATTCGGAGAATCCCGGTTGTTCTGTTCGTCACCATCGTTCGGTCAAGATTGGCGTCGTCTATCCAGTCAACGTAGGCTGAGAACCCATGGTTCTCGACCAACTTCAGCAGCTGCAGCACCACCTGGGCATCAAGCGAGGCGTGCGATAGGAAGATATCGAACTGCCGGTCGGCGGCTGTGCTGGCCACCTTGGCCAGGACTGTTCTGGCGGCGTTTCGCTGTTCAGACTTCGCCAGGTCGGTCGCTGCCAGCCCTTCGAATGTGAGCAGACCCATCTTAGGTCAATCCCAAAAGGGATCCCAGCCCACCGCCAGGATTGCCGGTCTCGCGCCACTTGTCAGAGCGTTGACCAGCGGCCTCGATTTCCCGAGAAAAGCGGGCCAGATCCTTGTCCCAGTTGTACGCGGGAAACGGGACGTTCCACGGGACGTTTGGCTTTTCTCCGGCCCAGAAGGCGGTGTTTCCTTTAACATCCTTGAGGTGATGGATGTAGATGCCGAGAAGCCCATTCTTCTGTTCGAGAGACAAGGCCATCTCGCGCTTGACCCAGTCCCGGCCCGCAGTTTCCTTCCCGATCAGGACGATAGTCACAGTTGTGCCTTCCAGGCGCTTCCGAATCATCCTGTCGATTGTGGCGTCGTTCTTCTTCTTGGCTTCTTCGTATTCCGAATGGTCGAAGAATCCGGCCTGGTCAACGCCAGCGACCACGTTGCACATGCGGACCTGATTTACCCGCCAGATGTCGTTTTCAAAGTGAAAACTGAAGAACACTCGTCGAGCCATGGGTGCCTCATCGAAAGACTAGTACTGCATGACGGTAATTGTCAACGCGCCGTGGATTGGCTGTCCCTGACACACAAAATGTCCGAGTCATAGGCGGCGGTGCTGGATGTCTGATCGCCGAGGGTCCACAACGGTTCGGTCCCAGGATTGCCCTTTCGTGCCCGTACGCCGTGGTGGTTCCAGCCCTTCGAAAGACGGCCTCGTGCTCCTGCAATCGAGTAGGTCTTCACCCCAGTCGCTTCCGAGGACCAGCAAGTCCACGTTCTTCGCGCCAGCGCTCATGGCTGAACGAGGAGGATCTTGGACATGGTCGGGGTGGACCGACGACGGTTCCAGAAACGACCGCCTCGTGTACGGTGAAAACCATCAAACCGTGACCATGGTTTCGGGTACTTGGAACCCCGAATCTTCGGACGGTTTGGGAACGACATGTCAGGTCTCTAGGGGCTCGATGCCTGGGCGCAAGTCTAGCTTCCCATCGACATCGCGCGGAGAGCTCGTTTACGTACCTCCAACAGAAAGGCCACTAGCCTGTCCCCCTGTTCAAGTAACCTGACGACGTTCGCCTCATCGACGACCGGCTGCTTTGCAGCGGGGTCCGTCACGAAGAATGATGGCAGAGCCGCCCGCCACCACCTGGCATCTTCTTCGGCACCGAGGTTCAGCAAGGCCTTGTCGCTCACGAAGTACACACGGTTGCCGTAGAGACGTAGCCCCTCAACCAGCTGTTCGGCGACCTTGAGGTAGAGCAACATGGCACTCGTGCCGGGCCGCCATTCTGCCTCGTGGTCTGACAACTTCCGACGTAGGAAATCGTAGAGATTCTTCAATGGCTGTTCGGACGCGGACCGCCAAGTGTCCTCGGAAATCGCAGGAGTAGAGGGGAGCCTCCGTACCGTTGGATGCTCGGCCAAGGACGAGAGGGCCACGCGCCCTTCCGGCAGCGATTGAGCCTCGACCGGAAACATCTCCAGCCACCGGATGCTCTGAAGGCGCCGCACGGCCTGTTGAAAATCCTCCTCAAGCGGCGCAACGTCTGCGTCGCTACTGACTACACTTAGAACGGCAGCCGCACGGATCCAGGTTGTGGACCCGACGGGGCCAACCTCGACAGCTACAGTCTCGACATCAGTCGAAGTCATCTTGTCGGTCAGCCACCTTGACATGCGCACGACATCCCGGGGGAGGTGCTCTGCACACACGACGAGGGTGAACCGGCCTGCGCGATGGGCTTCTTGGGCTCGCGCCTCCACGAGACCGATGTCCGGTATTGGTTGGTGACGTCGATGAAACGCTGCCTCGTAGCTCTCTCGCCACTCCCTCTTGGCTGTGCGAGATGACAGCTCTTGAGCAAATGCCTCGGGACTTATGGTGGCAAGTCTTGCGGCATAGTCGAGCACCTGACCGATCAATAGACGAGGATGAACGTTGACCTGTCGCTTGTTTTCCCAAACCACGATTCGCGCTGACAATCGGCCTTCGTCAAGGCCGCCCTCGTCTAGCAAGAAGAGCGCGTCGATACCCAGCAACTGCCCGCCAAAGCCTGCTCCAGCAAGCGTGACTGCATATTCGTCTCCGTCGGTGAGGAGGCGAGAGACGATCTCCGGGTACTTGAGCACGGTCTGGTCAAGACCCGATTCCAGCGGCCAGGTGTCCGCCCTGATGAACTCCTCTCGACTGGTGTCAAAAATAAAACCGCTCAGCATGTTCGAATCCTACCAGAGAGGGCAACTCATCGCTTTCTTGGGTTCCGAGCCAGTCGGAGGTGCTACTCGGGTGTTCTCCCAGCCGTGTCCAGGTAACCGATGTCGTCGACGTCGTGGTTATTTTTGAACCATGGAAAAGACACATGATCAAAACGGTTCTACGAGACCGGAAACGATTCGGACGATGTCGGGCAAGCGCATCGTCCTCACCATCCGGACAAACCCCAGCACGGGCGTCCAGCGAGGCTACGACAACCTCGGGAACTACGTAGGCAAATACGATCCCCGGACGAACACCACGTACGACAAGAGCGGTAGGAGGGTCTCCACGGGCAACGGCCTCGTCGGAGTGGCCACCAACAGCCTCTGCCACAAGGGCATGGGGACCGTCTGCCATCCGGTCGCGGTGATCCAGTCGTCGTACGACCGGGGGAATCCGTACCGGGGGTTCCCGTGGATTCCTCGGTGGTCCCCGAAGAGACCGTACCGCCCAATCCCGAGGGTCAGCTCGTCGTCGCCCTTGCCCCCCTACCGTCCGCTCGCGGTACCACCGTCCACGTACACCCCGCCATGGCCCTGGAGGCCATGGTGATTTCCATAGTCAAGCCAGGGCAGCTGCCACCTCCGGAAGACCGGGTGTTCTTAGATCGCAGGGCGGATTCTTGGGGCCGCCTGCCCGAGTCCCTTCGACGTGAGCTGCGCGAGCGACGCGAGGAGATCGCTGCCATCCGTGCGGACATCGCCAGCAAGGCCATGGTCGAGGTGATGCCGCCGGTGAAGATAACTGGCGATGCCTGGGTCAGCCGGAACTTTGAGGAGGTTGTCCACGCCGGTGCCGGAGTGGTGGAGGTTGGACGGGCGATGCAGTTCGGGGTGAAGATCGCGGGTGCATCCGCACTCCTCGCCGATGTAGTGGAGCTGCGAGAGATGCTGCTGCACGGGTTCGCCCACTCCCTCTGGCTGACCAGACACGTCCTCCACGCTGGCATGCCTCCGGAAGAGTGCAGGGGGCTGTGGTTGGACTGCGAGATGTTCGATGACCCCGACTTCGAGGAATCGTGTGCCGACACACCCGGTGATTGGTTCGGCGCCGACGATGCCCGAGTCCACAAGTGGCGAGCTCGAGATCTCTTCTCCGGTGGGAGCGAGACCATCATGCGCGAATGGCTAATACCCAACCTTCCGTGTACGCTGGCGCCATCGACATACCCCCAGGTGGTCATCGCCATCGATCCCGAGGTCATCGATCACTGCCAGCAGCTGAACGCTCGGGACCTTCGCCAGCCCCAATCCTTGCGGTGGAACCGGGGGTGATGGGCAACGTCGCTTGACGGCGCTCTGCGCCAGATCAATAATCCATTTGGTAGGAATCATGAGTCGAGCGCGCAGCGAACGGGTGACTCCACTGTCGGAGTGGCTGGATCGGAACCAGGACAGAATCTCGCGCACCGAGCTAGCGGAGAAGCTCAACCTCTTGAGGGGCCAGGTGGATCGGTATGCGCGAGGCGACCGCAAGCCCAGCCTTGACCTCGCCTTTGACCTCGAAGAAGTGACAAGGGTCGTTACCGGGGGAACCGATGTGCTCGAAGCGCGGCGGTGGTGGAACTGGGTTCCGCCCTACCGCCAGCCAGAGGCCCCTTCATCTGCCCCTGGAAATCAAGGGTCCGGAGACATGGACACGATGGGTTAAATCTAGATTAGGCAATAATTTCGTGTACTTGACTATAAATCCATAGGGATCTATACTATGTGTCATAAGGAGGTCATCCTATGACACGTCAAGTCCACGCAACAGTTCCCCGCATTTCCCCAGTCCCCCGCATCACCCCCACCCCGAAGCCGAGATCCCTGGTCGCTCTCTCGTCCCTTGACGCGGATCTGACCAAGCTGGTCACTCTCCAGCGTCAGGCAGAGAAGCTCGGCACCGTCGCCAGTCAGCTCCGCGCCTCCATCCAGCAGGCAATGTCGTCAGCGGGGCTGGCGAAATACCAGAGTCCCACAGGAGTCCGCGCCAACCTCTTCACCACCTGCCGCTTCAACATCGACCGCGCGAGGCTCAAGCGGATCCTCAAGCCCCGGCAGTTCGCGTCCCTCTTGAAGCCCGTGAACTCCACCGTCTTGAGGGTGAGGTAGGCCCATGCGCCCTCTTTCCCTGGAAGACGCGAAGAGGAACCGCGAGGAGAAGATCGAGAAGGCCAAGGGTCTGCTGGCCTCAGCTGTCGGTCGACTCCAAAGCGGCGACGACTGGAAGGCGATGCTGGCCGGGCTCGCCAGGGGTGGTCGATTCAGCATCCGACGCCTGAGCTTCCGGAACCAGCTCCTGGTGGAGATGCAGTCCCCGGGGGCCTCCCACGTTGCCTCGTATCTCGCGTGGCAGCGTGCCGGTAGACAAGTCCGGAAGGGCGAAAAGGCCCTGGTCATCCTCGCCCCCCTCATCGTCAACAAGGCGAAGAAGGTCGTGGATCCCGACCTCGCAGAGGAGCAAGGGCGAATGGTCCTGGTTGGCTTTAAACCCGTGGCCACGTTCGCGGGTAGCCAAACTGATCCCCTTCCGGGAAATGCTGGTCGACCACTTCCGGAACCCGCGAGGGTCACCTCGGACCTCACCGAAGACGAGGCCTTCGACCACAGCGTGGAGAAGCTGCGGGACGTGGCTATCGCCCTTGGCCCCGAGGTAGTCCGTGGTGTCGACCTTCGGCCCCGTGCTCGTGGCGACTCCGGGGTTACCCGGGGCTGGTTTGACCGACGGACTAGGGAGATCGTCGTCATCACCGGGGAGACCAAGCGTGCCCAGGTGTTCAAGACCTTGGTTCACGAGATCGCTCACGCGATCCTTCACGGGAATGAAGACCACCATGAGCGCGGTGAGATGGAAGTCGAGGCGGAATCGACCGCATTCGTGGCCTGCCGAGTATTGGGACTCGAAACCGGAACCTACAGCTTCCCCTACGTCACCTCCTGGGCGGGTGACGAGGACGCAGAAACCATGGTCCTTCGTTCCGGCCAACGAATCGTGCGCGCTACCAACACCATCCTCGATGCCCTCCTGGGTACCGTCGAAAAGCTTCAAGACAATCTTAAGGGGGCTGCGTGATGACGTCCCCCACCTCGACCAAGCACGTGGCTCTGTACGCGCGCGTTTCCACCACAGACCAGCATCCGGGCATGCAGGTCGACGAACTACGGCGTGTTTGTGGGCAGCGCGGTTGGGAGATCGTCGGCGAGTACGTCGATGCCGGATACTCCGGCTCGAAGGACCGTCGCCCCGAACTTGATCGCCTCATGGGTGATGTTCACCGAGGCAAGATCGGTGTGGTCCTGGTCTGGCGCTTTGATCGATTTGCCCGCTCAGTTCGTCACCTTGTTTCCGCGCTCGAGGACTTCCGGGCGAGATCGGTCGACTTCATTTCCCTCCAGGACGGGATAGACACCTGCACCCCAGCCGGGAGGTTCACGTTCCACGTCGTTGCCGCAGTCGCGGAACTGGAACGCGAGCTCATCAGGGAGAGGACACGTGCGGGGATCGCAGCTGCGAGACGAAGGGGTGCCCATGTCGGCCGACCTCGCGCGAAGATCGATCTCGTCCGCGCGAAGGCGTTGATGACTTCGGGAAAGTCGTTTCGACAGGCCGCGAGGGACTTGGGAATCGGAACCGCAACCCTGCATCGAGCCCTGCGAAACCGGGAAGGTGACGAGGTTCCGAATCAGTCCGAGTCGGTAATGCCCATCCTGGTTTCGCAATCATGAGCCCCAGCGCGAGAAACGCGGACCTTCTCGTCCTCGAATCTGATTGGGGCGAAGACCTGGAGGACTGTAGAAGCTCGCGTCCGTTCATCGAGGGACTGGCCTCCGCCCTAGGAATCACAGTCGTCTACCGGACCTTTCACACCTCACGCAACCTCACCCATTGGCTGCGGCAAGTGTTCCTGTCCAAGAGGTCCCCCCGGGTCGTCTACATCGCCACCCATGGCACCAGGCGATGCCTCCATCCGAGCTTGTCGAAGAAGGGGGTGCAACTTCGGGACGTGGTAGCCGCAGCAGCTAGGGGGACACGTCATCACCGCGTGAAGAGGGGCCTCCTTCTCGGCGCCTGCGAGATCGGGAATGACCTCGACGCCATCCTTGCGGCAGCGAGAGGCCGATTTACATGGGCAGCTGGATACGGGGTCGAAATTCCCTGGATCGAAAGCATGCTGACCGACATCGCCTTCCTCAACTACATGATATCCGGCAGAGGAGTCACATCTTCAGACGGCAAGCGGGCTGTCTGCGCGGATCTTGATTCGGTGAAGACCCGCTCGGCCGAAAGGGCGGCCCAATGGCTGCTTGACGACTTCGCCATCGCCGAGGCCCTCAAGTTTCGCGCGAAGATTTGGCGTCCGTAGCGAGGGCGCCCCGGTCCGGCCCTGTTGGTGGGACCTTCTTTGGCAACGATACCCTCGCCAGGTAACTGCTCGGTCAAGCATGCCCAGTCCATTGTGCAACAGGCGCATTCTGGTTCGTTCGTAGACTATGATTTCGTCTCACACCAAGGCGAGTTCATCGACGAAACATGGCGGCGTCGCTGACTACTCGACGGCCCCTGCATGTTGCGAGCCATCCTATCCCGAGCTTGTCGAATCGATGCCAGATTCAGCATCGTCAGGCAATAGGTCTTCCCTCGAAGCACTCTGACCAAGCCCTGGCTGGCAAGGCGCCTAGCGTCAACCAAGGGTCTGGATTGCGACACACGACCATCCGGTTGAGCGTAGACATCGGA
>Ga0055462_10000196_pt1 | contig 9752 bp, 3 predicted proteins | sample Joice_ThreeSqC_D_2_FD_57689 | JGI IMG/M metagenome (GOLD analysis project Ga0055462, IMG submission 57689) | Wetland microbial communities from San Francisco Bay, California, USA, that impact long-term carbon sequestration - Joice_ThreeSqC_D1 | ecosystem: Environmental > Aquatic > Marine >...
CGCCGGCATCAATAGCAAAACCGGATGCAGTAGAATTTCCAATAGTCTCACTAATCAGTTTAAAGTTTGTACCAATTGAAATTCTATCGGTTAACAATTTAGAATAAGTTAAACCCAATGTTAAAAAAGTTGGTGAATAAGTACTGCCTGTTCCATCCGGTAATTCTACGGTTGTTACAGGTATATCACCAAAATCGAGCGATTTAAGATTTAGTCCGATTGAACCGAAATCTCCAAGACTGGCACCAACTGCAAAATAAGAAACATTGATATCAGCCAGGTAGCTTACATAACTAAACATCGCTTCAGTTTGAGGAATAACATCCAGTCCTGCCGGGTTGTAGAAAATAGATTCTACCCCGGTTAGATTAGCAAGAAATGCCCCTCCGGTTGCTATACCTCTGGCGCCTACAGGAATAAGTAATTCTTCTGCACCTGTAGTACCTTTTCTTGCTTCATCTCCGGCATAAGCGGCTGCGGTAATAATCAAAATAAAGATTATTAGTAATATTTTTTTCATTTTTTAAACTCCACTATTTATCTTAAAATAGCCGGCAGGTATCTTAATGATACCTGCCCATACTTTATTTTCTTAGAATCTTTGTATTTGTTTTTGCGGCATTATTATCGCAAATTTTAATACTTTATCACCGTATAATGGTGATGAAACAATTGCAAGATACATACCTGAAGCAACTCTTAATCCTGATTGATTTTGAAGATTCCATCTTAGAAACGGAGATGATGGGGAAGATTTATCATCAGTGTTAAGTGTTCTTACTAATGTGCCGGATAATGAATATATCTTTACTTCTATATCCTGAGGAAGATTAGTAAAGGTTACAAACGGCTCATCCGGATTATTACTTGTATATGCTGTTAATGTATTAAAGCCATATAATGGATTTGGATATACATTAACTTTTTTCCATAATTCTCTTTCCTGATCTTCAGTAATGGTTCTACCTTCCAGGGTAGTAAACTGATAAACATCATTTTCAGTATAAGGATAAACAACAAGAGGAATTATTGTTTTATCACCTTCAGTAAGCCAAGAATTATCATTTAGTCTTTGTAATCCCAGAACATACATACTACTTAACCATGGTGAATTAAATATTGCTCTTTGTTCTTCTGAGATACCAACTGCATCATCAGGTACTTTTTTATTATTAGTTTGAAGTCTTACCAGGTCTGCCCATACAGTTTCACTACCAGATGCAGTTTGAAAATCACCACCAGTCAATTCAATCTGATTGCCATTTGGATCATAAGGGCTGCTGAAGATTACTAATATTTCATCTGATTGATCAAGATGTGATGTGGGATCCCATTTACCATCCGGGTTAGCATATGGACGTTGACCTGTTTTTTGAGCTTCCATGAAACCAACAGCAAGCTGGTATTCTTCGTTGCGCCTTTCATCAACAACCCAGGCTGTAAATGGTACATCTACAAATCCATTCGCCCTGTCATTAACTGTGTCCCAATTACCAACAACACCTTTACCTACTGTATCTGAACTGGTAATTGCATTAGCGTAAATTATACCCTGACTAGGTGGGGGCACATTACTCTTATAACCATATATATATCTATATGCTTTACCAACTCCTTCAGGTCCCCATCTAAGCTCAATATGACGTAATTTATCTGCGGTCATATAAGTACTTTTTCTTGACCCAAATGGAATAGGAACATTTTTCTTTCTTTGTCCAGGAATATCTTTCCCCGGATACCAAATGCCCCTTAATGTAGATGACACAGTGTCCAATGTAGAGTTTCTATACCAAACGGCACCTGAAGGTTCATACTGAAGCCTTTCTACTTTAGGAGTTTGATCTTGTAACCGAAGAATAAATCCTTCGGTAACCGGAATACTAATATCATTTGATCCATAAGTATATGCTGATCCTGAATCTTCCAGTACAGTTCCTGTTGTAATATTAGTAAGGTTCCAATACATAGAATATGGACCCGATGAAGTATTATTAAAGAAGGTTACTTCATAAGTGTTATTATGTAAATTTTCGACATCAATAATATCTGGCCCGACAATTCCAGTAGATGCACCTGATATATGATTTGATTGTTCAACAGTTAGCGGCGGATTGTATAAATCTTCACCAACAGTAATCGAAACTATATTCCGTATATTTTCAGCTTCCTGAGCAAATGCAGCGGCAGAAAGATAATAGTTGGTAGGAAGTGTTGTATCTCCAGGATCCTTATAAACCAACGATCTGTAATTTAATGCATAGCTAGTTACTGCAAAGTAATAAGGTTTACCTTTGGTAACAGGATCGCTGGGCCTGAAAGGATCGTTAAATATTCTTACTCTGATTTTTCCTGTGTTAGGATCGGTATATGCCTCAAAATCTAATTGCTGTGACTGAGGATAGAGTAATTCTATTCCTCCGGTAGCACTGTTTTCTTTATATACGTCTTTAATAAAATCATCCAGATCAAAACTGGCTATTAGTATTGAGTTCTCCTCACCGCCGATAATATCTTCATTGATACCGGTTTTAAAAGCCCAAACATTGTAGCCTTCAAAATGAAGATCCCAGGTAGGTGTTGTATTAACATAGGAAACCTGGTTAGGTGTATCCCAAATAATATCTATAAAATTATCACTTGAAGATAATTTAACCTCAGGTGGTGGTGGTGGAGATGGTGCTAAAAAGTTAAGGTTAAAGATATTCTGGGCACCATCGTCAATCCTTGTTGCAACTGTAATTGCATCAAGCGGGTTTTTACCTTTAGCTACTACATATGCAACAATTATTTCTTTTTCTTCATCTTTATTTAATACAAAAGGATATGATGTTTCACCGGTAATCGGATCTCTTTTTGCACCTGTTGTAGTCATTTGCCTTACATCTGTTCTGACTGTTGCAATCCATCCCTGTGATGTTACAGGATCACCGGAAAACCAGAACTTATTATTCGTTGTATCACAACCGGCGAAACTCACGTTGCCATAAGCAAATGTACAAGGGTCTATTTCTTCACCAACACGGTTTTTACCTTCCATATAGCTTCTTGCTTCTTCCTTTAGGCTTGGATCATTCAGGTTCTGATCGCCATTAAGATATTCTACAAAAGATGAGATTGGTAAATTTTTAGCACCTGGGAAATATTTTACACCTATAATCTGACCTCTTACAGAAACTGCTGTATCTAATGGGGTATCAATTCCTTCATCATACTTCCCTGCTTCACCACCTACATCTATATAAGTTTCTCCAGCTATGTATGCAGCCGGTCCTGAGAAAAAGTCAATCATAAAACAAGGTGGAGTATTTCCATATTGATCATCAAATTCATCATTGTAAGTATAGCCGGCATTACGCGGTACATCAACTCCTACAAGGTCATTATCATACTGCCCTAAATCAGGGTCGGCCCAAACACCGAATAAAACATCATCTAACTGATCAGGATCATTACCGCCGAGACCGACATATTTAAACCTGTATCTAACAAAAACTAGATTACCTATTGCACCTGCAGAAGCAAATGCAAATACGCTTTGCCTTATTTCAATTCCTCTCGGGTCCACAGTCCATCTACGCTGAGCAGCAGGAATACCATCATTATAAACACACCAGACCATTTCATCACCGATTAAATCCGGTCTGTCTTCTTCAGGATCCCACATCCCGTTACCATTATTATCTACCGGGTTATAGTTTCCATCTCCATCACCATCATAAAAATCAGCTCCAAGCGCAACCGCATCTATCCAATCCTGCCAGCTCTGTCCAAAGGGAACGTCCTGAGAATTTAATACATATATAACTGCACGGGAATCACTCTGTCCTCCTTCAACTGTTCCGGGGACATAGTCTTCAACAAGAGATGAAGGAGCAACAGCATTTGCCCACAACCCGCCATTAGCATAACCGCTGAGAAAAAATCCCGACGAGAATAAAAATACGTGCCCGGCATACTGCCCACCTGAACCACTCGGTCCACCTGAACCACCCGGAGGTACATTTACCTCACCAATATTACCTTTTCTATTCATTGGAAGGTAAATATTATTAACCTTCATTGCATAAGCATCACCATTTTTACCGGAGGCTTCTGTTGTATTAAACTTATACAAGGGCTGCGGTAAACGCGTTCCGTTATGGTCATCTCCAAGAAAACCAAACGTAATAAGTGCTGTTACAATTAAAAGTAACAGCAATTTGTAACTATTTATTAATTTTATTCTTTTCATTTTCAAGCACCCTGTTTGTAATTAAATACCAATTTTATCAAAATTCAGTTTGAGGCCTAGCTTAATTAGCCTTGGAATTCCAAAGTTTGAAGGATCTTTTTCCAGAGTTTTAAAATCCTCAATGAATCCCTGCTTATGAACTCCCTGGTTTTCTGCTGCTGCACGTCCTTCCGGTGTGTTTAACCATCCGGTAGAATATGGATCACCTGTAGATCTCCATACCTGAACTATGTTATCAGCATCGAGTAGATTTTCTATCCATAGATAAGGAGTAAAATAAAAAGTCCCTATCTTGAAACCTTTTTCTATTTTTAGATCTATTCTGAAACTACCAGGACCATAAGCTGAATTTATGTAACCGGTATTTGTAGCGCTTAAACCATTATCAGCAATTGGATTCCATGTATCAACCGGTGTATATGGTCTGCCGCTGTTAAAGGAAAGGATTGCATTAATGTTTACCAATTCCAGAAATCCTTGTTCTCCTTCTGGCACATAAAAGTCAAGAATAGCGACAGCAGTATGCGTTTGGTCAAAACTGAGAGGAGCAATTACTTTAGGTGGTAATCCGTCCAGGTTTCTAAATACTGCAGTCTGGCTTGAACTTGTTGAAGACCCTGTTCCCTCAGCAATAGAAAATGTGTATTGGAGAGAAGCGCTGATATAGCTAAGTCTTGTTACATCGAATGAAAATGCAAATCCTTTTACTGTTCCAAAATCTGAGTTCTCAGGATAAATTGCATTGATTATTTCACCACCTTCAACACGACGGTATTGGTGGTTTTGCACATTTACCAATCCCTTGGTGTTTTTATAAAATGCGGAAATATTCAATGCGGAATTGTTACTTAGTAATTGTCTGAATCCAACCTCATATTGTGTTGTTTCTTCACTAACCAATGCACCGTTAAATCCTGACTGCGGAGCATATGTTATGTAAGTATCATAATCAAATGGTCCGGAGAATAAATCATTCAATTCGGGAAGCTGGATAAATCTTCCATACTGAGCATGAAATACTGTCGCTTCAGTAACAGGAAAACCTATACCGATTCTTGGCGAGAATTCTACTTCAACATCTCTTACTTTAAAATCACCAATATCGAATTTGTTAGGATTTAAACCTCCTGCATAAGGAAGAGCAGGATCAACTAACTCATAAGATTTTATATCAAAGTAATCCATCCTGACACCCAGATTCAAAACCATATCATCAAGCTCGAATCTGTCTTGCAGGTATGCATATGCAATAATCGGTTCGCCGGGTTTTAAGAATTCAGCCATTGAAGGATCTGAACCAACATTTGCAAGCCAGTCTAATGATGATGGATCATCTCCTGAAGTTTTAACGGTTCCGGTAACATCATACCCGAAAGCCCAGGGCTGATTTCTTGCAAATCTTTCATTCATGCTAAGTGTATCAGATATACCAGCAACAGAATAAGCGTAGTTTCCATAACCTCTTATTGTATGTTTTGAAATACCGGCACCGAATTCTAACAGATGATTATCGAGCTGTGATGTTAAATCAAAATCAGCTCCCATTGATTCATCTTCTCTTCTCTGGAATAATCCTCGTGACCAGCCATAAGGGCGATATACACCATTATCATCTGTGGCAACAGTTCTCTGTCCGTCACCTATTAAAGTAACATCATAATTATCAGCCCAGTAAGTACTATCTCCGTAAAGAATCTGTTCTTCCGGATTTTTTAAGAAAGGATTATATCTTTTATAATCGAACATCCTGTAACCAAGATTAAGGTTCCAGAAGGTGCTGTTACTAACAGTTTGTGAAATTCTGCCGCTGTAAGAATAATTTTTCTCTTCAAATTCTTCTATGAAGGCCGCATCATTTTTATATTGCCTTACACCCGTTCCATCTTTTGAGTTTTTAGCAATCCTGTCATTAATCAGGGTGCTTAACTGAATGTTCCAATCTCCGAAACGGGAATTTGTTTTACCTGAAAATCTCCAAACACTGGCGGGATTATTAGGAATTGTATTTAATGTAACCCCGGTTGATCCGAATACAATAGGAACAGCAGGAGGATCTGCATCAGCAAACCAACCTCGCTCACCGGATAAGAATATAGTATGTTCGGGAATTCCCGGAATGATAGGACCGCTTAAGGCTCCGGAATATATGTTATAACCGTAATCATCTGTTTGTGGAAAATCCGATGACTGCAGGTCTATAAAAAGATCATAATATGGCTGCCCCGATTTGGTTGTAACATTAACAATACCCGATTGAGCCTGACCATATTTAGCTTCATATCCACCAACCTGAAATGATATCTGGTCAATAGCAACGTTACTAATCTGGGATACTGTCTGGCGGTTATATAAATTATTTTGAGGAACACCATCAACTATGTATAAAACTTCGCTTCCTCTTCCGCCGCGTACATTTATGGAAGCATTACCATCTGCACCGCCGCTACCTTCCTGTATTACAACACCAGATTGTAATGATGCAAGGTTCTGAACACCTCTTACAGGTAAACGTGAAATTTGTTCAGAGTCAATTACTTTTACAGTGTTGGTTGCTTTTTCCTCAAAGAATTTTTTACCTTCAACTACAATATCAGGAAGTGTAAAATCTGTAGATAGCTCAACATTCAGTTCATAAGTGATGTTAGCAACAACTCTTACTTCCTGAATAGTCTTTGAGGCGTAGCCTACGTAGCTTACCTTAACGTTGTAAGTACCGGGAGTTATATTTAGTATAAAATAGTTACCATCAATATCAGTTGCGGCACCCAGGTTAGTATTGAGTACAACAATATTAGCACCGATTAATGGTTCTTTTGTGTCGGCATCAGTAATTTTTCCGCTTATTTTGCCCACTCCCGTTTGAGCATAAATCACAGAAGTAACAGTTATAAAGATAAATGCCGTCAGAAGATTAGTAAAGATTTTTTTCATCTCTTCTCCACGAAAAGTTTAAAAATATCTTCTGTTATTATGAAGATTTACCAATTATTTAAATTCAAAGAACTAATATACATAACATTAAAAAAAAACGGGCGAATTAACCAATACTAAAATTGGAAAACCCACCCGTTAAGTCAACACTCAAAAATTACTTAAGCAGCATCATCTTTTTAGATGAAATGAAATTACCTGCCTGTAATGTATAAATATACAATCCTGATGCCAGATTTGATGCATCAAAATTAACTGAATGACTGCCTGCATCCTGTGATGAGTTAACCAAATTAGCAACCTCTTTACCAAGAACATCATAAACTTTAAGTGTTACATTGCTTCTTTCAGCAAGTGTATAGTTTATTTTTGTGCTTGGGTTGAAAGGGTTAGGATAATTCTGCTCTAAGTTAAAGCTGTTAACAAATGTGGGATCGCCGACTGCATTTGGACCCATATCAACATCTGTAGTGAAGAAATAATACTGTGCTGTGGCACCTTTCGGCATTGTAGCTGATCCGTTAACTGTACTTCCCGGTATTGAATCTCCCTGCATAGACATATATACTCTGCAATAAAGTTCACCGGCATCATCAAAAACAGGATTTACTGGCGCAATGCTGGGATACCTGAAATCTCTTAACGGCGTATCAGGTGTAATCTTCATAGGTGCTTCCCAGTTAGCTCCGCCATCGGAACTGTATGTAAAGTAAACAGCGCAATATGTTGTTGAATCGTCCGTAATAGTACCCGGCCAAACATTTTCTGTAGCAACAACAAATGCTAAAAATAACCAATCGTACATATTTGAGCGACCGATTACAGGACGGCATAAAGGCTGCTGAACGTCATTTGTTCCTAGGTATGGCTGATAAGGAACGTTGCTACTGTCTGCAACTGTTACAGGAACACCGCCGTTAACATTTGGTGACCAGAATTCGATTGAATTAGGTACTCCCGGGAAGAAGGATGGCGCTGCAGGATCGAATAATTGTGTAACGAGTTCGTAAGTAACACATGGATCTTCTCCATGGAAACTCATTGAAACACCTCTTATTGAACCTTCAAGAGTATCTGATGATTCAGTAGTCGGGCAATCAAAAACCTTCTGGCTCGTCCAGGTTAATCCTTCATCTGTAGATTGCTTATAAAATACATCACCAGCGCTGCCGCCAAACTGACCAAGGTGAGCTAATCCAATTATTCCTCCATCGGAAACCGCAAAACCATGAGTTTCAGCTTGATCTCCATCATATACCTGCCAGCCTGAAAACAATGATGAAGTAGTATTGAATGTGTTTACATACATACTGTCGCCACCATTGACAGTTGAAGCAAAAATAATATTGTCATTTTCATTAACGACGAACCTTGGCCAGATAGCCTGAGCTGCAGGCGGAACTGTTCCTGGATCATGTTCTGTAAAATTAATGTCAAACGGACCACTGTCTATCCATAGAGTTGTTCTTGTTCCATTTGGTGTATGACCCATAGAATTGTTATGGTTTAATATAACTGCAGCACCTGATGAAAGACCATATATTGCAGGAAATCCTGAACGGCCATCTGAACCTCCGGTTGGATCTAAGTTTACAGGAACCTGACCGCCTTCAAACCAGTTATCGCCACCGTCTGCACTTCCTAAATAAAGACTGGCTCTATCAGTAAAATTAACAAACTCCACATCCTGCACAGAATTTGTAAAAACTGCGTGAACAAAATCTGGATCTGGGGTATTTATCTGAACCCATATCTGCTGGGTTGATGCATTCGATTGTAAATCGTAACTGGATGTTGTGCTGGTCATTGTCTGCCAATCCCATACTAATCCTTGTGGAGTAAAAACTGTACCGGATGTTTTGGTGGCATTAATTTTTACTATCGGGCCTTCAGAGACTCTGTTAGTCTCATCACCGCTAACCATTATGTTAGGTTTGGTGATCTTTGAGTAATCCTGTGCCTGAATTGCACTCATACCAAAGAATAGTAAAATAACTAAGAGTGCCGTAATTTTTCGTAACATGCTGTCTCCTATATTGGTGATTTATTAAATGATTTATTAAATGATATTAATAAGTTGATTCCATACAACACACTGGGAAAACACTTTATTATTAAATTGTTAAATTATTTGCCAAACCAAAATAACACTACCCTTTTTTTATGTCAAGCACTTTCACTAATATTTATTTTGATTCAGAAATAGCTTTTTTTATAAATAATGTCAAGAGACGTTTATTTCCGCTAATTTCAGATGTGTAACGAATATACATCCATTATACCTTCTAATAATAAAATAGATTTCCTCATCTCATCTGATGTCTTGCTATCCAAAGTCATAACCGTAATAGCATATTTGCCCTCTTCGATTCTACCGAGTGCAACGCTTGCAATATTAATATTAGCAGTAGAAAATATTTTACTAACAGATGCAAGCATACCAGGTTTATCTATGTTTCGGTAAATCAGGATATTTCCTTCAGGTTTAAATTCTACAGGGTATTGGTTGATGTTCACAATTCTTAAATCGTTACTTCCGAATACTGTACCTGAAAACTGCCAGCTTTCGTTATCAGTTTCCAATGTTGCT
>Ga0055462_10000197_pt1 | contig 9737 bp, 9 predicted proteins | sample Joice_ThreeSqC_D_2_FD_57689 | JGI IMG/M metagenome (GOLD analysis project Ga0055462, IMG submission 57689) | Wetland microbial communities from San Francisco Bay, California, USA, that impact long-term carbon sequestration - Joice_ThreeSqC_D1 | ecosystem: Environmental > Aquatic > Marine >...
TTTTATAATCAAGGATATCATTCGGATTGCCGTCATCAAAAGTGAAACATACTGAAGATTTTTCACTGGACAATAAAGCAGAAACAGAAACAAAAAAAATAATTGCGAAAATAATTGTCAGAAATTTGATAGTAGTCATATTTGCATATCCGGATATTACTTACGAGAGTTTATTCTGTCGAAATTAACCCACACAATATACTATAGCAATAATAAATTCAACATATTCGTCTCAAAAATAATATTGAGGAATATTTTTTTATTTCATAAGTAAAAGCTTTTTTGTTGCTATATTATTTTTTGTTGTTAATGTATAAAAATAAATTCCGGAAGTTAGCTCTCCTGCATTAAATTCCTTTTCGTATCTGCCGGGTTCAAGATATGAGTTTACCAGAGTAGCTACCTTTTTCCCCAGTACATCATAAATCATTAATGATGCAAATGAGAATTCAGAAAGACTAAAACTTATAGTTGTAGTCGGATTGAATGGATTAGGATAATTTTGCTGCAGAAAAAATCCATGTGGTGATTGAACTGGTTCAAAGTTAACTGAAACTACGTTTGTATCTTCAACAATACTATGAAATTCATTGATATCTAATCCATCAACATTCTGTTTAATTCCAGATGGCCATTTTATTACAAGTGAATCAATCTTTAATGCATCTCCCAAGCCAAAATGTAATTGAAGGTTTTGTCCGCAGTACCCGTTTTGACCAGCAACTCTTCGTGTTTGCCAAAAAGAGTTTCCGAAAATTGTTGTTTTTAGTTTTACTTCGGCACCTATTGCAGTTTTATTTGATATAATTCCCTCCAGATTTAATGTTATCCAGTTATTGCCGCCGCCGTTATTTTTATAAAGTGTATTGTTCTCATTTTCATTAAAACATTTCGCAAGGAATAAATCCAGCCAGCCGTCTTTATTAAAATCACCAAATGCACAACCATAGGTCCAGCCTAAGTCTGTAGCAACAATACCAGTATCACGAAAAAAAGTACCGTCACCGTTATTTATATATAAATAATTTGTTGTTCTGCTGCTTCCGGTAAATGCGTTTGCAATGAAAATATCAAGATCACCGTCATTATCAATATCACCTAGAGAGCTTCCGAAAGAATTATTAAAATCTGTAGAGAATGGTTCTGCATTTACATTAGTAAATGTTCCGTCTCCATTATTGATGAGAAGATGATTTAGTTGGTTAGACCAGTTTACCAGAAGCACATCAAGGTCGCCGTCATTATCAATGTCTTCCCAGTTGCTGCCGGCAGTACTTCCGCCAAGGTTTAATAACGACGGTACACTGGCAATGCTGAAAGTAGTGTCGCCGTTATTCAGGTAAAGGTTTTCATTTTGGTTGCTTTCATTCGTAACAAAAATGTCGGGATTACCATCGCTGTTAAAATCAATCCAATCAATATTTCTTGATTTAAATGATTCATTCAGAAATGTATCAGTTAATTTGGAAAATGAACCATCGCCGTTGTTTTTATAAAGAAAATTCTTAAGTGCTCCGCCGCTGTTGCATACAAATAAATCGAGAAAGCCGTCTTTATTAAAGTCTCCCCAAGATCCCGTTTCAGAGTAACTAACTTCTGTTGAGATAATTGAGCCTGAGATAAGTGTAAATGTTTTATCGCCGTTGTTTTTATATAACCTGTTAGGCTGACCATACCAGTTTGCGACAAAAAGATCTGGATAACCATCATTGTTATAGTCACCCCAGCTGCTGCCATCGGAAGCATTATTATCCATCGTAATGATAAGCGTATCTACTTTTGTAAAAGTTTCGTCGCCGTTGTTCTCGTAAAATAAATTGTTTTGTCCCGGAGATGGACCATTTGTTACAAACAAATCGAGATCGCCATCGTTATCATAATCTATCCAGTTTACAGCTCTCGACCCTCCGCCGTCATTTACCATTGGTCCTGTAGTAATTCTTGTAAATGTTTGTGCAGTTGATACATTCACAAACATTATTACTGTAAATAAGTAAAATAGTTTTCGCATAGTTTTTCCTGATTTTTTGAAACGAATTTATACCGGGATGGCAGAATTAAACAATAATTTGGGACAAATGAATTGTTAAGAGGGACAACAAATGTAATTTGCGGGATGAAATATTATGTCAGATAATTTCTGATGTTTCCTTTGTAAGCTGAGCCGGTCGGAATTTTTTTACCAGATGATAGTTTAATAATATATTCCTGGTTGAAAACCGGTTCCAGCTCTTTAATATAATTTTTATTTACAATATAACTTTTATGGACGCGTAAAAAGTTTGAGGGATTTAACTTATTCTGGAATCTGTTTAACGTAGAACGAATCCTGAACTGAGTATCTTCGGTAATAATCATAACATAATTTTTATCTGCCTGTAGATAAATAATTTTCGATACAGAAACGAGTTCTATTTTGTTATTTGATTTTACGGGTAATTTATCGGGATAGCTAACAGAACTGTTCTCTTTAATTATCACATCTTTTAATTTATTTAAAATATCGCCGGATGTTTTGGCAGATATTCTTTCCTGTGCCCGTTTAACAGCTTCAGAAAATTTTTGATTATCAAATGGCTTCAAAAGATAATGAACTGCATTTAAATCGAATGCTTCATAAGCAAAATCGCTGAACGCTGTTGTAAAGATTACATAAGGAGCATTGCTGCCCAGTGATGAAAGGAATTCAATTCCCGTTTGATCAGGCATCTTAATATCGAGGAAGATTAAATCGGGATTTAAATTATTAATAATCCTCTTTGCTTCCCTGGTATTTTTTCCTTCTGCTACCAACTCCAGATCAGGATGATCTTTGGCTAATATCCTTATCTTTTTCCTTGAGAGCGGTTCATCATCAATAACTATTGCCCTGATCTTCTTTCTCATCCTTAAAAGGTAATTTTATTTTAACAATAAATTCATTATTTGAATTTTTATTTGCCGAAAAAGAAAAACTATTGTCGTACAAATATTCCAACCTTGAAACCAGGTCATTTAATCCTTCACCCGATTTATTTAATTCAGATGATGACTTTTCAGGAACTGAATTTTTTATTTCTATCAACATCGTATCATCAGAAATCTTGATTACATTCTCAATTAAAACAGTGCTGCTTGTTAATTCAACTCCATGCTTAATGCAATTTTCCAGCAGCGGCTGAAGAATGAATACCGGGACTTTCTGCTGTAATGCGGTTTTATCAATTTGCGAATCATAATTTATCCTGTTTCCAAATCTAAGTTTTTGAATTTCTATATACTTTTCGGCTATTTCAAGCTCTTCTTTCAGTGTTACAAAATTAATATTTCCTTTTTTTACCGAATGTCTTAGCAGATCGCTGAGCTTAGTAATCATCGTATCGGCAGCTGGTGGATCGGTATAAATAATTGCCGAGATTGAATGCAAAGCATTAAAAATAAAATGAGGCTGAAATTTCATCTTCAAATTAGATAACTCGGCATTGACCAGCTGGTTGCGGTAGTTTGCCTCTTTTAATACTGCTTCACGTGAAATATAATAATACCTGTAAATCAATATCAGGACAATGATCATTACATATAAAAAAAAGCTTTCGTAGATGAGTGACAGCAAAGCGAATTTTTCGTTTATCAGCTCGGTAATAAAATCATGTGATGGAATTTCAGCAAAAATGATGTCGTTTATATATAATACTGTTACACGGTGAATCGCAGAAATAATTAATCCCAGTGTTATTAAAATAATAATTGACAAAACATTTATTTTTTCCTTCAGGAGAATGATTGTAATAAAATAAATTATTGGGATAAATATTATCCAGAATAAATAGCTGAAAATCCTGGACTGAAGCAGAACAAAATAACTTACAGGGTTTTTAGTGTCGAGTAAATAAAGATAGGACGAAGTGGTTGACAGTATCCCGATAAGAAGAACAATCAAGAAAATAAATATCCAGAGTTTTACGGGAATAATATTTTTAACATGCTTCAACAAGCTGCCTCATAATTTATTTTTGAATGTGAAGATAATAAATGAATTATTTCATTAGAAATTATTAAACAAGGATTCTGCTGAAAATGATACACATTTTGGAAGAAATTTTAATTAAGAATTATTTTACTATTTATTATTATGGAATTGGGATAATTTAATTTATATTTCAAATGTAATGAGAAAATTTGAAGTTACACTTACATACAAACGTGTTCTCGTCCCTTCATCATCTCCGGAAGAAGTGATGATAAAACAACAGAAGATCTTTAATACTGAGCTGGATGATGAATCCTGTATTTCCCCGGAAATATTCTGCGACAAAGTAATTAATTGTAATGAGAGACATAACGTTGTAAGGTTAAATATTAAAGAATTATCAGCAGGCAATACAAAACCTTTATACTGGCTAAATGAAAACCGGGGAAGAATTTATTTATACAACGGTGTAGCGATCGTACTTAACAGGAACTAAGATAGTTCTAAAACCTACAAATAGCCTCAAATACGCTTCTAATGAAACACCTTTCTCATTTTAATATCAAATAGATACAATCCCGCTATAAAAATAATAGCTCATTAACATTTTAATTAACAATTTTCTAATGGCATAATGGTTGTATAAAGCTGATGAAAATAAATACTAATAATAATTCGGAGGCACGGTCTAATAATGTTGTACTTATTTTTTGGAATAATAGCAGTGGGAATGATAGTTTATGGGTTTGTATCGTTGTATAGTATAAAAAAATCTAAAACCGAATCGAAGAATGTTTTTGAAAATGCTTATCAATAATTTGGCATTATATTAAGGTGAGGTGAGGGCAAGCTAAAAGGATCGTTAATGACGATCCTTTTTTTATTAATTAAAATCCATCTGATTATTTAAGTAAAGTCATCTTTCGTGATAAATAATTACCATTCATACTTAAAACATATACATAAATTCCGCTTGCTAATCCTTCAGCATTAAAATTAAATTTATAATCACCAGCACTTAGTTCTTCACTAACCAAAGTACAAATTTCCCTTCCGGTTATATCATAAATCTTAAGTGTAGTGTATCCATTATCATAAAGATGAAATCTGATTGCAGTTAAGGGATTAAATGGATTTGGATAATTCTGATGAAGAATAAAATTGTCTGGTAAATGTTCTTCTTCTGAAATATATGAAGGTCCCGATTTCATCAGTTTGATCACGCCGCCATCCGGAACAATGTCTGCAAGAACTGCAGTTATTGAATCTAAATATACTGTTTCAATTATTTTAAATTGTGTTCCCTGTTCTACCCTGACATACTGCCAATCTTCCGGAACAGAAATGTATGCTGACAAAGGATAATTAAATATAACATCATCCAAAGGATCGGTTAGATTAATTTCAATTAAAGAATTCGTTTGTGTAAGAATGTTGTATGAATAACTATCGCGTTCTTTCATATAGCGCATTACATTGCCCATGTTTTCAACCCATACTTCCCTGTTATTACTTTTTTCTTTAATCCAGTCACAAAGCATTGATAGCCATTCATTTCCAATAGGATAATATGTACTGTCTATAATACCGGGAAGTTCAGAATATGGAACTACTTCATGAACAAGCTGTATAGCCCAGGTCCCGTTTTGTATTGACTGATCAATCCAGCCTTCAAAATTATTAAGCTCATCGAGATCATCATTAATAGAATTCCTCGGGTTATCGAAAGTAACTCCGTACGATTTAAGTCCGAACCATTCCGAACCTGACATGCTCCATGAGTTCGGATCCTCGCCAATAGACCTTGCCCCATCATAATATAATGCTGAAATAGAATCTACCAGGTTATTATGTGTACCATAAGGGTATGCAAGTGAAATACAATAATTGTTTTCGATTTTCTGATAAATCTTATTAAGCGATTGATATAGTTCGTAATGGATTGTATTTGGTGTAGATGTATCACCAGGAGGAAGTGTTGTTAGATCCGGATGATTCAGTGTATGTGATCCTATTTCATGTCCGTCATTTGCAAGTTCCTGGAACATATACCAGGTTCCATAACGCCAAATCCCGGGAAGTGAATCAGTAAGATAAGGCGGAAGAATAAAAAAGCTTCCTTTAAAATTGTAATTATTTAAAATACCCCGGGCGTTGTCGTATTGAGATTTCAATCCGTCATCAAATGAAAATGTAAATGCCGACATCCTGTCGTCTGCCCATCTTGTTACATACGTATTACCGTAACCAGTATCTGCGGCAGGTATCTGTGCTTCAATACCAAAAATAAGTGAGCTGGCAAATAGAAACATCAGCGTATATAGATTAATAAACCTTAACAATTTGTTCATACAATCCCTGTACAAATAAATATTGGTTAATTAAGATAAACTTTTATAAAAAAAATAATTCAGCAAAAATAATGTTATTGCATTAAATAATTATCTTAAAATAAATTCATCAATAATAGTGATCATAAATTTAAATGAAACTATTTGACAGAAAGCAACTAATAACACAAGTTAACTAAAATTGAAATATATGTTTAATAAATCTAAATTCACGTTTTAAAAATCCGATCGCTTGTATACTTCATAATTTCAGGAGAGTAAAATGCTACAGCTTAATCATTTAGACTATTACCGCCTTCCCTGGAACCTTACAGACAATTCTATTTCCTGGCTTGAACCTACAGCAAAATGTAATCTTTATTGCGAAGGATGCTACCGTCAGAATGAAAAAGACGGACATAAAACACTTGAGCAGATAAAAAACGATCTCGATGTTTTTGTAAAATTAAGAAAAGCTGATGGTGTTTCTATTGCCGGCGGCGATCCATTAACTCATCCGGATATAATTGAAATAGTAAAAGAAGTTAAGAAAAGAAATATGAAGCCGATAATAAATACTAACGGGCTTGCATTAACAAAAGAATTATTGAAGGAATTAAAGAAAGCCGGTGTGTTTGGTTTTACATTTCACATTGACAGCAAGCAAGGCAGACCACACTGGAAAGATAAGAATGAACTTGAGCTAAATGAACTAAGACTTCAATATGCAAAAATGCTTGCAGAGGCTGGTAACATTTCCTGTTCATTTAACTCAACTGTTTATGAAGATACATTGCAATATGTAACGGGAATGGTTAATTGGGCGCAGGAGCATATTGATATCGTCCAGGTTATGGTATTTATTCTTTACAGGGCAGTAAACAATAAAGAATATGATTTTTATTTGGGCCCCAAAAAAATTGATATGAGCCAGTTGGTTTATAATGAAGACCCCGTTACACGTGCCGATATTAATGCTAATGAAATTGTTGAGCTGTTAAGAAAAGATTATCCCGATTTTGATCCATGTGCATATTTAAATGGATCAGAGAAACCCGATTCATTTAAATGGTTATTAACGGGAAGACTCGGCACAAAGAAAAAGATTTACGGATATGTTGGAAGAAAAGGTATGGAATTAGTCCAGACTTTTCATCATATTTTTCATAATAAATATCTTGCCTACTCTGCGCCTAAATGGACAAAAAAAGGAAAGAGCATGCTCCTGATGGGATTATTCGATATGAAGCTGAGAAAAGCATTTACAAATTTCTACAAAAACCCGTTGAACATTTTTAAACTTTTGCATTATCAATCAGTAATGATCATTCAGCCGATAGATGTTTTGCAAGACGGCAGACAAAATATGTGCGACGGCTGTCCTGATATCACTGTCTGGAATGGACAACTTGTCTGGTCATGCAGGATGGAAGAGCAACTTAAGTTCGGGCATAACCTGAAAACTTATCCGAAGGATTTTATGAATTGATGTTGCTAGAAGTTATCTCATACCTTTAAATATTTTAATGCCAGGCAGGTTATATCGTCCGATTGCTCTACACCATCAGCAAAAGCCTGGACCTGATCAAAGACATACTGAACAACTTCTGAAGTGCTTAACAAATTTTTTCCTCCAAGAATATTTTGAAGTCTCATATCACTAAATTCTTCGTTGTCTTTATTGAATGCTTCTGTTATACCATCGGTGTAAAAGATAAGATTTTCTCCCGGTTTAAACATAATTACATTCGATTCGTATGGAACATCTTTCATTGCGCCGATCATAAGACCGCCTATGTTATCCAACTGCTTAACATTTCCGTCATTGGAAATTAAATACGGAGGATTATGTCCGCCGTTTGAATATTCAAAAGCTCCGCTTCGCGTATCGAGAACACCATAAAAAACCGTAACGAACATATTTGACGGACTTTCCTCCGCAATAATATTATTTACTTCAGATAAGACATTATCCGCAGGCATCCCTTTATATGAAGTTGCTTTAATTAATGTTTTACAAACAGCCATAAGCAAAGCTGCTGCAATTCCCTTTCCTGAAACATCACCAATTACAACTCCCAGCCTGTATTTATCAATCAGAAAAAAATCATAAAGATCACCGCCGACTTCCTTTGCAGGAATCATCTTTGCATAAATATCAAATTCTTTTCTGTCAGGGAATGGGGGAAAAGTTTTAGGAAGAATTGAGGTTTGTATTACGTTTGCGATATCGAGTTCCTGCTGCAGAGTTATTAATTTATGCTGTGCGGCTATAGCAAGCTTGTATTCCTCTATTTCCTTTAAAGATTTTTCAATCGTTATTTCCAGGTCTTTTAAATCAATCGGTTTTGTTATAAAATCGTAAGCTCCCCTGTTCATTGCAGTTCTGATATTTTCCATATCACCATAAGCGGAAACAATGACTGATCTAAGCAATTTGTTGTTCAGCTCATTAATTTTAGTTAGTAAAGTTAGTCCATCCATAACCGGCATATTTATGTCAGTTAAAACGAGGTCTATCGTTCCGTCGTTTGCAATTTTTTCAAGTGCCTGCACACCGTTTTCTGCAAAGTGAAACTCGTATTCATTTGCTTTGATTTTATTCCGAAATTTTTGACGAATAAGCTCCTGCAGATCCGGTTCATCATCAACGACTAAAATTTTTGCTAACTGCATTTTATTAAATCCTTAAATTGCATCGGGGTAAGTTAATTTTGATTTTAAAAGTTCAAACTGAAGAGGTTTAGTAAAATAATCATCTGCACCCAAACTCTTTGCCATCGTAAAATTTTGTTCATCTCCGTAAGCGGTTATCATAATAACTTTTAATTCAGGGTAGCGCTTTTTTATTTCTCTCAACAATTCTATCCCGTTCATTTCCGGCATATTTATATCCGATAAGATTAAATAATCGGTACGGTCATTAATCGATTCGATTAATTCAAGCGCCGAAATTCCGTTGTATGCATATTTTATCTGCAATGTTCCGGCTTTTATTTCCTTCCTGAATTTCTGCTGAAACAGAAACTGAACATCACTTTCGTCATCTACTACTAATAATTTCAATTTAGCCTAACTGTTACTTCGGTAATAATATTAAAAAATAAGTTCCTTCACCTTCATTAGTTACTACTTTCAATTCTCCTTTGTGAACTTTTGTAACTATATCATAACTAAGCGATAGACCTAAACCAGTCCCTTCACCTGTTGGTTTTGTTGTGAAGAATGGCTGGAATACTTTATCTAAAATATCTTTTGGAATTCCGTTTCCATTATCTCCAATCCTGATCTCAACTTTATCTTTTAAGTTTTTAGTTGAAACTTTTAGAACAGGACTAAAATCATCACCAGCCTTTTTCTTTTTATCATAAGCAGCATAACAGGCATTGTTAATTATGTTTAAAAACACTCTGCTTATATCCTGCGGAACTACATTTATCTTTTCAAGTGATTCATCG
>Ga0055462_10000198_pt1 | contig 9733 bp, 11 predicted proteins | sample Joice_ThreeSqC_D_2_FD_57689 | JGI IMG/M metagenome (GOLD analysis project Ga0055462, IMG submission 57689) | Wetland microbial communities from San Francisco Bay, California, USA, that impact long-term carbon sequestration - Joice_ThreeSqC_D1 | ecosystem: Environmental > Aquatic > Marine >...
CCTGTAAGGAAAGTCCTAAATTATGCATCTGAAAAATTAGCAAAAGATCTGCCTGTTATTTATATACTTACTGTTGTCGGTAAGGATGAAAATAATAAATTAGCTTTAAAAGGGTTATTTATTGGTGACGATTACGAATGTTTTAAACTTGCATCTGAACTTTCTTTTAATGTTAATTTTGAAATGCTGGATGAACCGCTGAATAAAGTTGTCGTTTATCTCGATCCTCTTGAATTTAAAAGTACCTGGCTCGGAAATAAAAGTATATACAGAACACGTATGGCAATTGCAGATAACGGTGAACTGATTGTTATTGCACCGGGATTAAAAGAATTTGGGGAAGACAAAGAGATTGATCAGTTAATAAGGAAATACGGTTATCAAACTACACCTGAAATTCTGAAATTCGTAGATGAGAACGATGATCTGAAAAATAATCTTGGTTCTGCTGCACATCTGATTCACGGTTCATCGGAAAACAGGTTTAAAATTACATACTGCACGGGTTATATTTCTAAAGAGGAAATAGAGAAAGTAAATTTTAATTATTCACCAATTGATGAAATGATAAAAAAATATAATCCTGAAAAATTAAAAGATGGTTTTAACAAAATGCCCGACGGTGAAGAAATCTTCTTTATTTCAAATCCTGGTTTGGGTTTATGGTCTTACAAAGAAAGATTCACAGAATAAAATAAAGGGAGAAAAGAATGAATAAAAGTAAAGCCGATATTGGATTAGTCGGACTTGCGGTAATGGGTGAAAACCTTGTGCTGAACATGGAAAGCCATGGATTTACAGTTGCAGTTTATAACCGGACAGTGGAAAAAGTTGATAATTTTATTAACGGAAGAGGCAAAGGAAAAAATCTTGTTGGAACGCATTCTATTGAAGAATTAATTTCAAGTTTGAAATCACCGCGCAAAATTATGTTGATGGTAAAAGCCGGTAAGCCAGTTGATGATTTTATCGAAATGCTTATTCCTCATCTTGAAAAAGGAGATATAATTATAGACGGCGGCAACTCGCATTATCCTGAAACAACAAGAAGAACAAAATATCTTGAAGAAAAAGGATTGCTTTATATAGGAACAGGTGTTTCCGGTGGTGAAGAAGGGGCGCTTAAAGGTCCGTCAATTATGCCCGGTGGTTCTCCCGCAGCATGGAAACATGTAAAACCTATTTTTCAATCTATTGCTGCCAAAGTTGAAGACGGAACTCCGTGCTGCGACTGGGTTGGTGAAAACGGCGCCGGTCATTTTGTAAAGATGGTTCATAACGGAATTGAGTACGGCGATATGCAGTTAATCTGTGAAGTTTACCAGATTATGAAAGATTATATTGGTTTAAGCTACGATGTGATGTACAAAGTTTTTAAAGAATGGAATGAAGGCGAGCTCGATAGTTATTTAATTGAAATAACGCGGGATATTCTGAACTTTAAAGAAAACGGCAAACCACTGGTTGAAAATATTTTAGACAAAGCAGGTCAGAAAGGAACGGGAAAATGGACAGTGCTTGCATCCCTCGATTTCGGAGCACCGTTAACTTTAATAGGTGAAGCAGTTTACGGAAGAACACTTTCTGCTTTAAAAGATGAAAGAGTTGAAGCATCAAAAATCCTAACAGGACCTAAACCGGAATTCAAAGGAGACAAAAAACAATTCATCGAAGATTTGCGTAAAGCATTATACGCATCCAAAATGGTCTCTTATGCACAAGGATATATTTTGATGAGATATGCTGCAAAAGAATTCGGATGGAATTTAAATTACGGCGGTATAGCATTAATGTGGCGCGGCGGCTGTATTATCCGCTCTGTCTTTTTAGGAAAAATAAAAGAAGCATTTGATAAAAATCCTGATTTAACAAATCTTCTTCTTGATCCTTTCTTTAAAGATAAAATAGAATCATCGCAGGAATCGTGGAGAAAAGTTGTTGCAGCTTCAGTAACAAATGGAATATGGATACCTGCTTTATCTACGGCTTTAAATTATTTTGACGGAATCAGGAATTCAAGATTGCCGGCAAATCTACTGCAGGCACAGAGAGATTATTTCGGCGCACATACCTACGAAAGAGTTGATAAACCCCGCGGTGAGTTTTTCCATACTAACTGGACAGGTCACGGCGGCACAACAGCTTCATCCACATATAATGCATAATTATATTAGATTTATCTTTGATATAAAAAAGGAGTTGATATAATGGAAGTTCGTTATTCACCGGATCAAAATGGCTTTAAAAGATTTACAACAGAAGAATTACGCAAATCATTTTTAATTGATTCGCTGTTTGAAAATAATAAAATTCCGATGATTTATTCCGATATAGATCGTTCAATTACGGGAAGTGCAGTTCCGTCAGGAAAATCATTAAAGCTTACTGCAACAGAAAAAGAAATGGCTGCCAAGTTTTTTACCGAGCGGAGGGAAGTTGGTATAATAAATATCGGCGGCAGGGGTTTTGTATTAGTTGATAGCAAAGAATACAAAATGAACAGGCGTGATGGTTTATATATCGGACGCGGATCAAAGAAAATTGAATTCAAAAGTGTAGATGGCTATAAACCTGCTATGTTTTATTTTGTAAGCTATCCCGCTCACACTTCATACCCTGATAAACATATCAGGTATTCACAATCAACTCCGGTAAAACTGGGTTCGCTTACCGATTCAAATAAAAGAACGATCTATAAATACATTCATCCCGGAACAATGGAGACATGCCAGCTTGTAATGGGGCTTACTGTACTTGAAAAGGGATGTGTATGGAATACAATGCCGGCACACACTCATCAGCGACGTTCTGAGGTTTACATGTATTTTAACTTAAATCCCGATTCTTATGTTATACATCTTCTCGGCGAACCGAATGAAACAAGACATATTATCATAAGGAACCAGCAGGCAGTTCTTTCTACAAGCTGGTCAATGCATGCAGGATGCGGAACGCAGAATTATTCATTCATCTGGGCAATGGGAGGTGAAAACCAGGTATTCGATGATATGGACTGGATACCGATGAAGGATATGAAGTAGTATATTTTAAAAGTCAAAAGTCAAAAGTCAAAAGTGAAAAAATGATTTTAGATAAATTCAACTTAAAAGGTAAAACTGCAATCGTAACCGGATCCAACAGGGGAATAGGGCAGTATTATGCTTTGGCATTAGCAGAAGCCGGCGCAGATATAATCGGGGTTTCATACGAAAGCAGTTTTGAAGAAACTGAAAAGATGATTACAGAAACTGGGAGGAAATTTAAATCGTATATCTGCGATTTTTCAGACAGGAAAGATCTCTACAAATTTATTAATGATGTTAATTCTGATTTTTCAAAAATTGACATTCTTGTAAACAATGCCGGTACAATTTTACGCAAGCCAATTTCAGAACACCCCGATGAATACTGGGACAAGGTTATTGAAATTAATTTATCTGCTCAGTTTGTACTTACACGCGAAATAGGAAAGCTGATGGCTGGAAGAGGGTATGGTAAGATTGTATTTATAGCTTCACTATTATCCTTCCAGGGTGGGATAACTGTCCCCGGTTATGCTGCATCTAAGGGAGGAGTAAAGCAGCTTACTATGGCTTTTGCAAATGAATGGGCTTCAGAGGGAGTAACGGTAAATGCAATAGCTCCGGGTTACATCGCTACCGATAATACAAAAGCATTAAGGGAAGATGCAGTTAGAAACAAATCAATACTCGATCGAATTCCTGCAGGCAGGTGGGGAACACCTGAAGATTTGATGGGAACGGTTGTGTTTTTATGTTCGGATGCCTCATCATATTTAAATGGAAGCGTTGTTACCGTAGATGGCGGCTGGATGGGGAGATGATTATTTCCTATTTTTAAATGAAATATTTAGTTACAGATGTAAATATTCTTCTTAATAAAATTTCATAGAAATGGGAAATACAAAAAACTGGTTCGCATTATATCTTAAAGCAAAACAGGAATTTAAAGCACAGGAAGAGCTTAAAATTTTAGAAATACAAAACTACCTGCCCGTTATTGTAAAAGTAAAACAATGGAGTGACCGGAAGAAGAAGATAAGCGAACCATTAATTCGCGGGTATATTTTTATTTATGCAAACGAGAAACAACGATTGATTTCTCTGGAAAGAGATCCTGTTGTTAAGTGTATAAGTGATCACGGAAGACCAGCCAGAATTCCGGAATGGCAGATTGTTAATCTGCAGAATATGCTTAACAACGAAGCAGACTTTTCAGTAGTTGATGGAATTTTAACCGGGGACAAAGTTGAAATAAAAGAAGGACCATTTAAAGGAGTCAGGGGTATTTTAGATAAAATTGAAACAGGCAGTCGTCTTTCGGTTTCTATCGAGCTATTAAACAGAAGTGTTGTGGTACATCTTCCAAAAGAAAGTGTGATAAAGACTGCAGCAGTGTAATACTTAAATAATTTATAACAACAGCTAATTCTCAATCAATATAAATGGAAAAGACAATTCAATTATTATTTTCGGGAAAGGCTGCTAAAGCAATCCTTTTTGATATCACAGCTTTGGCATTCATCTATTTTCTTCCGGCACTTTCACATTTATTTACATTTCCATTTTACATTTTAGAACCAATGAGAATTGCCGTGATTTTCTGTGTCGCTCATACAAACAGAAAGAACACTTATTTAATTGCTTTAACACTGCCGTTATTTTCATTCCTGCTGTCTTCTCATCCTGCAGTTTATAAATCATTATTGATTACAGCGGAACTTCTGATTAACATCGCAGTTTTCTATCTATTGTCATCAAAAGTTAAAAACAATTTTATTGCAATGATTGCAAGCATTTCTGCTGCTAAAATTTTTTATTACACAGCCAAGTTTTCTTTAATTGGCTTCGGGCTGTTTGAAGGAGGACTCGTTTCAACACCTTTGTTGATTCAGGCTGCTGTAATGGTAGCATTAAGCATCTACGTTTATGTTATTATCCGAAGAAGTGATTTCACTTCAAATAAATTAACAGCAATTCAAAATTAATCGATAATATATAACATAAATAATATTCCTTTCTAAATTTAAACTGCTCAGTAAAAGTATTCCGGCGTTCACCGGTAATATTCTGCCATTCACCAATCATTAATTGATTTAATACCAGCCATTGTTTAAGTTTCATCCATATTTTTTTTATAAACACTATGATGGAATTTAGTACATATCTGAAAGGCTCTGCTTACCTATCAGGACCAGGTAAGAAATTCATTTATAACATTAAAAGATACATTGATCTGGAACCGATAATATGGATTACTGCAATTGTTTACCTTGCAGTTTTCAATAACCCTTACGTAAATCATGTTACATTTTGTCCTGTTGCACTTTTAGGATTTGATTTCTGTCCCGGATGCGGACTGGGAAATTCAATATCATTTTTATTTAAAGGAGATTTAGCAGGATCTTTTAATTCACATCCGCTTGGAGTTTTTGCCTTAATAATTATTTTATCTAGAATTATTTCACTCATCAAATTTAACCGGAGGAAATATGCCTAACGTTCTACAGTTAATGCCGAGTCTTGAAGGCGATGAAATGGCGTTTGTCCAGGAACTTATCAAAGATATGGATGATGCTCATTCACAGCAGTTTGCCATAGCCTATATGTCGAGGAGAAAAGATCCAAGCAATATCATGCTGTTTGCAGTAATAGGGTTGTTAGGAGTAGCAGGAATTCAGAGATTTGTCCTTAACCAGGTTGGAATGGGACTTTTATATTTTCTTACAGGCGGTTTGTGTTTAATAGGAACTATTGTAGATATAGTAAATCATAAAAAGCTCTCATTCGAATACAACTCGAAGCAAGCTCAGCAGGTTGCTTCAATGGTGCGTAATTTTTCTTCCTGAATTAAAATTGAAGGAAGCTGAGGGTTACAGCTTCCTTTTTCTCCAAACTTTACTACTTTAATGTAATCTTCATAAAATATTAACTTTAATCTTATTGCATACGCTTTATTCTTAAGGTAAATTTGAATCGCAAAATGATGAATTTAAATTTTACAAAAATGAGCGGTGCAGGGAATGATTTTGTTGTTATAGATAAACAACAGAATCGCACATTTACTGTTTCGGAAGAAAAGATCATTCAGCTTTGTCACCGAAGAAACGGTATCGGGGCAGATGGTGTAATTACAATCGGCGATTCCGAAAAATACGATTTCATAATGAATTATTATAACGCTGATGGAAGCACTGGCAGTTTATGCGGAAATGGTGCAAGATGTGCAATCAGGTTTGCTTTTACAACCGGAAGAGTAAAAGATAACCGGGTAAGATTTCTTTCAAATGATGCAGAATATACTGGCGAAATATTAAATGACGGCAATGTTAAATTTTTTATGAATTCGCCAAAAAAAATAAAATATAATTTTAAAGTTAAAGCTGCAGGTCAGCTAATAAATTCTCATTATGCTGATACCGGATCACCTCACGTAATTATTAAAATTGATGACCCTGAAAATAATTTCGGATTTTTCAAATCTCTTGAGGAAACTCCTGTTGAAATATTAGGCAGGGAAATACGATATCTGCCTGAGTTTTTGCCGGGAGGAACAAATGTTAACTTTATAAAGATGGAAAACGACTCAATCAAAATAAGAACTTACGAAAGAGGCGTTGAAGCTGAAACGCTTTCCTGCGGAACAGGCTCAGTAGCTGCTGCTATTACTGCGTACGTAACAGATAATTTAAAACCTCCTGTTACAATTATCACAAAAGAGAATGAAAAATTATTTGTAAATTTTAACGTTGAAAGTCAGAAAGTAAAGAACGTTTCGCTTACAGGCCCGGTTAAAATGGTTTACAGCGGGATGATAGAAATAAATAATTAGCTTAATTTATTGGAGAACAAATGTCTAAAGTTATTTTTTCCGTACAATATGAAATTGAAGAAGGAAAAAAAGAAGAATACCTGAGAACTATAAGAGAATTAAAAAGCCTTCTTAAAGCAGACGGATTGGAAAATTACTCGGTTTATGAAGTTAAAGGAAAGCCTAACAACTTCGGGGAGCTATATACTTTTTCTAACAATGAAGCTTTTGAAAATTTTGACGATAACAATGATGAAAGAGTGAATATACTTATCACTAAAATCGCCGATATGGCTGTTGACCACTCCACTAAATATACCACTTTAACTGAATTGTCATAATATTTTATTTTTTCAAAAAGTATAATTCCGGATTAGCGCGTTTACTAATGATGAAGAAATTATTTTCAAGCCACATCGGCTACTTCTGAATTATTTAAGAGAAAAGATTTATCTAACCTTAAAATAAATTCATAGTAGAACTGCTTATTGTCCAGTATATCCTTTCCTGTTGTTGTAAGAACTTTTATGTTTTTAATGTTTATTAATGAAAACTTTTTATTAGCAATAGATTTAAGCGTGATTGCTTCAATATAACTTATAAAAAAAATAACATATTCGGCAAAATTATATCTTCTCCATTTAAATCCTATCTTTTTGATTGTTCCTTCCTTTAGAAAATAGGAGTATGCTTTAAACTTTGTCTCAGGGTTTAATTTATTACATTCAATATCATTACATATTTTTAATAACCCATGTGCTAATTGTATAATAAAATAACGTGGTGTAATAGAGTGTACTTTTAAGAAATCCCAGCTTGTTCCGAAATGTATTTCATATTTATTCCGTCCGATTTTCATGATGAAAAAGTTCGGCATATAATACTTATAATAACAGATTTTCCTAAATAACGGTGTTGTAAAAAATCTTATTAATCTTAAACCGATTATAATGGATATTATGTAAAATAAATATATCAATAAAAAATTATCTGCTAATTAAGTTCAATTTAAAAAGTAACAGTCTTAAATAGAAATAATCCAACTTCAGTAATCACTTATTACAGTTTATTAGGTAAGTGAAGAAGAACAGTAAATAAATCCGTCATATTCTATTAAAAAATGATATATATTTCAATCATTCATGTGGAACAATTATTGCTTTTTTACAAATAAAGATATAGCTTTTCAAATGAAATAAAGATTTATGTTGAAATTTATTTAATAATTAACAGGAGGCTAAATGAAAAAAATAATTACATTAACAATCTTATTTTTTGTGCTGTTTTTATCAATAACAAATGCACAGGGAATAAAGAAGACAGGCGGCTTTACAAGGCTGGAATCATTTGGAAATAACCCTTATGTATTTGATCCTTTCTTTAATACTGTTAACCCGGCCTGGAACTCTGTCTATGATAATTTCATACTTCTCGAATTAGGTAGTGTTTCTAATCAAGGTCCATATTCAGCAGGGGGGGCAGGACAGTACTTATCTACCAGCTTTCGATTAAATAAAGAATGGACAGTTGGAGGTATTCTTTCAAGAAATGATTTTTTTGGATATTCAATTGCTTTACTTGATCCGGGTTCAACCAGTTTTGCAGGAACTCCTTATACCGGTGTTGTAAATGCTGTTAACAATCTGGTGGGCACGGGAGCAGTTATTCCTTTAGATAACAACGTAGAATTAATGGGAACCTTTACAGCCGATCATACAACCATTGGTTTAGGAGTTGCATATGCTTCAACTTCGAATGATTTTAATCCTCCTACGGGAGGTTCATCCGAAGGTTCAGCAAGCCAGATTGGTGTTAACCTTGGAGCGCTGACCGACTTATCGAATAGTTTTAAGCTCGATCTTGGTGCTTCTTTATTACTGCCAAGCGCTAGTTTTATGCCGCCGACAGGTAATGAAACTAAAGCAAGTCAGACTATAATTTTTGTAAATGGAAGAGCATTCTGGAAAGCAAGTCAAAAAGTTACACTTGTACCAATTGTAGGATTTACTACTGCATCAGGTACTGTAGATAGTGGTGGTACTTCAAATGGGTCTGTGGATATGAATTCCTTTACAGCATTTGGTGTTGGGTTAGGTGCTAATTATTCTGTTGGAGACTTTTTATTAGCTGGCGGTTTAATGTTTTCTACAGGCACACTTACAATGCCTTCAGTTGCAAATGTATCACCTGAATTAAATTTAACAACAACCGTTTTCCCTTTGTGGAATTTTGGTATTGAGTGGAATATGGTAGATTGGTTAGTTGCAAGAGTAGGTTACACAGCTTATTCAGGTTCAGTGACAAATGAAAATGCTGCAACTTCTACTACAACATCTGAAAATGTATATTCATTTTTCCATCCTGCACAAAGAGGAGCCACACTTGGATTAGGATTCCATTTTGGCGATTTTTCACTTGATGCAACCATAAATGAAGATGTTCTCAGGCAGGGATTAGGTAATTTCGGAGCTACTAACGGTAATGGACCAACATTTGCTCTACTTACATCCAGCTACGCTTTACCTTAATAAATTATTTATTTTGAAGGGATTTCTTAATTTGAAATCCCCTCTTTTTTTATAGCAATCCTCGTTTTAATCTCTTCCTAAATAATATAATCTTCATTAACTTTTCAATCATTTATTAGCTTAATTTTATGCACGAATACGTTGGCGCAATACATATGCACTCTGTATTTTCCGATGGATCGGGAGAGGTACAGGATATAGCAAAATTCGCTGATGAAGTAGGGTTGGATTTCATAATTTTAACTGATCACAATACTCTCAGGGCTTTACACGAAGGATTTGAAAAATGGTATGGCAATACCCTTTGCCTTATTGGATGTGAAATAAATGATAAGGAAAATAAAAACCATTATCTCGCTTTTGGCATTAAAGAA
>Ga0055462_10000200_pt1 | contig 9715 bp, 5 predicted proteins | sample Joice_ThreeSqC_D_2_FD_57689 | JGI IMG/M metagenome (GOLD analysis project Ga0055462, IMG submission 57689) | Wetland microbial communities from San Francisco Bay, California, USA, that impact long-term carbon sequestration - Joice_ThreeSqC_D1 | ecosystem: Environmental > Aquatic > Marine >...
CCCCCCACACTCGTGCCCCCATCTGCGGTGCCTCCCCCGGGTTCGGCCAGCTCGCCCCCGATGCCCCTACCGCCGTCGCCTGTGGCTCCTGCGTACTGGTTCCCAGCGCCGCCGGTGGCGCTGCCGCCGTCCCCGGTAGTTCCGCCGATCAGATCTTTGGCCCCGCCATCGCCCTTGAGCCCGCCAGATTGTTCGGACGTACCGCCTGTAATGTCGCGACCCGCCACGGAATCGGAGCCGGCTTCACCCGCGGAAGGGAAGCCGCCGGTCGACGCAAGTAGATCGGAATGCTTGCTCGAACCGCAAGCTCCGACCAGCACCAAGGTCAACATTGCTCCCAAAGCACCAAGACAAGGAGTGCCGAAACGCACGATTTGCCTCCAATTGGTTCGGGCGAATTGAGCTCCAAGCTTAGCATAGTTGGCTCACGGTCTCGGCCACCTCTCCACCGAAGCAAGCGAAGCTAGCGCACATTCTAGGTATGGGTAGGCGGTCGTCGCTCATGCCCCGAAGTTTCTCTCTTGTGTTGGAGGATTGATAGGCCCAAACTCGTTGGTTGGAAGCACCGACGGCTCGCGTTGGTGAGGCCGATCTCATAAGCAGGGGATCAACAAGCTGAAGACCGAGATCGAGAAGCTGGTTCTGTCCACCGCCCACCCAGCGGACGCGCTGCGTCAAATAGTGGAGGTGGTTTGCCGAAAGACCGGGTCGACCTTCGCGCTGCTGATGCGCTGGGAAGATTCCCAACTCGCCGCGACGCCGTTGGTACATGCGGGGCTGAGTGATTTGTTCGCCACGGAGCTGTGCTCCGCGTTCACGCCCTACCGAGTGGAGTGCTTGCGTACTGCAAAGGCATTTTTGGCGGTTCCCGCCGACGACGGTGTTCTGGCCTCCTTGTCCGACGAGCTACGTGCACTGAAACCCTCAAGACTGCTGGTGGTTCCGCTGTACAAGGCGGGCAACCCGTTGGGGATGCTAGTGCTCGCTCGGCGCGCCGGAACCTTCCGGCCCGCGGCAATACGCGACGTAGAGTCGGCACGCGCCACCATAGTCCTGTTGGTCGAGCAGCTCGAATATCTCGACAAGATCTCGGTCTATTCGGACATTGCGAACGTCGACGGCCTCACCGGCCTGTACAACCATCGTTACTTCCAAGAAGCGCTCAGCAAGGAGGTCGCTCGCGCCCAGCGGCTCGGCTATCCGGTAAGCCTGATGATGATCGATATCGATCACTTCAAGCAGTACAACGACAACTTTGGTCACCCCCAGGGCGATATCGCTCTCAAGGAGATCGCTGGCGTCCTGAGAAGGAACATCCGAAGCTACGATCTGGCGGCTCGCTACGGCGGCGAGGAGATGGTGATCGTGCTGCCGCAGGTCTCGCCGCATCGGATACTGCCGCTGGTGGAGCGCATCCGCACCAACATCGCCGAGCTGCCATTTCGCGGCGCGACCGACACGCACGCCGTGCAGCTTACTATTTCGGTAGGCGTGGCAGGATTGCCAGCCAATGCCAAGAGCAAGTCCGAGCTCATAAAAAGGGCCGATCAGGCGCTCTATCTGGCCAAAGAAGAGGGCCGCAACCGGGTGGGGGTCTCGCTCATCCGGTCGCGCAAGTCCATCCGTTTCGCTTACTGCCCACCGGCATTTACCAGCTCCTACTACGTCGACGTCCTTTCCGGAGTGCGTGAGGTCATCGAGCAAGTTGGCGGCATCGAGCTCATCGCCCGCGCTCCTGACAAGGAGTCCGACTATCGTGGCCAGGCGCGTATCTGCCGCGCGCTCGTCCGCGCCGGAATCGACGCCATCGCACTCGCCCCGCAGTCCGACGCAGTCCTTCCCCTGGTGCGCGAGCTCAATCGCGCGCATGTTCCAGTATTTTTCTTCAATGTGCCGCGCAAGATCGAGGGTGCACAGGTAGTCTCCTACGTGGGCTACCAACAGAAAGAAGCGGGGCACGAGGTGGGCCGTTATCTGGCGCGCGTGCTTCGGGGCAGCGGATCGATCCTCGTGCTCAAAGGTCTTTCCGATATCTCCTCCCGGGATCGAGTCGCCGGATTCAAGGAGGAAGTCGCACAGTTCCCCAATATACGCATCGTCGGGATTCGCCAAGCCGGCTGGGAGCGAGACAAGGCGCGTCGAGTGGTCGAGCAGGTTCTTGCCAAGCGTTCGATTGACGCCATCTACGCGGTCAGCGACGAGATGGCTCTGGGGGCTAGCGATGGGGTGGCCGCTGCCGGGCGCCGGGGTGAAATCTTCGTAGTCGGCCTGGACGGAACGCGCGCGGCGCTTCAGGCAATCTGCGAGGGCGCAATCACCGCCACGCTGAACACCAACCCCGGCGAGATGGGCCGCATCCTGATGCGCACCGTGGTGCGTGGCCTCAACCGTCGCGAGCGAGTGGAACCGGAGATTTTGTCGCCCATCAACATCGTCGATCTGGAGAACGTCGCGCAGTACTGAGCCGGTCGCGGGGCGGCTTCGGCGAGCCGCGGACGTTGCTCGTGCCCTTCGTAATCGCGGGCAACCGACCAGAAAGGCTCGGATTTATCTGGACCAGGTTGCTGGGGCTTCGAAGAACCAGTACCTTTGTTACCATCTTGGCTGGAGGTTTTCGTGCACATCAGCGTCGAGCAAGCAAGTGAGCGGTCAACAGCTCATGGCCGACGGATTCGCCGGAACGGGCTTGGGTTTTGTGTCGGCGTAGCAAGCTTGGTCTTGTTCGGTTGTGGCGGATCGAGCCCGAGCCATACTGACGACGGCAGCGGAGGCAGCACACTCGGAGGCACGGCCAACAACGGGGCAGGGGGCCTGACGGCGGGCGGCGGATCCTCGGCGCTCGGCGGCACTAGCCCTGCGGGAGGAGCATCCATCGGGGGAGCGCTCGGAGCTGGAGGCGCAATTTCCGGCTCGGGTGGCCGGCAGTCCACTGGTGGAACGACGGCTTCGGGCGGCATGAGCGCGAGCGGTGGTGCCGCGACGAGTGGTGGTACCAACGCGTCTGGGGGAGCCATGCCAAGCGGTGGAGCGAGCCCCTCCGGCGGGGCACTGAGCAGTGGCGGCGCCGAAGCGTCCGGCGGGGCCCCGACCAGCGGCGGCGCAAGCAGCGGCGGCGAGACCAGCTCCGGTGGCTCAGCGCCCATCGATTGCGCGGCCTCGGACTCGTGCGTGGATTTCACCACCGTACAGCAGGAAATCGATGGATTCGGCGCGGCTTCGGTCGGCAATGGCCTGCTGAGCACCGCAGTCTTGGATGCGTCCTTCAGCAACGACACCAATCAGCAGATGGGCCTGTCGGTCCTGCGCGTGGAGATCGTGGTTGGTGGCGAGAGCGACTGGGAGACGGAAAAGTCCAATGCCACCAACGCCAAGGCCCGAGGCGTTCAGACGGTGATGGCAACGCCGTGGTCTCCGCCGGCCTCCATGAAGACCAATGGTAGCACCGTGAGCGGCGAGCTCCGGACCGACGCGTACGCGGATTACGCTGCCTACCTGAAGTCGTTTTACGACTACATGGACGGGGCCGTGGACATTATCTCGGTGCAGAACGAGCCCAACGTTCGAGTCGACTACATCTCCACCGATTGGAACGCCGACCAGCTGCTCAACTTCACCCGTGACTACGCGCAAGACATCGGCGCCCCCTTCATGATGCCGGAGACCTTCAACTTCGACACCTCGTATTCGGATCCGACGCTCAATGATCCGACGGCCGAGTCGCACGTCTCGTACATCGGCCTTCATCTGTACGGCGCGCAGATGAAGACTTACTCGCTCGCGGTCGAGAAGAACAAGAAGATCTGGATGACCGAGTACTTCTACAACGGCGAGGACATCGGGACCCTGATGCAGATGGCCAAGAACATCATGGATTGCCTGGACCACGAGATGAACGCCTATGTCTGGTGGTTCTTGGCGGTTCCGGACTGCAACCTGGTTACCGATAGCGGTGCGCTTCAGAACAAGGCCTATATCATGGCGCAGTTCTCGAAATTCATCCGCCCCGGGTCGCACCGGGTCGGTGTCGCCTTCGAGGCGCAGAGCGGCGTATACGTCCAGGCCTTCGACGGACCAAAGCACGTGATCGTGGCCCTGAACCAGAACAACTCCTCGAAGACGCAGACCTTTACCATCTCCCGCGGAACCTTCGCCAATGCTCACCAGTACACGACGTCCAACAGCAAGAAGCTGAGCGACGATGGCGCCGTGGACGTGACCAACGGCTCCTTCACGGTCACCCTCGACGCGCAGAGCCTGACTACCTTCGTGGCCGATGGCTCGGGGTAGGGACAATGAGGCAAGCCGCCGCGGCGTCAGGTGGCCCTGAACCGCCGATCACCTTCGGTAGGCAGGCGAGGGGTTTGAAGGAGGCGCCAGCGGGCTAACCGAAATTCGAGCCCGGTTGCGACCACGCCGATTCCGTAGGTTACGCTGCGGAAAAAGTCGATGGATGACGCCTCCTCGAAGTAGCGGGCGGGGCAAGAGATCTCGCCTATGTCGAAGCCATACCAGATGGCCTGTGCGAGTATCTGATTGTCGAACACGAAGTCGTCGGAATTGTGGTCCAGCGGGAGAGTCTGAAGGACTCGTCGCGAAAAGGCGCGATAACCTGTGTGGTATTCCGCCAGCTTGTAGCCGAGCAAGAGGTTCTCCGAGAAGGTCAGAGCTCGATTTGCGACGTATTTCCACAGTGGCATTCCACCGGCAAGGGCACCTACACCCAGAACGCGAGAGCCGAGCGCTACGTCGAAATGACCGCTCGCGACCATGCCGGCCAACGCGGCCAAAAGGCGCGGCGAATATTGATAATCCGGGTGCAACATCACGATGATGTCGGCACCACGGGCGAGTGCCTCGCGGTAGCAGGTTTTCTGGTTCGCGCCGTAGCCCAGATTGACTGGGTGTGTAATGTGGAAAAGCCCGAGCTCTTTGGCGGTTGCCACGGTCCGGTCGGAAGAAGCATCATCGACGAGCAGCACATCGTCGACCAGGCTGCGATCGATTTCTGCAACCGTCTGCCGAAGGGTTCTCTCTGCGTTGTGCGCGGGCATGACCACGCAGATTCGCTTGTTATTGAGCACGGGCTGGCTCCTGCCGAAAAGCCAATATAGACAACAATAGGGACGAGGGCCACGCCCGCACTCGTACCAGAAAGGGGCCCTGATCCAGGCCAGGTCGGGCTCCGGCTGAATTGCTGGCCTGTCGTGGAGGTCGGGGGACGCCGGCACCCGTTCGGTCTTCGATGGCTCCGTGATAGGCTTCCTTGCGTTAGCCCTCTATGGGTCCTTGACCATGAACAAGCCGATCTGGACGCTGGGGAAAGGCGCGCTGGTCCTGTTGTCGACGGGGCTGCTGGCTTTTCTCGCGATAAGCTTCGCCAACCTCGATTACACCCTTCAGCTCTTCGTTTACACGACCTACTACTTCCTGATGATCACGGTGCTGTGCTGGGTCGGCACCTACCTGTACGCCGCACGCGCCCTTGGCCGAGAGCAGATCATCGCCTGGGTGAAGGAGAACTGGCCAGGCCTCGTCATTGCGTTTCTGGTGACGCTCGTGGCAGCGGTCGCCATCCATCCTGCCTTGAGGATTCTTTCGGATGAAGCGAATCTGGTAGGAACATCGAAGAACTTCTTTGCCTCCAAGACCGCCACCTTCACTGTTTCTGGAAAGAACTACTACGACAGCTACTGGGATATCGATGTGGCGATCGACCAGCGGCCGCCGCTATTCCCATTTTTGGTCAGCCTGGTCCATGCCGTCTGCGGCTATTCGTACAAGAATGTCTTTTTGTTCAACCTGATGGTGTTGCCGGCCTTCGTGCTGGTGACGTATCGGTTGGCAAAATCGCTGGGCGGTGAGACCTTCGCCGTCGTTGCCTCCCTGCTGGTGGTGGCCCATCCGATTGCGCTCATCACGGTCCGCTCGGGAAGTTTCGACTTTTTCGCTGCCTTCTTCGCGCTGCTCGTCATCAAGAGTCTGTTCGATTACATCCGCGAGTCATCGCCCGACGCCCTGGCAATCCTGTGGATGAATCTGTGCATGTTTGCCGAGATCCGCTACGAAAGTGGCCTATTTATCCCGGCGGTGGTGGCGCTGCTGCTCCTTTTCAGGATGGTCACCTGGCGTGTCTTAAGTCCTAACGCCTTCGTCTACGCCTTGACGCCCGCCTATCTCTTGCCCCGCATCTGGCAGTCGGTGCTGCGCGGGAACGTGCCTCATCAGGAGCCCGGGACCGTCACTTTCAGCGCCGAGAATTTCTTCGGCAATGCGCGGGAGTATTTCGAACCCATCCTCTCGCCGTTTCATTCCTATCTGGCTCACTCGGCGCTGGTGATTGCCCTGGGCATGGTCGGTTGCATCCTATGGCTGCGATGGATCGGTGCCCACTTGCTCTTGCACGACTGGAGAAATCCTCGTGTGAGGTTCGCGATTTTCGTGATCGCCTGGATGTTTCTGCAGGCGATCATCGTCTTTACCTACGTGTGGGGGCGCGCCCAGTATCCCTCGGCGGCGCGTTTGGTCATTTCTATCGATACCTTCTTTTCGTTTTCCGCCGCATGGGTCCTGACCCGTTCGCTCAAGCGCCTGAGTCCGTTCGTCCCGGTCCTGCTTGGAACGGCAGTCGTTGCGATCTACCTCCCGGTCGCCTCCCAACATCGCATATTGAACAGGTTGACCCAGACCAGGGAGGCCGCCACGCTCTGGCATTTCTTCGACAATCTGCACGAAGAACGCATCCTGATCGTGACCGATCGGCCCAACCTTTTCACCATCATGAACTACGGAGCGATGAATTTCGAGACGGCGAGGCGCGATAGTTACCTATTGAAGGCTTTGGCCCGTCGCCTCTTTTATGACGTCTACCTGGTACAGCAGATCAGGCTGTCCACGAACCGTCCGCTGCCCGGTTTCGATATCTGGCCCCATCGTAGCCGTGAAACGGTGTTGGAATTCCAGAACGACGCGGACTTGTTGATTCGCGTCTCACGCCTTGCTCATTGAAGACGGCTCCGATTCAATCTAAAGCTGCTCACTTGAAGTCATAAACGGCAAAGGGTCCCGCCCTGAACGCGGGATGGTCCTTGAGTTCTGGAGGCCAGCTCACGCCATCTCCTTGCCAGCAGACGAACCAACGGATCCCGAAGGCGCGCGCGGTAGCGACGACGAGATTTGGCAGCCGAAGGGACATGAGCCGATTGACAGCGGCTGTACGCTTTGCCACCATCTCACCGCGATAGGGCATGTTCGTCAGCGTGTGGGCCACGAACGTCTTTCGTTCGGAAAATGCAGAGATGGCGTAGAAGCGGTCGAACTGCGAGTCCTGGAAGACGTCTTCTGGGCCTCCGTGGGTGCGGATGTACTCGGCGACGCGAATCAGCGCGGTCGGAAGCCGGACGGGAGAAATCTTGGGCATGGCCCACATGAGCTGAACCCCCCTCCCCAGCGACGCCGGCACGATCATGAGCAGCGCGGCCAACCCGATGAGAACGGGTCGAGCCAGTTTCCTCGCGTGGCGGGCATTTACCAGCAGAAGTCCAGAGGCGCCTCCGATCCATGCCACGACGAAAAAGTACACGATCATGACAGGCCGGTGCAGAAGCTCGTCGGGCGTGCTGCTGCTCATGTCGAGCGCTAGGCCAAAAAACATGGCTAGGAAATTGCCCAAAAGCAGCAGCGGAAAGATCAGGTAGAGCAGCGACGTCCGATTGCGCAGAGCGACGACCAGAATGACGAGAATCGGCACGAATACGCCCAGAGCCGTAAACAGAATGTACGGAACGCCGTACAGGAGGTTAGTCGTAGTGGAAAACTGACGCCCCATGTGCTCGACGACGAACTCCCTGAAAGCACCCGGCACGTGGAAGGTACTGACCAGGTAAAGGACCTCGCCGATGCTGGACCCATCGAAGCGAATCAGCGGGACCCCGGGCACCTTCTGCCCGACCAGGAGGGCCACGACATAGAACGTGCCAGCCGCGGCGACCCAGGCAATTCGCTTTTTGAAGCCCAAAGCTGCGCGAAAGAACAGCGCCGGAACGACCAGAAGCATCAGTGAGCTCGCGATAACGAAGTGCAGCTTATAGGCGACCAGAATGCCGGCAAATGCCCAACCGGCAAATAGCTGTAGCCGATGGCCCTGGACGCAGCCCTGAATCACGAAAAGCCAAGCCACGGCGAGCAACGCCAACCCATAGGTTGCGCTCGGCGAAATCTGAGTCAGCCATTGGTACGACATGAATGGGTTCTGCATGCCTTGCTGCGCACCATCTGGGAGCAAGAGCAGCGCCGCACACGCTGCCAGTCCGGGCCAAGCGCCCCAGAGGGATCCAAAGAACGCGTAAGCTGCCAGACCGGTGAAGAAGACCCCAACGGGCACGAGAACTCCGGCAAATGCCGGGTACGACTGGATCGCCGACACCTTCTTGATGAACGCCGGCAGCATGTACATCCCGTAGTGATAAAGCCGTGCCGGCACCCCTTGCATCCGGAAGTCTTCGATGCTCGAAGCGCCATGGCTTTCGGCAAAGATGCGAATGTGCACGGCGTGGTAGAAGCCGTCGACCCACGGCTTGAACACGACCACTGCGTTCTTCTTCAAGATCGGGTCAAGTGAGTCCTGACACCACAACGTGGTAGCAAGAATGCAGATCCCGATCGCGAAGAAGCCTGCAACACTACCTTGGTTCTGCTCCCGCCTTTGAGCCAAGAAAAGCACGAGCATCACCGCCGCAAGCACGATCGTAAAATTTTCGATGATACCGAGCGGTGAAAGCCAGGCGAGCACCAACAGCGCGGTATTGACGACGGCGTATCCGACGAGCAGGCGAAGCGGAAGCTCGAAGAGGACCCCTTTTGCCAGAGCTTCTACTCCGGCAAAGAGTGAACCCGTGAGGTAGAAGGCAAAGAACATCACCTCGCAGGCAAGAAGGACCCATAGCGAAAAGGAGCCCGCGGCGCTGGCCGCCCAAACGGACACCACGGCCGCAATCAGAAAGACGGCAATCAGGTCGGCTTTGCTGTAGGTGACGGTCGCATCGCGTAGCACGCGCGGGCAGAACTTCCTTAGCCGGTCCATTGTTGATTCAACCTTGTCCATCGGTCGCTCCACGCCGTCCCAGTCGTTCGTGCTCCACCGAGCGCTGTCCTTCCCCAGTCCTCTGGGGCACACGTTTACGACGTGCATTCCCTTCTAGCGTCTTGCGCCCTTGGAAAAATCCCAAAACGAGACGCTGACCGAGCCACATCCCCCAATACAGAGGAACCGCCCGCCATGGATAGAACAATTTCTTTCTGCGGGTCAGAACCAGGCGAGAGATCGCTCGTACGGTACCATCGAGCGATCCGGAAAAAGAGTCCCTGACTCGGACCATCCAGGGGGGGGATCGGTCGTCCATGGTGTAGATCGCAGTAGGCACGGGACCCAACATGACCTGCTGAAAGATCAAATCGGTCCCCGCGTACATCTTCGACCACACTTCGAAGCACGCGGTGAGGGCTCGCTTGCTGGTAAAATAGCCGAGACCGTAGGGATTTCCGACGTAGTTGGCCATCGAACTGATCGCGACCACATGCCGTGGAATCTGGTCCACGGGCAGCCGCGTGAGTGGCCCGATGAAATGCAAAACCCCATACAGATTCGTATCGATGACCGATTTGTACGCGCCGAGATCGAACGACTCGTCGTTGTCGAGGCGATTGATCCCAGCATTCA
>Ga0055462_10000202_pt1 | contig 9685 bp, 7 predicted proteins | sample Joice_ThreeSqC_D_2_FD_57689 | JGI IMG/M metagenome (GOLD analysis project Ga0055462, IMG submission 57689) | Wetland microbial communities from San Francisco Bay, California, USA, that impact long-term carbon sequestration - Joice_ThreeSqC_D1 | ecosystem: Environmental > Aquatic > Marine >...
CCAGCGAGCAATCGCTGACGTGGCTCCGTGAGCATGCCGAAGAGCTGGCGGCGGTCTTGGTCGAGCCGGTCCAGAGCCGTGCTCCGGACATTCAGCCGCGGGAATTTTTGCACGAGCTGCGTAAGATCACCGAGGCATCCGGCACCACCCTCATCTTCGACGAAGTCGTTACCGGGTTCCGAGTAGGCCCCGGTGGTGCCCAGGAGCACTTTGGCGTCCAAGCCGATCTGGCCAGCTACGGCAAGGTCGTGGGGGGAGGTGTGTCGATTGGGATCATCGCCGGCAAACGCGAATACATGGATGCGCTCGACGGTGGATTCTGGCAGTTCGGCGATGCATCCATTCCCGAAGTGGGGGTCACCTATTTTGCCGGGACCTTCGTTCGCCATCCGATCGCCATGGCGGCCGCTCGAGCGGTACTCAAGCACCTCATCGCCGAAGGTCCAGGCCTGCAGCAAAGAGTCAATCGTCTCACGGACGAGTTCGCTACCCGTCTGAATACGTTCTTTCGAAGCGAGAACGTGCCTGTCGAGGTCAGACATTTTTCTTCCGTGATGCGCATCGTGACCACCGAGCCGGTGCCGGCGGCGGAGCTGCTATTTTGCCTTCTGCGGGAGCGGGGAATCCATACCTGGGACGGTAGGCCCAATTACTTCACCACGGTTCACACCGAACGCGAGATCGACGCAATCATCGCCGCCTTCAAGGCCGCCGTGGCACAGATGCAGGAAGCTCGCTTTTATCCTCGCCCCACGCAGCACATCGATGCCAGCAAGCCGCCGGCACCGGGAGCGCGGCTCGGGCGTGACCAGCAGGGCAACCCAGCGTGGTTTTTGGCAGATCCGTCGTCGCCGGGAAAGTACATGAAGTTGGAGACGGCATAGCCGAGGCTCACGCAAGGCTGCCCTTTGTCAAGGCGCGCAGCCTCAGCGCAATCCAACCGCGGAGCTTACCCTGGCGGGCGGTAACGCCGGTATCCGGTCGGCTCGCGTGGTCGACAGCGCGGGCAAAAAGACCGGCTGGATGCGGCGCGCCAGCGTGCGAAGGCCGAACCCAAAGAGACCGCCCCGAGCAAACGCCACCAGGCTGTCGTACAGGGCCCAAGGAGCATGGCGGTCGCTCGGGTAGGTGACATACATGGGCGACCAGCTGCTCGGGAGGAACTTTCGTCGAAACTCCTCCAGACCGGAGAAATTGTACAGAGGAGCGCCGAGTCGCTTGGCGAAGTTCAGCCAAAGTCCCACGTCGCCCGCCAAGGGAGTCAGCCCCAGGCTCAGGTAGCCGCTGGTCGTTCGTGCGGCTTCGCGCATGACCAGATCCATGAGCGTTTCGCTGGTCCCGTTGGGGGCGTCGGGCGCTCTGACCAGGTTCTCGAGGAGCCAGCCGCGACGTTCGTAAACCGGTATCATGGCGGCGAAGCCCACGATTCGGTCAGCCACCTTCGCAAGGAAATAGCGCCGCTCGCGTGAGAATGAGAACGGTTCGATGCCCGTCAAAAATCCCATCTTGGGCATGGGCTTGGATAGAAGCCAGCGCTGGATCAGACCTTCGATTTCCCGTCGCAGCAAAGTATCATCAGCGGCCAATCGGGCCGTATCCAGTTGTTCCGCGTGCAGGCCTTTGGCGTTTGCCCGCCGCAGCTGTTCTCGAATGCGGACCTTGCGTCTCAAAAACGACGGCCAGACGTGGGCGTCGAAGATGGGTTCTCGGCCGATGCAGATCGACTTGAATCGATCGACGCGGGCAAATCGCGGATCGGTGCCAAAGAAGACCACCCGCCGTCGACGGTCGCGTGCCGCATCGACGAAGTTGCAGGCTACGCGCTCGAGGTGCTCACTGGCGGCAATTGGAGAACCGGCTACCACCCAGGCCGAACCGGTGTCCACGTAGGCCACGCACGCCTCGGTCGAGTCGAACCAAAGCTCGAATTGAGCTTGGAGAATTTGGAAGGAGGTTGCGTTCCAGCCGAATCGACGCACGATCTCGAGGGCTCGTCGACGCTGCAACGACTGGGTGAAGCTCGACTCTGCTGGCACGTGGGCGAGCCTAGTCCAATGCCCCAACACGTGCAGTCGATTCAGACCAGCCGTCTGACCACGCGCGATGCTCGATGAAGGAACGGCCATCGCGACCGAAAAGGGCCTCGGTCGAGCCAAAGCCAAAAAGCTCGGTTGCTGTGGTATTATGGAAATTATGGCCTCGCCATCCTCCGAAGCTGCTGTAAGGTCGCTCGGTCCCACGCCGGTAGCGGAGATCGAACAGCCGGGCGACGCGGTCCCCTTCGAGGTATTTCGGGCGCTGCCAAAGACCGATCTCCACGTCCACCTGGATGGATCGTTGCGGCTGAGCAGCATGCTCGAGATCGCGGAAAGAGAAGGCCTGCGGCTGCCTGCCAGCGACGAAGAAGGGCTGCGCACCGCTATCGGATGTGGGAATCGATTTGGTAGCCTGGTCGATTACCTCAAGGGATTCGACATTACCTTGGAGGTCATGCAGACCGAGGAAGCCCTCGAACGCATCGCCTTCGAGCTCGCCGAAGACGCCCACCGCGAGAACGTCCGATACATGGAGGTTCGCTACGCTCCCTTGCTGCACACCCGGCGCGGGCTGAAATTGACAGCCGTGGTCGAAGCGGTGCTCGACGGTCTGGGACGGGCACGAGAGACCTACGGAATCAAGAGCAACCTCATTCTCTGCGGCATTCGCAATATTTCCCCAGAATCATCCTACGAGATGGCCGAGCTTTGCGTCGCGTACAAGAACCGCGGCGTGGTGGGCTTCGATTTGGCGGGCGCCGAAGCCGAATTTCCACCCAAGCACCACCGTCACGCCTTTCAATTGGTTCGGGGCAACAACATCAACACCACGATTCACGCCGGTGAAGCCTACGGTCCGCAGTCGGTCGCTCAGGCCATACACGTGTGCGGGGCCCATCGCATCGGTCACGGAGTTCGGCTTCGGGAAGACGGCGACCTACTGCACTATGTCATCGACCATCGGATCGCGCTCGAGTGCTGTCCGTCGAGCAACGTCCAGACCGGCGCCGTCAAGGAGCTGGGTCTGCATCCGCTCAAGCTCTATTTCGATCTCGGCGTACGAGTCACCGTGAACACGGACAACCGACTCATCACCGACACCTCGGTATCGCGTGAGCTTTGGTTGGCACATACGCAGGTACGCATTCCGTTTTCGGATATCAAACGGATCGTCATTGCAGGATTCAAGTCGAGCTTTCGGCCGTTTCACGAGAGGCAAGCCGCCATTCGCAAGGTGGCTGCCGAGCTCGATCGATACGATTCCGACGGACGCCTTTGTGACGGCACCCTGCCGCTCGACCCAAGTAGTCGGCGGCCCAGCTCGACTCGGTGATGCAGGCGACGCAGGAAGTTCTGAAGCTCAAAGTTCGATGTCCGCGCGCACATCGGCGTGGGTGAACCTCTCCAGATCGTCGACCGCCTTGTCCACGTCCTTGGACTCCGTATCGGGTAGTCGCACCAAGAAGCGCACGTACAGGTCGCCCACCGCTTTCTTGCGCTTGACGCCTCGTCCCTTCAAACGCACGACTTGACCGCTCTGCGAGCGGCGGGGAACCGTGAGTGTCACGGGACCATCCGGAGTCGGGACTCGAACTTTGGTTCCGCGCCAGGCTTCGGCGACCGTTATCGGGAGATCCAGGTAAAGATCCAGGTTGCGTCGCTCGAAATACGGGTGGGGGCGGACGCGAATGGCCAGCACCAGGTCACCCGGGGGACCGCCGAAGGGCCCAGGGGCACCTTGGCCCGCGACGCGCAGCCGGTCTCCGTTGGCGGCTCCCGGAGGAATGCGCACCGTTACCGGCGCGCTGCCGTCTCTCAGCGACAGCTGCAGCTCGGTTCCACGCAAGGCATCGGCAAAAGGTACCGTCACCTCGCTTGCTACGTCCGACCCCCGCATGGTAGCTCGCGCCCGACCGTTGCGTCGGTTGCCGAGCAGGTCCCCGAGCAGATCGCCGAACCCGGCGGCTCCTCCTCCTCCCGAGAACAGGTCTCCAAAGCCGAAGCCGCCCCCGGGACCAGCCTGCTGGGCCCTCTGGTAGGCCCGGGCAGCCTGTGCATTGAACCCTTCGCGCAGGGACTGTTCCCCAAATTCGTCGTACAGGGCGCGTCGCTCCGGATCACTCAGGGTCTGATAGGCTTGATTGACTGCCTTGAAACGGCTCTCGGACCGATGGTCTCCCGGATTTTTGTCGGGATGCAGCTTGGCCGCCAGCTTTCGGTAAGCCTTTTTGATCTCGTCCGAGCTCGCTTCACGAGCCACGCCGAGTTCGCCGTATAGATCCGTGGCCATTGGGCTACCTTCCCAAAGTTAAGGTTCGGTGGTGGCTGCATCAAGGGGGCCACGCGAAGGGCGGCCCCTTTGGCACTCGAAGACCAGGGAGTCGACCTCGAAATCCGGAGCAAGATCGGTAAAATCTGCGGTTATCCTGAGGTCGTCAAAGCCTGCACACGACAGCAAGCTTTGCAGCTCCATCGGAAAGAATTGGCGGTGGGTCAGGGGGACAGTCCAAGGTGCTGAACCGTCCTCGGGCTCGAAATCCATCCAAATCACTCGCAGCTGGCGGACTGGGTCATACTCGAAGCGTTCGCTGTATTGGATCCATTGACCGGTCGTAGGATCGCGAAATTTCGGGGCTCGATAGCGGCGAGTGGGCTTGCGGGCGAGCTCCGAGGCCCGAGGAATCGAGACATCGAAAAGGAAGGTTCCGCCGATGTTGAGGTGGTCACGGACCCTAGCCAGAAACTGAGTGACATCCTTTTGGTCGTACAGGTGCAAGAAGGTGTTGAACGGCGCCAGGATCAAATCGAAGCGTTCATTTAGTTCGACCGTACGCATGTCGCCTTGGAGCCAGCGCAAACGCTGGCGATGCCCCTGGGGGGCCCGAGCCAGGCGAGTCTCGAGATCCTTGAGCATCGGTCCCGATAGATCGACTCCGAACACCGTGGCACCAGCCGCCACCATAGGTAGGCTGATGCGGCCGTTGCCGCAGCCATACTCCAAGACGGGCCCAACAACACTCCTGGCGCGACGCACGTAATAGTCGACGTCGCTTCGACGCTTACCGTAAGTCAGCGTGTAGTACGCCGGATCCGCGTAGTGAGCCAGCGCCCCAAAATCACCTGCACGTCCCAGGGTCGACAGGGATATCTCGATATTGGCGGGATGCGCCGCCGGCGTTTCGGACACGGCTTACTGCCGCGTGGCCGCGCTCAGCTCATTGATGTACTCGAGAACCACGTCATTGGTCTCACGATGAAAGTGGACCCGGCCTCGGGCAATCTCACGCAGCGAAACCACGGCAGCCTTGTTCTTGGCGTTGACGTGTGGGCGAGCACCCCGCATCAGTTGCCGGCAGCGAGTCGCTGCTAGCACCACCAACGCGAATCGATTCTCTTCTTGTTCAAGGCAATCTTCGACGGTGACGCGCGCCATGGTTAAATCGGAGGCTCCTTGGAGCAAAAGGGGTCGAATTATGGGCCACGACCTTTGTCCGTGCAAGGAACGAGATTGGGCGTCGGGCATCCGACCGGCATTGGCCCAACGGCCACGTCACGGTCGAGATCTGATTCCAGCCTCTATTTCCGAGTGCCTTTTGGGGTGCCTTTTTCGAGCGGCTCTTTCGCCTTGGGGTCGAGGGCGCCCAAATCGCCCTTGCAGTCCAGGGCATGCAAAAAGCCTATTAGGTCGGATATCTCGGTGTCGCTCAAGTGGCGGTCCCTGAGCAGGCTCGACTTGTTCTTGTTGTCGATCCCTCCGCTGGCCATCAGGCGCACCGCGGCAACCAGAGTCGGAACCGACCCGTCGTGGAAATACGGGGCGCTCTTGGAGATATTGCGAAGCGTCGGAGGCTTGAAGGCGGCCCAATCCGCCTGCTTGTGAGTGATGCCCATTCGTCCGACGTCCACATCGGCTTCGGGCTTACCCTGGGTACCGATGCCAACGTCGAAGGAGGATCCGCCGGGAGGGAAATAGGCAATCGAGAAATAAGGCGGCGTATGACAGGTCGAGCACCCAGCCTTGCCCATGAAGAGCTGCAGCCCGCGCTTCTGCGACGCGCTCAGCGCCGACTTGTCGCCGTGGGCGTACTTGTCGTACGCGGTATCGTTACAGATTAGGGTACGTTCGAAGCTGGAGATAGCCTCCGCCACGCTGTCGGCGTTGATCTTGGCTTTGGGGAATGCCGCCCGGAACAGCGGACGATACCCAGGGAGCTTTTCCATGGCCCGAGCCTTCTCGTCCAAGTGATCCTTGCCCACGCCCATGTTGGCACCGGCCCAGGCTCCCTTGACCTGTGCTTCCAGGGAATCTGCCCGGCTATCCCAGTACAGCTTGGGCAGGTAGGCGACGTTCCACAGGATGGGACTGTGGCGCGTGAGCTGCTTGCCTTGCGCGCCCACGGCGAGCGGATCATGCCCTCCGGTTCCGTCCGCCTGCTGGTGACAGCTGTAGCAGGATCGGGATCCATCGACGCTCAAGCGCGCGTCGAAAAATAGGTGCCTGCCAAGCTCTACCTTTTCGGGGGTGCTCGGATTGCTGGTTGATTTGGGAACGGGAGGCAGTACGGGCAGTTGCATCTGATCCGCCGCAGGCTCAAGGCTTTTGGCTGGCTTCGCTGCACTCTCCGCGGCCGTCGCCGTTGAGGGAGACTCCTTGTCTTTCGATTGGTGGGATTCGCAGGCGCATAGGGCGGCCAGTAGAACCCACGCAAGGTGTCGCTTGCACATGGCCCACGCGATACCCGACCCGGCTGAGGGGTGCAACGTGGGGGCCCCGCGCGCCTGATGGGTGCTCGACGCCTCTCCGGTTTCGTTAGCGTGCCCACGCCCAGGACGGCACCATGGGCAACGTCCGTCAAGTCAGAGTCAAAATCACGGGCTGATGCGGAACCAGATCGATCTCGACGGAACCGTTGCCCAGTGCACGGGGGTCGGCATCCCCAACCGTCGCCTGCCGAACCTTCACCGAGGGCCCAAGCCTCACCACGAGCCGCTGGGCCGTGCCGGTCGTCAGCTGGACCTCGACTTTGTGGGCTTGCCAGCTCAAACGATCGAGGCGGACGTCGCCGCGCGCACGGAGCCCGTTCACGCTGCCCGAAGGCCAGGTAGCTGGGCAAGCGGGCAAGAGCGTCAATGAACCTGGCCGTGAGTCGAGCAGCATCTGGGCGATTAGGGCTGGATAGCCGCCACCGAGATCGACGTTGAACAGGTGACCTGGGTCATGGGTGGTCGTCAGCGAGGGTCCCCAGAATTTCGAACCCAGCCAATTGAGGATTTCGCTCGCCATGTCACTGTCGCGCAGGCTCGCCGCTACCCAACCCAACATGGCTAGGCCGAAGCCCATCACACCTCCACCCTCACGTCGGCGGACCTCGAGACGCCGCTTCGCCGCTTGCGCAAACGCGGTGCGCAGGCCTGAGTCTGCTTCGATGTCCTCGGGCAAACCAGCATACAGCGCGTAGAGATGAGACAGGTGACGGTGGTCATGGTTGTCGCGTAGCTCAGGCAGAAGCCACTCCTTGAGAACACCGTCTTCGCCGATGGCGTATTCCGGCAACCGTGCCAAGAGGTCCTCATAGCGTTGCTTGGTTTGCGGATCGCCCCCGACCCTTTCCCAGGCGTCCAACAAGTTGCCGAGGAGCTCTCGGGTCACCGCGAGATCCATGGTGGCGTCCACCGCCGCCTGCGCCGTGCTGCCAAGAGGTGCGTTTTCCGGCGAATAGGAGGGAGTGAAGTGGAGTTTGCCGTCGGGACCCGGTACCAGGAAATCTTGATAAAACTCGACAGCCGCTTGCATGAAGGGCAGTGCCTGGCGTGCCAAAAACTCCTGATCGTAGGTATAGAGAAAATAGTCGTAGAAGTAATGTGCGGCCCAGGCCGCGCCCGCGGTCCAGAAGGTCAAGCACCAGGTTGGCCCGAAGTGGATGTCGAGTCCGTGGGACGAGCTGCGCGATGGAATCAAGATCCCCCGGCATCCGTAGTGGTTGTGCGCATTCTTTCGATAATCCGCGAGTCGTGCCCGGTGATAGCGGAAATAGGGCGCGAGGCATTCGGGAAGGTCCGTGGACAGTCCCGCAGAAATGGCCGTCGGTACGTTGCCGTCGTGGGTGAAATCGCTGCACCAGGGAGGGGACCAGGAGCCGTTCCAGATCCCCTGCAGCGTGGGGAAGAGCGCTCCCGAGGAGCAGTAGATGGCGTAGCGAGCTGCCAAGAACTGCTTCTCGATCAGCGTCGAGGAGAGCCTATGCTCATTGGCTTCGGCGAGCAGCTCCTCGCTCGGGCGTTCGTGATCACAGCCTCCGAGGTCGAGGCGCACACGGTTCATGACCGGACCATGAACTTTGCAATGTTCCGCGAGCAACGCTTCGAAATCGGTTTCGAGCCCGGATAGCTCGGTCTGGAGTCCACCAAGAGCTGAATGCTCGGGCACCGAGAACGGCTCGATGCGGCAAAGCAGCAGGGCCGCCCGGGCTTCGACCAGCTCGATGCAGTCCGCTGAGGCTTGGACGTTGCCACCCTCGGTGTGCGCTCGGATCAAGGTGTCGTGGCCGCGCAGACTGCCCGGATAGGCTCGGGCGAAATCCACGCGACCGGAAAGCCACGGGGGCTGCGCCTCGACACTGGAGCGCGAGACGCCCTCCGGCAAGTCGGCAGATGTGCCGGCTGCATCCCCACGATCGTGCGGCGGCAAGCGGAGCCGAATGCGCCCGGTGAAGCGAGCCTCGCCGACGCGACACAGCGAAACGACGACTGCTCGGTCGGCACGGGAGGCAAAGACCCGCACAATCAGGGGTCCGAGGTCGTCCTCGCACACGCTGGTGCACACCCCGGTTAGAAAGTCGACGCTCCGGCAATAGGCCCGGACCTTGCCGTGGATTTCAGGAGCGAGGATCAACTCGAACCCGGGAATGAACGGATCGGTCCAAATCGTCTCGTTGGGGTAGCCTTGCTCCACCGAGATCTCGACTACCCGATCTGCCGCGCGCTGATATTCGCCCCTGGCCAGCAGCTCTCGCAGCTCTCCGAGGTTCGCTCGCAGGTCTACCGGCTCGATGCGTGGGTTCATGGGCATGAACAGGCCGGCTCGGTTGAGCAGCAGGTGCTGTTCAGCTGGGGCTCCATAGAGTAGGGCTCCCATGTGGCCGTTGCCCGTGACCAGGCCCTGCTGCCAACTTTCGGCCACGACTCGGCTGATCATCCCGCCGCGGACGTCGGTCAGGCTCAGAAGCGAGCTCAGGTCGCCATGCCCGGTCGGCGCGGAACCTAGGTGGTGCATGGCAGCATCTACCGAAAGCCCGGGCGGCCTCGCAAGGGGCGAACCCGATTTTGCCGACAGTTACGCGCATTTGACCCGAGGTGGGTGCAGGTCATCTGCCCTCGACGGCAAGAGCCAGGACCAGCCCCGGCAGCTTCGGCCCGCAGCCATGGGCAGCGAACCCTTGCCAATCTGACGCCCCATCGTCGATTCTCGCGCAAGCCCACCGTCGGGCACGATCGGAATTGGCATTCATGACGACCCAACGCATGAGCGAACCCATCGTAATCGCGGGAGCTCTGCAAAAATACGCCTGGGGAGACGAAGAATTCATCCCGCACCTGTTGGGGCTCGAATCCGACGGGCCCCACGCCGAGCTGTGGTTTGGCTCCCATCC
>Ga0055462_10000204_pt1 | contig 9675 bp, 7 predicted proteins | sample Joice_ThreeSqC_D_2_FD_57689 | JGI IMG/M metagenome (GOLD analysis project Ga0055462, IMG submission 57689) | Wetland microbial communities from San Francisco Bay, California, USA, that impact long-term carbon sequestration - Joice_ThreeSqC_D1 | ecosystem: Environmental > Aquatic > Marine >...
CTCGTCGAGCATCAGCGGCCGGTTGCCTGCCAGCCAATGATCGCGCCGGACAGGCAAAAGACAAGAGAGGCAATGGCGCACCGCTTGGCTGGTCACGCCATTGTTGTTGCCCGTCCTCGACGGTACTACGCTTGTGCCCCATGTCCCAGCTCGGGCAAGCCAGCGCAGATTCGGTCGCTTTCGACCTGTCCGAAGTCGAGTGCGCCAAGATCTGGACTGTCATTGCCGCCTACAACGAAGGTTCGAAGATCGCGGAGGTCGTGGCGGAGTTGCGTACGCGCCTGCCACACGTAGTGGTCGTGGACGACGGCTCGACGGACGCCACATCGGACAACGCGCTCGGGGCGGGGGCAATCGTGTTGCGCCACGGAGTCAATCGCGGACAGGGGGCGGCGCTGCAGACCGGAATCAGCTACGCGCTTGGCCAGGGTGCTGAAATAGTAGTGACCTACGATGCCGACGGCCAGCATCGCATGAGCGACATACCCGAAATGGTGCGTCCGATTCTGGCCGGCGAAGCCGATATCTGCCTTGGGTCGCGCTTTCTCGAGCATGCCGGACAGGTTCCCTGGCGGCGCCGCGTCGTGTTGCGGCTGGGCCGGTGGTTCACGGTGATCACCTCGGGGATGCGCTTGAGCGATACCCACAATGGGTTTCGAGCCCTGTCGCGGCGAGCCGCCCAGCAAATTGACATTCGGCTGGACCGAATGGCCCACGCCAGCGAAATCATCGATCAGATTCGGAGGACCGGTCTGGTATATCGAGAGGTGTCGGTCCAGATTCGCTACACCGACTATTCTCGACAGAAGGGCCAGCGTTCGTCGGCTGCGTTCAAGATTGCGCTAGATTACCTGGTACAACGGCTCCTGAAATGAGCCGAAAGGAACCGACATGACGGCTTTTCAATGGTTGGCCCTGGTTCTGCTTGGTTTCTTGTTCGTGATCAGCGTCAGCAACTTGTTCAGGCGGATCGGCCGCTGGCGCGCCAGTCTGCTGTGGGCCATCTTGTGGGCGGCTTCTGGTGCCGCGATCGTGAAGCCGGACCTGACGGTAGCGGTAGCCCACGTGCTCGGAATTGGGCGTGGTGCCGATCTGGTCGTCTACGTCAGCGTGCTCGCAATGCTGCTCGGGTTCTTCTATGTCTACCTTCGACTGCGGCAATTGGAGCGCAACATCACTGTACTGACTCGCCACGTAGCCATTACCGGGGCGCGGCGACCAAACGATTAGAGGTCGGTCGACGGGACCAACAGGCAGTAAAGGCCCCTTCCGGGCCAGGCGTCCCGGGACCACGTTGCTGTTCTTTCTGACTAACGATCCAGCCGGCGTCGCTGTCCTTTCAGCGCAATGGGGTCTCGACGTGCCAGCGTTTCGGCGTTCGATTCGTTTGGGACCGAATCCTCCGGTTCGAAGGTCAGCCGTATGAAAACAATGAAAATGACTTTGGTGTTCTTGGGCTTGGTCGGTCTGATGGGCGCCGTGTCCGCCTGTTCCAAGCAACCTGAGCAAGACGGCAATGCCGCGCCCTCGGGTTCGGCACAGCGTCCGCTCGCCGCACCCCCTGGCTCGGGCGGGCCGCCGGGCATGGGTCAGCCGCCACCGGAATCCTTCGAAGCCTGCGTGGACAAGGCTGAGGGCGACGAATGCACGATGAAGCACGGGGACCGGGAAATGAAGGGAACCTGCGCCACTGCGCCGCCCAACGCGTCCGATACCCGGCTCTCGTGCAGCCCCTCGGGACACCCCGGAGGCGGGCCTAGACACAAGCAGCCAAAGCCGGCGGAATAGGTCTCGGGCTGCAGGGCTTGGCGCTTGGAGCCGCCGGATGGTCCGAGATCCGGCTTGAATCTCGTTCTCGATCGGGCAACCCTACGCTGGGTGTTCACCCGACGCGCTCGTCAGCTTCCGCTCGTCTGGGCCGTGTTGGCCTTGCCAACGTTTGTCGCCGCCTGTTCGAAGCACGACCGGCCAGAAAGCTCCCCAGCGGCCTCGGCGGTGCCGAGCATCTCCATCTTGGAGACTTCTTACGACTTCGGTCGCGTGGTGGAAGGTGAGAAGCTGACTCACGCGTTCGTGGTCAAAAATGTGGGACAAGCACCTTTGCATGTCACGCGAGTGCATGCTTCTTGCAGATGCACGGTGGCGACGTTGAACGAGAAGGAGATACCACCGGGCGGCGAGGGTCGAATCGAGGTCACGTTCGACACCAACCAATTCAGCGGAAACGTGCGCAAGGGCCTCTCGGTATTCTCGGATGCTCCGAACAATCCTCGAATCGTTCTCGAGGTCCGCGCGCAAATCGAGGAGTTGTTGGCGTTCGAGCCAGATTACGTCAAGGTCCGTTGCAAGCCCGGCGAGGAGCAAACAGGTGAGGCTTGGCTCACCGGCAAGCTCAAGGGACAAGCTCGTCTCAAGCTGGTCGGAAATCAAACCAAACCCGAGCTGACGGTGGCAGTGGTGGAAAGGCCCGCGGATGACGGGACCACCGTCCAGGGGCTGAGGTTCACGGTGTTCAGCAAGCAAGGAGAGTTCGGCAGCGGCGATTTGAGGCTTGCGACCGGGCTGACCAATCCAAGTTTCTTGAACATTGGCTATAGCTGGACGGTCGAGGGCAATATCCGAGTTTCCCCCCACCACCTCTTCTTCTCCAATGCCGAGGGGGCTTCGCCGGAGCGAATCCTTCGCGTGAGCAGTCGAACGGCCGGCTTCAAGTTGTTGCGGGCGCGCATCCTGTCGGGTCCGTTCACGGCCAGCCTGAAGGCTCCGAATACGACGAACGAGTACGAGATTCGCGTGCTACTGAACCAGAGACTCGTGCCAACTCCAACGACCGCAATAGACGCCGGCAAGCTGGAGCTTCTGACCAACGATCCGCTCGAGCCGAAAAGGGAGGTTCTGATCCGGGTCTCTCCCGGGGCTTCGCGTTCCAGGTTTTTCGCGGACCCGCAAGGCGAGAGGTCCGGTCTACCTTCGCGGCCGTAGTCAGGGCGGTTCGGCGGGGCCGGCCTTGCGCCACGACGCATTCTTGAGTCACACTTGTTAGGCCATGTCTTATGTGTCTTGGCTTGGAAAGCCTGTGTGGCCAATTGTGAGTCTGTTGCTGCTCGCGGTAGCGTGCGGCGGCAATTCCGCTTCCGACAACGGATCGACTCAAACAACGGGTGGAGATGCGGGCTCGGCGGGCTCGGCGGGCTCGGCTGCACCGGGCGGAACCAGCTCGGGGGGCTTCGCGAACTCCGGCGGTTCGATCGCGGGCACCACGAGCGCTGGAGGCCAATCGACCACGGGTGGTCGCACCGGCATGGGAGGCAGTGTGGTTGCCCTTGGTGGGTCGAGTTCGGGGGGCGCGGCGCCCTCCGGAAGCACGACCGTCACACAAGGCGGTTCCTCACAAGGCGGCTCCTCACAGGGCGGTGCCACAGACACGGGCGGTGAGTCCAGTTCTGGTGGTACGACACCCTCCGGCGGCACCTCTGCATTCGGGGGAGACTCGTCGCTCGGCGGTGCTGCCGAGCGCGGTGGCGCGTCGAATCCCGACGAATTCTGCCAAGGCGACGAATCGAAGGTCAGCTACCAGGGCCAGGTCATCTCGGCGCCGGCCACCAACTACGAATCGAGCTTGGTCCTGGATTGCTGCATGGCCTACGGTGTCAATCTGCACACCAAACCTGCACTCGACTTCGACTTCGCCGTGGAGATCGTGTGGTTTGTCGGATCGGGGGCAGATCCGGGCATCTACCAGATTGGCGAAAGCGATTGTCCATTTTATGCGTCCGTACGCCCGTCGACAGACACATCCATTTTCGGGCAGACGACCAGTGGTACAGGCCAGCTGCTGTCGGCCCATTCCTTCACCGAGCCCTGGGACTTCGGATTTTGCCTGGAGGTCACGGACGAGAGCTCGGCGCTGTTGGGTACGCGGCTCTACGTACCCCGGATCACCATCCCCGAATACCCTCCTTGGTCGCGTCTTCAGTTCTTCTTGCTGAGCGACCCCACCATCACTCCAATACAGGCCTCGACAACGCCGCTCGATTCATTGACGCTCGCAACCCAACCCTGGCTCGATCTCGGTAGCGTCGCCTACTTCGACCAGGGCAACCATGAAGTCGGCCTGAACCCAGGTCAGAAGCTCGGCCAGGTGCTGGTATCGCGAGTTGGCGCGGACACGATAGCGCTGCCCTTCGTGGTCGTGGCGGACGGGGTGCGGATCTACATGGGCAGCGTGGGCACTCTCCTCTCGGCGGCGGCTTCGAACCAACCCGTTGGCCCCGTCATCATTACTGATGACATTACCGACGATAGTCTCACCATTCTCGCCCCCTGGAACGGTACCGATTCCCGCGACGATCCACGAATTCTGAACGCGCTCGAGGAGACTTCCAGGCTCATTCCCTGAACACCGGCTCCTCGAGTCTACTCGGGTTCGGTGAGGGGCACGCCGTTGACGTCGCAAGAGTAAAAGGCGTTGTACAACCCATCCGCGACCAGACCGCGTCCCTGAATGTTGTCGGACGAGGCGCAAGTAGGTCTGCAGCAATCTTCCATCGTGGTGGTTTCGTACATCTGCCCCGCCGAGGACTGCGCCCAGAAGCTCGGATTGGCAGCGGCTTGCTGGGCGGTCAGCGCGGTTCGATCGACCTCAGGCAGGCCCTGGGGTGCCAACCTGCAGCCCGTGACTTCGGTGAGGTGCTGGGGACACTCGACCTTCATCGCGTAGACCGACCAGTTGGCGTGGTAGGGAGAATCCGGACTGTTGGTCTCGATGCAGGAGTTCTGCGATTGCTCGGTCAGCCCGGGTATGCTCGACTGTATCTGCTGGCAATCCGCAGCCACCTCGGCCTGGCAGGTCTCCGACGAGAGAGACTCGGTGGTCACCCATTGAAGATCGGTCTTGCAGTCTGGATAGAGGCTCACGGCCTTGACGCCCCCCTGAGAGGGCTGACCCTTTTCCGGGTAGCTCGTATACATATAGAGCCCTGACGTAGAGGTCGATCCCGCTACGATGGCGCACGCGTTGTGCGCACCCAGACCGCCCGCAGCCATGTACACGTCGAAGGTATAGGGCGTGGCCCCGGTATTGAAGCTCTGCACAATCAGGGGCTTGGGGAGGTTGAGCGCCGAAGCCGGGGGATCAGGGTTGTCCGGGTTGACCTGCCCCTGTCGTTCGTTTTGAGGGCTGGGCCAGGCGTACACGAGCTGATAGCACTGACAGCAGGTGCTATCGTCCTGGTCATCGATGCCACCGCGATCGACGTCGTGACCGACGATGGCATAGTTGAAGTCGCCGTTGCCATCGTCGATGGCCGCCTGCATCATCTCGGCGCTAAACAGCATGAACCGCGGACAGATGAACGTCGTGTCCGCGCCAGGCTTGATGGTTTCGTTCTCCGAGCAGGCGTTGATAACATTGCATTTCCCGCCACACAGGGTGCTCGAATCACCCGGAATGCAGCCCTCCGCCTGGTAATCGTCCTGGTTGTGGCATTGGCTGGGCGGAGGCAAGGCGTAGGTTCCTGGTCCAACGACCAGCCCCCCACTACCTACGTCCACGCCGCCTAAAGAGGTTTCACCCCCGACGCTGGTGGTGCCTGCGAGGCCACCCTGGCTCGTGGTGCCTGCGAGGCCACCCTGGCTCGTGGTACCTGCGAGGCCACCCTGGCTCGTCGCCCCCGCAGCGACTCCCGCCGCGCCGCTAGCGGTCGCTCCTCCCACCAACGTCGTGGAACCGCCAACGAGCGAAGTGATGCCTCCCTGGCCTGAGCTTCCACCCGCGTCCGTGCTCGCGCCGCCCGCAGCCAGGCCGCCAGAACCGGGCGTACCCCCTGTATTCGCCGAATTCGGGGTGTTCTTCGACGAACAAGACACCAGGAGACAACAGATCGATGAAATCCAGAAGAAAGAGCGCATGTCGACTCGTGGCAAAGACCAGATTTTCTGCCGCGGCAACGGTGCCATCCCAGTGGATGACGGGGATGGCCTTCGAGCCAGATTGAAATGATTGTAGCAGCTGCGCCGTCTTTTTGACAGCCGGAGCGCCGCTCGGCGACAAATTCGACCTTGGGCCGAAAGTCACAGAAACGAAGGGTTCCCAGGCCGAATCTTCTGCGTATGCTACGAGGGCAATCGTGAACGACGCGCTCTTCTGGCATCGCCTCCAATTCGGCTTCACTGCCGCGTACCACTACTTGTTTCCACAGCTCACCATGGGGCTTGCCCTCTTGATCGTGCTGTTCAAGGAATGGGGTGTGCGTTACAGCGACGAGGGCTGGGATCAAGCATCCCGCTTCTGGATTCGCATCTTTGGCCTCACCTTTGCCGTAGGCGTGGTCACCGGGATACCGATGGAGTTCCAGTTCGGTACCAACTGGGCTCGATTCAGCGAGCGCACCGGCGGAATCATCGGCCAGACCCTGGGCATGGAGGGGATGTTCGCGTTTTTCCTGGAATCCAGCTTTTTGGCGATACTGGTCTGGGGGGAGAGCCGATTCGGACCGAAAATCCATCGGCTCGCCGCCTGGGCGCTTCTGTTCGGTTCCTGGGCGAGTGGATATTTCATCATCGCCACGGACGCATTCATGCAGCATCCGGTGGGTTACCACTTGGGCGCGGACGGAACCTTCGAGCTTACAAGCTTCTGGGCCTTCTTGCTCAACCCCTGGGCGCTTCGCCAATACGTCCACAACATGCTGGGCGCGGTGGTGACTGGATCATTCTGTGTGACCGCGGTGGGCGCCTACTATCGCTTGCGGGGCGTGCATCTCGACCAGTCGAACCGCTTTGTCAAGATGGGTGTGGTGGTGGGCTTCATCGGCAGCGTCTTGGTGGCGTTTCCAACCGGCGACCAGCAAGGCAAGCTGGTAGCAGCACATCAGCCGGTGGCTCTGGCAGCGATGGAAGGGCATTGGAACAGCGGCAGGTATGCTCCCTTGGTATTCATCGGACAGCCCGATGTGGAGCACCGCACCCTGGAAAATCCGCTGCGCGCGCCGGGTGTGCTCAGCTACATCGCGTACGGTTCGTTCTCGAGCAACGTCAAGGGCCTGAACGAATTCCCGGTGGCACAGTGGCCGACCAACATCGAGCTACTTTACTACAGCTTCCACATCATGGTTGGCCTCGGCACGCTGTTCATTGCCCTGTACGGCCTGGCGCTGTGGCGGCTGGTTCGGGGCCGGCTGGAGCGGACACGAGCCTTGCTGTGGGTGCTGATGCTGGCGTTCCCCTTCCCCTTCATCGCCAACACTGCCGGATGGATGACTGCAGAGCTTGGGCGACAGCCCTGGCTCGTGTACGGACTACTTCCCACACGCGAGGGCACTAGCGAGTTGGTTCACGGGGGGCAGACCATCTTTACGCTCCTCGGGTTCGCAGGGCTCTATTTCGTCCTGGGCCTGCTGTATCTTTTCCTGGTTTCCCGCGAGATCGACCGGGGTCCGAGCCAAGCGGCGAGCTCTCACTAAGGAGTCGATGATGGAGGCGCTCTGGTACTATCTGGTGGCAGTCATGGTGGCGGGCTACGCCACGCTCGACGGCTTCGATTTCGGCGCGGGCACGCTTCATTTGTTCGTGGCTAGAACCGACGCGGAGCGGCGAACGGTGCTGGGAGCCATCGGCCCCTTGTGGGACGGCAATGAGGTCTGGCTGCTGGCCGGGGGCGGAACCCTGTTTTTGGCCTTTCCGCACGTGCTTGCCTCGGGATTTTCGGGTCTGTACCTGGCCATGTTTTTGGTGGTCTGGACCCTCATCCTCCGTGGCATCTCCATCGAATTCCGCAGCCACGTGCGCTCCGAGCTGTGGCGCGCCTTCTGGGACGTGGTCTTTTTCGTGGCGAGCTCGCTGATGCCGGTGTTCTTGGGGGCGGCGCTCGGCAACATATTGCGCGGCCTGCCGGTGGATTCTTCGGGCAGGTTCAATCTCCCGCTCTTCACGGACTTTCGTACCCAGAACCCAGTCGGCATCTTGGACTGGTACACGGTACTGACCGGTCTGTTCGTCTGGGTCACGCTGGCCGCCCACGGCGCACTGTTCTTGTCTTTCAAATGCGATGGCCCAGTACGGGAACGCTCGCGGCGTGCAGCCACGTATCTGTGGGCAGGGGCGGCGGTTTTCGGAATCGTGACCACGCTCGCCACTGCCTCGGTCAATCCGGCGCTCTATCGAGCTCTGCCCCATTCGCCCCTTGCGTGGGTCGGGCTTGGGCTATTCCTCGCCGGTATGGTGACCACCTTCGTCGCGCTTCGCCTGCGACGTGATCTTCTGGCGTTCCTCGGCAGCTCGGGTTTCATCGTTGGGATTCTGGTAGCCACCGCCGCATGCAGCTTCCCGGTCATGCTGCGCTCCACCCTCGATCCAAAGTTCAGCCTCACGGCGTACAACGCTTCGGTTGCCGAGCACGGGCTTCGCGTGGGAGCGATCTGGTGGGTGCTCGGGTTCTTGATCGTGCTCGGGTATTTTACACTGCTATTTCGCCTGCACCGCGGAAGGGTCAAGGCCGAGGCTGACGGCGAAGGATATTGACCGATTTTCAGTCTTACTCCCGCACGATCTCGTACGTCAAAGTCCGATGCGGTGCGCTCAGCTCGAGCATGAACGCCCCTTTTTTGCGCTGGAGGGGAACCTCGTGCGCTCGCTGTCCCGAAGCATCCAGGGCGTACGCACGGACATTTTCGAAGTTGCCCTCGAGCCCAGTCATCGTCACCCGCCCAATAATCGGCTGGACCAGAATCGGCGAGGTGCCGGCGTCGGACAATGCGTTACCCGACGCGTCGAGCGACATGTGGGTGTTGACCGCGTTGCCCACGGCCGAGACCAGCAGGCGACGCGCGCGTGCAATGGGCTCGTCCGTCAAGGCAGTCACCAGCAGCACTGCGAAGGGACTTTCGAGCTCAATGCGCATGTTGTCGAGCACGGCTGCCTGTCCCCTGAAGAAGCCCACGACGCCCTGGCTTCGCGGCGTATTTATCTGGAACCTGCCGAGGGCGGCATCGTAAGTCAGCTGACCGGTGCTGGAACGGACCAGGTCGCCCTCCAGGTGTGAGGCTCGTAGCGCCTCGAGCTCGCCTTGGGATCTTCCGCCTGTGAAGGCGATACCGCTGCGCCCGATCAGTCCTAGCTGTCGGGGCGGCGTGAGCACGGTGTCGGGCGAATACAGCGTAGCCTGGTCGACCTGGAGCGCAGCATCGAGGTCCGATTGGCTCACGTCCGACCGGTGGAACATGAGCGCGGCAGCCGGCCATACCGCGAGCACGATCGGTTGGTCGATGATGTCGAAATTGTTGTTGAGCCGGGTCGGCGCGTCGACGTGCTTGTCTCGATCATGGCTGAACGCGAATTGAATCGGATTCCACCCTTGGAGGCAGGAATAGGCCAACATGAGCGGCAGTCCCTCGGCACGAAAGTCATTCGGAGCCGACGTCTGCCATTCGCTCACCAGGTAGGGGTGACCCCGAACCCGCCGGCGCGCCAGCGAACCGACGATGCCGAGGTCCGGATCCTTGACCATGGGGCTCGGATCCCAGCGAATGTTGGTGACGTATCCCCAGCCACCTTGAGGATGGGACCAGTACGCATGGCGATCGACGAAGTCGAGCTGGGCGTTGGTCGCAAGATCCAGGGGATTGTCGGTCCAGTGGTTGCTGCCCGTGACCAGGCCTCGGTAGCCGAGCTTGCGCA
>Ga0055462_10000205_pt1 | contig 9669 bp, 4 predicted proteins | sample Joice_ThreeSqC_D_2_FD_57689 | JGI IMG/M metagenome (GOLD analysis project Ga0055462, IMG submission 57689) | Wetland microbial communities from San Francisco Bay, California, USA, that impact long-term carbon sequestration - Joice_ThreeSqC_D1 | ecosystem: Environmental > Aquatic > Marine >...
CATATGGACACGCCCCAACCAGAGCCCAAACGCGCTCCGGGGGCCGCAGCCAAGCCCGAGAAAGCCGTAACGGAAGGAGCCGCCTCGTCCGCGCCTCCTCCCGATCGCAAGGCAAACGGCAAGATCAAGGAGCAGCTCATTCAACTCGGCAAGAGCAAGGGTTTCTTGACGTATGACGACGTCCATGAAGCCCTTCCTGCCGAAGAGGTCGGTCCAGACCAGATGGAGGACATGCTGGCCGCCCTCGACGATGAGCGAATCGAGGTTGTCGACGACGTCAACGAGCTCAAGAACAAGAATCGCCGGCTGAACGACGACGAGATGGGGCTTGGCCGGCAGCCGGAAACTTCCGAGCCGCCGGAACGCCCAAGTGTCGTTCCGACCAGCATCCCGCCGAAGTCCGAGGACGAACTCTACAAGAGCAACGACCCGGTGCGCATGTATCTGCGCAAGATGGGCAGCGTGGCGCTGCTCACTCGCGAGGGCGAGGTCGAGATCGCCAAACGCATCGAGGCCGGCGAGAACGAGGTCCTCGAGTCGATCTTGAACAGCGCCGTCGCGGTCCGGGAGATTTTGGATATCGGCGATCGGCTCCGCGCGCGCAAGATCCGAGTCAAAGATATCGTGCGTGATGCCGACGACGAAGAGCACGAGTTCGATGAAGAAGAGGCCGACCGCCGGATTATCCGCCTCATCGATCGCGTCAAGCGAATCGACCGTAAAAATCTCGATTTGCAGGAGGAACGTCGCGGTGCCGTGGACTCGCGCAAGCGGCAAATCGACCGTGAACTGAACGAGAATCGCCAGGAGCTGGTCAAGACCCTGCAGGAGATGCGTCTCAACAAGAAGACCATCGATAAGATCGTCGGGAAGCTCAAGTCGCTCATCGAGCGGATGTATCGCGCGCAGGGCAAGGTCTTTTCCGTCGACAAGCCCCTGGCAAGTTCCAAGAGCGAGCTCAGGCGCCTTTACCGCGAAGTGCGCGAAGAACCCGCCTTGGACGCCGAGCTGACCGAGCGTCTCGGTGCTGCTGCGCAGGAACAACTGGCCGCGGGCGCCGCTGAGTCAGTCGCTCCGCGACGTCGCGACGATGAGCCGAAAGTCGACGTCGACCTTCTGCTGGAGACCTACAATCGTATCGTAGAGGGTGAACGCAAGGCCGAGCGCGCCAAGGCGGAACTGGTCGAGGCGAACCTGCGATTGGTCGTGAGCATTGCCAAGAAATATACCAATCGCGGGCTACAATTTTTGGACCTCATCCAAGAGGGCAACATCGGCCTCATGAAGGCCGTCGACAAATTCGAGTACAAGCGCGGCTACAAGTTCAGCACCTATGCGACTTGGTGGATTCGGCAGGCAATCACGCGCGCGATTGCCGACCAGGCTCGGACCATCCGCATTCCCGTGCACATGATCGAGACCATCAACAAGCTCATTCGCACTTCGCGATACTTGGTGCAGGAATTCGGTCGAGAACCGACTCCGGAAGAAATCGCCGAGAAGATGGAGCTTCCGCTGGACAAGGTGCGCAAGGTCCTGAAGATCGCCAAAGAGCCGATCAGCCTCGAGACGCCGATCGGCGAAGAGGAAGACAGCCATCTCGGCGATTTCATCGAGGACAAGAGCATCGTCAGCCCCGCCGAGGCAGTCATCAACATGAATTTGTCCGAGCAGACGCGTCGGGTTCTCAAGACCTTGACGCCGCGCGAGGAGAAGGTCCTGCGTATGCGCTTCGGCATCGGCGAAAAGAGCGACCATACCTTGGAGGAGGTCGGTCAGGACTTCGAAGTGACCCGCGAGCGCATCCGGCAGATCGAGGCCAAGGCTCTGCGAAAGCTTCGCCACCCGAGCCGCTCCAAACAGCTCAAGAGTTTCATCGAGAGCTGAGCGAGCGCAGATCAGGCGTACTTTCCTTTCGTACCGATTGTGCACGCGAGCGCCTCAGTCGCCGTCCCAGGGTTGTCCTAGACGGACCAGCGCCTGTTTGGCCTCTTCTCGATAGGCGTTGTCGCGCGGCGAAAGCTCCAAGAACGCTTTCCAGTGCTTGATGGCAGCTGGCTGCGATCCTATGGCGCGCGCCAAAAGGTGATGCGCTTCCCAGGCCCAGCGCGGTGCCACGGGATCGGACTCGGACAGCTCCAGGGAGCGACTAAGCTCTGCTCGTGCCTCCGTGTCCCGGTGGGTCACTTGCAGCAATTTCCCGTAGCGGAAATGCCAGGTGGCGTTGTCGGGCTGTGCCTGCACCGCTTGATGCCATTGTGCCAATGCCTTCGCTTCGAGACCCAGATCGTAATAGGCGTCCGCGAGAGCAGCATGTGCCTCTACCCGACCAGGGCGTAGCTCGAGTGCTCGGGTGAGGTCCGCGACGGCGTCCTTGACCGCCCCCTGGCGATAACGCAAAACGCCGCGCTGCCAGTAGGCATCGCCGAGACCCTGATCGAGCTCCAAGGCCCGCTTGAGCTCACGCTCGGCCAGAGAAACCCGCCCCGCCTCGTTGGCAGCCCAGCCCACGTACAGGTGGTATTCCGCACGATGAGGATCGAGTTCGACTGCCCGCTGCAGCGTTCTCAGTGCCAATGCCAGGTTGGACCCGTCGAGCAGCAGGGCTCGACCGAGGCAGTAGTGGGTTTCGGCGGACGAAGGTCTCTGCTGCAGCACCTTACGTAAAAGCTTCTCGGCATCCTCGGTGCGCCCCGCGGCGGCTTTCCCACAGCCGACGCGCAGCATCAGATCGGGATCGGAAGGGGCCCTGGCAAGCGCAGCCTCGAACGCCTTGAGGGCTTCTTCGGACTTTCCAGAAGCCTCGTATAGCAGACCGCGTTCGAGAGCCAGCCCAGGATAGTCGCGGTCGACCTTGGCAACCTGATCGAAACATTCCAAGGCCTCGTCGAAACGCCGACTGCGTCGCAGCGCCACTCCGAGCCTGAAGCGGCCTCCGATGTCGGTTGGGTCGATCTTCAGCGCCTCGCGGAATTCTCCGACCGCATCGTCGTATCGCCCCTCAGACAGTGCAAGATGACCGAGGGCCTCGTGAATCTTCGGTGATTTTGGCAACTTCTCTCGTGCCGAGGCCAGCAACTTCTGAGCCTCGTCGCGGCGCCCTTGCTGATTCTTGAGCAGGGCCAGGGCCACGTATGCATCGACCACTGCTGGCGAGGTACCTCCGACCTCGATGGCCATGGTATAGGCCTTCTCGGCATCCTCGCGGTTGCCCAATGCCTCCTGTGCCCGCGCGAACCAATAGTTGACATCGAAGTTCGCAGGCTTGGACTGTCGCAGACGCGTCAAGAGCGCGCTTGCCTCTCGTAGGCGTTCCAAAGCTAGCTGTGCTTTGGCGACTCCAACTGCGATCGTGGTGTTGTCGGGATCAGCCTCCAACCCCGCCTGAAATCTGGCAAGAGACTCGGAAAATCGACCGGCTCGATACAATGCCTCGCCAAGCCCACGTAGCGCGGACGCCGCTCGCGGATCTTGCTTGAGAGCTTGCTGATAGGCTGCCTCAGCCGTCGATATTCGGGACCGAGCGAGGTTGAGATCGCCGAGCAAGATCTTGGCTTGAACGAGCTCTTCGGGGCTGCCGTGCTTGGCGCGCGCAAGCGCCTCGTTGATCAAGCGCTCGGCGGTCTCGAAATCATTGTCATTTTCCAGCGCGATGCGCGCCAACAAAAGCCGAGCCGCCATATGATCAGGACTGCGCCGCAGGGTCAGCGCTGCGGCGGCCTTGGCTTCGGCGATGTGATCTGCAGCCCGTTCGGCTACCGCGGTTCCAAATGCCGTACTGGGACTGGCGAGCAAAACCTCCGCCGACTTCCACAAGGCAAGCGACTCCGCCGGACGCTTGCGCAGCATTTCGATACGAGCGGCGAGGACTTGGAGCTCGGCATCCTTCGGGTCGGCACGTCGCAGCTCGTCAATTCCACGCATGGCCAAAGTCAAGTTGCCCTCGGCAGCGGCCTGGGCGACGTGAGCCAGCTTCAGGTAGGGAACGTCCTTGCGTTCGCCTAGCTCGTCGAGGATGACCTTCGCAGCCGCATGAACCTTGGGATCAGAGCCAAATCGAAGCTCCGCTGCATACCCCAAATACGCTCCCAGGGCCGCCAGACCGCGTACCCGCTCATGATCGCGATGGACGGCATTGAGCGCCGACAACGTACGCAGGACGGACGAATAGTCATCGCTCGCTAGGGCGCTCGAAACTTTCTGCCTTTCGGCTTGAACGAGACGTTGGTACTCGCCGCTTCGCACTCGATCGATGATGAAATGAGCTCCGAAGGGACCGATGTCCGGCAAGGTCGAGAGCGCCGCGCCGCCGATCACGATCAACGAGCCCAGAACCAGCGCGATCTTGCCGGCGTGTCCGGAACGGCGATTCGCTGCGGCAGGTCTGGGACGTTCCCGAGCAGCAAGGGCGGCTGTCGAGTTGGCCGCTTCCGCAGTGCCCGACCCTAGCTCGCCCGCTTCTCCTTTCCCTTCTGACGCGGGCGCCTCCTGAGGAATGGCGCCGAATTCCAGCGCATCGCCAGAAGCCTGAGCCCCGCGCGACGCGCCCTGCAGATCGGCAACCGGACTCGAATCGTCGGAAGTTTCGAGATTGACCTCGCCGAAACTGGTGCCTCCCCCGGACTGGCGGATCAGGTTCCCCGCTTCGCTCGTCGCCATCGGGTCCGCGGGCGGTCGTTCGGACGGCTGTGGTGCGGCAGATTCCGAGGTGGCAAGATCGATTTCACCGTATGCGTCGAGGTCCCCGACCACATCGCGCTCCGGTGGTTCAGGCTTTGGCGACGCGGTCCTGTCCGTAGGTACCGTGGGCTGCGTCGACGGACGGGGCGGAACGAGGTCCGAAAGATCTGGGAGATCGAAGGATGCGCCCGCGGCCGCCGAAGACCCAATGAGCGCCGGCGGCAGGCTGTCGTCCCCCGGTACGTTGACTTTACCGGTTGGCGCCCCACCAAGCTTGCCGATTACCGACTCCGGCAATGAGGCTGCTGGATTGGCCGGAGGTCCCGTCGCTTCGCCTCGGTCCGGAAGCGCTGCTCCGAGGTCCGGTAGGTCCAGCTCTCCGATACCGGCAGATCTTGGGGCAGAGGCGCTCGTCAAATCCAAATCGGACTTGGGCACAGTCGCGCTATCCCATCGAGGTGAAGGAAGCTCGAACTCTAGGTCAGCGTCAGCGGCCCCAGGGGTACTGCGGGCTGCCGGCGGTTCGACGGGTGGGCTTGGCGATGGGAGATCGATGTCCAGCTCCAGGTCGGAGCTGCGCCCGAGCAGTGACGTCCCTACGCTCGGAAGATCGGATGCGGGCGCCGATGGCGCTACAACCGGGCCTGGGAGAGGCGCGTCACTCGCCAGCTCAGGCAAATCCGAAGCGTCGTCGGCCACGTTGTGCAGCCGTGATACGGCCTCGTTGGCCGATTGCAGATCAGTCGGCTCCAATGGCTGAGAAACCGGTCCGGAGCCCAAATCCGGGGCGCGGTTTGCTGGAAGTGCCGATGAGCCATCGTCCCGTGTCCGACGCGATCTACCGCCAGCGATAACGCTGGGAAGGTCGGAATCCGGACCCGCCGCGGAGGACGCTGCTGGTGGACCAACGACAGGAGCAGGCAAGTCGGCCGCACCTTCCGGCTTTCCCCTGCCAACGGCGCTGGCCACACCTCGTCTGGGGGGCGGCGGGCGTCCCGGTCCGGCGGTTTTGGGTTGCCCACCCACGGACGGATGCACCACGGGTCCAGGCCGAACCTGCTCCGTCCCGCGACTGCCAGGCGCTTGCTGGCCCGCAGGCGGGTTGTCTGGTCGCGCCACCCCAAGGACCGTGGACTTCTGCGCCCGAGGCATGGCAGGGCGGGGCGGCAAAACCGCGGCTCCAGAGCGGGCTGGTCGTGGCACGGGTGGCGCCGCAGTCACGCTTGCGTGGTCATCGCCGCCCGGCGGAACGACTGCGGTTGGACCTGAGAGGGCGCCCGCCGGCTCCAAATCTTCCGGCAATTCGACCGCAAAAGAGGTTCCACACTTCGGGCAGCGCATACGCAGGCCGCTCTGGGGCACTCGTCGCTCGTCGACTTGGTAGCCTGCGTTGCATCCCGGACACTCGACGGTGAACATGGTGCGCCCCTAGTCTTACCAGGCTTCCATCAGATCCGCGCGTCTGTTCTTCGGATTGGGCCGGAGCGTCAAGCCGCGCGGTCCACCCCTGGGGCGCGGGAAGGCGACAAGTAAGGCCGGGCTGCCGTGGCGCGGGAGCGCCGTCGATTCCACGCACGCGGGACTGGAGGATCGTGCTAGGGCCACCGGAACCATGCAAAAATGGAAGGGCGTGATGCTGGCGACCGTAGTCGCGACGGCAGGGCTTTTGGCTGGCCTAGCAAGCTTGAATCGCCGAGCGCACAGAGCAAAACCCATGGTTCCCATGGCTTCAGCGTCGGTGGAGTCGCCATCCAGCGCGACGCCGCCGGCAGATTCTGTACCAACTCCTTCGGCAGTACCGAGCGCCGCGACTACCGACTATCGACACCTGCCAGACGGACGCCCGGTACCCGCTCTGCCTGCAACGGCACCGCGACAGGTCTCATTCGGGGTCGTCTTGTTCACCTTCGAAGGCGCTCAGTTGGCTCCTCATGACGCCCGCCCCAAGCAGGAAGCTCTCAAACTGGCAAATCGCGCTTTGGCAACGGCAAAAGATGACTTCGGCGAGGCAGTCAAGACCGGTGATCCGGGCTCGTCGGTCGACAAAGGATGGATTCCGCGCGGAGTCCTCGAACCGGCCATCGAGTATCTGCTGTTTACCCTCGAAAAGGGAGCCATTTACCCCCGCCCCCTGCAGACGCCGCGCGGATACTGGGTGATGCGGCGCAACAAATGATGCGTCCGATTGGCCCAGGCACCGAGTGACGATTTAGGAACGAACGCGCGCCCGGCCGTACTAAAGTCGGCCTCGGCTCTCCGAGTGACGCCGCGATGTCGAGCACGCCACGCCTTTCCAGCTGGCCACCAGCCGTTGCGGACGAGGCGGCCGTTAGCGCTGCGCTCGGCTGGCTGACGGCCGAAATCGAGACTGCAGATTCTCCACTGCGGCGGGCGCTACTGCTGCACGAGTCCGGATTCGTGCAAGAGAGCCACGGAGACTTGACGGAAGCAGCACGGTCCTACCTCGACGCCACCAACGCAGAGCCGGAATTTCAAGAGCCCTTGGAGCATCTGATCGCGCTGCTCGAGCGCGGCGGATCGTTCAAGAACCTCGGGACGCTCTACCATCGCCTGGGAGAAATTGCCGACGGCACCGAGGAGCGTGCGCGCGCTGCGGTCGAGTTGGCCTTGCACCAGCTCGATCAGGCCGCGGACCTGGAGGGCGCGCGCGACGAGCTGTTGCATGCAGTCGAAGTCTTCCCGAGCGATCCGCTCGCCTGGACTCTCCTAGACCTGGTGGCTGAATGCCTTGACGACCTTGAGCTGCGTGAGAAAGCGCTCGAAGCCCGAATACAGCTGAGCGAAAATGTGCACTGGCGAGGCATTCTCCTCGTTGAGCGCGCGCAGCTCGCCGTGCGGCGGGAAAACATCGATGACGCACTGCGTCATCTCGATCGCGTCGTCAAGGAAGGCAGTCCGGCGACGAACGAGGCTCTGCAGATTCAGGAGCGTTTGGCAGCTCAGTTTGGTCGACGTGATCAAGCGCTGCGCTTCCTGGAAGCGAGGGCAGCTTACCTGAAACAGGAGGGAGCGCCCGAGTCGGAAGGACAGGCGAGCAGTGCAGCACGGCGGGATCTCGCCTTGGAGCTTGCTGACGTGTTCTTGCGCCTGGGGTTGCTGCACGGCAGCCAGGGCGAAGCCGAGGCCGCACAGACTGCTCTGGTTCGAGCCAGAGCCCTAGCCCCGGACGATCTCGCGGTCGTCATGGGTGCGCTGCTGGAAGCCGAGCGCACCAACCGGCACGAGCAGGTGATCGATCTCGGAACCAATGCGGCCCAGCAGACCGATGGACCGGTTGCGGCGGCGTTTTGGTACCGCGTGGCGAGAACAGAACGGTTGCGCGAGGCACCAGATGCAGCGCTCAGCGCCGTCCAGGCGGGCTTGGAACGTGATCCGAACAGTGTGCCTCTTCATGCACTCAGGCTCGAGTTGATTGCGGCCCGTCAGGATTTGGCAGACTCCGCCGCTTGGGCCGAACAGATGGCCCCGAACCTGAATTCGGTCTCGGCTCAGGCCGCCTATCAGTTGGCGGCTGCTGCGCTATGGACATTTTCTGGAGCGATGCATGCCTCGCGCGCAGCCGCTGCGCTCGCCGCTGCTGCCGAGCTCGGTACGGACAATGCGTTGTTGGCGCGTCTTGGGCGGGCGTTTTCTGCGCACTGCGCCGATGAGGCCTGGTACGAGCGGAGCACGGAGCAATTAACGTCGCTGTCGACAACCGACGACGCCGAGCGTGTTGATCTGCTGCTTGAGCTCGTGGGTCTGCGGCTGGCCTCCGACCGGGCTCAGACCATTGCATCGCTCGTTGAGCGTCTCGAACAATGTAGGATTGGGATTTGGCCGGCCGCGATACTCTCGGCATGGCTGCTTCCGCTCCTTGCCCCTCGGACGGATCCGGAGCGGCAGCCAATTTCACTTGATCCGGGAACGGTTACTGCTGCCCTGGAGCGGCTGGGGGAGCTTTCAGACCAGCCGACGCTTTCGCGTGCATTCGAGCTGGCGGCGGCATTGAGATTGCGTGACGCCAAGGATCTGAACGCTGCTCTGGAGCGTCTGGTGCGACTGCATCGTGCCGATCCGGCCAACGCGTTGCTGGCTGCAGCTCGAGTGGGCCTCGCCCTCGAGATGAAGAGCGAGATCGAGGCGAACGAGGCGCTGCTCGAAGCTGCCGCGGCGACCGAGGATTCAGGGCTTTCGGCCGCCTTCGCGCTACAGGGCGCTCTCCGAGCCGCGCGGCTTGGGCATCTTCAGGCAGCGCTGCGCGGTATCGAAGTGAGCCACAAGCATTGCCCCGAGTTGTCGACGGTTTTGGAGCAGTGGATCTTGCGCGCGCTGAGCCCGGACGATCCTGAGTCCCGCCGCCAATTTTTGTCGGGCAGCTTCGAGGTCAAACCATCGATTCGTCATGCCATAGAGCTCTTCGCCCTCGAACGGTCGATGGGTAACGAACTGGAGTCCCTCGTCGCTCTCGATTCGGCGGATGACGAAAGCTCCGGTGCGTTGACAGTCGCCCAAAGGCTGCTGCTCGGTTTGCTTGGGGCGCGCCATCCTCGAGGTACGGATGCACTCGCCGAGCTGGCTGAGGGCGCACCGGCGCTAGTGTCCGTTGACCATGCCCTGCGCTACCTGGATGCGCTCGAACCGTCCGACCCTTCGTCGGCCGAAGATCGGCTCGAATTGGCGACGCAATGGGCCATGGCAGATGCCTCCCTTCCCGCTCAGCTCGAACGGTGGGCGGCGGCAACGGCGGCGCTGCACTGGGACGACGAGGCTGCGGCCCGCGAGGCAGTGGCCGCGCGGTTGGGGGGTGAGCTGGCCGTGTCCCTCGATGCTTCGGCCAAATTGCTTCGCTGGTTGACGACCGGTTCTGTCCAGCCTTTGTTGCCGAATCGGAGCGTGGCTGCGCGGCTTGCCAATGTCGAGATGTCTCCGCCAGGCTGCGACCCACGTCGGCGAGTTACGGCTCTCGAGGATCTGCGTGGGTGCGTG
>Ga0055462_10000208_pt1 | contig 9592 bp, 3 predicted proteins | sample Joice_ThreeSqC_D_2_FD_57689 | JGI IMG/M metagenome (GOLD analysis project Ga0055462, IMG submission 57689) | Wetland microbial communities from San Francisco Bay, California, USA, that impact long-term carbon sequestration - Joice_ThreeSqC_D1 | ecosystem: Environmental > Aquatic > Marine >...
GTCATCACCTGTGTCTGGAAGACAATTCGGATCTGACCTCCCCGCTGTCGGCCTCTGGGATCGTATTCAGCGAGATGAAGGGAGTGTACTCGACCCCGGACGCGCTCATCGACAAGCTCGCCCAGAGCAATCTCTTTCCCGATACCTGCCTGGGGCGCGATTCCGGAGGGGATCCGGACCGGATCCTGGAGCTCAGCTACGGAGCATTCAAGGATTTTTACGCCAAACACTATCACCCGAGCAACGCCCAGATCTTCTTGTACGGCGACATCCCGACCGACGAGCATCTGGCATTCTTGGACCAGAGGCTCGCCGGATTCAGCCGCGCGCCGGCACGGATCTCGCTCGCGCATCAGCCCCGCTGGACCGAGCCCCGAGAGATACAGGAGGGCTACCCGGTAGGTGCGGACGAGAACCTCACGGAAAAGACCTACTTCCGCATCAGCTGGCTCGTCGGCGACGCCCTGGACCCGGCCCAGGTCTTGGAGTGGGAGCTGCTCGAACGGATCCTTCTGGGCGACGAAGCCGCGCCGCTGAAGAAGGCCATCGTGGACTCTAAGCTGGGAGCAGATCTGTTTTCGAGCGGCGTGGAAGACATGGCTCACGAGCTGCTCTTCCACGTGGGATTGAACGCCAGCGAGCCCGAGCGGCTTTCGGCCTTCGAACGGCTGGTACACACCGAGCTCGCTCGCCTCGCCAAGGAGGGGATCGATCCGGCGCGCATCGACGCCGCGTTCCAGCAGCTCAGCTACGAGACCCTCGAGGTCCGGACCCTCTTTCCCCTACGAGTACTGTCCGCGGTGCAAGCGAGCTGGCCGCTGGGAGGGGATCCGCTGCTCTTTCTCAGGACCGCCCGCGATCTAGAGGCCTGCCGGCAGCGAGTGATGACCGACCCGGGTCTGCTCGGTCGGCGCATCCGCGAGGGCCTGCTCGACAATCCCCATCGCCTCTCGCTGACCCTTCGCCCCGATCCCGGGGCCGCGGCCAAAGCCAACGAGGCGTTCGCGCGGCGCATGGCCGAGAAGCGCGCCCGATTGAGCCAGGTCGAAGTCGCGGAAATCGCCCGATCGGCAAGCGCGCTGGACGCGGCCCAGGGCGTACCCAATTCCCCCGAGGCCGTCGCTCGGCTGCCCCGGCTCAAGACCTCGGATCTGGCGCGGGCGCCGCGACACATCCCCACGCAGGTCGGGCAGGTTGGCGGCATCACGGTGCTGAAAAATGACGTCTTCTCCAACACCGTGAGCTACCTGACTTTCGACATCGATCTGACCGGGCTGCCACGCGAGCTCATCCATTACGTGCCTCGATTCAACGACGCCATCCAGAAGATGGGAGCCGCGGGGCAGAGCTACTCCCGCATCGCCGAACGCCGCGCGGCTTCGGTGGGCGATCTGGTCTCGTATCCCGTGATCACGCGCTCTACCGCGGAACCGGGGCGCACCCGGTTGAGCCTCAGGCTCGGCATCAAGACCCTCGATGCGCAGGCGGACAAGGCCCTCGAGCTGGTCACCGACCTGCTCTTTTCCGTGGATCCCCGCGATCGGGAACGGCTGCGCCAGGTCATGAACCAGGTCAAAACCGGCATGCGCCGGGCCATGGTCAGCGATGCCCTCGACACCGCGCAGCGCCACTCGATCCGCTCGATGACACAGCAGGGAGCCCTGCAAGATCTGATGTACGGGGTCCGGGTCCTCGGCGACATCGAGCAGTTGGTGAACCGCTTCGACGAGTCCGCCGACACCCTGATCCAGAATATCGAGCAGGTGCGCGACGCGTGGAGGCATCCGTCGAGAATCGCAGTGAGCTTCACCGGCACCGACCGGGTCTTTGCTGCCCTCGAGCGCGCCCTGGGCAGATGGGGCGACCGCCTCCAGAAGGGGCAGCCGGCGGACACCACCGTGCCCGTGCTCGAGCTCGGTGCGCCGAGACGCGAGGGACTGGCCGCGCCGCTGCAGGTGGCTCACTGCGTGACCAGCATGCCGGCTCCACATCTGGCCGATCGGGTGACTCCGCTCCTGCAATTGGCCGCGCGCTACACCACTCACGAACGGCTCTTGCCCGAGCTCCGCCTCAAGGGAAACGCGTACGGCGCCTATGCCACGCACGATCCCGGCCGCGGTGTGCTCAGCTTCATGAGCTACCGCGATCCCCGGGTGGCCGAGACCCTGCGCGTATTCGAGGGGCTACGGCAGTGGGCGGCGGACACCGAGCTCACCAATGACGACGTCGAGCGGGCCATCCTCGGACACGCCAAGAGCGCCGAGGTTCCGCTCCGCGCCTCGGATGCGACGTATCGGGCCCTCGATCGCTTCCTTCGGGGCGACACCGACCAAATGCGCGAACAGCGCTATACCGCCGCCCTCGGCGCAACCCCAAAGGCCGTCAAGACCGCCTGGCTCGAGGTGCTCGAGGCCGGAGCCAAGGCCGCCTGCACCTGCGTGGTGGCGAGCCGCGACATGCTGACCGAGGCCAACCGCACCTTGTCCGACGACGCGCTGCAGATTCAGGATCTGGTAGACTGAGGAGGTGAGACCGGCTTTCGGCCAGAGTTCCGAGGGACGGTCTTGCCGCTGATTTGTCCAGATTTCGCGTTTCATCAAATTGTCACCTTTGACGATATCGAAATAGTCCAGGCTGTTGCCCCCCAATTGTCAGACCCTCGAATTCGCGCGTCCATGAAGATCCCGTCGCAGCCCCCCCAGCAGCGCTTCATTCCCAGGGAAATCAGCTGGCTGGTGTTCAACGAGCGGGTCCTGGATGAGGCAGCCGACGCTCAGAACCCCTTGCTGGAGCGGCTCAAGTTCCTCGGCATATTCTCCAACAATCTCGATGAGTTCTATCGGGTGCGGGTGGCGGGGCTGCAACGGCTGGCAGCGGAGCGCGGCCCCGAAGAGCGCATCATGGGGGTCAGCATCGCGCGTCTGCTCAAGGACATCCGCGAGCGGGTAGTGCGTCAGGCGGAGCGCTTCAACCAGATTGCGCAGACGCTCTTCCACGAGCTGGACGCCGCCGGGATCCACATCGTGGACGAGCAGCACTTGTCCGAGGAACACGCACGCTATGTCAAGGAGTTCTTTCACTCGGAGGTGCGGCCGCGACTGGTGCCCATCCTGTGCCACAGAAGCCGTGAGCTGCCGGGGCTGCGCGATCCGTATCTGTACCTGGCGGTCGAGCTGCTCACCGCCGACTCCAAGGGGCCGTCGTACGCGTTCATCGAGGTGCCGACCGACAGCTTGCCCCGATTCGTCATTTTGCCGAAGCAGGGCGACCAGGACTACGTAATCTTGCTAGAAGACGTGATCCGCTCCGGGATCGGCGACATCTTCTCGCTGTTTCGACCGACCAGCGTCCGCACCTGGACCATCAAGATTACCCGCGACGCGGAGCTCGAAATCGACGGAGACGAGACCGACACCTTCGTCGAGCGGGTCGAACAGGGACTGCTCAAGCGCGAGCTCGGCGCGCCGGTCCGCGTCGTGTACGACCAGAGCCTTCCCGAGGCGTTCTTACGCTTCTTGCTGCACAAGATGAAGTTGGAGCGGGACGAGGCGTTGATCCCTGGGCAGCGCTATCACAACTTCAAGGACTTCATCCGCTTCCCCAACCTGGGCCGAAAGAACCTGGTGCGTACCTCCCCGGAGCCCCTGGTGCATCCAAGGCTCAAGGGACAGCCGAGCGTTCTGGACGTGGTCGCCAGCCGCGATATCTTGCTCCACTATCCGTATCACGGCTTCGATTCGGTCATCGATTTTCTTCGGGAGGCCGCCATCGATCCGAGGGTGACTCACATCCGCATGACCGTGTACCGCGTCAGCCACGGCTCGAGCGTGCTCAATGCGCTCATCAATGCCGCGCGCAACGGCAAGAAAGTCACGGTGCTGGTAGAGCTATTGGCCCGCTTCGACGAAGAAAACAACCTGGAGTGGGTGGAACGGATGCGCCTGGCGGGGGTGGAGGTCATCACCGGGGTACGCGGTCTCAAGGTGCACGCCAAGCTGTGCTTGGTCTCCCGCAAGGAGGGACGCAACCAGGTTCATTACGCCATCATCGGCACCGGAAATTTCAACGAGGACACCGCGCGGCTCTACACCGACCACGCGCTGATGACAGCGCGGCCGGACCTGACCTCGGAGGTGCTGCGGGTGTTCGAGTTCTTCCGCAACAACTACAAGGTAAGCGAGTACCGGCACCTGGTGGTCTCTCCGTTTCACCCCCGGCGCGCCTGGAAGCGCATGATCCGAAATGAGATCCGCAACGCGCGCAAGGGAAAGCCCGCTTACATCTGGGCCAAGCTCAACCACCTGGTCGACGAGCGGATCGTGGAACAATTGTACGATGCGTCCTCGGCCGGGGTAAAGGTCCGCCTGATCGTGCGCGGCATGAACTCCCTGGTACCTGGGATTCCGCGGCAGTCGGAGAACATCGAATGCGTCAGCTTGGTCGGGCGCTACCTCGAGCATTCGCGGTATTTGATCTTCTGCAACGGCAACAGCCCGCGCTACTTCATCACCTCGGGAGACTGGATGGGACGCAACTTCGACGGCCGGGTCGAGGTCGCTTGCCCGATATTGGACCGTGAACTGCAGAAGGAACTCTTCGACTATTTCGAGATCCAGTGGGCAGATACGGAGAATTCACGCACCTGGGACGCGACGCTCAAGGGGCACCGCCCCGCCCGGTTGATCGACGCGCCGGTGTGCGACAGCCACGCGGAGATCGCGCGCTACCTGGGCGACCGCGCCGAGGCACTGAACCTCGACCCCAAGGACCAGGCGCCCAGCGGCATTTGAACGCGACGCATCTACATCCAGCCGAAGAGCAGCAGAGCAGCGACCAAGGCGGCAGCCCCGAGGCGCCACCAGCCGAACAGCCCCAAGCCTCGATGGGTGAGCCAATAGACCAAGAAGCGCACGGCTAGCGCGGCGGAAACACAGGCCACGGCCGCGCCGACCAACATGGGCATCACGCCGAAGGCCTCCATCATCACTTGCCCGCTCTGGAGCGTCTTGTAGGCGGTGGCGGCGCCAAGCGTGACCAAGCCCAACAAAAATGAGAACTCGACCGCTGCGCCCATGCCGAGCCCGGCCAATACACCGCCGAGGATGGTGGCCAGACTGCGGCTGACGCCGGGCACCAGCGCCGCGCATTGGCACAGGCCGATGACGAGCCCCAGGCGCCAACCTACCGACTCGATCGCGAGTCCCTTTGGCCCCAGGCCAATCTTACCGAAGTAGAGCAGAACCAGACCGCCGAGGGTCCAGGTGATGACGATCGGCCAGGGGCCAAACAATACCCTTTCGATGGGATCGTCGAAGAGCAGTCCGAGGATTGCCGCGGGCAGGAACGCGATCGCCACTGCCAGCGTCAAGCGAAGCCCGTCTCGGTCGCGACCCAAGAGCCCGAGCGCCATCCGGCTCAACCGTTGGCGGTACAAACCGAGCACCGCCAAAATCGCTCCCGCCTGAATTGCGATCGCGTACGCGTCCGAGGCAGCAGTCTTGGGGATGCCGATCAACCGCTGGGTGATCAGGAGATGTCCGGTGGAGCTCACCGGAAGATATTCGGTGATGCCCTCCACCAACCCGAGGATCAGCGCCTGCCAGAAGTCCATGTTGGGGCTAGCTCGTGGCACGGCGCTCGACCGGGGGCAACTCCGAAGGGGGTGGCTGAGCGACTTGCTGCCGCGGCGGGACCCAAGTACGACCCGGTCTTGCCGTCTCATGCCGGGGCTCGTCATCCACCGCAGCAATCGCACCGAACGCCTGGTTTGGCTGCTCGCCAAGGCCCTCGAACGGCCGAGAGGCGGTCCTCTCGATCCAGAGCCGGTGGTGGTGCACGGCCGCGGCATGGCGACTTGGTTGTCCATGCAGCTCAGTCGGGCCCTCGGGATCTGGGCGGGACCCCTCTTTTACCCCGAGACTTTCATCGACATCCTGCTGCGACGGGCGCTCGGCCCCGAGGCTCCGAAGAGCCGCTGGATATCGGAGCAGGCCCTCGATTTCGCCGTCGAGGCAGTGCTGCCCGACCTGCTCGAGCGCCAGGAGTTTTCGAGCCTGGCCCACTACCTTGGCGATGATCCGGTGCGGGGGCAGAGTTCGGCGCTGGCGGGCAAGCTCGGTGGGATGTTCTCGAGGCTCCTGGTTTATCGTCCCGACTGGATCCGGGCCTGGGAAGCCGGGGACCCGGCGGGGATCCCCGAGTCCCTCGGCTGGCAGCCGATCCTGTGGCGAGCCATTGCCTCGCGGATCGATCGACCCCACCTCGGCCGCCTGGAGCACCAGGTGCTCGATGAGCTCCGCAAGCTCGATGCCACGTCGAACCTGCCGTCGCGAGTATCGCTGTTCGGGGTATCGACCCTGCCGCCACTTTGGGTCCGAATCCTTTGTGCCCTGGCGCACCACAGCGAGGTGCACCTCTATCGCTTCTCCGCGGGTCCCTGGTCGGGGCCGCTCACTCCGAGGAGCGAGCCCGGTCTAGCCCGAGCGGGTACCAAAGCGGCACTCGGGCCGCTGCTGTCGGCGCGCGAACGGGTAGAGACGGAGTTCGATGCGGTGCTGGTCGATTCCGCGAGCGAGCTCGGCGTCCCCCTGGTCCTCGACGACCAATATCTGCAGCCCGAGCCAAGCTCGGTCCTGTCGGCGCTTCAGGCCCGACTGTTCGCCGCGGACGAGCATCGGCCGAACCCAGTGCCAGCTGATGCCTCGCTGCGCGTACACGTGTGCCATGGGCCCCTGCGAGAGCTGGAGGTTTTGCGCGACCAGCTCCTCGAGCTCATGACCCGAGCCAAGGATCCGATCGCACCCGAGGAGGTCGCGGTATTGGTGCCGGAGCTTCGAACCTACGCGCCTCTGGTCGACGCGGTCTTCGGCGGGGATCCGGACCAACCAGGGTTCATTCCGTTTCACGTGGCCGATCGCTCGGCAGCCACGGACTCGGAGCTGGCAAAGGCGCTCGATCGGCTCCTGTCCCTGGTTGGCCAGCGAACCACCTCGAGCCGCGTATTTTCGCTTCTGGAAATGGCTCCAATCCGGCGGCGTTTCGAGATTGCCGAAGCGGACCTGCCGCGGCTGAAACGATGGACCGAAGAGGCCAGGATCCGCTGGGGCATGGACGCAGACGAGCATCGCTCCGAAGGTCGGCCAGAACCGGACCGGCACAGTTTCGACCTCGGCCTCAAGCGACTGATGCTCGGCTATGCCATGCCCGCGGGCGAGCCGCGCTGGTTCGAGGGAGTGCTTCCGTGTCCGGCCGTGGAGGGAAAGGACGCCGAGCTGCTGGGACGTTACGCCCATTTCTGCCGCACGCTGTTCCTTTGGCTGCGGCGGCTGACCGAGGCGCGGCCGATGCGGAGCTGGCCCGGACGACTGGATGCGGTACTTGCCGCGTTGTTCGACGTCGATTCCAGCCGCTCGGGCGAGCTCTCGGTGCTGCGCGAGTCTCTATCGCGGTTGGCCGAGGCCGCGCACGAAGCGGGGTTCGAAGGCCCGGTGCATGCCGAGCCGCTACGTCGGCTGTTGACGAACGCGCTGGGCGAGAACCGCCCCGAACGAGGCTTTCTGGCGGGCGGGGTGACTTTCTGTGCCGTCCTGCCCATGCGCAGCATGCCCTTTCGGGTCATCGCGTTGGTGGGCATGAACGACGCGGCGTTTCCCCGGCCCGAGCAGGCGCCCGGCTTCGATCCGTTGCGGGCGGGGCAGGCGGCGCGACGCGTCGGGGATCGAGGTCAACGCGACGACGACCGGTACGTCTTCTTGGAGACCCTGTGCGCCGCGCGCGACCGGCTCATCGTCACCTACAGCGGTCGCAGCCCGCGTGACAACAGCGAACGGCCCGCCTCGGTGTGCGTCAACGATCTGCTCGATGCACTCGAGCAAGACCTCGACCTCGGGCGTCATGAGGTCATGGTCGAGCACCACCTGCAAGGGCATCACCCCAGCTATTTCGATGGCAGCGATCCGCGGCGATTCAGCTACAGCGACGAGCAAGCGCGCGCAGCGCGGGCACTCCTGGCCCCGGGCGAGCCGTCTGCGCCGCCGTCTTCGGAACCTAGCCACCTCGCACCCGAGCCAGCCCGGCTGGAGCTGAGTTTGCAGGATCTATTCCGCTTCTTCAAGTCTCCGCCCGCGCACTACCTCAGACAGAAGTTGGCAGTCACGCTCTCGGTGGAGCAGGAAATGGTGCTCGATCGCGAGCCGCTCGGGTTGGCTCCTCTCGAGCGCCACGACCTCGGCGAAGCGGTGCTCGACGCGCTGCTCGACCCGAAAAATCATCCCGATCTCGAGGCGCGCCTCCGGGCCGAAGGTCGACTACCCGCGGGCGAATGGGGTTCGCTTCTGCTCGACGAGCTGACCTCGATCTGCCTCCCCATCGCCGGCGCCACCCAGAAGGTTCTGGTCCAACCGCATCTCGAATCTGATTGGCTGGACATCGAGCTCCCTGACGCGCACATCTTTGGACCGGCCTCGGTCAAGGGACAGAGCCGGGTGGATTTCAGCTTTTCGCGCGTGCTCGGGTATCGGCGCCTACGCGGCTGGATCCGGCACCTGCTTTGGTGCGCCTCGGAACACCCGGAGCCGAGCTTCGTCATTGGACGTGGAGCGGGTAGCGCCGAGGTAGTCGAGTTGTCGCCCGTCGAAGCATCGCGGGCCCGGTCGCTTCTTTACGATCTGGTCCAGGTGTACCGCGAGGGTCAGACTCGCCCCCTGCCTTTTTTGCCGGAGCCGAGCTATCAGTATGCCGCGCGCTGCTTCGGTCGGACTAACGAGGCCGGCAGGGACCCCTGCGGCCATGCCCTGCGCACCGTGGCTTTTGCCTACTCGAACCCGGCGCTGCCGCAGCCCGAGGATCCCGCAGCCAAAAAGCTGTTTTGTCGCCTGCCGCCCCCCTTCGACCCCGTCTACGAAGCGGGACGAAGAAGCGCTCGCGACACGGACTTTTCTCGCCTTGCCTGCGCCGTGTTCGAACCCATGCTCCGGGAGCTCGAGCAATGAGCGGGCCCGAAGCTGACGTGCGCTTCGAGCCGACTCGCGTGCCCCTGGACGGTCGACACGTCATTGAAGCCAGCGCCGGCACCGGTAAGACGCACTGCATCGTGAGCCTGTACCTGCGCTTCGTGGTCGAGCGAGGGCTTTTGCCATCTCAGATCGCACTCGTCACCTTCACCGAAGCGGCCACCGCCGAGCTGCGCGATCGAGTGCGCCAGCGTCTGCTCTCGGCCGAACGCCGCCTAAAATCGCCAGACGCCCTCGCAAGCCTGGACGACGAGCTTCTGGCCAAGCTCCTCGAAAAGCCCGGCGTCTCGGTGGCGCTGGCGCTCCAGCGCGTCCGGGCCGCTCTGGAGCATGTGGACGAGAGCGCGATTTCGACCATCCACGGACTATGTCAGAGAATTCTGCGCGACCACGCGCTCGTGACCCGGGTCGACTTCGACGCCGAGCTGCACCCGGAGCTGAACGAACTCATGAAGGACGTGCTCTTCGACCTGTGGCACGAAAAGGTCGCCGGCTCGCATCTGGCCGCGAGTATGCGCTCGCTCCGCGTCGGTCCCGAGGCCCTGCGCGAGCTCATTCGCACCCGGAGGCAGCATCCCGGG
>Ga0055462_10000209_pt1 | contig 9585 bp, 7 predicted proteins | sample Joice_ThreeSqC_D_2_FD_57689 | JGI IMG/M metagenome (GOLD analysis project Ga0055462, IMG submission 57689) | Wetland microbial communities from San Francisco Bay, California, USA, that impact long-term carbon sequestration - Joice_ThreeSqC_D1 | ecosystem: Environmental > Aquatic > Marine >...
AGCGTGGGACGTCCCGATTCGGGGTCTGCCAGGTATCGGGAAGCGTCGCACCTACCAAGAGACTGGCTGGGCTGCGGCTGGTTGCGTACACCGCCACTGGCAGGGAGGCGCAGTCTGCCAGGCATTGGCGCTGCGCGTCGGTCAGCTCGGCATCGCCCTGGTCGGCGCAGGATGTCTCGCACCGTCTCCGCTCTGCGTCGTCGAACGCAATTCCGCGCGTGTCCGTCCCGACCACGTTCGCCGTCAGCGCCACGGTTGCTGACAGCTGCAGATAGGGCCGGCTCGGGTCTGCTGACGAATCGGGGAAAAATCGTAGAAGGTCAAGTTGCGCCGCATTGCCGTAGCCAACCAAGAACCCCGGGGGCCATGGGTCCAGCGTCCCGCTTCCGAGAAGCGACCCGGTGGCCTCCGAAGCGTCGCGCTCTCGCTCGACGATTGCTGGGTCCGGTACCGACGCAACGGCCAGTGCTCGGGTCGGAAGGCCGGACGCCACGAACTCCAACCTGGGGCCGAACTCCCAGTGCTGGAGATCCTGCACGAACAGGGAGACCTCGCCCCCGGTCTGATGGGTCACGGCGATTGCCTCGCCATCAGCGCTTGCAGCGATTGCGAAGGGTTCCGGCGGCATCCGCACACCGCGCGAGGTCTGGTCGGGATCGGTACCGACGCGGTGCTCCTGGTCACACTCGGGATGGGACGCGTCCTGACCGCACTCGAGGGAACCATCATCCGCGATATCGATATAATGCAGACTGGACTCGCCGCGCACCGGAACGAGCAAGCGCTGCTGTCCGTCGGGGCCTCGCGTCAAAGCGATATCGGTCGCGAAAGCGCCGATCCCAACCGCGTCTACCAAGATTGGACTGCCGCCATCCTGGGGATTTAGCAGATCGACCGCCGCGCAACGGCCCGGTACCAGGACGCGGTTACCCGACGACTGATCGCCAAAGGCACCGCAAGGTTCTCCTGAATCGTCCACACAGAAGTGGCTGGCCGACGTACCCTCGTCGTCGCACTTCAGACCGTTGCGGCAATCAGCGTCGGAGGTGCATTCCACCGGGATGATTTCGCGGACCCGATCGAGGTCGATAACCTGAAGTGAGCCGGCATTGAATTGGAGATCGAAGTCGCTGCTGGCGATGTACATCCGGCGGTGATCGTCGCTGACCGCGAGACCCACTGGAAAATAGATCTTCTGCAGCGGCGGCGCGATTCCCTCGCCGGTCGAATAGCAGGCGGCAAGCAGAAGCCCGGCAAGAGCGTAGCGTGTTCGCATCGGCGGGCGCAGCCTAGTACAGACGACAAACTGGGTCCCGTGCCGATGGCAATCAGCCCTGCGACCAACCGACGCCCGTCAGCCGTTTCCCAAGAGGTCCACGATGACCACCCCGCGCTGCGGCAGCTCCGTCGGGTCCGGCACCTCGCTGGGCGGCGCTGGCCGATAGGTATCCAAGGGCAAATCCAACTGGGGCTGGTCGCGACGAGCCCTTTCCGCCTCTTCGCGACGCCGGATCTGCTCGATGATGAACGGAGGAAGCACGGGACTACTCGCTTGCCAACTAGAACCTTGTTCTAATGTAACCTCGGCATTGGACAGGTCAAGCACAACCTGGCCAGACGACCAACAACCATCGGCTTCGCCGATCAGCGGTCGCGGGAATCGAACCCGCCAACTGCCACGCGGCTTGGCATTCGATCTGAGTCATGCTGTCTCTAACGAAATGAAACGGCACTCCGTTTCGTTCTCGAAAGGTCTTTTTGTGCTTGAGGCCAAATTCTCGAGCGATGTCGCGCCGGTGCGCGCTGGCCGCCAAGGCGGTTCCGGTCGGATTTCGCTGGGATTGGCAGTGAAGAACCTGGCGCGAGTTGCCCTTTTCGCTTGCCTGCTCATGGCACCCCGGGCGTCTTTCGGCGCGTTCGAATGTAGGGACGATAGTTGGCAGGGCACGAGCGAGCTGTTGGCCATCGCTCGACAGCAGCTCGGCAAGCGGCGGGTGAAGCTCGTGGCCGATCTCGACTATGCGCACCTCGTGCCCGCAGACGGCGTGCTTGTCCTACATCCCACCGTTACCCTGAACGAAGGCTCCCTGACTGCTTTCTTGCAAGCCGGGGGTCGGGTGGCGCTGCTCGACGATTACGGTCAGGCGGATGGTTTCTTCGGACGCTTTGGGATTGGCCGCGTTCGCGCGCCGCTCAAGCCGCGGCAAAGCCTTCGCGACAATCCGAACCTCCCGATTGCCGTTCCCGCGGACCACCTGCCAGACGGAACCAAGCAGCCAAGGCATCCAACCGTCACTCAAGTCGACCGACTGGTGCTCAATCATCCGACGGCGTTGACCCACCCGGGATTGACTCCCATCTTGCAGGTGCCCACGGCTAGCGAAGCTCCGGCGGTCGTCGCTCTCAGCGGCCTGGTTGGCACCCGCCACCCCGGTCGGCTCTTGGTGATGAGCGACCCCTCGGCTCTCATCAACCAAATGCTCCGCTACCCAGGCAACCGGGCCTTCGCGATTGGCCTGGTGCGCTATTTGGTTGCTGACGACGAGTGGGGTCGTCGCGGTGGCACGCTTTACATCGTCGCCAATCGATTCGGGCAATCTGGAAGCTACTCGCCAACTCTGGGCCCCGGGGAACGAACGCGGAAGTTGGTTCGGGACCTCGAACGGACCGTGCGCGGCAGCCTCCCGGTTCAGGGGTTGCTCTCGCTCGCCGCACTGGCAGCGCTAGGCGTGCTGCGGTGGACCGTGCTCTACGCGGGACGCCGGTATCGGCGATTCCGACCACCTTGTGTGGCGGTTCCGGCACTGGCGGCACAGGCCGGCTGGCCTGGGAAGGCGGCCGTTCTGACCGCTCCAACCACCCACCCGATCTTGGCGCTGCTGGAGCTCAAATCTGCCATGGAGGACCAGCTCCGCGTCGGCCTGGGCCTCGCCGCTCGGTCTTCGGTCACGGAGATCAAGGAGACCATTGCTCGCCGCAATCTGCTCGATCGAGACAGGTCGGAGGACTTGGCCCGCCTGGTCAAGGAGTTTCAGCGCCTCGAACGGGCGTTTGTCGAACGTCGGCGCCCTCGCCTATCCCGCCGTCGCGTCGACGACATCCGGAACCGAGCGCTCGACATCGTAAGACTCATCAGCCATCGTGCTGGACGACGCGCGTGACTACCGCACCAATACCCGAAGACCTGGTGACGGCCAAAGACCGATTGACGGCCATTCGGAGGGAAGTCGATCGAGTGTTCATCGGAGACGCCTCGATCGTCGACGTGCTGCTCGCGGCGTTGTTGGCCAAGGGGCACGTTTTGCTGGAAGGCGTTCCGGGTGTCGCCAAGACTACGCTCGTAAAAGCCTTTTCTGCGGCTTTGGGTTGCTCTATCCGACGTATCCAATTCACACCAGATCTGCTTCCGGCGGACATCACCGGCACCTACGTATATAGCCCCAAAGATGGCACGTTCTCGCTTCGCCCTGGGCCCATCTTTGCCAACGTCGTGTTGGCCGACGAGATCAATCGCGCCCCTGCGAAGACCCAGGCGGCGCTGCTCGAGGCTATGCAGGAAAAGCAGGTAACGATCGAAGGAGACCGATTCGAGCTACCTGATCCTTTCTTGGTGCTTGCAACGCAAAATCCGGTCGACCTCGAGGGAACCTACCCGCTGCCGGAAGCTCAGATCGATCGATTTCTGGCGCGAGCGACAATGTCTTATCCTCAACTGCGTCAAGAAGTCGCGATGCTCAAGATGCACGGCGTGGATCCGCCCGTTGCCCAGTCGGTGGTCGGACCCTCGGAGGTGTCCTGGCTACAAGGAGTGGCTGCACGGGTTTTCGTCGAAGACGACCTGTACGAATACGCCGTGCGCTTGGCGGCGTTTACGCGCACTCACCCCAAGATTCTGCTGGGCGCGTCACCGCGAGCTTCACTTGTGCTGCTGCGTGCCGCCAAGGCCAAGTCAGTACTAGCCGGTCGATCCTACGTGACTCCCGACGACCTTCGCGCGATGGTCGGCCCCGTATTGGGGCATCGTTTGATATTGGTCCCGGAAATAGAGGGCGAGCCGCAGGCTCGCGCGCAGCTCGTCAACGAGATCGTCGAACGCGTCGGATATCGTAAAACGGTTCGTCCGGTTTGAGATTCTCTCCGAGCAACGGTGGCAGCTCGAGACGAAGAGGGTTGGCGCCCCCGAACGGAAGAGAACGTCTCATTTCCAAAATTAGCTGCCTGATCGAATCCACGTCGGTTCACTGGAGGATGTCGCAGCGCGATAACCAAACCCTGCTGGCTCGCATTGGGCTGGCGGCCTCGGTATCGGAGATAGCCATGTCGTCCAAGAGATCCGTGCGCCTCGGTCCATCACTTTCGATCGTGCTTCTCGCCGCTCTTTCGGGCACCGGAGGCTGTTCATCTGGCCCTAGCAGCGTCGCCGAAGACGGGGGCACGTCGGCTGCCTTCGCCGGAAACGCTGGTGCGGTCGTTGGCGGCGAGGGCAGCAGCCTCGGGGGCCTTGGCAATGCCATGGGAGGCGCAGGCGGTCTTGTCACTTCCTCTGGCGGTGCACCCTCCTACGGGGGAGCGCCGTCAGCCTCGGGTGGGGTCATGACTTCTGGGGGAGCACCGTCAGCCTCGGGCGGGAGTTCCGACGTGGGTGGCGCCGTCGGAGCCGGCGGTGCCGCCTCTGATTGCGTGGATGGATCGGCTTGCACGGGTAATCGACTGACTGTCTGCGTCGACGCCAACGGAAGCGTATGCCAGTGCCAATTCGGAAGCTGGTCCTGTTCGGCCTTGACAGTTGGTGGCTCTGGTAACGGAGGCGCGACTAGCGGCGGGGCCTCGAGTGGCGGCTCTTCTAGCGGTGGCGCGACTAGCGGTGGCGCGACTAGCGGTGGTGCGACCAGTGGTGGTGCCTCGTCAGGGGGCGACACCAGCGCTGGAGGCGCCGATTTCTGGCAAGGCACCGCTTACAACGCCAGCGGTCTGCCCAACCCTTCGAACGGCAACCACAATGCCGGCCAAGATTGCATGGGGTGCCACAACTCGGGTAGCCGCCAGTGGCTGTTCGGCGGCACGATATATCAGAGCAATGGAAGCGCCGCGCCCAGCGTGCAGGTCGGTATCTGGGACGGGACCAAACTCGTAACTGCCTATTCGGCGACCAACGGCAATATTTGGCTTCCTGTCTCGAGCGGTCCCATCGACTGGGCCAATGCCGAGGTGCGCATTCGCGACTCTAACGGCGAACGGACCATGACGGGAGACACCCCGAGCGCTGCCTGCAATAGTTGCCATAATTCGTCGATGCGGATAACCGCACCGTAGGCCGAGGCCGAAGCTGGGGGCCGGAACGCATTCGGCAAGCGGTGTAACGAGGCAGAACCACTTAGCTTCGCAGTCCGCGCGGCTGCGATCGGCGGCTAGGATTGACCCCCCTAGGGCAATTGGAGTCAGATGGCGTCCGCCATGACGACACTACGCCTCGGATCGCTCCTGATCGTTTCCTTGCAGTTGGCCGCCTGCGGAGCGCCTGCCCGAAATCTGCCCGTCGAGAGTTCGGCCAACCAGATAAGCTACGCTACCAGCTTCCCGGACGATTTGGCAGCGACGCGCGGTCGATTTGCCGAACAGGAATCGCGAGCAACCCGCCAAATGGGGGAGATGGCCGTCTTCACCGACGGAGTCGATGCCAAGGATTGGTCATTGGTCGCCCAGGCATATCAGATTGCCGGCGACGAGGGGGCAACGACCGCCTACGTCACGCGCCGTGAGGAGACCGATGCCGTCGAAAAGTTTTTCGATAGCGAGAAGGACAAGCTCTCGCAGTCGCTTGCTGGCTCGGTTGCTTACACGGCCAAGCAGCACGAGTGCAAAGAGCCTGCGGACATTGGGGCCGTTGCCTGGGCAACCCTGGACAAGACCTTCGACAAGGAGCTGGAACGCCAGTTGCGTGCCGCAAGCGAGGCGCAATCTTTCGTGGATCGTCACGCCGACGCCATTGGACGAGCTCACATCGAGGAGCTGCGTCGCCAGCTCGACGAGCTCAGCTCCATTGCATACACGGTCAAGATCGGTGTGGAGCGTACTCGGCTTCACCTTCAGACGCTGTTGGATGATGCCTCGGCAGTCACTCATACGCTGAACCAAGCGGCCGCACAGCTACAAAAAGATGCCGAGAACACTGCGATACCCGAGGCAGATCGCAAGGCAGCTCAAACTCGAGCCAAAGATTGCCAGACTGCGGCCGTGCGCATGGACGGCGAAGTGCAGCAGGGCCGCTACATGGCCGACCAAATGGACTCGCGAATCGGAAAGCTCCGCAAGGACTTCGAAAATGCCCTGGCTGCCCTGGTGAAGGCCGCCAACGGCAAGGGCACCGCGCCGTCCAGCTAGCGTGCGAGCGTGCAGCGCCGCAGCTTGGGCCAAAACCCACTTGACGCCGTGCAAGTTTCGCCCGCTCGCCCCACGTTGGTAGTAGCTATTGCGGCCGCGATACTGCTCGTCGTCGCCGTGGCGTTTCGACTGCCAGCAATGTTGGCCTGGGTTGGCGCGCTTCTGGTGGGCCTTGCCCTGAACCGTGGCGCGACGGCACTGCACGTAGCACGGACGCGCGTGGCCGGTCTGGAGATGCTCTGGATGCAGGACACTCGACACCTGACGGTTGGGCGCGGCCACACCGTGCAGCTTCACGCCGAGCTACACAATCGCTCCAGCACCGACCTGCACTTCATCGCCTTGCGTGGCATCGCTGCGACCGATCTGACAGTAACGGTAACGCCGGAGCATGGCCTGGCCCCAGCTCTCGCTTATGTCGACGTCGAGGTCACCGTGAGCGCCCATCGGGTCGGCCGCCACGGCCTGCAAGGCCTGGCACTGGAGGTGGGCGGACCCATGGGTGGTTTCGAGGTTCCCCTCACATTCTTGAATCCCTTCTTGTTCGACGTCCTACCTACATCGCTTTTCGCGGTCGAACGGTGGGCTCGAGGCGGTCGCACGCGGCGGCCCGCACCCACCGTGGTCACGGGCCCAACGCCGGGTGATTCCATCGAGTTGAGGGAACTGCGAGAACACCGTCCGGGTGATGCCCTGCGCAAGGTAGCGTGGAAAGCATCGGCGCGCCGAGGCGTCTTGCTGGTTCGCGATGACGAACGCGAGGAGCATGATCGGACCTGGTTCGTGCTCGATGCTTCGGTGGAGCTCTGGTCGGGCGTGCCAGGTCGCGCAGCGTTGGACATTGCCATCGACCAAACCGCGAGCTTACTGCGTGTCGCACATCGCCACGGAGACCTGGTCGGCCTCGCGATCGTGGCGGCACGACTGTTGACCTGGCTGCCACCGGAATCCGGACGCGAACAAATCCGACACATCGCCATGGCGCTTGCCCATCAAACCGGAACCCGGGACGCGGACCGGTCGGGGCTAGACGAAGACGACGCCGCGATCCGGGTGCTCGATCATCTGAAACCAAGCAATCCCCAGCTAGCTTCGTCAGTGGGGCCTCATCAATTGGACCGCGTCGCCGAAATCGCGGCTGGCGTGGCCGCCCAGGTGCCCCGATTGCCGATCGATGTCGCAGCGCCGACCGCTCGTGAACGGACGTTACGTCGGTACTTGGCAGCATATGGATTGCCGTCACCCGCTCGCGTGCAAACCGATCGTGAGCAAACCGACCGAACATTGGTGGAAATTCTGTCGCGCATCCTGCCAATGCGGCCGAGTCGGGTCGTGATCAGCTCACCTTGGCCCAGCGCCGCATTGCTCGAAAATCTCCGCACCATGATGAAAGGTGGGAGTTTGCGCCGAAATCTAGTCTGGTGGCTACCCGCGGACGTCACGCGAGGTTCCGCGCTGGTCCACGGGGCAGTCGCGGATACCGTCGATTTGTCTGCCGCGTGGCGTCGCGACGCAGCCGCAATTCGCGGCCGGGACGCGCTAATGCATCTCGGGATCCGAGTACAGCCGTTGCGGCGACCCGAGTCGGGGATGACGCCCAGCGAATCAGGAAGCTAGCCGAGAAGGCGCAAAGGGAACATGCTGTAGCAGGCCAAGAATGACTCGGCCGTTGCATCGCGCAAACGCCAAGAAACCATGCACCCGAAAGAGCAGCTCCACCAATACGGACTTCGCCCCAAACGCAGCTTCGGGCAGAATTTCTTGACCGACCCCAATATCGCCAGAAAAATCGTGGAGACGGCATTGCCTGAGCCTGGCGGCAACGTGGTCGAGATTGGGCCGGGGCTGGGAGCGCTGACCGGTCTGCTGCTGGAGCGGGCAGACAACGTGACTGCTATCGAGGTCGACCGAGATCTGGCAGCGGCTCTGCAAAGACCGCAGAATTCACTGCATCATCACTCGAAGCTGGTAGTGCTGGAGCAAGACGCCAAGGCCGCCGATCTGATTGGGTTGTTGCGGCAAGGTCCGGCGCCGGCCGTCTTGATCGGCAACCTTCCCTACAACATTACCGGTCCACTGATACGTCGCGCTATCGAGGTTGCAGACTGCGTAGCGCGAACGGTATTCCTCGTCCAACAGGAAGTCTGCGACCGACTCACCGCTGCTCCGGGAACGTCCGCGTATGGCGCCATGACGATTTTCGTGCAATTGCGATACTCGGCGCGGCGGGCATTCGTTGTAAGGCGGGGCGCTTTCTTTCCCCAGCCAGGCGTGGATTCGGCCCTGGTCGTCCTGACGCCTCATGGCGAACCGATGGCACGGGAAACGGACACGTTCCGCAAGCTGATCCACGCAGCGTTCGCCCAGCGCCGAAAGAAGCTAAAAAATGCTTGGAATGCGCTCAATGCTCCCGGAGCGACGGCGCTTGCGCCTGCTGCAGCGCGAGCTGGAATCGACCTCGACGCACGAGGCGAACGCCTCAGCGTCGCTGACTTCGTTCGAATGGCCCGGGAGCTCGATCGATGAGATCGAGTCGACCAATGTCTTTGGTTATCTTTGCGGTTTTGGTTGCTGCCGCGGGGTTCGCAGCAACCAGCAGCGGCTGCAATTCCTCGGACCGACAGAGGCCTAGCGTGGCGGCTCAATTTGGCATCTTCTTCGGTGGACAGATTCAGCGGCGCGACGCGGTAGCTCTCGAACCCGATTCGACCCGTCAAACCCAGGGATTCCGGGTTCAATTCCATCCTGCGCTCAAGCACGCGGTTGCTCTCGACTGGGAGCTGGACGTGCCAACCCGACGCCGAGGACGACGTGGGCCAGGCAACGCTCCCAGGACCAAACGAACCGGCCACGCCGAAATTCCTGCCGGTCGCAGCCAATACGAACAGCTCATTGCCTTTGACCCCACCGATGTTCCAGGGACATGGAATCTCCGGGTGGATGTGGACGGCGCCAACGTGTTGGACCGACCTTTCCGAGTGGTGGCCGGCCTGCGAGATCCGGACGACGACTAACTTCGTCCAACGATTCCCGTCGACGAGGGAGTCGAAGACGCCCCCCGAGGTATCGCTACTTGGAGTCCGCTTTCGACTCTGGGTCCGACTCGCTCGAGAAGTCAGCGTGGGCGTAGGTCTGAAACTCGTAGACGGTATGCATCGTCGCTGGCGGAGGATCACCGCACAGTTCGAGTTGAACCGCAGCCCA
>Ga0055462_10000211_pt1 | contig 9579 bp, 6 predicted proteins | sample Joice_ThreeSqC_D_2_FD_57689 | JGI IMG/M metagenome (GOLD analysis project Ga0055462, IMG submission 57689) | Wetland microbial communities from San Francisco Bay, California, USA, that impact long-term carbon sequestration - Joice_ThreeSqC_D1 | ecosystem: Environmental > Aquatic > Marine >...
CAGCCGACACACAATAGCTTGGCCAGCTTGTGGCCCCGGGCCACCCGCTCGGGCGTCGACTTCACGGTGAGCTCGATGTGCTCCGGCTGGTAGTGGGGAATGCCGCGGATGGCTACGAAGGCGACGAAGGCGCCTACCAGCGTTGCCACGCCAGCCAAGACAAAAATCGCAATCTTGAACGCCTTACGCATGATGTTCCGACGCTCCTTTGGGCGCACCTCTCCCGAGGTGACTGGTCCGCAAGCCCATTACGAGCCCCGGGCAGGCAGTGTTTCACCCTCCAACGCCGGAACCGTTACCGGGGCCGACAGCACCCGTTTCCGCACCCTTGTGGTGATTGGCACCCAGTGGCTGGGGCTACCATGATGGGCAGATGTCCTTGACCAAGACCTTCCTCTTCATCGGTCTGGGCCTGCTCGGCCAAGCGGGGCTGTGCACGGCCGCGTTCGGCAACGTCGCGGTCGAGCCGCCCTTCGCCTCGCACATGGTTCTGCAGCGAGACATGGAAAATCCGGTTTGGGGCATAGCGTCCAACGGCGAAGAGGTGTCCGTGAGCATCGGCGAGCAGACCAAGACCACCACCGCTGCTGCGGACGGCAGCTGGCGTGTCGAGCTCGATCCCATGGACGCCGGCGGCCCCATGACCATGACCATCCAGGGTAACGACACCGTCACGCTGAGTGACGTGTATGTCGGAGAGGTTTGGCAGGCCGCAGGACAGTCCAACATGGATACTCGGTTGAGCTTTTACCCTGATCTATCGAGCGAGATCTCCGCCGCCGATCATCCGCTGATGCGCTACTTCACGGTTCGTCAACCGGGCAATCCCCCCACTACCTGGGAGGTGGTCTCGCCCACCACCGCCGGCGATCTGTCCGCCCTCGGCTATTTCTTCGCCAAGGAGATCCAGCAGCGCACCGGACTGGCCGTGGGCCTGGTGGTGACCGCGGTTGGAGGTACGACCATCGCCTCCTGGTTGGATCCGGCCACGCTCGCCGCCAATCCGAGCATCACCGATGCGGACCGAGGCACCATGTGGGACGAGTGGGTATCTCCGGTGGTCGGCTACGGGATCCGCGGAACCATCTGGATACAGGGTGAGCAAAACACCAACTCGACCGATGCCCCGGGCTACGGCGACGTCTTTCAGCTGCTCATCAACGGATGGCGGGCCGCGTGGGGACAGGGACAATTCCCCTTTTATTATGGGCAGCTCTCGAATATCCACGACCTTCAGACCGATCCGAACAACGTCAGCAACGTGGCCGAGGTGCGTGAGGGGCAGCGCATGGCCCTCGTCGTGCCGAACACGGCCATGAGCGTGAACATGGACATTGGGACGGCGAGCGACTGGCATTTCCCCAACAAGGCCGAAGCCGGCCGGAGGCTGGCGCTGCCCGCTCGGGCCCTCATCTACGGGGAGCCGGAGCTGGTCTATTCAGGCCCGCTTTATTTGACCAAGACCATCAACAACAACGAAGTCACGCTCTACTTCGATCACGTGGGCGGCGGCCTGGTCTCGCAGAACGGCGGCGCGCTCAGCGGCTTCGCGATTGCCGGATCCAGCGGCGACTGGGTCTGGGGGGACGCAGAAATACAGGGCGAGACCGTGGTGGTCAGCAGCGCGTCGGTCCCCAATCCCACCCGGGTTCGCTATGCGTGGGGCGACAATCCCATCCTTAGTCTGTTCAACCAAGATGGTCTGCCCGCGTCTTCATTTACGACCGAGAGCGAGGATCTGGGGCCGCGTGGCACGGGCGGAGCCGGAGGCAGCAGCGGCTCGGGAGGCGACTCCGGCAGCAGTCCCGGCGGCGTTCCGAACGCGGGCGGAGAGGCTGGTCAAACCTCGGGCGGCACCTTCGCAGGTGGTGCCGCGGGAGCAAGCTCCGGAGGCGCCCTCTTGGGAGGCGCCGCGGGGGCGAGCAGCGGGGGCGATGCTGGTGCCGCGTTGACCTCAGCAGGAGCGCTCAGTTCTGGGGGCGCCTCGGTCGCTAGCGGCGGCTCTTTCGCCGGTGGCGCTTCCGGTACTCCCTCGACCGGGGGCGCGATAGCCCAATCAGAAGGCGGGATGAGCGGGGCGAGCCACGAGTCTGGTGCAGCGGGTCTCGATGCCGGGCTCGGCGGGTCAGCTGCCGCGGGGGCCGGATCCGAGGACCAGACATCGCGAACCTCGGACTCGGGCTGCGGCTGCCGCAGCGCTGGAGGGCGCGCCTCCCATCCACCCTTGACCGGATTGATGCTGTTCGGCCTGCTGCTCCTCGGCCGTCGACGCGAATCTCGATAGATCCTGCCAGGTCAAGACTGGGGCCTGCTCACTCAGATCCTGGAGCAATGAATCGGTCACCTCATCGAGCGACCGAATCACCGCGAGCGCCGTGGTCGACTGCAGCTCAGAAACTGGTCGACTGCTGGCCACCGCGACGCAACCCATGCCGGCTCGGTGGGCTGCCTCGATTCCGGGAATTGCGTCCTCAAAGACCAGACAGCGCAACGGCCCCCCGCCGCCGGCCCGCTCGCTCACGCGGCTCAGGGCCTGGAGGTAACCTTCGGGATCTGGCTTGGACCGGGGCGCGTCCTCGGCAGACACGATGAAGCTCACCAGCGGATCCACTCCGAGCTCGCTGAGCCCCAGCTGGACCTCCTGTCGCGACGCGCCCGAGACCACGCCGACCACGGATCCCGAATCCACCAGGGTTCGGATCAGACTGCAGGCCGCCTCGACCACGGGCAAGCGCCCCTCGGCCAGATCCACGAAGGTACGGAACTTCAGCTCGACGAGCCTTGCCACCCAGCGCTCCGAGGGACAATGCCCGTGATCGCTCAGGATACGACGGATGATGGTCGCGTCGTTCATCCCGAGGTACCGACCAAAATAGTCTCTTTCGGTCAGCTCGATCTCCAACGGAACCAGCAGGCGCCGCAGCGCGCGCAGGTGAAGTCGCTCGTCGTCGATGAGGACACCGTTGTAGTCGAACAGGTACGCGTCGAAATACTTCATCATCATCCTTTTGCCTCCCGGCAAACGCTGAACTGTCCACGGGCGGTATCGAGGGCAAGGTAGGACAGCTGCCCCTTGGCACAACAGCCGCTGTTCAAGTACAGCCACTGCTCGTGCTCGCTCCGATGCGCGTGATGGGTGTGGCCGGTGACGATGAGGTTTGCCTGACGTCTTGCCGCGGTCGAAAACGCCCAACGCAGAAAGCTATTGCGCAAGGGCGGACCGGGCACCGACCAAGCCGAATCGACGATTCGAACCAGCTCGTACAGCGCAGACGCCCCAACTCGGCACGCCCAGCCCCCCAACCACACGAACCACTCCGACAGCCAGCGCGCGTGGCGCAGGTGCCAGTCGTGGTGGTGACCATGGGTGAACAGAAGGCGAATCCCGTCGACGTCCAGGAGCCACTCCGAAGGCGCGCCATCGACCGCGGCGGCGATGAGGTCGTGATTGCCGTGTATGTACTTGTAACACGGCAGCTCGAAGCGGCGCGCCAAGGCGGGATGGGCCTCTCGGGCTCGTTTGAGCCCCTCGCGCGCCGCAAAGGGCCGGGCGGTGGTCAGGGTCTCCCAGATGTCTCCGAGCAGTACGATCTGCTCGAAGTCCGCCTCCAGACGCCGGAGGAATCCCAAGAAAGCGTGATCATCGTGCCCGAAGCTGTCGGACGCGTCCTTAGGCCCGAGGTGTAGATCCGAGATGACGGCGATCTTCATGTCTGCCGAATGTTCCTCTCACGAGGAACATTCGCGCCGACAGGTGACAGGCAAGTGCCGATTGGGAAAGCAGTTGGGAGCATCCCCAACCGGCGTCTGCCCCGAACGCCTCCGACCCTAGCTGCTCGCGGGCTGTCCCACCATGGCATCGACCGCCGCCAGCAATTCCCGCGGCTTGACGGGCTTTTCCATGAACCGGTCCACCCGCAGCAAGCTGGTGCCCGCGTGCTTGGCAAAATCGATCTTCATCTGCTGTTGCACGCTGGTGAGCATCAAAATAGGAGTGGTCTCGAAGCCCGGCTTGTAGCCGTCCCAATCGGTGTCGCGCAGTCGGTTGACCACGCGGAACCCGGCCACGCAATCCTCCATCATCACGTCCAAGACGATCAGGTCTGGCCTCACCTGATCGATGATCTCCAAAGCCTCAATGCCGCTCGAAGCACTGGACACCTCGTAGCCGCCTTGAGACAGAACCGCCGACGCCATGAACCGTGCGTCGTCGTCATCGTCCACCACGAATACTCGCTTCTTGTTTTCCATATTGTTCCCTGTCTTTCACAACGGAACCAACATCCCGGTTGCATCGCAGGCAACACTCGTTAAAGGACAAGTACCATTGTGAATCGAATCTGACAAGGCAACTGCGTTGGTTCGATCACAATCGTACCCCGATCTCATTTGCCGATAATGGGATTCATCGGGCGCGCAAACCGGCAAGGGTTGCGCAACAAATCGAACATGGCGAAAGCCATTCCGACCGTCGCATGCCAAAGGCATCGGGCACCAGCCTCCGAGCTTCGGTTGCGCGCTTGGAAAAAAGTCGCTTTCGGTAACGCTTGCGCGCCACAGGGCTGGTTCGAGCAGAAGGTTGCGCATTCACGTCCGGTGTCGCTCGACGTCACATTGCAAACTCACGCAATCTTGTCGCCCGGTTGCCCAAACTCACCAAGTGGTGCCTCACAGGTGATCTGGTGAAAGCATTTCGAGCATGGTAAAGAATGAGTGTGCCGTGGCGACCCGATCCGTTTGGTCGAAGGTCGACACACGGGCCGCAACGCAATGTCCCCTCCAACGAGCCGTTTCGGCGAGCAACGTTTGGTCACGAGACCTCCGGCCTCCCGAGAATTGACGGGAGCGAGCTGTGAAATATCTCACAGCGTGACGACTCTCACAAATGCGGATCTTTGCCGTTCTGGCGCCGCTGACGCGGAGGCCCCCTCGCCGGAGCCGGCAGTCGAGCGCTTGAGCCGGTATCGCCGGGTCCTGGAGTGTGCTGCAGCTCGGGGAGTGGGTCGCCTCTACTCACACGAATTAGCGCAGCTTGCCGGAGTCAGCGCTGCCCAGGTGCGCCGTGACTTGATGGAAGTGTCGGTCGTGGGCAGCCCGCGGCACGGCTATGCCGTCGATGAGCTGGTCACAGCCATCAAATGGTTGCTGTTGGGCGGCGACTGCAGCCAGGCGGTACTTGTGGGATTGGGTCGCTTGGGAAGGGCCATGCTGGCGTATTTTGCCTCGCGCCAGGCAGCGATTCGCATCGTGGCCGGGTTCGACGTGGATCCGAGCAAAGTCGACCGTGTGATCGAGGGCTGCCACGCCTATCCCATGCAGCAGCTCGAGGCACAGGTTCGAAAGTGTGACGTCAAGGTAGCGGTGTTGACCACACCGGCGTTGGCGGCCCAAGCAGTTTGTGACCGCCTGGTGGCTGCGGGCGTCTCAGGAATTGCGAATTTCGCCCCGGTGACTCTGGACGTCCCGCAAGGCGTCTATGTGCAAAATGTCGATTTGACCATGTGGTTCGAGAAAGTGACCTACTTCGCCCATCACCCCCGGGCGGATCGCGCCTCACGCAGGAGACATCCATGAACGAGCTTGGACCCGAAGCCGACCTGGACCGAATTCTGGCCAAGAGGCCCCCGGATCAGTCCTCTCTCATCGGTCTGCTTCAAGACATCCAGGACGCCCATGGGTACGTCTCCAACCAGGCGATGATCGCCCTTGGACGCACCCTGGGCATCCCAACCAGCAAGATCCACGGGGTTGCCACCTTCTACAATCAATTCCGCTTCGAAGCGCCGGGCAAGTTTCACATCCAGGTGTGTCGCGGTACCGCGTGCCACGTCAAAGGATCGGCGCAAATCTTGAGTGCTATCGAGAACGAGCTGAATATCGTTTCGGGCCAGCGAACCCGCGACGGGGTCTTCAGCCTGGAAGTAGTGGCCTGCATCGGCGCCTGCGGCCTGGCACCGGTCATTGCCGTCAATGGCAAGTTCCACGCCTCCGTCGATCCCGACCGAGTGCGCAGGCTACTGCGCAGCTACCGAAAGGAGGCTGACCAGGTCCCGGTTCCCGAAAGTGCGCCATCGGATTCGATCGCCGACGCAGGGCAAGAGGTGCGGCTCGATGCCGAGCGGGAGCGGATCGAAAGCATGCGCTACCTGCTCGATCGGATTGGGGCAGGCGCCGATCAAGCGGAGGTGCCTACCGAGCGCCTGCTTCGCCTTCGCCGCCAGAAGGTGACGATACCGACGGTCTACGTGGGTGGGGGAACCTGCGGGCTCGGCGCGGGCGCCGACCGGGTCCTTGGTGCGGCGCGCGAGCACGCCAAGCTGCGGGGGATACAAGTCGAGGTGGTCGAGCTGGGATGCATGGGACTGTGTGCCGACGAGCCCATTGTCGAAATCCAGCTGCCGTCGCGCCCGAAGCTCACCTTTGCGAAGGTTCAAGAGCAGGAATTCCCGGCCTTGTTCGACGCGGTACTAAGCGGAGCGGTTCCGACCGAGCGCCTCCTTGGCCAGAGCCCGGTTGAAGGTCAGCTGAAGTGGCCCGACGTTGCCCGGCTCGACCAGCATCCATTCTTCGTTCACCAGACGCGCCACGTGCTCGAGCGCTGCGGGATCATCGACCCCGGTTCCATCGACGAGGCCATCGCGTTCGGCGCCTATCAGGCCCTTGGACGAATCTTGAAGGATCGGACACCCGCTGAGGCCTGCGAGTTAGTGGAAAAGAGCGGCCTCCGAGGACGCGGCGGAGGCGGGTTTTCCACCGGCACCAAGTGGAAGCTTGCGCTCTGTACGCCGGCGGATCAGCGCGTATTCATCTGCAATGCTGATGAGGGCGATCCGGGCGCGTTCATGGACCGCGCCGTGATCGAGGGCGATCCTCACCGGGTGCTCGAGGGGCTCGCCATCGGCGCCTACGCAATTGGTGCATCCAAGGCGTACATCTACATCCGCGCCGAGTATCCCCTGGCCATCACCCGCCTCGAGCAAGCCATCGCCCAGGCCAAGGCCTACGGCCTTTTGGGAGATAATGTCCTAGGTAGCGGATTTTCTCTGGAGGTCGTCATCAAGAAAGGAGCCGGCGCCTTCGTCTGCGGCGAGGAAACCGCTCTCATCAACAGCATCGAGGGGCGCCGGGGCTCTCCGCGTCCCCGGCCACCCTACCCCACTGAGTGCGGCGTCTTCGGGGTACCGACCGTCATCAACAACGTCGAGACTCTGGCCAACGTGGCCGGAATCGTTCTGCACGGTCCGGACTGGTTCCGGTCGCTCGGTACCGCCGCGAGCAAGGGCACCAAGGTGTTTGCGCTTTCCGGTAAGGTCCAACGCACCGGCCTGGTGGAGGTGGCCATGGGCACGAGCTTGCGGCGTATCGTGTGCGATATCGGGGGTGGGGCCGAACCGGGGCGCGCGCTCAAGGCGGTCCAAATCGGCGGCCCCTCGGGCGGCTGCGTACCGACCGAGCATCTGGACATCGAGATCGACTACGAATCATTGCGCACGGTAGGCGCCATGATGGGCTCGGGGGGCTTGGTGGTGATGGACGACCGCACCTGCATGGTGGACGTCGCCAAGTTCTTCATGGGCTTCATCCAGCGCGAGAGCTGCGGGAAATGTATTCCGTGCCGAGAGGGTACCAAGCGAATGCTCGAAGTCCTGCAGAGCATCAGCCGCAATTATCGAAACGAGCGGGACCATCAGGCGCTCGACCGATTCCAAGGAGTGACGAAACTAGAGAGTCTGGCCCAGGTGATTCGGGATACCAGCCTGTGCGGTCTGGGCAATTCCGCACCCAACCCAGTCGTAAGCACACTTCGCTGGTTTCGCGAGGAGTACGAGGAGCACGTCTACGATCGGAAATGCTCGGCCGGGGTCTGCAAGGAACTTCTGAGCTACAGCATCGATCCCGAGGCGTGCCGCGGATGCGGTGTGTGCGTCAAACGCTGTCCGGCCGACGCCATCCTCGGCACCCGCGGCTACCCCTACGCCATCTCACCCGACCGATGCGTTGGATGTGGAGCCTGCTTCGAGGCTTGCCGCCTGGACGCCGTGCGCACTGCCTGAGATAATCAACATGACCACCGTCTACGTCAACGATCTCCCCGTCTCCGCAGCTCCCAACGAAATGTTGTTGGACGTGATCCGCCGGGCCGGGATCCGGGTACCTACCCTCTGTCACCTGGCTGGGCACACACCTACCGGCTCCTGCCGCCTGTGCTCGGTCGAGGTTGAAGGTCGCGCGGGTCTGGTTCCGAGCTGCGCCTTTCCCGCAAGCGACGGGATGAGGGTCCAAACCCATTCGCACCGCGCCCTGTCGGCGCGACGAACCATCGTCGAGCTCTTGCTCGCCAGCCACGGCGGAGACTGCAACTTTTGTGTGCGCAGCGGGGACTGCGAGCTGCAGCAGCTGGCGCGCGAGCTGGGTGCTACCCGCTGGGTCGGCGAGCGGCCGCCCAGAACCAAGAATTTGGATCTGTCGAGTCCGTCCCTAGTGCGTGACCCGGACAAATGCATCGCCTGCGGCCGCTGCGTGCGGGTGTGCGAAGTCGAGCAGTCCGTCGGAGCCATCGATTTTCTCGGTCGAGGCAGCAGCATTCGGGTAGGGACTGCCTTCGATCAAGGGTTGAACGTTTCCGCCTGCGTCAACTGTGGCCAGTGCATCCTGGTTTGCCCAACGGGCGCCCTGACCGAAGCTTCCCAGCTTCCCGCGGTGATAGCGGCCCTGAGCGACCCCGAGACCATCGCCGTGGTTCAGCACGCTCCCGCCATCTCGGTAACTCTTGGGGAGGACTTCGGAATCCCGCCGGGGCGCGACCTGACCGGCCTGCTCAACGCGGCACTCCGGCGGCTGGGATTCAAGTGGGTGTTCGATACCGCGTTCAGCGCCGACCTGACAGTGATGGAAGAAGCCAGCGAGCTGGTGGACCGGCTCACCCGAGGCACTGGGCCGCTGCCGCTCATCACCAGCTGTTCCCCGGGATGGGTGAAATTCGTCGAGCAGTCGTTTTCGGATCTCTTGCCGCATCTATCCACCTGCAAGAGCCCCCAGCAGATGATGGGCGCAATCACCAAGAGCTACTTCGCCGAGCTCGCCGGAATCGATCCGTCACGGGTGTTCATGGTCTCGATCATGCCGTGTACCGCCAAGAAATTCGAAGCGCTGCGCCCGGAGATGATGCAAGGCCAAAGACCCGACGTGGACGCGGTGCTGACGACCCGCGAGCTCATCCAGTGGATCCGGCGCTTCAACCTGGATCTGCCCAATCTCCCTCCGGAGCCAGCCGATGATCCGTTTGGCCGGCGCAGCAGCTCGGGCAAGATCTTCGGCGTGTCCGGAGGTGTGATGGAAGCGGCACTGCGCACCGCGCACCATCTGCTGACGGGACGGGAGTTCCCGGACGCCACCGTGCCGGTGCTTCGGGGCAAGAGTCCGATCCGGCGAGCGACCGTGACCATCGGCGAGACCGAGCTCAGGGTGGCGGCGGTCAGCGGCCTCGCCCACGCACGTCAGCTGATGACCGCACTGCGCGAGGGCCGCGAGCAATTGCATTTCATAGAGGTTATGGCTTGTCCCGGCGGTTGCATCGCG
>Ga0055462_10000214_pt1 | contig 9531 bp, 5 predicted proteins | sample Joice_ThreeSqC_D_2_FD_57689 | JGI IMG/M metagenome (GOLD analysis project Ga0055462, IMG submission 57689) | Wetland microbial communities from San Francisco Bay, California, USA, that impact long-term carbon sequestration - Joice_ThreeSqC_D1 | ecosystem: Environmental > Aquatic > Marine >...
GGTCCATCCCCGATGGGGCGGCAAGGCCCGCGCAGCCAGCTACCGAGCAAGGGGAGGTTGCCCATCGCCAAGCAAGAGCCCTCGTATCGAGCAATTGTCACCCTGGGAACATCCGGCCGAAACCTGTGGTGGCCAAAATCACATGGGGTATGCCGGAGCCCTACCAAATCGAACGTTACCTCCAATCGATGCCGCTCAGATACGCGCAGATTTTCGATGCTTTCGCCATCGAGCAGCACGCGCGGACCGTATTTGCGCGCGGCCAGCGTAGCGCCAACCTCGGACTTTTCCGCTCGGCGGGCGATTCGGGTACCGCCATCTGCGTCGTTGCGCCCGATCGGCCCGGGCTGCTCGCTACCATCAGTCTTGCTTTCGTAGAGTGTGGTCTGGACATCATTGCCGCGGAAGTGTTCACGAGAATTGCGCCAGGCTATTTTGCCGAGGCGGTCGACCTCTTCTGGGTTAGGAGGCACCCCCCCGACGAAAGCCTGCAATTGCGGCCGGCAGACCTCAGACGCATTCGCTCCACGCTGATTGGGCTTCTCGAGCGTACCCCGAGCGAGCTGTTGGGCCGGCCTCGCTTCGAATCGGCGGGTCGTGCAGCCGCCGGAACCACGCTTCGATTTCTGGAAGACGAGGGTGGGCGGTTCGTGACTCTCGAAATCGAGACCAATGACAGAACTGGACTGCTGTTGGCCGTCTGCCAGGCGCTCTTCGGCGAAGGCGTGCAGATCGTTGGTTCGAGGATTACCTCCCTCGCCGGGCGGGTAAGCGGCCGCTTCGAGCTGGTCGAGCTCTCCAATGGACCCATCGAGAGCGGACGTCGGCATATCATCAAGTTGGCGGTGCTTTCCGCAGTCAGCGTCGATTCATCCAACCAGCAATCCTTACCCGCACAATGATGGCTCCTCGAATCGGCCTTCAGCCTGCTATGCCTTGCGGGTGAACCCGTCGACCCCCACTGGACCCGATTTTTACCGGGAACGCGCGCAGCGGTACGCCGAGCAAGCGGCGCGGTTCCAGCGGCTCTCGGGCCGTATCTCCAATCTGCGAGGCGCCGCATTTGCCCTGTTTCTCGTGGCAGGGGGACTGTCGCTGTTCGGGTCTTGGGGTTGGCCCGGCGCGGTAACGAGCGCCCTTTCGTTGTTCGGATTCGTGGCGCTGGCGCTGTGGCACGCACGTGTCATCGCCGCACAGGACATTTCGGAACGTTGGCTGCGCGTCAACGGCGATGCGACGGATCGTGTCGACGGTACCGCTTGGCATCGGCTGCCCAACGACGGAAGTCAATTTCGCGATAGCGAGCACCCCTATACCGACGATCTGGATCTGTTTGGCCCCGGGTCCCTATTCTTGAGGCTCTCGGTGGCCCATACCTACCTCGGCCAGGCACGCCTCGCGGACTGGCTCAGTCGGCCGGCAGCTGCCCAGGAACTAGAAGCGCGTCAGGCTACCGTGGCGTCGCTCAGCTCCGATCTCGAATTTCGTCAGCGATTCGAGGTTCTGGCCCTCGGCACTTTCGGCAGAGCCGGGGCTGGCTCCAAGGACGCAGCCAAGGATCCAGAGCCGTTGCTCCGCTGGGCCGAGGGCACGCCGGAGCTCGCGCGGCGAAAGGCTTTGGTGCTCGTCGCCAGACTGCTGCCGGTCGTTACCGCCGCAGTCTTGCTCGGGAGCTTACTCCACCATCTTCCGGCGTGGAGTGTGGCGGTGGCCCTAGGTGCTCAAGGCTTGGTGCTTTTTCTGGCACGCCCTCCGGTGTCACGCGTGCTAGCTGCGGTCGGTGAGGCCGAAGGCATGCTCACACAGTTGGGGCCTCTCCTCGGGCTGATCGAAGATTCGGTTCTTCACCATCCCGAACGGGCGAGCTTGGTCCGATTGCTCGGTGACCAGAAGGCCACTTTGGCGCTTTCTTCTTTGAGCCGTATCCTGGGCTGGTTCGATCTCCGTCACCAGGGGCTCGTCTACCCCTTCGTCGATCTGGCGCTGTTGTGGGACGTCCATTGCACGCTGGCCTTGGAAGGATGGCAGGTGCGCCACGGTCGCTATCTGAGGGACTGGTTCGGTACGGTCGCCGAGGTGGAGGCGCTCTCGAGCTTCGCGGGCTTCGCCTACGACGAGTCGGACACGTGTTTTGCCGAGATCTTGGACCAGGACGGCACCCTTTCGGTCTTGGGCCTCGGCCATCCGCTCATCCCTTCCGATCGACGTGTCCGAAATGACGTCGATTCGCTGACATCGGGACACGCCTTATTGGTGACGGGCTCCAATATGTCCGGCAAGAGCACCTTCTTGCGGTCGCTTGGTCTGGCGGTGGTTCTCGGCTTGGCGGGCGCGCCGGTGTGCGCTCGCCGCCTGCGCCTTTCTCGATTGCGGGTGGCTACCAGTATGCGTGTGCGTGATTCCCTGGCCGAAGGCATCAGTTCATTTTACGCCGAGCTCCTGCGGCTCAAGGCAGTGCTCGAGGCGGCGCGAAATCAGCCGACTGTACTATTTTTATTGGACGAGCTCTTGCACGGAACCAACTCGGTCGAACGCCAAGCGGGCGCACGCTGGCTTATCGGCGAGCTGCTCGAGGCTCGGGCGCTCGGCGCTCTATCGACCCACGACCAGGGGCTTTGCGACGTCGAGGGTGAGCTCGCCGAACGATTGGAGCTCTGTCATTTCCGAGAGAGTGTCGAAGATTCGCGGATGAAGTTCGATTTCCGGTTGCGGCCTGGCCCGGTCTCTGGTGGCAACGCGTTGCAGCTCATGCGTGAGCTGGGTCTCGCCGTCCCGGTCGAGCGCGGCTGAGCAAAGCATCTTGGGGCTGCGACGACGTGCTACAGTGCCGTCGTGGTGGCCTCCCTGACGTTGATCGACCATCGCTTGACCTGCGACGACGAGTTGATTTTCGATGGCCTCGATTCACAGATACGGCCCGAAGTCTTGCTCGCACCCTGGGCTATGCTGCTGGCCGTTGAAGCCGAGCTTCCTCACACGCGCTTGAGCGCTGGGTTGGGCGCGATGCCCGAGCTTCAGCAATTTTTCATCTGCCACAGGTACGAGCCCTATTGGATGAAACCGCGCGTGGGGACCGAGGTCAGCGAGATCGTTCCCGAGACCCAAATGTTGCTCGGGAGGCTCCTTTCTGGACGCTATTTGTTGCTGGTTCCCCTGGTCGGTAATCTCTTTCGGTTCTCCTTGCAGGGAGACGCGCAGCAACATCTCTCGTTGCTCGGCGAGACTGGCGATTCGTACCATCCTGGACGAGGGGGTACTGCGCTGTTGGTCGCGGTGGGAGACGAGCCCTTCCAGTTGGTGGCCAACGCGGCGGAGTTGCTCGAGCAACGTCTGCACTATGGCACGCGGAGAGTGAACAAGCCCCTGCCCGATTTCGTCGAAACGTTCGGTTGGTGCACCTGGGATGCGTTCTATACGGAGGTCAGCCACGACAAGATAGAAGAGGGCCTCGAAAGCTTTCGTGCCGGCAGTGTCGAGCCCCGTTTTCTGATCCTGGACGACGGATGGCAGCCAGTGTCCCGGCGCGATACTGGAGAGTCCCGGCTGACGGGATTTGGCGCGAATCAGAGATTTCCCGGTGGCCTCGCCGACACAGTGCGATTGGCCAAACAACGCTATGCCGTGGAAACGTTCTTGGTTTGGCACGCGATGCAAGGCTACTGGGGCGGCGTGGATACCGCCGCATTTTCCGCATTTTCCGTGGCTGACCAGACCCGACAATTTGGCGAAGGGATCCTCGCGCACGCCCCGGCCTTCAATCAGCTGTGGTGGGGTAACTTAGTCGGGCTGGTTCTTCCCCGAGATATCCACCGGTTCTTCGACCAGTACCACCGCAGCCTTTCTGACGAAGGGGTGGACGGAGTCAAGGTCGACAGCCAGGCGCTGCTCGAAGGCGTGAGTCAGGGCCTCGGCGGGCGCGTTGCAGTTACGCACACCTATCGTCACGCTCTGGAAACGAGCGTCGAGAAGTATTTCCACGGTCGGCTCATCAACTGTATGTCGAATGGTCAGGAGACTTGGTACGGCTCACGGACGTCGAATCTGATTCGCAGTTCCATCGACTTCTTTCCCAATGAGCCGGGCTCGCACGGACGGCACCTGTACACCAATGCGATGGTCGGGCTGTGGTTTGGTCAGTTCATGCATCCCGACTGGGACATGTTCCAGAGTGGCCATGGTTGGGGCGCGTACCATGCAGCGGGCAGGGCCATCTCCGGCGGACCCGTGTACTGTTCAGACAAGCCTGACGGACACGACTTTTCGGTGCTTCGTGCCCTGGTCTGTTCGGACGGCACCGTGCCGCGGTGCGACCAGCCAGGCCTGCCGACGCTCGATATTCTGTTCAGGGACCCTACCCGCGAGGCGGTGCTGCTCAAGATCTGGAATCGAAATGGCTCCTGTGGCGTGGTTGGAGTCTTCAATGCCCAGGCAAGCGCCGAATCACGCCGGCGCCTGACCGGTGTGGTACGCCCGTCCGACGTAGTGGGAATCGAAGGCGAGCGCTTTGCCTGCTACGCATTCGTTCGGAAATCGCTCGCCGTCCGAGGCCGCGACCAGGCCTTGAGCGTGGCGTTGGAGACGGGACAATTCGAGATCTACACCATCGTCCCAATCGTCCGAGGTTTTGCTCCCATCGGCCTCGCGGACATGATGAATACCGCAGGCGCCGTCTCGTCGCGCTCCTGGCCGACGCCGCAGTGCTGTGAGGTCCAAGTTCGCGATGGGGGGCGGTTCGTTGCCTTTTCTCAAATCGAGCCGGAGCGGATTGAAGCGAGCGGTGCTCTGGTTCCCTTCCGGTTCGACTCTGCCACCGGTCGGCTGGAACTCGAGCTATCAGGATCGGGACCAAGGACGCTCACCGTAAAATGGCGTGCCGAGCACGGGACTCTGTCCTAGGAAGAAAGTATGCCTAGTTCGAGCCCGGCGGAACCGCCGCCCCCGAAGGAATTGGGTCGAGGCAATCAGCCAGTCCAACCAGTCCAGGGCAAGCGGGTGCTCATCTCCGGTGCGAGCCGCGGAATCGGTCGCGCCACCGCCCTAGGGCTCGCACGCCTAGGCTTCGATCTCTCGCTTCTGGTTCGAAACCGGGCACGAGGGGAGAAAGTCGGACGCGAGATCGAGGCGCTCGGGCTGGGTACCGAGGTTGAATTGCTGGTGGCCGACCTGTCGGATTTGCGGCAGGTCGTCCGCGCGGCAGACGAGTTCTGCTCCCTTCACCGGAGGCTCGACGTATTCATCAGCAACGCTGGCGCCTGGTATTCCGAGCGCCGTCTCAGCGTCGATGGATTCGAGCTTACCTTCGCCGTCAATCAGCTTGCTCCCTTCGTACTGGTGCACCGGCTCCTTCCGGCATTGATCGAAGCCGGCTCCGCTCGGATCGTGGTGGTCGCTTCGCGCGCGCACCGGCGTGCACGCATGCAATTCGATGATTTGATGCATGAGCACGGCTACCGTGGGTTTTCGGTGTATGCGGAGTCCAAGCTTGCCAACATCCTCTTTGCGCGCGAGTTGGCTCGCCGTCTCTCGGCCACGGCCATCAAGGTCAACGCATTGCATCCGGGCTTCGTTGCCAGCAATTTCGGACGGGAGACCACCCACGGTCCGTTGCGTCTGCTTCTGCCTGTTGCTCAGCTATTGGCTCGAAGCGAACGACGTGGTGCCGAGACGAGTGTGTATCTTGCGACCAGCGAGGATGTCCGAGAAATCTCGGGTGGTTATTTTGCGGATTGTCGTCGGACCGAGCCGTCGGTCTTCGCCCAAAGTGACCAAGATGCCGCCAGGTTGTGGGAAGTGTGTCAGCGCTTGTGCGTTCGGGCCGGCATCGGGTCGCAGCAGCTAGCGGCCCCCCAGGCGGACCACTAGCGCTCGATCGGTGGCCCCGACGTTCGGGCGTCGTCGGCCGACGGCGCACCCCGGACGCCCAAGGCCCAAACAGACTCGTCCCGGCGGGGGACGTTTGCACGCCGTGCTCGACAAGCCCAACAAAATCACGGAGTTATTTGTGGTCGGGTGGGCAAGGGGCAATTCGGGGGGTCAAGGGGGCTCGCACGTCGGGTTGCGGCGTTTCGCCACCTCCTTCGGGAATACTCCAGCGCCTCGGTGGTTTCACCCGCGGCTCCGATCGCTGGGCCGAGATTGGTTGACACTGATCCTCCCATCGCTAGGATGCCGCCTCCCAGGGGCTGGCCCCCTGGGGCGCGTCAACTTCGGGGATTCGGTTCCCCCTGCTTCTAACGGAGGTCGGATGACTACCGACGTCATGATCAGCGCCAGCGGACTCACCAAGAAGTTCGGATCCGTTCGCGCTCTGGACAACGTAAGCTTCGAGGTCAGGCGCGGCGAGGTGGTCGGGTTCCTCGGCCCCAATGGGGCTGGAAAGTCCACCACTATGCGTATCTTGACCTGCTTCATTGCCCCTACGGCGGGAAGCGCGAAGGTCGCTGGACGCGACGTGTTCGAAGATCCCCTGGGGGTCCGCAGAGGTGTCGGATACCTGCCGCAGCGCGCGCCGCTGTACGGCGACATGTCGGTGCAGGAGTACCTGAAATTTACCGCCGAAATCCGCGGACTCGACGACCACACCTTTTCCAGGCGTCTCGGCAAGGTGATCGAGGTCTGCGGTCTGGCGCAGACCCTCGGCAAGCAGATCTCCCACCTTTCTCACGGATATCGCCAGCGAGTTGGTCTCGGTCAGGCGCTGATTCACGATCCTCCCATCCTGATATTGGACGAGCCGACCAGCGATCTCGACCCGAACGAGAAGGCCGAGGTTCTACGCTACATCGACGAGATAGGAAAAGACCGCACCATTCTGCTTTCGACCCATAATCTCGCCGAGGTCGAGCAGTCCTGCGCCCGGGCCATCATCGTCAGCAAGGGGCGGGTAGTGGCGGACGGGCCGCTCGACGATATTCGCGGCAAGACTGGCCATGTTAGATACTTGGTAACGGTGGACGAGCAGCACGGGGAGTCCGGCCACGCCCCTCCCAAGGCGATCGAGCTGGAGACTGCGCTGGCTGGCCTTGCCGGTGCGCGCGCAGTCAACGAGCTGCCCACCGACGAACGCGCACATCGATTCGAGCTGGCGGCCGATCAAGCCGGCGATCTTCGGGCCGAAATCTTTCGGCTGATGGTTGCCAAAGGTTGGACCTTGCTCGAGCTTAGGCGCGACGCACAGAGTCTGGATACCGTCTTTAGAGAGCTGACTCGCGGCGAGCAGCGGCTGGATGCCGGTCGCAGTGCGGAAGTCGACGAGGACGACGACGTCGATGATGTCGACGATGAGCCCGAGGCGGACTCCGCCGATACCGAGGACAAGGAGTGACCATGTCGCCGATGCTAACCATCGCAAAGCGCGAGTTTCGTTCTTACTTCGACTCGCCGCTGGCCTACGTGGTGATGTGCCTGACCTTCCTTTTGTTGGGCCTCGCCTTCTTCATGTATGGCGGCGGATTTTGGCAGATCGATCGTGCCAGTCTGCAACTTCTGTTCGAGTACACCCCGGTGGGCCTGAGCGTGTTGGTGGTGCCGGTCGTGACGATGCGGCTTATCGCCGAAGAGAAGCGAAGCGGAACTCTGGAGATGCTCATCACGCTGCCGGTCAATGACAGCGACGTCATTCTCGGCAAATACTTGGGCGCACTCGGTCTGGTCATGGCTCTGGTGGTGGCCACGGCGCTCTATCCGATCGCGATGTTCGGCTGGCCGTGGAACCTGGGAGTGCTCGATACCGGTCCGGTCTGGGCCGGATATGTCGGTTTGACCCTGTTCAGCGCTGCTGCGGTGGCTATCGGCCTGCTGGTGAGCACCCTGACCGAAAGCCAGGCCGTGGCGTTCTTCATAACGTTCTTCGTGTTGTTGATTCTGTGGTTCGCCGAGGCTGCCGCCAACCAGGTTAGTGGGGGGCTCGGCGACTTGTTGACCCATGTGTGCTTCCAGTCCCGGTTGGAAGGATTCACCCGGGGTCTCATCGACACACGTGACGTGGTCTTTTTCCTCTCGGTCACCGTCGTTGCATTGATGGTGGCGTTTCGCGCCCTCGAGCGGCGCAAGTGGAGCTAACGATGGCGACCCAGGAGCAGAAGCGCAAGGTAGCAACCCAGACGGGTATCTATCTCTTGGTCATTGCGGCGATCGCGGTGGCCGTGAACGTCATCGCCCAGGGCGTGTTCAAGCGCGTCGACATGACTGCCACCGAACGCTACACGCTGAGCGTCGGTAGCGGTCGGCTAGTGCGCAGCCTCAAGGAGCCGGTTCAGGTAGATGCGTATGTTGCCCGGGGGACGGCGCAGCTCGACGCCTTCGTGCGCGACTTGACCGACCTGTTGAAGGAGTACGAGCGCAACGGTGGCGGCAAATTCCATTTTACCCTCATCGACGCCAACACCGAGGAGCTCAAAGAGCGCGCCAAGGATGCAGGCCTGGAGCCCATGACCTTCGGCGAGGCCAGCGCGACCAGTGGCGATCAGGCCACCATTGCGCAGGGGTACATGGGTCTCGTCTTCAAGTACAAGAGCGAGAAAGATGTCATCCCGCAGCTCCACCCAGGACGCTCGGAGGGGTTGGAATTCTGGATCACCAATCAGATCCGGGAGATCCGCGACAAGGCGGACGACATCAAGCACAAGGTCGGCATCATCACGGGCAAAGACGAGCTGAAGCTCTCGGATGAGAATTTGCTGCCGCGCCGCGGGCAGCAGGGCTCGCCGAGTATTCGGAGTATCTTGACCCAGGCGTTTCCGTTCTACAGTTTCGAAGACGTCGATCTCAAAGGTGGGGCCGAGCCCATCGACGACAAACTGACGGGGCTCATCATTACGCAGCCACAGAAGGACTACACCGACAAGGAGCTGCGCCGCATCGACGAATTCGTGATGAAGGGCAACAAGTCGTTGGTGGTCATAGCATCCGCGGTCAATCTCAAGCCGCAGGATGCTCAGATGGAGGCTCATCTCGATCTGCACAACCTGGATAAGCTCACCAGCGGCTACGGCATCAACATCAAGAAGGACGCCGTCCTCGATTTTGGTGCGCAGTTCGGCATTATCGTTCCGACGCAGGCAGGCGGGCTCGGGAGCATACGGGACCCGGCGATCGCCCACGTGGTGGCTGATCCGCGCATGGACCCAGGGCATGAGCTCTTGGACAGCGGATTTGCCGGGTTCTTCCGCATGCAGGAGCTGGCCTTCCCATTCCCGTCCAGTATCGATCTGCTTCGAAACAAGCAGCCCAAAGACGTCGAGCTGAAGGCGGTTGCACGAACTACTCCGCAGTCGTGCTCCGTGACCACCGACACCGTCGACATGCGTCTCAGACCGGACTGGAGCCCGACTCCACCCATGGCGCAGCATATCATTGCCGCGGTGGCCAAGGGCCCGCTCAAGAGCGCGTTCGAAGGCGAGAAGGACAGTTCGATTTCGGTTCCCGATCGTGCCCCCAAGTCCTCCCGCGTGCTCGTGATCGCCTCCAGCGAGTTCATTACCAACCCCTTCGCATACTCTGGTAATGGGCAGAAGCTCGGCGGACAATTCC